>Ga0163152_10000159_pt1 | contig 112522 bp, 99 predicted proteins | sample OliLakLV19MP8IB2_FD_148635 | JGI IMG/M metagenome (GOLD analysis project Ga0163152, IMG submission 148635) | Freshwater microbial mat bacterial communities from Lake Vanda, McMurdo Dry Valleys, Antarctica - Oligotrophic Lake LV.19.MP8.IB-2 | ecosystem: Environmental > Aquatic > Freshwater >...
CATTTACCTTACTAAATATATATGTTGATAGTGAACCGTCGCTGTAAGTGGTTCTGATGTATGCCAAAGTATTTTTGTCTTTTTTAAAGTAGATTTCGTGCCTAATTTTTGAAGTCTCATAGGTGTAGCCTAGACAATTATCTCTGATATTTAAGAATTCACAGCGATCTACTTCTGTTTTTTCTTTGAACTTGTTCAAATCTATATCCGCTTTTTGTATATTTAGGATGCTTTCGATACTACCTGGCATGTATTTAAAATCTTTTTCATCTTTTAGATATATTTCCCATTTTTTATCTGAATCTTTGTATATGTATTGAGTCTTGAAGTCAAAAGCAATCGGAATATTGGTTTCGTTGTTGAATGTGACTGTACCTTGATCTTTTGTGTATGCTTTAAATTGATTTGCAGTGTATTCATCGTCTGCCTCGATTGAGGTAACTAGTGCAAAGTAGCTTTGGGTGTTGAATAGGGTTTCTAGTTGGGTTTTCTTTGTTTGTAGTTGTATTAAGTTGATTGCAGCAATAATTATAGCTGTAATCAAAATAATAGATAACAAGATGTATTTTTTGTGTTTAATTAGTGTTAGTTTCATTTATAAGTGTTTATTCAAAATAGATGCTGTCAATAGAATTTTCCAGCGCTAGATCATTATTTGATCTTAAGTTAGATATAGGTTCGTGAATAGATGTATACCAATCAGCTAAATGATAAGTCATCATACTTACTGATAAAAAGAACTCGTTTAACGTCAAACCTTCTAAACCTAAATACTTCTGAACTTCGATAATATATCTATCATCTATGGCTAAGATATCATAAATGTCCTTGAAAAAACTCTTGATTCCACCCACGTTATAAATAAAAGGTAAAGTTTCTGCATAATGGTCGCTTAGTTTTGCAATAGGGATTTTATTTATCATTAGAAATTTAAAGATAAATAGCAGCCCAGTAATTTTTGTTATTATTTGGTAGGGTGAGCCTACTCTAATCCCAGTTTTTATTAAATCCAAATCTTCATCTCTAAGCATTACTTGTTCTCTTGTAGTTCGTTCATCAATAGCAGTTTCAAAGGTTGTTCTGAACAAATTTTCTATCATTTCCTCTGTGCTATTCCCCTCAATATGACATTCAGCTAAAAACATCTGTTTATCTTTTGTGGATAACATCAAGAATGTACATAAGTCTTGGTATATTGTCCTAAGGCTGTAGTATCTACTAATTGTACTTGCGGGATATGGTATAGAATTAGAATTCATACTTTCCTCATGTAAATAAAGATAGGCATATGCAAAGAGCTCAGGTAAATAGTCAGCAGATGTATATTGGTTCATATTTAAATATCAGGGTAGTCGGTTAAAATCTTAATTCCATCGTCTGATTTTACAATTACTACTGATATTTTATTAGTGCCGTTGATAACCACAGCAATATTATTATATGTAGAAGCCTTTGGTCTTATAACAGGGTCCAATCTTGCCTGCAAATAGCCGTCACTTTTTTCCATATGCGTTGAATTAGAATGGGCATTGGTAGGTTTTCCGTTAGGATAAATGATTGTACTGCCCTCGTTTTCTATCATGAATTTGTTTACTTACACAGTCGTTTCCAGGAACTGGACCATCTGCATACACCTTAGGTAGCATATCGGCAAAGGCGACAGCATAGTTAGCAGGTAAAATACTATCTGGATGAACGCGATTCTTTTAGTAATTTTTTTGATCGGCATATATTAAACAAGCAAAATCAAGAGTGGAACGATACGGAGCAGAATCGTATCGGATTATATCAGCTAATATATATCCTATCTGGCCACTTTTGTTTACGGAAGTATAGTGTAAACAAAAGTTTTACGCTTTGTACCGCAGCGCAAAATTTACACTTATTTACTAGAAAATTACTATGGGGCGAAAGCAGGTTTGTTGACTAAGTAAACAAGGAATCGTCGATCAATTAAGTAAATAATTGATCGGGACTTTCAGGCTTATCAGTCTATATCCCCAATTCTAAATTCCAATCTGGGGCATCAAATCCGGTAGGATTACTTAAAATCACATTTAAGCTCTGGCTATCAATAGTTAATTGTTCGCGTAGGCTTGCCTGGTCTGATTCGCTGAAATCGCGCGCGGGGATTGTGGGCAAGGAATTATCTGCGCCAGTAGAGACACTACTACTGCTACTGGTTTCTGAAACTGCGCTATCTGAGCTAGTTTGGTTTGTAACTTTTAGAATTAAAGATTGCCCTTGTGGTGTGCTAACAAAAATGGCTAAGCCGATTAAAGCGAGAATTAAGATAATCACAAATACTAATCTGCCGTGGTTACTTTTACGTTCGTACTTAATTCCAGTGTCATCGAACTGATGTTTAGTTGATCTTTCTGTAGCTGCAGATACCGTAAATGCACGTGATCCAGGTAGTGGCATAGACATCTTTTCTTCAGCCTTCATATCAACTGGTTGAGACGAGCTAGCTTCTACTAATTCGGCTTTAGATTTTTTTTTGATTAATTTCTGAAATTTAGCCATGATTTACTTAGTTACTGCCGCCTTAGCTGCAAAATCTGCTTTTAAGTCTGGTTCAAGCTTAGTAGTTAAGTATGTCTTAATCTTTTCATTAAGATCGCGAATTAAACCTAGTTGACCGGCAGCTGCATTAATTTCTGGGAAATTTACAGCCTTAATATCACAAATTATCTGAGCTAGCTTGGCTAGACTGTCGTCTAAAATAAAATAAGCGTTACGGGCTTGGTCAGAAAATTTAGTTAATTCTGCAATGTGCGCATTAAGTTTAGCTGGGTCTAAATCTAGCCTCTTTAAGCGCTCTGAGGCTGTCTGTAAATTCTGAATCACACTGCGTAAAGCGTTAGATTGTTCGCTACGGGCTAAGTCATAATATTCAATTCTAGCGCCAATATTGCGCTGTCTTAATTCACAACGGATTCGATCGGATAGTCCTTTAAACCTTTCGATTAAAGCAGTTTTCTGTTCTGCTGATAGTGCTTTATCGCTTTGATCTCTTAGGTCTTTTAATCTAACACGTAGCTGGGTACGATTATTTAGATTTTGAGTTTGATTTTCGGGGATGAGATTAGTCGCTGATTGAGCAGACACGTTGGTGGTGAGCGTCATCAGAAAAAATACGCCAACTAGAACAGCCACAATGCTGATTGGTACTAGATAGTTTGTGCTACCCGCTTGTTTGTTCATGCAGTTTATATTAGTTAAAGGCAACTTAAGCTTACAGCAAAAGGTGGCGGCTTGTCGAGGTTTTAAGGTGATCCCACAAAAAGGCCTTGCGTTATGCAAGGCCTTTTATCAATTACAAGAATCTAAAACTACTTAGCCTGCTCTTCTTGATCTTTTTTGTAGTACCAGAAGCCAAAGCCTCCAGCAATCAATAGTAAGAGTAGAATAAATGGCCACCAGTTGAACCCGGATGGGCTAATTAAAGCAAAGCTTAATCCAGCTACAGCTTGGGCGCCAACAGTAATTAATTGTTGAGCATCGCCATTTATTTGAGTACCAGCTGGCAAACTACTATCTAATAACCTTACACGGTATGTAGCAGGACATACATCGCGATTCCAGTCGCCAGATACGTTAGTTGTAACTGTGCCAATTATTTCGAATTGACCTTCTAAATTACGGAAGGATAACTCTAATCTGACATCTTTCGCACCGGCCTCGTCCGCTTCACGTACTTTGTTGCTATTGGCATCGATATATACGAAACCAGATAGCTTGAATTTAGTACTACAAGTTAGTTCGCCCAATACAGATCCACCAAATGACGAACTTGATGATGAACTTGATGATTCACTACTTGTGGTAGTTGCGGCTAATACCTCACCTGCGTTACCAGTATTGGTGTTTCCAGCATTACCTGTTCCACCTGTACCAGTTCCACCAGTCGGAGCTGATGTGGTGGTGCTGGTAGTTGTACTTGTTGTAGAACTAGAAGATGTTGAAGCAGAACTAGTTGAGCTTGATGTCACAGGAGCAGTTACGGTAATTGTAATACTGTCTGTGGCTGTATCGCCATCGACGTCGGTAACTACTACATCACAATTATATGTACCAGCTGCAGGAGATGTTAGAACATCTGTATCTGTGATACTTGTACAGTCATCTGCCCAAACCCAAGAGGTAATAGCATTTACGCTACCAGTAGTATTGGCAGTTAAGGTAACTGTAGTTCCAGCAACCACTGCTATAGATGGCGCAGCATCGATTGTAACTGTAGGTAATACATTGTTAACAATTAGATTTGCACTAGTGGTAGTTGTGTTACCAGCAGCGTCTGTCACAGTACATGAAACTGGTGTTGAGTTAATCATGTCTGGCATATCAACTATTAGATCGGTTGGGTCAAAACTAGTTGGTGTGCAATCGTAATCTAATTCTTCTGGATTACTAAATACGAATGCGCCTAATATTGGAGCCGCATCGCCTTCGTCGATAGTCACATCTTGCATAATAAAGATTGGCGCCACAGTATCTAATGTGACATTCCAAATTTCGCTCCAAGCACTGGCATTACCTAAAGAGTCAATTGCGCGTACTTGCCAGAACCATTCGCCATCTGGTGCCCCAACAGACAAAATAGTCGGTGTATTCAATGGATTTTGAGCTGGGTTTGCGCTAGATGTATTGTCCCAAACATTAGTATCTAATACGCCACCTGTTTGACTAGGATTCAAAGATGCTTTGTACTCGTAAATAATTGGGTTTAGATCTGTAGATGCATCCCAAGTAAAGAAGAAATTGTTTGTATTAATCAGAGTGTCGTGAGGCAGTCCGTTTACTGGGACACTTGGTGCAGTGATATCAACATTGATATCGTTTGAACCAACCAAAGCGTATGCTCTGTTGCCAGCTAGATCAGCGGCTGTGGCACATAAGTATTGGCCATTTGTAGCTTCGGTATTGATTACAAAATCAATAGCAGAAGTAAATGCAGTTGAATATGTGTCTAAGGAGTTACAAATGTTATCTGCACTAAAGGCGAAGCCTAATGTGGCAGCATTTAAGTGAGTATCGCTAACACTTACATTGATTGTATCGCTTAAGACTGGACCTGCTTCTACACCATTATTTACGGTGATTACAGGAGCAGTATTGTCGATATTTACTCTCCAAGGTGCAGACCAAGAGCTACAAGTGACTGTGTCACAAGCTCTAGCTTGCCAGTAAGCAACCATATCGGCATTGCCTGGTGAGGCTATTTCGGAAATACCTAATGCTGCACTTGTATAAACAATTGCTGTAAAGGCATTATTTGCTCCACCTGTTGTTGCACCAAACGAAGATTGGAATTGATAAGTTAGAGGCCCATTTAATGAAGTGACATCGGTCCAATCAAAATTAAGTACACTAGTATTTACTACAGCATCGTAAACTGGAGAAACTAACGTAGGAACAGCTAAGGTTGGATCGAATGTAACTGCACATTCTGCAGAGAACTCTGTAGTGTATGGGGCAACTGCTCTTACTTTAAATGTGTACACACCAGCGCCTTGGTTAAATACCCCGGCGTAGCTTGTGCTACCAACTGTAGTTGTCCAAGTAGGAATAACAGGTGTAGTTACACTGTATTCGTATTGAGTTGCACTGTCGAATGCGTCCCACATAGCAGCCGCGGTGTAACTTGATGTAGTTCCACCACAAGCAATTGGTGTAGCTTGAGCTACCCAACTTAAGTTTTGTGGTTTGCCGTTACATACAAACGTATTTGGGTTTGTATCGATAATGTAGTTCAAAGTATCTACATTGCTGATTGCAGTATTGGTATCTGAAACGTCTACTACTCTAACTTCCCAACCTGCAGCACCTGCTGGTGCATCGCCGCTGTGGTTAAGGAAAATTGCAGCATCACTACCGGATACGTTTAATGTACTCCAAGTAGTCAAGTCAAACCAAGCACCAAAAGCACCACCATTTGTAAAGTATCTACCTTGTAATTGGTAAGTGCCTTCCCAGTTAGCAATGTTTACTTCTAAGCCGTCATCGCTCCATGCGGAACCTAGTCCACAAGCCATGCCGCTTAAAATTCTTGCTCTAGCTTCTACAATGTCTACAATCGGTACAACTGGAGGCAAAGGTTCAAAGTTATAGCTATTGATTTCGATAGATGTACCAGTTTGGTAACCAAAAACTACATTATCTACTTGAATGTTGTAATTCTGGTTGTATGAACCAATTCCTACATTCACGCCAATAACTTTAGCGTTTGGGTGTAAAGCTAATACATTTTGCAATGTATAGAATGGAGGGCCTCCAGAGCCGTTTGTTAATCCAGCAATTGAATTACCACCTGGGATACTTGCCCAGAATGAGCCTGACATTACTGACCATGTTTGCCAAACTCCTGCTTGCACAGGTGCATCGTCTGGTGAACCTGCATTTTGCCAATATGGTTCATGAACTAAATAACCGATATCGTTGGTCGTAGCTGTATTTCCATCTGCATCGATCAAAACTCTATAAGATGCATTACCTGCAGCGATAAATCCAGCCGCATCGCGTTTTGTACTGTAACTTAGCTTGTATATTGAGCTAAGGTCTACGTTTTCGGCACGTGTAATACTAGCGCGGTCATTAACATCGTTTTGAGTTGTTAAATTTAGGACACCATCACCATTAATCGAATCCAGAGTATCTATTATCGAAACCTGGCCACCTACCGTAGTAGCTGGGATCCAACCTTGCCAATTAGTTGTTTCGACTACAAAGTTATTCTGATTGATTGGAATTGAGTTATATTCAATTTCGGCATTGTCAATTGCTACCCAATCAAATTTGAATGCAGCAGTATCGATAAACCAACCATATCTATTACCACCAACTAAAGTACTGATTACATCTGTTGGGGTTGATCTTGTCCAAGTCCCAACCGGGGTAGGGTTTCCAGCTTGGTAAAGGTTCATGTTCACAACTAACACATCGGCAACATTACGAAACTGATGTTCTAATGTATACCAACCCGAAGTTGTAATACTTACGGGGCTATTAGCAGGATTGCTTGGCCACCCGACAGAGTTATTGCTTGCACTGGCAACTAATTCACCAGCTACAGTTGGGTTTGTACCAATATGAAATATGAAATCACGTAAATGAGCTCCTGACTGATTATTGATAGCAGATGAAAAATCAATTCTTTTATCTACAATGCCATCTGATAGCGCTGTGTTCAAATAAAGGTCTACTCGAGTATCGTACCCACCTGTTGGGAATACTGACTTATATCCATTCCAAAGAGTAAATGCACCTACTACAACTTTGGCGTGATTATCGCCTTCACTAGAAACGATACCATCGGTACCAGACACCACCTGAGTAATCGAAGATCCTGTACCAGATGCATTCCAAATACCATTGTAGGTAGTAGTTGGAACGGTTTGTACTTCTTCAAAAGACGTTACTACAAATATTGTGAAATGATCTGCAGTAAAGCTAACAACGTCAGTGTTGGTAGTTTGAATATCTTGATCTACATTTAATTCAGAAACAGAATCGGCATATATAACTTTTGCTTTTTCACCGATTGGGTTCGGCAATGTCATTGTGTATTCAAAAGTACCATCGAGCATTTCGGTAGTGAATTCGTAACCAGTATTGGAAGCTGCGTTTAATTCGGCTACTTTTTCGGCAGACAATACAATTTGTTTAGCTGTGACAGTTTTTGCATCTGTAGGAAGCTTACTAAATTCAATAGTTACACCTGCATTCAAAGGGAATACGTACTTTACGCCAGTTTGCACCACACCGTTAGTTACATATGTGTTTGGTCCAGATGCTACAAACTTATCTGCCAAAACTACTGCAGGCTCTGAGGACTGACTAGATTCACTTGAGGCACTAGAAGAAACTTCGCTTAGCGCACTTGAAACGGAGGCCTCGCTAGAAGTTGAACTTTCATTTTGAGCGGAACTTGTTTGTGATTGAGCCGAAGCTGAAGATTCACTTGTGGTACTTGAAGCAGCACTTTCGCTAGTTGTAGTAGCGCTTGTGCTTTGAGCACTTGATGTTTCGGATGCAGCATTAGAAGTCGCACTTTCAGTGCTGGAACTGCTTTGGGAGCTAGACGCACTGCTGTTTAAGCTTTGGCTACTCACCGATTGTTGGCTAGAACTACTAGAAGAGCTGGCAGCTTGCGCGGCAACTTGAGAAACATAAATAAAAGGAGATAAGAATTGGATGGCAAGTAAGGCTAGTGTAAAAACAGCTAACTTTTTCTTGCTACTATTATATAGATGCATATGTAACATAATTGTAACTTACGTGCATTGTAACATAGGAACATTAAATCTCGATGTAAATTGATATATCGACATGTATAGAAGCTAAAGCGGCAAAGGTCAAATCGAACAAGAGACTATTCTGAGTGCCAGACATAATAATTACCCCGCCCTTTTCCCTTTCTATCTAATAGGCCTTGATTCACTAGCTTTTGAAAATCTGATGTGCGAGAAGCACGAGAACGCTTAGTGTTCAGTGCTAAATAATTGAACCAAACTAGCCTTAATTCTTCTCACACCAGAGCTACTACTTTCTTCTTTAATGATTTTGAATTTTTGGCCGCCTACGCGCAGTTCGCTAGTATTTTGGATGTGTGGGCCGCCACAGAACTCTATAGAGATGGCTGGTAAGAATTCTTCTAGAATAGTGTTAACTCTTGTCAACTTATCTTCTGGTGAAGGATTACTTTTCAATCCAATTGAATAGACGCTTACTATGTCAGGGTAATTAGCGCCAAACTCCATTTCTATATTCTTGATTTTTTGTGCGGTTTCCTTTCTCAATACAGAACGGAAAACTTCTAAACCTTGCAGAATCCAATCATTTACAATTTGCTCCACTTCACTAATCTGCTCTACGGTCATCTTTTCTGAATGAGAGAAATCAATACGTAAGCGTTCGGCCGTAATGTTTGATCCTTTCTGATGAACGTGTTCACCTAAGACTTTACGCAAAGCCGCCAATAGTAGATGGTGGGTGGTGTGTAGTTTAGTCACTATTTCTGAACTGTCGGCTAAGCCACCTTTAAATTTAGCATCGGCGCCGACTCTCGATAAATCGCTGTGGGCTGCTTGCTCACTTTTAAATTCGGCAATAATGTCTGATGCCGCACTGGTTAAAATCCCCATTTCTTCTAAGATCATTTCTAAGGGAAATCCGTAGGTTTGATAAAGGTCAAAGGCCATTTTGCCGGTCAATAATTGGCCGTGGTCTAGAAGCTTTTGTAGTTCACGAGTACCGCGAGTTAGCGTTTGTCTAAACTGATTTTCTTCTTGTTCCAAAAATTTGAAAATGCGTTCACTCTGCTCTTTTACATGAGGATATGAATATTGGTAAGCCTCGACTACTTCGTGGGCTAGATCGACCGTAAAGTTTTGCTCAATTCCTAAAAGTAGTGCTTTTCGAATCATGCGGCGGATTAGGCGGCGCAAAATATAGCTCTGCTCTTTGCCGCCTGGCTCCACGCCGTCGGCAATTAAGAAGCTGCTGGCTCGAATATGATCGGCAATGGCTCTGAAACTAAAGTTTTGGCTGTCGAATTCTACTGTGCCTTTTAAACTGTCGTCTTTCCATTTTTTGCCAGACAATTGTTCCAGTTTTTTGATCATTGGTTGAAAGAGATCGGTGTCGTAGTTGTCGTTTTGGCCTTGCACAATCGACACTAAACGCTCTAAACCACCACCGAAGTCTACGTTCTTCTGGGCCATTTCTTGCCACTCTAAACTTTCCGACATTTGGTACTGCATAAACACGCTGTTGCCAAATTCTACATATTGGCCGGAGTCGTCGTTAATGGCTACTGGCCCTACATGGTTTGGGTTTGTGGGTGCGCCAAGATTAAAGTACATTTCGGAGTCTGGCCCACCAAGTTCTCCAGCTGCTTCGCCACGTTGCCACCAGTTATCTTTTTTGCCTAAGCCAAAGATGCGAAAGTCTTCTTGGCCAACTAATAAAGGATCTTCGGTATAAATTGCGTCTAAACCATAAGACTTGTAGATTTCTTTCCATAAGATGATTGATTCTTCGTCTTTGGCGGCTACTTCGTTGCCCTTAAATACAGTAACGTAAATGTTGCTGATATCTAGGCCTAATTCAGTTACAAAGAAGTTCATTACCCAAGGTAGTTGCTGTTGTTTAAAGAAGTCACCTAAAGACCAATTACCCATCATTTCGAACATTGTGTGGTGACGGTTGTCGCCGACCTCTTCGATATCTTCGGTACGAATGCAGCGCTGAGCGTTTACGAGTCTTTTGCCCAGTGGGTGTGGTTGGCCGCTTAGGTAGTTTACTAAGGGGAACATGCCGGAGTTTACGAATAACAGTGTGGAATCGACGTTTGGAATTAACGAGACATTCGGTACTACTTTGGCTTCTCTAGGGCTTGATTGCCAATAGTTTAAGTATTTTTCGCGTATTTGGTCTGCTGTGAGCATATGGTTTAGTTAAAGTTTTTTATAGATTTCACTTATTCCAGCTCACTTATGATTTATTTTATCATATCTATAAACTTGGCGACTATCGTTGTCCATTCTGCCCAAGCATCTTCGTTAGAAATACTAGCGCTTAAGTCTCCTGATTGTTTACCATAGGCTCCAAATTGGGCATGATTCATGCCGGTTATTTCTGTTTGAATAGCTTGTGTAGGTAATTTTTTTGCCTCTTCTTTAGATTTTAGGGTTGTTATCTTGCCATCTTTGGTACCAATCAGGCTAAGAATTTGAAGGTTAGAATTTGTCTTTAGGAAATCATCGTTAGGAAAAGCCGCCTGAAAGATTAGAGCTTTTATTTTGGGCAAATTGCGCCCAGCTTTTAAATACTCCGAAAGCATTGCCCCACCCAGAGAGTGTCCAGACATAATCCAAGATTTGATTTGGGGGTTGTCGGCAATTATTTTGTCGGCGGCATTCACATTTAGAATGGCTAGGTTAAGTGGCATTTTGGCAATATATACAGGCACATTGGTAAGTTTACTAACCTGAGTCCATGGGTAGATATAGCTTTCGGCGGTGACTAATCCACCTGGATAAAAAATAATCCCTTTGGTCGCCGCTGTTTGTAAAGTATTGGGAATAATTTCGATATAGCCACCACGGTCGTTAATGCTCACAGCTGTATCTGCTTTGGCTGCTTGCAAAAATTTACTAACAGGTTGAGATGGATTACCTACTAAGTTTAGGGCAAAGCCTACTGCTCCAATTACTAACACAAGGATTAAACCAAAAATTAATTTTCTTTTCATTTGATTAAAGTCTTAAATTTTACGTTGTGGCCTTTTGATATTTCAGGATTAAAGATCAATATACATCAACGCACATTGGTGAATTATTTTGCCTGGCTAGTGCTTGCACCAGCGGCAAACCGCTGCACTGCATCTATATAAAAGATAAATCTGCCAGTTTGGCCATCGGCTGTTTCTAATACTCCTTTAAATACAAAAATTGGAAATACAAAAGGTTGATATTTATCACTTTCAAAATAGGCTAATTCTGTTTGATCAGCGTTAATCACAAAGCGTTTCACATTCAACTGACGATTACTGCCTAAAGTTTCATCGCCGGATAACTGTATTTGCACTAATTTTCCCTCTCCTGTTTGTAATTTTGTGAATGCCTGTTCCACAGTTACTATATTGTAGTTGCCAGTAGTTCCAGAATATCGATAGTCGGTGAAGTCTAGTCCATATAGGTCTTTTTTTAAGTCTTGCAGTTGATCGCTAACGATTAAGCGCAAAGACCCACGCCTGGGGTCTTGTTTAAAAACCTTGCCGATAAAATTTTCAGCTTTATCGCAGGCCTTGACTTGTGCTTCACTTAAAGTAGTAGCATTACGTTTTACTGTGGATGTGAGATTACGAAAGATATCTAGCACCACGTAACTTGCACTAGCTGGGTTTGACGGGCTAGTAAAATTACCGTCGCTACCAATTGTGGCATAAATTGATGTGGCTACGGTATTAGTTAAAGTAGCGTTAGTAAAGTTTAGTGACTTTAAGATTCTGGCTGCTTGGCTAGGATAAAAGCTTTGATTTTGATTAAGCGTTTTGGCTTTTAAAGCGTCTGGATCAAAAAAATACTGGGTAGTTAATTTCCATACACCAGTTGTAGCGTTGAAGTTTAATTGTTTTGTATTGGAAGCAGTTTTCCACTGAAACTGGGTGTTGTTAGCCGAGGCTATGGGATTAGAGAATCCCATAGCTGTGGCTGTAAGTTTGGCATTATCTACAGTATCTAAATTAATCCTGGTGGCATCGATTGCATGCACCAACATGGTGGGTGGAAAAGATTTAAACCGGCCGTTTAAAGTAAAGCTGGCACCAGCTGTCTGTGGGAGTGCAAAAGATACAATGTCTGGGACGGGCACTGACCCAAGTGAGCTACTGGCATTGGCGAAACAACCACCAATACTTGGTAAAGGCTGCACAGATTCCACATACTTACCCAAAGTATCGAATATTAACATGAGTACTAAGGCAAAAAGACTGAGTACTACTACTTTTCTAACGTTTCCTGTGGATCCAGATAAACTAGCCATTGTGATATTATAACCATCTTCGTCGCAGTTTTGATAAGATAATTCAGATAATATGGAAGAACAGCCAAATAACAAGAGACGCAATTTAATATTTTTAGCAGTTTTGGTGGTAGTTCTGTTTGGCCTGGTGGCAATATTCATTACCCGCTCACGCGGTACAGCCAGTAGCGGTAATACTAATAATACCGCTACTGGACAGGTTACTTTGCAGTGGTGGGGAACATTTTTAGACAGCACCACAGTTCAGCCTTTACTAGCTGAGTACACAGCCGCCAACCCAAATGTAAAGATTCAATATGTGAATAAGTGGCCCGGGGGTAGTCGTGATGGTGCCCAGACTCAATATTATGCTTCCCTAGATGCCATTTTTAGCGAAAATAATTCATTGGCTTTGCCAGATATTTTCATGGTGGATAACACCATGGTTGGCTACTACGAAAATGAAACTACACCAGCACCAGCCAGTGTTATTTCGGCAAGTGAATTATCAGCTAATTTTTATCCAGTAGTTGCTACTAATTTAGTGAAGGCAGGACAAGTAAGAGGTTTACCTTTGTGGGTAGATACTTTAGCTATTGTTTATAATCGAAATTTACTATTGCAGGCTGGCCGTCAAACTTTGCCTACGGAGTGGACTGAATTTAAAAACTTAAGTCAGCAACTAACTACAGTTGTAGGGACTAATCGAGTTTTAGGTTTTGCGGCGGGAACTACTAAAAATGCATCTTTTGGCACAGATTTACTGCAGTTACTATTTTTACAGGATGGAATTAATCTGACCGACGCCGCAGGTAGGCCAGCTTTCGCTAGCAATGCTACCAATGCAGTTGATACTTTAAGTTTTTTTAAAGGTTTTGCTGGTAGTGGCGGCAGTTGGAGCGCGGCCAATGCGGACAACGATGCGCTAGCTTTTATGAAAGGTAACTTGGCGATGATTGTTGCTCCCTCTTGGTTAGTAAACGACTTTCTAGATATCAACCGCGCACAAAGTCTTAATCTAAATATTGGAGTGAGCAAAATACCTCAAATTAGTGGTAGCGCCGAAATCAACTGGGGCAACTACTGGGCCAATGTGGTCGCCTCTAAAAGACCAAACTCTGTCGAAGCCTGGAAATTCCTAAAATGGGTGAGCGAGCCTGCTCAGCTACGTAAATTACGAATAGAAGATTCTAAAAAAGGGCGTAGTTTTTCGTTTATTTATCCACGGGCGGATATGCGTACAGAACTAGAAAATACTTCCCAATATTTGGAGCCTTATTTAAGATCGATGTCTACGGCCACTAGCTGGTATATGGGCAACGGTGTTAAGCTGCGCGCAAGTTTGGCTGAGTTAATTGAGAGCGCTGGTACGGCTTCAAACGTGCAGTCTGCTCAAACTAAAGCACTAGAAGCTTTGCAGGATAAATTATAAATTTATGAAAATTTAATAGTGTTTTTAAATGGCTAAATCATTAACTTCTTATCAAAAACCTAAGTTTCTAATCACTATGCTATTTGTAGTGGTGGGTTTAATGGTTGGATTAATCTTTGTGGGTAAACAAATAAGTGCGCAATCATCTATTTATCAGGATTTACAAGATCGATTGCAAGTTAGTTGGCAGCCATACAACCCGAATCAGAATAGTTTCAGTGGCAAAATCACAACCATAGACGACGATGTAGCCAATATTGGTTATGTGGCTAGTGTTTATTCCACCGCACAATGTAACGGTGAGGCCAGTTATGTGCTCAGAGGTGTAGCCGCAGTAGGTGTGGCAGCGGATTTAAATCTAGTTGTGAATCAAGCTGCCGATGTAAAAAACTTATGTTTAGAAGTTTGTAGTGTTTTCTATAACGGCCAAAACGCCTACCCTATTTGCAACCAACAATATACCAAAGACCTAGTGGAATCTAGTCAAGCTCTAGATTCTGGCGTATTTAAACTTACTTCCCCACAAGTGGGTAGTATTTTTAGCGCCGAATTTAACCGTGTAGCGTGGGAATTCAAAACTACACTGGCTACCGATCAGCGAATCGAACTAGCATATGTTTTAAGTGGAAGCGGCATGGAATTTCGGCAATTAGCAATTTTGCCTAACAATACAGATAACTATTTTTTTGATGTAGAGACTTTAACTAACGGCCGTTACCAGATCCGGGTTAGCGTATTAGAACTAGATTTAGAAACCATTAGTTCTAGTAGCCTATCACCTATTTTTCTAGTTGATAATCCAGCAGTTAGCCAGTCTGTATCTAAAGGAATAATCACCGAATTAAACCCAGCCGCCGACACCACAACTCAAAATCAGCGTCCAAATATTACAGGTAAATTTGTGATGCCTCAGGGCGAAACTCTTGATTTATCTAGCTTTAAAATCAGCGTAAATGGCTTTGAGCGTTCTGAATTTTGTCGAGTCGATCAATTAGGCTTTCAGTGCCAACAAGCTCCATCTTTGAACGGTGGCCTGCAATATATTCAAGTCACGGTGCGCACAACTGCCCAAACGCAGTTAGCTACTAGCTGGCAATTTAGTGTAGACGCCGTAGTTACCTCTAGCGGCGGTTTTTTGGGATTAAAACTAGGTAATATTAACTGGGTTTTTGTGTTGGTGTTGTTAGCGGTGATTGGGTTAATCGTGTTTGTTATTTGGTACACCGTAATTCGTTTGCGTAATCGCATAGTGGTAGTTGAGACTTATGAAGACACTGATTACCAAGAATCGAACACTTACGTTGTGAACGACAGTGTTCCAAGCTTCGAGACTAAAAACGTAGTGGTAGAAAGAGTAAGTAGTTCACCCACAGAAAATGTAAATAAGAATGTCTACTTAGATCCTACCGATTTTGGTACCTACGAAGATTATCTAAAAGCTGTAAGTAGCAAGCTGGCAGAATCAGAAAAAACTTATGTCAGTTTCAATATGCCAGGAAATAATGCTGACACTGTCACAACTACGGAAGTACGGGCTGCCGATATAATTACTGTCCCTGACTATTCAATTGACGATAGCCCAATTTCAGCTGACAGTAGTGATTCTAAGGCTGGAACAAATCAAACTAGTTCTGACTCCACTCCTGATTGGCTAAAGGCTTAGATTATTCCTGCAAGGAAAGGAATGGAGATTTTGTATCAGTCCTAGATCCAGATCGCAAAACAGTAACCTCACTTAAACTTTATTTAGCCTAACTTAAGGGTTGGCTGCAAAATTAGCCTCTAAGGTCTTTTCACAGTCGATGGTAACTGGAGTAGGTCTGGAGTTAAGATATGCTAGTTTTTCTTCTTCGGTTTTCGAGGAGTTACAGGCTGTTTGGTATACAACGCAAAGTCTTTCTTGTACTAGAGTGTAAGTTGAATTGTTAGTTAAACATCCTTGATTTTTAAGTACGGCAATAGCTGTGGCATCTGGAGGTGTACCTTGTAAAGTATAGGATATACGAGCTACCACCAGGCAAATTATAAAGCCCACTACCAATGTAGGAGCAATCCACCAAGCATTGGCTACTAAAAAGCTTCTTACGGCTTTTAACGCTACCTTCTTTACTGCCGAAGCGGCTACACTACTAATTTGCTTACTCCGATTGAACTTGGCTCTGGCAGATTCGCTAGCTGCCAGTTCGTCGTTAGGTAAATCTTCCATTTAGTTAAGTTAACAAAGTTTGGTTATATAGAGAACTTACTGTTCTGGATACTTAGCGCAATATTAAACTTCTTAGCTTCTGACTTGCTGCCATTTTTATTCTTGACGGTGACGGTGATTTGTTCTGCGCCATTTTGTGCCAACGAGGCTGTAGATAATCCAGCTGCAGAGTTAAAGTATTTTTGATCTAATTTGATACTTACATTTATTTCCGTAGAGCCATCAGCTTTTAGACTGTATTCTGCGCCTTTTCCAGATGCAGCTAGTATTTCTATTGCTCCAAGCTTAGTAGTAGCATTTCCTTGACCAAAGATACCGATAATGCGCTCTTCTTTTTCTTCGAAGGTAATACTACCAGAGGCGATTGGCTTATCTTTATCTTTTACGCTCTTGAATTCTAGTTTTAAGTTCAATTCGATTGTCAAATTGGCTAGAATTATGTAGTGGCCTGCAGTTACTGTACTTTTTGTGTAAATATATTTATCCACTAATCTTATCTTATCCAGTTCATCTATAATAAATTGTTCAGGCAACGTAATAGTTGATCCTTCGATGATTAGCCCAACTGAAGTTCCTGGTTTAATTATCATTTCCAATTCGCTCTTAGATATGTCAGAAGCATCTCTGTTAACAACATCTGGTCCTTTGCCGCCAGTAATGGTCTTACTAGCCCCTGTACCTACTTTGCTTATGGCTCCAGCAGCGGCTCGTTTAAGTCCTGCAGATACCCAGTTCGAGTTTTCAGCGCTGGCATTTAAGCCATCGACTGTGTTCTGTACTCTAGCAAAAGCTGATTCTGCCCTAGTTTTGCCAGTAATTGGGTCTTTGTAATTTGCAATACTTCTCCATGGGGACATACCTGCCTGGTAAGCCAAGCTAGCGGTTCTACCTGTAATACCAGCAGCTGGTCTAAAGGCTCCTTTAAATTCACCCACAGAGTTCTTAAGAAAGTCTGTAGCAAACGATGTAGGTGGAGCAATCTTTTTATGTAGATCTTCTAAAATCTTGGGAATGGAAAAATAAACTAACAAGCCAATAATACCGACAATTAAAGAGATACCACCACCAGCGTTAATGCCGTTAGCACCAGCGCCTATTAGAATATTCTGTATGCCACCAAATAATGGCGGAATATAGTTATAACCACCCGTTGTAATTTCGGGTAGAGCTTCGCTAAAAAAAGAAGCACTACTAAACATAATAGACACCATTACTAAACCGTAAGCAGCTACAAACACTGCAGAAGTAGCCGCTAGGTCTTTGACTGTAGAGAATGCATTTTTAGAAATACCACCCGGTAAAGCCAGGGTTAAGAAACTAAACGGCATAATAATTGGGGCAAATAATAGCGTTAAGTACTTTTTAAATAAGAACCAAGCTAGTTTTAAGCTGGTTAGTAGCATTGCTAAATTAATAATGAAGAACAGAATTTTTAAGATCAAGTTAGAAAAAAAGTTATCACCTGCAAGCCATTCTAATGCACCAAGTGCTACTCCGAATCCGGTGGTACCTACAGGACACTGCAAACCATCGCCATTACCTTGTTGGATCTCTCCTCCTGAGGCATTACATGTCAATGTACGCAAGGTATCGTTTTTTTCTAAATTAATAATATTTTCTACGCCGATTCTGTTTCTAACGTTGAACAAGTTAATGTTGACGTCATCGGCATTAAGTCCTCTACTGGAGTCGTCTAGGTTAGGATCTGACTTATATTCGTCTAAAACCGATGCCGCTAAGCCTCCGGATCCAAACAGAAATCCGTGGACGGTATTGGTACCTAAGGTGGTTAAGTCAACAAATAGTCCGGCAATTGGGTAACTTAAAGGAATTAAAATCATGGCAATTACAATTCCTTGAATGGAATTACTTAACGTAATTGTTTGTTTTCCGGGTAATCGATCGCGCAAAGCTAAACCAATTGCTACTACGATGATTACAAATACTAAAGCCCCGTAAGAGGCTGTAACTGCCCAACCCCAAATGTTTTGAATTGGTCTTAGCATTTCAAAGCCTGTACCAGGGAAATAGGCTGGAGTTATTGATGTTTGGGCGTACACAGCGCCAGCATCGTTAAACTTTTCTACTTGTTCTTGGGCAAATATGATGGCACTAGTTGGTTGTTGCTTGAATAGATAATTCTGAGCTTGAACTAATACATCGTTTAAACCTTTTTGTCCGAAGCCATTATTTAAAATCATCGCTTTTTCGACAGCAGGTAGGTCTGATTGGCTAACTATACAGTGCTGGTCTGATGTGTTGCCGCCAATTATTAACATAAACGCATCTGCCATATCGGCAAGAAGTGATGGTGGAGTCTTACAAGGAGTACCATAGATAGCTTCTGTAGCTTTGGCGTTTTGGCCACCCAGAATACCGTTCAAACCTGTGCTTTGTTCGCTAACAGCGCTAAGGCCAGCGCTTAGTTCAACTGCCGCCAAGGTGGGATAATTTTGGCCAACCACTACTACTGCTGCAAACAGAAGCATTAATAGACTTCCTTTTTGTAATGTGAACAATGTGGAGTTGAAGATCTTCCACATTTTTTTAGTATATTTAGAGGCAGTTTTTAGCACATTTATAGTATATGTATTTCTGGACTCGATATCAACTTATTTTTGTGACATAATCTGACATGGCAGACGGAGCACCAGCAGCAGAGAAGAAACCTATGGTCGGGGGGGTGAAGTGGTTTGGTGACATACGTAAGCCGCTGACTAAAAGCTATGGAGAATTTTTAGATGAGGAAGGTACTCCATTTCAAGATGCTGTAAAATATGCATTCGGTTCTGATACAGGGGTGGCATCTGCTGTTAATGCTTTTGTTGGTACGGCAGTTAGTGCAGCAGAAAGATCAATTGGCGCATTCGGTACTGTTAGAAAATTCGCTGGCGGCCTACTATTCAACAACGAATTCGGTATTCTTCCTAATCATTCACGCAATCTAATTGCCAGGTATATCCAACAAGTAGAAAAGGCTGCAGGTCCTAAATCGCTAACGCTAGATTCTTTACGTAACGTTAGGGTTGGAGCTGGTCTAGTAACAGGCTATATTGAGCTACCACTCCAAACTGATTTTGGTATTGGCGGCGCTTGGCGAAAACGTGTAGATAACGAGATACTCAGTCTTAAAACACCTACTGCTGAAGACAGAGAAAAAGCAATTATTAGAATTGCTGAAGATTATGCAATCAATCTAGTTGATCTCCAAAGTCCTAGTTTAAAAAGAATGATCACTGGTAACACAAGTACGCCTGACCTTTCAGCGTATCAAGCACTTAATGGGCGTAGGCGTCAGGTAGCAGCAGTTATTTTCGATATTTTAACTAAGACTACTGGCAACACGTCCATGCTTTTAGATGTAGAAGCAGAGCGCCCTGAGCGCACTAAAAAAAGCATTACTTTGCTTCATAACATGATCAACGGTAAGAACTGTGTGCAAACCGCTTTAGATGGAGTGAGTGCCAAAGTAGATTTCTCTAAATTGCAGGAAACAGATCTGTTTGCTGGACAAAATGCAAAAGCAGGCAAGAACCAGATGCTTGGTGGCTTAGTCAGAAGTAATCACCATTTAGTTAATTCCCTAAGATATCTTACAAATCCTAGCAATGGAACGGCATTACACTTAGATCTAAGCACTGATTTAGCAAAGTTCAGATTAGACCTAGGCTTAAATCCAGCAGGTACAGAATTTATAAATCCAGCAGGTAAAGGCCCCGCTAATTATTTTCATACAAACGTATTTCCTAACATCTGGGCATCTACAGAAGGAGCAAAAGCTTTGACTTATTTAAATGCTAATTTCGGAAATGAACAACTAAAATATGCAATAGTGCGAGCCATAGAGAACTCACTATATCCTTTGTTTTTAAAAGCTGTAGGCTTACCTGCACTTAATAAGCAGTATCACGGAGCCGAAGATATGGGTGGCAGGATTGTAACTACTTACCAGACTGGTCGTTACGCTGGCCCTTTTGCGTATGAGGCTACAGCTACTAAGGCAGGTAAGATCCAGGAAATGTATGTCATAGACGATTTGGCAGAACTTCCCCCACAAATTGCTGCTAAATTTAGCAAGATGCTTATCAAAGGCTTTGGATTTAACCGCAAAGTTGATAATCGAAATATCGGGACCCCCAATACCACTCAAAAATTGCGCGAGATGGCCGGAATTGCTCCAAATAAAGACCGCGGCCCAGACGATATAAAAAGCTTGGCGGCCTTACTTAAAGATATTGTTGAAATAGAAGAAGCTATAAGTCAAGCTTTAACAGCTAGGCGGCCAAGAGCTAGAGATCGCTTAGCTAACCTAACATTGATGTTAGACGAGATAAAAGGTGTAACAAGAAAGTTTTTAGCTAGCACAATAACTGAATCCCTTCCTGTTGCAAGGTCTGGGAGTAAACTAAGAATCAATAATGCTCAATTCAATGCTGCGATTAGGGTCCTAGTTGGTCCGGCTGCTCCTATTTTGAATAATCTAGACCCAACACTTACCGACGTAAAAAATCCAGATGCATCTCGTTTTTCCTATCAGATACAACAACTTCGCCAATCATTAGGTTCAGATTTGACTGACTTTGATCCATACTTGACTCATTTATCAAAAATATTAGGTCTACCAATTGAGGCGCTTAAAGGTGAGCCGTCGGCAGCTATGAAGCTCAATTTACAAAGAGGTGGAAAAACTCCGGAGACCTTGGCTGTTATATCTAGCAATATCTCTAGACATGTAGGTATCGGGGTTACCGAGGTTGAGCAATTTAAAGACTTTTGGAAAGTTATTTCAAACCCAAAAGGGATTTCCGGCAATCCCGATGTTGATTTTAAACGGCAAGTTCTTGATCATTTATCACCGGATCAAGCTAATGCATTAACAACCGGAGTGATCAGTATTTTAACGTTCTCAACAACTGCGTCTCAAAATGCAGCCAAGTTATTTAGTGGAAGTGACAGTACTGCCTTTGCTGACTTAAATAATGCTACTAATGATTCTACGCTTACTGCTGCACAAAAATTGGCTGCGGTATTCGGAATCTTTGCTGATACGACTTGGCCAGGATTTGCTAATAAGTTTCTGAATGCTAATGCTAATCCTGAAGTGACTACTTATAGGTCGCAGACAGTTAGAAGCAAATTATTAGATTTAATGATAGTAGACGCACCTCAACCAGGCACAGTCAGTGAAGGATCCCTAGCTGCCTTTAATAGAACACTAGACGAGGTGGCTAGACAGCCAGATAGCCCAGCTACTCCGACAGAATTGTTGGCAAAGAAATCTGCCTATATCCAATTTATTGGGGCGGCGACCAAAGCCTTTACTGGTACAGATGTTATAGAAAACGGCATAAATATGTTAAGAAAATATGGCGATGATCTATTTATTATAGAAGCATTAAATGAGTATCTAACTTTAACACTTACGTCAAACGAAGCAGTAGCATTGATTGAACCATATAGGAGCATAATAACTAGTCCTCATGCTTATCAAAGAAGTTTAGTACTTAGTGCGCCTGGCAAGAATTTTCTAGACTTAATTAATTCACCTGAATATACAAGTCTTGCAAATGCCGTAAATGCTAAGACAGTTATTCCTGTCGACGTACAGACAGCACTGGCGGCTTTCAAGGGATCTTTTTCAGATGCTGATATACAGAAAGTACGTGAATATTTAAACACACATAGAGATATAGGTGGGCGAATTGATACATTTAAGCTAGTTGCTAAAACCTTTATTGCTGCTACACCCGGTATTTTGCCTGCAACTGTTCGGGATCTAGATAAGATTGCTCACGGCCTTGAAGATGTAGGGGTGCTGCTAGAGGATATGCTTCGAGTTTACGCCGCAGCTAGCAGCTAAAATATGTCACAAGCTTTTTTCTCATCTTTAAAAAAAATTGAAAATATCTCATCGCGTAACGAGATTACTATCCTGCTGTCTGGTATCTTTGCAGATTTAACGGCATCAGAAGTAGCTGTGGCTGTTTATTTATTGCAAGGACGCATTGCGCCGTCGTACGCACCAATTGAATTTGGGATGTCGGATAAGTCGGTGTTGGCTACTTTGAATACTATCGCTCAAGAGCGTGAAATTGAATTCGACTCTGCTTCTGAGTTCAAACGGGTTGGTGATATTGGTAAAGTTTGTGAAACATTGTTACACGCAGTTTTAGAGCAAGGGAAGCTGGATGTTAAAGATATAGCTAGTGAAGCTGTTAAAAATTTGGCTAGTGAAGATATTGGATTAGACCAATTGCATACATATTTACTGGAATTGACTAAGCTAAATGGAGCTGGCTCTCAGCAATTAAAACAAGATAAACTGAAACAACTTTTGCTTAAATTACCTCCGGTAACGGCAGGTTATGTGGCCCGAGTTATTGTGGGCGAACTCCGATTAGGCCTATCGGATAAGACAATATTCGATTCCCTGTCTTGGTTTGTGACTGGCAGTAAAAAATATCGTGAACTAATTGAGCAAGCCTACGGCGCTAGAAGCGATCTAGGCTATATTGCTAGTTTAGTTAAAATGGTTGTGGAAAAATTCCCCGAAAATACAGCCGCCAGAAGTCTCTACCTAAGCGAACTATTAAGTGCAATCAAATTAGAGCCAGGTACGCCTGTGGCCTCTAAACTATGTGAGCGGGAATCAACAGCCGTAGCAGTATTTGAAAGGCTGCAAAGCTGTATTTTACAGCCAAAACTAGACGGAATGCGCGCTCAAATTCACTTTGATCGACAAAATCAGACCAAGGCTATTTTTAGTCGTAACCAAGAAAGTCTGACAGATGCTTTTCCAGATATTTTAGAAGTGCTGTCAGACTTAGACTGCGATTCGTGCATCATCGATTCCGAAGTGGTGGGTTACGATTACGAATCGGATTCCTACCTGTCGTATCAGGAAACAATGACCAGAAGGCGCAAGCACGATGTGGCCGCCACAGCTTCCGCTGTGCCTTTAAAAGCCATGGCTTTTGATTTGTTGTATTTGAATGGCGAAGATTTAACTAAAACTGCCGTAGAAGACCGCGTCGCAAAATTAAAAACATTAATTAATCAATCATCCAAACAGAATAGGATTTCGTTTTTAGAAACTGTAGAAGTTACAACGCCTAACGCGCTATCGGATTATTTTGTAAAACAGATAACTCAAGGATTAGAAGGGGTTTTGTGCAAAAAAATAGGCACTGTATACGCCCCCGGTAGCCGTAACTACGACTGGATTAAATTAAAAGCCAATACCCAAACGGAACTTGTCGACACTGTAGATGTTGTAGTAATTGGCTATTTTGCCGGCAATGGCGATCGCAGCGCCTACGGTTTTGGTTCTCTCTTAACTGCAATTTACGACCCCGCAACAGATCGTTACTTCTCGGTAGCTAAGGTAGGCAGTGGTTTTACCGATGAATCCGCACCTACTGTGCGAGCGGATTTAGAAGCTTTGCGGGTAGATAGTAAGCCTGCAAATGTAGAAGTAGTAAAATCATTAACTCCAGATTATTGGGTCACACCTAAAATTGTGATAGAAGTCGTGGCCGATGAAATCACTAGAAGTCCAGCCCACACAGCCGCCAATGCCATTAAGGCAGATTTCGAAAAAGAGTTAACGGGTAAAGGTCTATCGCTACGGTTTCCGAGGATTAAAGTGTGGAACAGAGATAAACGCGCCGATCAGGCGACAACTGCCGTGGAATTGATCAAAATGTTTGAACTACGTAAAAGGCGATTAACTGAGGCGAAATCGTCCTGAAAGGGAATTTAGCGTCTCCGAAATCAGCTTAAACACCGCAGGTTTTCTGGGCTTTCTCAGTACAAAGTGTAGTAAACTATCACCATGAGTGAACTTAGGCAAACTATCCAGCGTTATTTTTTAACTGCGTTATCAATTATTATTGGTCTGTTGGCTTTGCGATTTTTGCTGCAACTATTTGGGGTGGTCTACACTTTTCCAGGCGGAAACATTTTAGTGGCAGTCACAGAACCGTTGCTTTTGGCTTTCGTAAATATTATGCCAGATTGGACTTTAGGCAGCCTAATTTGGAGTTGGACTATAGTTTTCGCTATTGCTTTTTGGGTGGTGGTTGGACTAATTTTGTTAGATATTTTACTTACGTTAGTTGATGATGACCCGATCCGCATTTCTGTTAATTTGGTAGATGCTTTTTTGAAGATCTTTGAATTTTTAGTTATCTCCCGCTTTATCTTGGTTGCATTTAATGCTTCTACGCAAAATGTTTTCACCGAAGCTGTATTTGCGTTTACAGGCTGGGCTAGATTAGGTTTAGGGGAGTTTAATGTATTAGGCGGCCGCGTAGAAATTGGCACCATGCTGGCGTTTGTGCTGCTAGTAATTATCGATATCTTCTGGGAAGGTTTGGCAGATAAGTATATTGTGGCTCCACGTAAAATTAGGCAGCAAACTAAAACCACTACTACCACTACTAAAACAGAAAGCCGACCCTCTACGCCGATTACAGTTGTAGTGCCTGCTCAGCAGGCTTCTCCGTCTGTGACGATGCTTAGTAAACAACAGTTTGAGGAATTGAGGAAGGAGATGAAGAAGTAAACGCGGTTGTCGTAACAGACGAAATAGAGGTAGCCCCATGGAACTTGGTAGCCTCTGCAACGCTAGATTGTTGATATCTCTGTAGATAGCTTGTCAAATATGATGTCAGAAATCTCACATAAGCTGGATATATTCACTTTGTTCCTGGAATAGGAGTAGAAAAAGCATAATATTCCCGTTATACTCTCTTTGCTACTTGGAGATCGTCTAATGGTAGGACAGCGGCCTTTGAAGCCGTGAATCTAGGTTCGAGCCCTAGTCTCCAAATAAGTAAAAACCGGTTAGAATTTATCTTTTCTGTGTTCTATAGATTTATGCAAAATACAATTTGAAATTGTATTTTGCATAAATTGTTATTTCTTCTTGTGTTTCTTGCCTTGTCTGATTGTCTTCTCTACTCCAGTAGCGTAAGTTTCTTCGTTGTTACCAAAAATCTTAATTGCTAACTTATCGTAGCCTAGACTTCTTAATACAAAGTTATACCTGTTTAGTAAGATACCGAATAGGACTAATAAGCCTCCTAATAACAATGGTCCCAAACCTTCGTCGAATAGGCCTGTAGAAGGTAATATACTACCTTTTGGCGTGCACATATCTGGCTGACATCTAGTTGGGTTTACTAAGCAGTAATTGGTGACACATACATTGTTTAGACAAGCATGGCCATCTGTACAAGTTAATCCGTTTGATCCACAAGGTTGACCACAAACTGGTGGTGTAGTTGTAGTGCTACTAGATGAGCTAGTTGTGGCGCTACTGGTACTAGAACTGCTGCTGGGTGTACTAGAGCTGGTGGTACTGGAACTTGTAGAGCTAGATGTAGGTGTAGAAGTTGGTGTACTACTGGAAGTCGGCGGTGCAAGGACTAAGTTTTTACGGCAATCAACATCGCCTTCGATATCGTCTCCACTATTCCATACTCCATCGGCGCCAACATTTACAATGCGCACACGATACGTGGTGCCTGCTACTAGGCCTGTGGCTTGCCAGTCGTAGAAGTAGAGACAACTATCATTACCTTCGTTGACAACTGAGATGGCCGGATTCCAACTGATTGGAGGTAATGGTGTACCAACTACACCGGCTTGGTTACCAGCTGGGAATACTAATAGTTTGAACTTATCTCTTAGTCCATTCTGACATGTATATCGTGCACGAAATCGCATCTGAGTGCCATTAGCTACTGTATAACTGGTATCTGTAGGCGCATCTATTATAGTTGTATTAGTTGGATCAATTCTGCGGACTGCTTTACAAACATTGACTGGTGGCTGAGAGGTGGTGGAGGTAACTGGTGGACAGGTATTTGTTTCTTCACAAGGCTTTGGAGGCTCTGCTATGCATTGATTATTGTCACCGCATCTATTACTTTTGGCAAATTGAGTTGCGCCATAAGTGACGTAAGCGGTGCCAATGCAGTCTGCCTGTGCAACCAAAGGGCATGCCCCACCCTGCCTTACATCATTTAGGAGGCTTAACATTTCTTCGTAACTAACATTTAGCCGATTACTTGCTAACGGAGCTCCTATACTAGGGCAGGGAATCGTGCTGCAAATATTGCAGTAATAAACATTCCATCTCCCTGTGGTGTAGCATGCAGGATCATCACCACTAGCAGCACTATCCGTCGGCCTTTGGTCTTGAATTAAACGCACAGAAATTACCACAGCTAAGACTGCCAACAACAGGGTTAATAGAGCGAAAGTAATTACAACTGCTTTCTTTTTATTTCTCACAATACTTTAATCGATTAAATTTAAAATAGCATACCTAAATTACTAAACCACTGCAACAGTTTCATCTTTTACCCGCTTAGGTTTGTCCGATTCAGGTCCCTCAAGATTAGATCTATCCTTAATATCTCTATTCGGAACATTCTTGGGAATCATATTCCCATTCTTATTGTAGTCCTGCTCTGCCCACTTATATAGTTTTTGTTCAATCTCCATGCGAGGTTTAGCATAAGTCTCTCGGGAGTAAGCAATTATCTCATCTGCAATATGCGTATCCGGAAAGTTAGCTAAAAATGACCTGGCCGTAAACGGCTTACTTTGAGCAATATCCACCGAGAGCTTCATTGCCATCTCATGCTTCCCGAGGTTAATCAAATCTTCAGCAGACAAATACGGATTAAATTCTTTGTTTAAAAAATCCGCGTCTCGTGGTCCCACCGCAAAGTTAATCAAGCTACCTACATTTCCAAAAACGGCATTGCGTACACCCTCTTGGATTTGGTCAATGAACTGATGAGCAATTGTGAGCCCTAGTCCGAATTTACGCGCTTCGGACAGAATTTTCTCGAAAGTAGTGTTAGAGAAGTTCTGAAACTCATCGATGAATAGATAGAATGGGACACGTTCATTTGATTGTTGTTTGATTCGACGTGTAACGGTTGTGTAAAGTCTAGTCACCAACATCCCACCTATTAGCGCCATATTTTCTTGACCGATCTTACCTTGGGCTAGGTTGACCAAGAAAATCTTGCGGGTATCTAACATATCGGCAAAGTCCAAACTGGAACTTACTTGCCCCACAATATTTCGTACCAACGGGTTTGTGGTAAATCTCCCCACCTTATTTAAGATAGAGGAGATTTCTTGCTGCAAGCGTTTAGGATCGGCTGCCAGCTGGGCATATTCTTCTTCCCAGAAGCTTAATAGAATAGGATCTTTGACTTGTTTAAGTAAGAAAATACGGTAATTAGTATCGGATAGAAGCCTTGGCAGTACAAGCATTGACACGTTTTGGCAATGCAGTAGTGTCAGAATAGCGTTAGTCAAAATATACTCTAATCTTGGACCCCAAGAATCGGCGAACTCTTTTTTGAATACACTCACAATTCCATCGGTAATCAAGCTCTTATCGTCTTTACTGTCGGACTCGATCATATTCAAACCAACCGGAAATTCTGTATCTCCTGGGTCAAAAATTACGACATCTTTAAGTCTCTCACGCGGAATTTTTTCTAACAGGTGCTCGATTAGCTCACCGTGGGGGTCGATCACACCAACACCTTCGCCAGTATAAATGTCACCTAAAATTATCTGCTCCATAAATGTGCTTTTACCAACGCCAGTTTTTCCGATAATATACATATGTCTCAATCGGTCAGTTGGCTTAATGGCAAAGCGTTGATGGATGTTTCGGTAATCTGTTTCGGCCAAGATTCGGCCTTCGGACGGTGAAGGTAGATTAAGTGGAAATTCTAATTTTTTGGATCTGGACCAGGCAATATTTGGCGTCTCTACGGAGATGTGAGGAAAGTGGTATATAGAAGCCAATTCCACCGCGTTTAGTATGGCTGGGGTGGATTGCTCTAGTGCGCGAGCTTGGTATTTCTCTACTAGGCTTAATTTCTCGTAATTTCTACTGCCCAAAACCAGTTTTTCTAAAAATCTGCGGTTGGCTGATTTTTGCGTCACAACTGCATTACTAACAGAAGTCTTAAACTGAGCCAGTACAGCGGCAATTTGAGACACTACTCCAGCTGATTCTACTTTGTCACTAATATTTATCGCTACTCTAATATGAAATTGAAACCCGGATTTAAGTATCTTTTTCGTCTCAGGATCTAATTCTTTTGCTTTAGCATGCCAATCGTTATTTATAGCTCGGCATAATACCTGTACAAACACTTCGTTTTGATTGTTTTGCACTAAGGCCGCGGTAATGGCAGCAATCGGATCGACATCAAAGTTTGGATAGGTGCGAATTTCGCCTACTGGCTGCTTTAAACTAAACTCAGCTACCGCAATCTTTTGGTTAGCCCAATTGGCCGTATAGTCTTTCACAACTTGAATTTGAGCGTCTGGGTACTGAGCGTAAATTTGGTTTTCGACAAACTGTTTATACGATTTAGTCACCACCACTAAAAAGTGAATACCGTACTTGCCAGATGCTATTTCAAAACTAAAATGCGTAGGTGCAATCTCTTTACTGAGTAAAACTCCGTGCAAGCTTGTGAATAGCTGCTCTGCTGCCTGTGCTGTCTTGTCGTTATTTCGCGGTACCGCAATCTTTAGTACTACCCTATCTACTAAAAGTTCGGCTGTTTTTTGCTGGGCGTGCAGGTAACGTAGAGCACCAACTACGATTAATGTAGCTAACAACGCTAAGCCTAAAATAATCAGTTCAATGGGCAGCATTTAAACATTAATTTGATATTTCGATTGTCATGATAATGTCTTGTGCTCGTAAACTAGAAACTACTTCCATGCTTTTGCCATCTGCAACTACTCCAAACACTGTGTATTCGTTGTCTAAGAAAGGTGTAGCCTCTAAAGTAATATAGAATTGGCTGCCGCTAGATGCTTTTGTAGGATTAACAGCATCCGATGTTCTAGCTGTGGCAAGAGCGCCTTTAACATGCTTTACTTTAGGGCTGATTTCGGCTGGAACTGTGTAGCCAGGACCACCTGAACCATTTCCGATTGGATCACCGCCTTGGATTACAAATCCTGGTTCAAATCGATGAAAAGTTAAGCCATTGTAGAATCCTGACTGTGCCAAGCGAATGAAATTACTTACTGTTTGTGGCGCTACTTCTGGAAACAAAGTTAAATTAATTTCGCCTTTATCGGTAACGATTTTGGCGGCGGTAGACTTTAAGTCTGGGTTATATTGGTAAGTCATACTGGTTAATGAATTAGATGAAATAATATTTTGACTACTGCTAGAACTTGTAGCTGTAGAGGTAGCTTTGGTTGTTGTTTTATTGGCGGAACTAGCAATCACGACTACAATTGCGGCTAGGCCGGCAATTAGCAAAATCGCCACTAGTATATTGGTAATTGAAGTTTGTTTTTGCATCTGTCTATTATGCCTTAAATGTTTAGCTTAAGCTACTCAAGATTAGATTAGGTCTTGGCTTTAGGTGAAATATATAAAACGAGTATTTCCGGATTACAATCCGACAATATTTATTCCCGGATCATAATCCGGGAATGTTTAATCAGATGGCCACTTCATATTCCATTCTTTTAGTAACACGCGCTGCTGCCAGTGCTCACGCGTTTGTTTCTGGGCGTAAGTTAATGGCGAATAAAAGAAAAAGCCAAAAGCGATACTTAAAATCACTAGACAGAACAATATTAATTTTAAATTTGAATTGTTCAAATACTTCCCAATTTTTGGTAAATCACCTAGTTTAGAAAAACTTGGCAAGATAAAGTCGTGCATAAATACCCCCAGCATAATTATACCAATTACCATTGCGGGCACGTAATGATACAAATACATTACCCGGGTGATTAAGGCAAACGGTAACCAATTTGCGGCAAAAAAGGCAATTAATACAAAATGTTTAAATCTAAATCCGTTTTTACTAAATATACGGCTAAAACCTAATGCTATCAAGCTAAACACGCCTAACAGCGAAGCCGCCCATACTACCGGGTTTCCAATCAAATAGATCTGTCCATACATCCCGTCGCCATCGGTTTGCCAGTAATAGTTCATCGGTCTGGCCATTACGGGCCAAGTTAACCACATGCTGCCAATCTCGTCTTTTTTAGTGTAATCAAGAGCTGGAACTCCTTTTGAATAATTACCAGCAATTCTATGCCACTCTAAAATCTTGCTGGTGAGGCCAACTTCTTGAGTGCCAGCTTTCAAATCTTGAATATGCTTCTCACTTAATTCGTCGGCTGCGGGTGAGTAATTTTGCATTTGGGCAAAATGCCAGGCAAAGATACTGCCGTAAATCATGGCTATGCCTAATACCATAAACAATACACGTTGAATCAATACGCTAACTAGAGTCTTCCACGGCCATTTAAACTGATATTTATCACTAAATTCTTTATACAAAATTCCCAACACCACCACCACCGCCACAGCTAGTGATAGCCACTTTACAGATACAGCGGCCCCAAAAGCCACAGTGGTTAATATAAAGTAGAGTTCGGTTTTAGATACTTTTTGGGCGTTTACGTATTTGAGTGCAAAATAGACGGTGAGTAACATAAAAAACAACATGATCTGCGTTAACAAAGCAAAGCGCGATTCAATAATTAAGCTGTTGTCTAAAGCAGCCATTAACCCTACAGTTAAACCAATTAGGCTGCCTGTCACGTATGCTTGGCTACCAATTTGTTTTTTTCTCCACCAAATTAATTCCAAACTGATTCCCATTATTAGTACTGGCACTAAGCTACCAAAAACCTTTGGCGCTAAACGGATTCCAGTTAAATCTAGGTTAGACTTGTAGCTATTGACCAAATTACCTAACTTTGCAGCATCAATTTTATTGGCAGCATCTGGATTCACGGCCATCATCCCTAAATACAGAAAGAACTTTCCAAGTGGTGGGTGTGGATCAAAGTAATATCTTTTGACAGGGTAAGATTCTACTTGTGGTACAAAATATGATTCATCGAATACCATCGAGGTATCTGGTGTGACTGGGGGTAGAAACCTAGTTACCGCCGACAGGGCAAGGATTATCAGCCCAAACACTAGAGTTAATTTACGACGGTTGATTAGAATGTATTCGAACTTAGTGAACACCTTTTGCAGTGTGATGTTTTTTTTCATATACTGTCTGATATTGTACATGTAAATATTTATGGCGCAATTGCAAGTTACCTCTCAAAATGCGCGGAAGTATACCGTAATCGGATTGATTTTGGTGACGATTGTGGCTGGTATTTTGGCGGTGGTGATTGGCACCCAACTAGATCGGAATTTGTCTGGCAGAGATGCAGATGCGGCGACTTTGGTATGTACTGAGGCTTTAGACTGCGGTGATCCAAATAAGTATTGTGATGGAACTTTATGTAAGCCTAAGAAAGCTGCATTTTCCACTTGTAATATTCCCAACGAATGCGCAACAGGCCTAACTTGTAACTCTAATATTTGCCAAACTACTAATTGTACTCCTGGTGGTGATGTGGAATGTATATCGCGTTTTTGTGCAACATGTTTTGATGGTAGAAACATTTGCGCTACTACTGGTGCTACCGCTGCGAATTTAAATAGTATTTGTACTCCATTGAACTTGAGAAAGATAGTCTGCCCTGTTGCGAGTGGGTTTTATTGTGGTTCAGGATTAGGCGGAACAGGTGCGAATCCAGGTAATTTGTACCGATGTAAGCTTGGTGAAGTCGCTTTACACAAAACTTGTAGTGACGGCTGTACTACAAAATTGCAGGGAACTGCTGATGTTTGTACAGAAGATGATGGCATTGTACCAGTTTGTCCGAATCTAACTGATGCAAATTCTTGTACTGCGGTATATTCAGGAACAGTGACATATTCGTGTCGGCCAGAGGGACAATCACTGCAGTCTTGCAGTATGAGCTGCAGCGAAGGTGGAAACACTGTAACTAAAAGTGTTTTCATAAATACGACTGGTTGTGCAAGCGGTAGGGTATGTGCGGCCAGCTCTGAGCGTTGTGTTGCAGGGACTACTGGTGGGGGCACAGGTGGTGGTGGCGGCAGTACAAACACTTGCCCAGCTGGTCAAAATGGACTCTATTGTGGATCAACTCTAGGACGAGATGCCAACACGCTATTTCGTTGTACTAACGGCGCAATCACTACAGATAGCGTATGTAGTAACGGCTGCAAAATTAGCACCCAAGGAACTGGAGATAGCTGTAATACGACAACTGGTGGAAGTACCGGCGGCACCGGTGGAACTGGTGGAACAACTAGTACATGCACCGGAGGAGACAGGACAAATGGCTGCGCATGTGTCAGAGACGCACAATGTACTTCGGGATATTGCAACCCATCTACTAGTAAATGTGCCAGAACAAGTAGTTGCAATGGTTCAGATAGGCCAAATGGTTGCCAATGTGGAACCAACAACGATGCGGTGTGCGCCAGTGGTAACTGCCAGATTAATCTAGGACTTTATCGATGTCGACCAACCACTGGATGCACTGGACCTACTGGACGTTCAATAGGTTGTTTCTGTAATCAGAATAACAATCAGTGTGCTTCTGGTCTTTGTGATCAAAACACCTTTACTTGTATTACTACAGGCGGCGACAGCGGCGGCGGTGGTGGAATTGGTGGTGGTAGTGGAACACTTCCATCTACGGGAATATTCGATGAAGACAGCAGAGCCTTATTGCTGGGGTTGATTCTATTGATTCTAGGTACAATTGCCTATATTGCTACCAAAAGTAATCAACGTGAAACAATGATTGCTGCAAAGTCTACTAGAAATGTATACAATGATATTGATCCAGATATTATGAGGATTATTAATTCGCAGAAAAAGAAATAGGTTATGGACGCCAGAAACGGAAAAAGATTTACAGTAATTGTTTTAGGTTTACTAACAATTATTATTGGCGTAATTGCCATTATTGTAGCGACACAGCTGCAACAGACGCAGGCGCCGATAGATAGTAGTGCAGGCAATACTTGTCGAGGAGCAACTGTGAATGAAGCTGGTGCAGCAGGTAATGGAATTGCGTGTATTAACAGAGCAGCAAATCAATCCTTTACTGGCGTTGACGGCACTACGCAGGTTCAATGCCAACCAGGGAGTGATAACGGCATACCAAATTACGACACCTGTTTTTTGCGTGCTACTGGTGGTGGTGGTGGTACATTAAAATGTCCAAACGATCCATCAAAAACCGTAGTTGGTTGTGTTGCCTATACTTGTCCAAATGGTGATACCAGTGGAGACGGTCAATGTACAGCTGCAGATAGCAATGTAACAATATCAGGATTTTCTTTAGGTGCTTGTACTCAAAGGCCTTGTGGTCAGGTAGACGCCTATTCTGGTACTAACCAAGGATCAGGTGGAAATAATGGCGATTACTGTGGCTATGTTCATTTAAATATTAATTGTGGTGCTTCTTCCAGCTCCGCCCCGGCCCGCGGCATATGTACAAACTTGGCACGTACTCCAGCAGCTGAAGACCAGACATTTCCCGCTGGGACTTCATTCTCTTTAGTTTCTAGCTTTACTAACTGTTCACAAGTAAATGAGAATATGCGCTTGTTTGTTTTCAAAGGTACAAATGGTGGCGGCAATTCAGAAATCAATGCTGCAAACTTAGTTACCACACTAACACCCACTTCTACTACCGGTCCTGGCAGTAATAACAGGTGTATTTACAACTTCACGTGGAATGGTGCGGCTACCGATAGCGCCAGGTATAAGTTTAGAGTTGGTAGACTAGGTGCCAATGGGGGACTTGATTTGGAACGTTTAGAAACAGATAGCAGCTGCGTAAACCGTGCAGACATTACAGTAGCTGGTCAATCTGTTTGTGGAGGAGTATGTGGAAGTAATGGCAACCTTTGTCCAAATAATCACACCTGTAGCAGTAATGTGTGTGTGTTAGATCAATGTCTAAGTGCCCCGGCATCTTGTCAGGCAGATAAATGTACGCCAGTTGTAAGTACAACTAGTGGCCCAGGCATTATTCCAACCACTGGTCTATTCGACGAGGATGGCAGACCTTTATTAATCGGATTAATCTTGATTATTATCGGGTTAGCATTCAATAGATTAAATGCCAGCGTAAATTGGCTTGGAAGTGTGACCGAACAAAGCCTAATGCCCGTAGTAGTTTCTAAGCCAAAACCACGAAATCACGATAACTCTGGATTTGAAAAAAAGTTATTAAGAAGTAAAAAGAAGTAATTAAATGCCAGGTACTGCCAGAAAGCTTACGATTGTTATACTATCTGTTCTTTTGGTGGTGCTGGTGATTGTAGCTGTGATCATCTTTTTAAACTCCCGCAATACTCGTAGTCAATTAATTGTAGATGGTGGCACATGTACTCTTGGTGCAGTTGCTCAGTGCGAAGGGGCTGCGGCTACTGGTAATACCGGCCAATTATGTAATTGTGAAACTAAAACTGATGGTTCGATTCGCTGGAATTGCGCTACACGCGATTTAATTCGTTGCCCTTTGCCTTCTGGTAGTAAATGTCAGGTTGGTGAAACACAGACTGGTCAATGTGGCAGTAATAATTGTCTAGGAACGCAAAGACCAATCCAGACGTGTGCTGCCGATGGCAGTTTTGGTGCTGCCAGTTGTGTAACTGATGTAGCCTGCGACGGCGGTAGTAATTCTTCTGGTGCTAGTTTAAATTGTCAGATTAGTGGTGATAATAAAACGCTATCTATTACTGCAAACTGCCCTACTGACTTCTCATATCAAGTAAAGTTACATGTAATTTCCGCCCCAGAAGGCGCTAGCGCCGATTCCGACTGCCGCACGGCATTCGATGTCAACGCTCAGATTTTAAACGCTAAACCAGGCGAAAATCTGCAAATCGATATAGCCGATTACACTTGCGGCAAGTGTGTGCGCTATGAGCTAGGTCAAACTCCGCCCTCAGCTTTTGTTAAGGCCAGCAGCACCTACGCTTTTACTGGGATATGTGGCGGTGCAAATACAAGTACGCCCACACCTAGTTCGATAAACTCAACAATCTCCACCGCACCTATATCTTCTGGAACTGGGTCTACCACAGGTGTACTTCCAGACACCGGTTTATTTGATGACCCCAAAAATTACCCTTTATTGGGCGGGATTGTATTGATTCTATTAGGAATCAGTGTAAATCGTTTAACTAGATTAAAGTTTGGACCTGATTACGAAACCCAAGTGGAGTCTTCGATTAAATAGTCTAGTGGCTTTTGCTAATGAGTGCCTCGTCGTTTATTGAGTTTGCCAGCGTCTATCTGTCGAAGTAACATAAAGCTTACTGGCGGTGTGTTATTGCCGCGGTTGCAGTTTATTTGCGTTACCCTAGTTTCTTGAGCCAATAGCCAGTGTGACTTTCAGGAGTATTCATAATATCTTCGGGGGTGCCGATGGCCATAATTTGGCCGCCACCGCTTCCGCCTTCTGGCCCTAAGTCGATAATCCAATCGGCTGTTTTAATTACATCTAGGTTATGTTCAATTACCAACACGCTATTACCTTTGGCTGCCAAGCCGTGCAGTACAATTAATAGTTTGCGCACATCTTCGAAATGTAGCCCCGTAGTTGGTTCGTCTAAAATATAAATAGTCTTACCAGTTTGGCGTTTAGACAATTCGCTAGCCAATTTGACACGCTGCGCTTCACCGCCAGAAAGCGTTGTGGCTGCTTGGCCTAAACGAATGTAGCCAAGTCCTACGTCAAACAATGTCTTTAACTTATCGTAAATTTGGCGATTATTTAGGAAGAAATCTAAAGATTCCTCTACTGTCATTGCCAACACTTGGGCGATATTTTTACCCTTGAAGTCGATTTGCAGTGTTTCACGGTTGTATCTTTTACTTTCACAAACCTCGCAAGTGACATACACGTCTGGTAAAAACTGCATTTCAATTTTAATTACACCGTCGCCCTCACAGTTTTCACAGCGACCACCTTTTACATTAAAACTAAATCTTCCGGCTTTATACCCACGTGATTTGGCCTCAAGTGTGGCAGCATAAATATCGCGAATTGGGCCAAAAATACCAGTATAAGTAGCTGGGTTTGATCTTGGGGTTCTGCCAATTGGAGATTGATCAATATTTACTACCTTGTCGATATTTTCTAAACCACGTAGCTGCGCATATTCTCCTGGCACTTCGGAACTGTGGTTAATTTGTCTAGACAATGCCTTGTAAAGAACCTCATTCACCAAAGAGGATTTACCACTGCCGGAAACTCCAGTTACAGCCACTAGTTTCCCTAAGGGAATTTCTACATCCACACCATTTAAATTATGATGTTTTACGCCACGAATCTCGATGATGCCTTTGCCTGTATGGCGAATATTTTCGATACCGATAGCCGCTAAATCGGCAGTAATCGTCTCTTTACTAATCACTTTTTTACGACTCAAGTACTGACCAGTAATCGAGTCGGGGTTATTAATCATTTCCTCGATGCCGCCGGCGGCCACAATGCGGCCGCCGTGCTCGCCAGCACCTGGTCCAATATCCACCACAAAATCAGCGGCCCGAATCGTATCTTCATCGTGTTCGACCACAATCACCGTGTTACCAATGTCACGCAAATTACGCAGTGTGGCAATCAGTTTATCGTTATCTCGTTGATGTAACCCAATCGAAGGTTCGTCTAGTACGTACAATACGCCAGTTAAACCCGTACCAATCTGTGAAGCCAACCGAATACGCTGGGATTCACCACCAGATAAGGTGCTGGCACGTCTACTTAGAGTTAAATAGTTTAAACCCACAGAATTTAAGAAATTTAATCTGGTTTTAATCTCTTTAACTACTTGCTTGGCGATTTCCTTTTCTTGATTACTCAAAAAGTCGTCTCCAGCTGGAATCGCAAAAAACTTTAGCACCGTTTTAAGTGTAGTTTCGGTGGGTTGATATATTTCCTCTTTGTCTAAGGCTTCTACCCATTTAAAAGCATCTGAAATGGCTAAATTGGTAATATCTACAATGTTGTAGCCTGCTAAAGTCACAGTTAGCGATTCCTTTTTTAAACGTAACCCCTGACACTCCGGGCAAGTTAGCTCGTTCATATATTCTTCTAATTCTTTACGAATATAGTCTGATTCTGTTTCGAGGTAACGCCTTTGTAGACTTGGAATCACACCTTCAAACTTACTATTATAAGTACGGGGCTTATTAGTATTTTGTGGTTGATATTCAAAGTCGTACATTTTTTCACCGCTGCCAAAAAGCACTATCTGCAATTGTTTCTCAGTTAGTTCACGCATTTCAGTCTTTAAAGAAAAACCTTCGGTTTCAGCCACACCAGCTAACATACTCATCATCCATGAATCTAAATTATCCGATGATCTAGACCAAGGATATATTGCGCCTTCGGCAATTGTTAAACGGGGGTTGTAAATATTACTTGGGTCTATTTCTTTAATTACACCGAGGCCATCGCACTTTGGACAGGCACCATGTGGTGAGTTAAAAGAAAAGCTGTGTGGTTCAATTTCGGGAAATGATTGCCCACTAGCTGGATCAACCAATTTTTCAGAGAAGAATACATCTTCGTTTGTATCGACTAAATTAATCAATAATTCGCGTTCTGCTAATGTTAAAGCTAGCTCTACTGAGTCTGTTAAGCGTTTAATAAACTCTGGATCGCTAGTTTTTTCTGTTTCTACCACTAATCGATCTACTACCAGTGCAATACTGTGCTTTTTTTGCTTATCTAAAGTAATATCTTCCTCTAACGCGAATATGCTGCCATCTACACGTACTCGTACAAATCCTTGTGCCGTTAAGCGCTCGAATAATTCTTCGTAACTACCCTTTCTCCCCTTTACCAAAGGCGCTAGTACTTGAATTTTTACGGCTTCTTGGTTGTATTTAAGTGGGAACTGTAATACCGCATCTACAATTTGTTGCACTGTCTGTTTAGCTAACCGATCCCCCGTGACTGGGCTTCGTGGGTGTCCAACGCGGGCATACAGTAGACGTAAATAGTCGTAAATTTCGGTGACAGTACCCACGGTAGAACGTGGGTTATGCGAAGCAGTTTTCTGATCGATAGAGATGGCAGGAGCTAGGCCGCCAATAAAATCGACATCTGGCTTCTCCATTAAACCTAGAAATTGCCGGGCATACGAAGACAGACTCTCTACATATCTTCTTTGCCCTTCGGCATAAATGGTATCGAATGCTAAGGAAGATTTACCAGAACCAGAAAGTCCGGTAAATACAATCAACTTATCTTTAGGTAACTCCAGGTCAATATTTTTTAAGTTATTAGCCCTAGCGCCTTTAATAATAATCTTGTTCTCAGTTTCGGCCATCTGTGCATTTTAGCATTTTTCGTCTATACTTCTTTAGCCTTTAACTAATTATCATTACTGCTATGGAGAGCAAAAAACTTTTGCAAACCCGGGCAACTAGAGCTTCACACAGCGAAAATCCTGCCCAGGAAATGGAAGATAACACTTCCGAAATGCTACAACCGTCTGAATCTATTGTAGAGAAAGAAGTAAGTTCTCGATTCAAAGATTTAGCCAACATTACTCACCCACATTCTAAAAAATCCAACCTATCGCCAATGCGCTATAGCCAGATGGAAGAAGACAGCTCAGAAACCCGCAAACGCTTAATGCGTGTGGGCATTTTTGCTGCTGTAATTATCGTGGTGGGAATTGGAGCGATTCTATTAATTGAATCTGCCAGTAAGCAAAGAGTCACAAATACCACTGCTCAATCTAGTAGCAGCGCTGCCGCCGCAGTGAACATAATCGGATACGACATTGGACGCACAGTTTTAACAGACGATAATGCTGGCGCCATCCCTAAAATTGCCGATTTTAATACTTCCAAACTTTCATTAGGAAGTGCCGCCAACTTAAACGCAGATATCGCCATAGAAAACTTGGAGTACCGAGTTTACTCTACACTCTCAAAACTAAAATGGGAATTAGGCGGACTATCTAGCGGCTTCCCAGCCACAACTCTAGACTATATTCCTGCTACTAAGAAATTAGTCGTTAGTTTTGTAGGGATAGATGTAGTAAATCCAGTAATGTTAACAACAGTTTCCGCCACTATCGGCCCTATAAAATCGATCACTGCTAGCTCTGTCGATGGCAAAATTCAATATGAAATTACCTTTAGCGAAGATATTAAGTATGTTCCAGTACTAGATGCCGCCAAAGGCACATTAGAGTTAGCAATTAAAACTAATGTTCAATTAAATATTACAGCTACAAGTTCAAGTGCCGCCAGTGTAAGTAGCGTTAGCTCTGTAAGTTCAGCTGCTAGAACCAGTTCTGTCGGCAGTACTGTAAGTTCAGCAGCTTCTGCCAGTAGCGTATCAGCACCAGCAGGTCAAAAATTAGACAATAGTTTTAGCCGGAATTTGCAAAATATTGCTAGTGGACAAGCGAACACAGTGTTAATGCGCAACTATTTCTATCAAGACTTCGGTCCAAAATTTGAATTTAGTTGGACATTCAACGGCACAGGTGCCGGTTCAATACCACCTGCTGCTACAGCTAAATATATTGTGGACGAAGGCTCTAACTATATCGAAGTAAAGGTAGAAGGTGTAGCCGAAGATTTCTTCCAAGCAAGGGGAATGACAAATGCTAGTTTTGGTAGTTTAAATCTAGCCTATGCCAATATAATTTCTGTGACATTGAAATCTAGAGCAAATAATATTTCTACCTACTGGGTGAAGGTAAAAGGAATAGCCGATTTCAGATTACATGCCACGGGCACACGCAACGATCAGCAAAAGCTTACTTTAGAGATTAAAGATTAAGTTTGAGTAAGAAGCGTAAAGCGCAAGTACCATTAATTCAAAATTATGCCGGCCAGATTCCTGGCCGGCTAATCTTGGTTAGTTTAGGCATTGGCAATGCCCAAGATGTGAGTTTACGAGCGCTAGAAGCACTTAAAACCGCCACTACCGTTTTAGCTGAAGATACGCGCGAAATCTTAAAGTTCTACCGCATTCACGATATCAAGGTGCCAAAACTGGTTTCGTACCGAGACCAAAACCACGTACGCATGTTGCCGCAAGTTTTAACTATGCTGCGAGCTGGCGAAAATTTGCTGCTGGTATCAGATCGCGGCACCCCAGCAATTTCTGACCCCGGATTTTTATTAGTGCGCGATGTAGTTGCCGCCGGCTTCGAAGTAGATTCGCTTCCAGGCCCTGCTGCACTAATAGACGCGTTAGTTTTATCTGGACTTCCAACCGATAGATTTGCGTTCCTAGGGTTCTTGCCACGCACAGCTTCAAAACAACGCAAACTTTTAGAACAGTATTTGCCAATCGCCACTACCCTAATTATGTACGAATCACCCTTTAGAATAACGGCTTTATTAGATAGCGTGAGTCAGGTGTTTGGGCAAGCCGCCAAAGTCGTGGTGGCTAGAGAACTAACTAAACAGTATCAGCAGCTTCTACGAGGTGTTGTGGCTGATTTATACACTCAAATTAAAGCAACTCCGGTTAAAGGTGAATGTGTAGTACTCGTGGACACAAGACTACCAGTTTAGATACTCACTCTGAGACTTTTTACGACCTTATCGCATTCGGCTAAACCGGTAACTTGTACAACTTGGCAACGAATTAATAGGCTGGCTTCACTGCCAATATCTGCAAAACTATTGGCACATTGTTCATTTGCTTCTGGTGTTACATCACAATTTGTGGAACGTAAATTAGTTAGATACGTATATTGGTTGGTTGTGTCTGTATCTGGCACGTTCAAGCGGAATAGATTTTTAAATTGGGTGTTTTCTATATCTGTTCTGGCACTATTTTTAGGCAAGTAGGTGTCAATATCGTCCCATTGCACCTGCACAGTTAAATCATATTCAGCAGTGGAAACTGTTAGGTCATCTGCAGCACTGCCTACAGCATCGCTAGAAATTAATACTACTTTAGCAATATCTAAGGCTTCGCCTTTGTAAGTAACAGTAGATTCTTTACTAATGAACGGGTTAAAGACTTTACCAGTCAAGTTAAACTCTTTTGATTTAGAAAGACTAACGGAGTTGGCACTACTTAAAGTACTAGAGCCGATATTTACAATATTACTGTTTGTTGTCCCACTACTTAGGCTACTATTATTTGGTAACCCGTTGGTAAGTCCATTGTTTAAGTTCATCACTAGCCATGCAACTGCGGCCACCAACATGATTAACACAATGCTAGAAAGGATTACAGCGACACGCCTGTTTTTGCTGGTCTGGGCAGGAGTTATTGGGGTTAGTGTCTGCTCTTGCATTTTATATATTGTACTATATCAAGTGATTATGTTCTATATGCAGTGGTTTTACGTGTACATTATTCTGCTATGCTCTGGGAATATGGCAACCAAATTGACCAAAATTTGACTGAAAATGTAAAGTTTTTAGGTAAGAATTAATCTTTACTTTGAAATACTAGGACTCTGTGGTATCTGTTGCAGTGGGAAATAATTGAGCCAGTTGCTCGGCAACTGGTTTTCCAAACTCTATCCAGCTATGTAAGGCGATAAATTCTTGCATACGCTTTAACGAAGAGGTTAATGATGTAGAATTAACTCGTTCAGGAGAAAGCAAGATCAATATATCTTTTAATCCTTGTTCTACCATGCGGTTGCAGAACTTTGCAAAAATATAAAATGCTACCGTGCGCGCCAATCCAGGAATTTGATATTTGAGGTTTATCAGATCAGTTAACACCCAGGATATTGAGGCGTAATTTGAGTCTGTAGCTTCTAAAAGCTTATTCACAAGAGCTAAAACTTTAATATCTGCGTATATCTCTCTTTCTTGGATGTATGTTTGTAGTACATCTAGTACAATTTTCCAGTCACTGGAAAATTGCTGACTATCACTGAAAGTTTTTTCCCAAAATTTAGGATTAGGCGGCATGTTTGGTAAACAAATTGATATAAGCTTGACGGCCGCCAACAAACGTTGGGTAAGTCGTTAGCTTCATTATATCACTAATATAGTCAGTTAGCTCAATTGGCGCTAAGATAATGGCTCTGCCATTGTCTCTTAAGCTCTTAGCCGCAAGCCTTGTCAGATTTTTAGCCTTGTCTTTATTGGCAAAAATACTCCACGGTGGGGCGGTGATAATAATATCGACGGTTGGTAAGTAATGTCCAGCAAAGAAATCGGCTTCTTGGATATGGAAATTGCGCAGTTTCAAATGTTGCTTAGAGATAAAGCCTTCTATTTTGGCGTCACTAATATCAGATGCGTAAATTTGCTTATACGGGAAATGTAATGCCCGTGAAATTACTAAACTACCACTACCTGAAAAAGGATCCCACACAGTATCTAACTCTTGTGGTTTAACTAAATAGTTAATTAAATAGGCCAATTCTTGGCGCAAACCGCCAGTTGGCATATAGTCTTGGTAATCAGAGTTTTGGGTGATGCGTAAAGCCAATACCGTATAGTTTTCTTCTAATTGCCACATCCAAATTTCAAATTTAGGTATGGTACGGCTAATTCCACGTTTACTGTATTTTTTGGTGTTTTCTTCGATAGCAATACGAAAGCCTTCTGGTAAAGCATTGGTGTGCGTACCTTTGGCTAATACTACCCTGAAAGTATCGTGAAGATTGGTATGCTTTTTGATTAAGTGAGTTAGTATTTGTGACTCAGTTAATTTGGTGGTGAAATCTTTAATATTTAATTTGGTATTAAAAGATTCAGCAATCACAAAAATATTTTGTAAAAACGGAATTTCCTTTAGTTGCCAACTAGGTTTGTTGGTCATGAATTCAATACCACTGTCTGTTTTGCGCACTAATTTTGCGTCTTTTATTTGATTTTTCAGTGCCTGCCAGGTCACATCTCCTAACATAGATGGATGAGTGGCGTAATATCGAGTAGACATAGTGCTGATTTTAACAGTAAATGATGGATTATTGGGATTTTACGCTATTTAAGTTTAGATATCTTGACCACTACCCCACGCCCAACCAGATTTTTAATCCGTACATCAAGGCTAAGCCAAATCCAATTGCCACAAACTGGATTAATAGTTTGCGGTAGGAATGTTGATGTTTAATCTCAGGTAGTAAATTCGATAACGCCATGTACAAAAAGCCACCAGCAGCTAAGCTAACTAAGAAATGCGAGCCATCAGTTCTACTACCAATTAATTGGCCCCACAATTACACCCACAATTGCGGTAGCCCCAGAGATTAAATTCCAAATGTAAATGTTTAATTTCGATAATCCCGCCTTTTTTAAGATGGCGATATCGCCAATCTCTTGCGGGATCTCGTGTAGGGCAATGGCGATAATAGCAGCAATTCCGGCTTCGATACCAATACTAAAAGCGCCAGCGATTAATAGGCCGTCTACAAAGTTATGTAGGCCGTCGCTTAATAGGTTTACGCCGGCTAAGGCCCAATCTTCTTTCTCGAATTTATGTAGATAAGTGTGCAATAAAGATTCAAATACGAAAAATCCCACAATTCCAGCTAATACTGTGTAAAAAACGTTTAAAGGTTCGGTGGAATTGTCGATAGCTTCAGGTAAGGCATGAAACCATACTTCGCCAAGCAAAGTACCAGCAGCTAGTGCTAATAGTATGTTTAGAACCCATTCGCGTTTGAGCAAATTAAATCCAAACAGATTTAATATTGCCGGAATGAAGCTAATTAAAACAGCTGAAATTATAGCGATCATGGTCAGACAATTGTATCAGCGGTGTCAAGAAGTTGATTAGCCTTCTTCGGCTTCACAATTTAACTCAACACTTTGTTGAATTCATTACTTTTACAGAATATTAAAAAGTGGTCATTTACATACATTTCACGCTATCATTACAGGCGGTATTTTCAGCAATTTTCTGATATGGAAAAGCAAGAAGTAGTTGTCAGTTTTGACAAAGTAACATTCAAATATAACGATAAAAAAATCATTTTAGATGAGGTGGATTTTTCTGTGCGTAAGAATTCTAAAATCACAATTATGGGCCAAAATGGTGCCGGTAAAAGCACAGTCTTCAAACTGTTGACTGGTGAAATTAAACCAGATAGCGGTCGCATTAACTTGCCAGTCAATGCTAAAGTGGCAATCGGCCAACAGATGGTGCCAGCGCATTTATTACCTTTAAGTGTGCAAGAATATTTTGCCACAGCCCTACCAGAAAAAAAGTTTGGCATCGAAAAAGATATCAAAGAGGCTTTGAAACAAGTGAATTTAGAAGTGGCTTTAGATAAGAAAGTACAAAGTTTATCTGGTGGCCAAAAAGCTAGATTGCTGTTAGCTTATGCTTTAATTCAAAATCCAGACATTCTATTATTAGACGAACCAACCAACAATTTGGATCAGGCGGGGATTGATCATCTAACTTACTTTCTATACTACTATCCTAAAACAGCGGTGGTAATTTCCCACGATGCCGATTTTTTGAATGCCTTTACCGACGGTGTTTTGAACTTAGACGTGCATACGCATAAAATGGAACAATTTGTAGGTAACTATTACGACGTGGTCGATCAAATAGAAGCACACATCGAGCGCCAACGTTTGCTGAATTCTCGTTTAGAGAAAAGCATTGTCGATAGGTTTGAAAAAGTAAACAAATTAGGTGGTAAAAGTGTCGCCATGAGGCGTTTAGCCGTAAAGGTACGCGAAGATATCAACGAAGACCGCGACAAAATGGTAGACGTTCGCCGTGAAGATAAGATAATTCCGCCATTCACAATTCCAGCTCAACATGTGCCAAAAGCGCTGATCAATATTACTAAAGTCGGATTTTTGCGCGAAGGCGAGCCAGCTTTTAAGAATGTAGATATTGAGCTGCGCCGTGGGGACCGCTTAATTATCAAAGGTCCAAACGGGATTGGTAAAAGCACTTTACTAAAAGCTATTTTAGAAGGTGACGGGGCGGTAATCGATAAAGACACGCGTGTGGGCTATTACAGCCAAGATTTTTCGGAATTAGATTTCGATCAAACTACGGTGGAATCCATGAAATCTGTGATGCAAGGCGACAGTATTCAAGATTTATATAATGTAGCCGGCAGATTTATGTTGATCGGCGAAGTTTTGAACAACAAGGTTGGATCGTTATCCGAAGGTCAAAAAGGTTTGTTGTGTTATGCCAGATTTGTGCTGCAGCAACCAGGCTTACTAATTATGGACGAGCCTACAAACCATATTAACTTTCGACATATTCCAGTAATTGCTAAAGCATTAGATGAATATGCAGGTGCATTAATCTTAATTAGCCATTTGCCAGACTTTGTAAAACAGTTAAAGATCAATCAGGAACTGGATTTGAAGAAGCTATAGGTTATTTTCGTGTTGATTCCCCAGCTGCCCTAGTCATGCCAATTACTGGAGAAATACAGAAGTATTTTAGTCGCCACTTCAAATAGCTTGCCCGCTAAGCTAAGCTGTATAGGCATGAAAAAATCCCTGGTCAACTTGTGGAAAAATATTCAATTTGAACTGAGCTTTAAAGCATTTTCTTGGTTAGTAGTCGGCCTAACAACCTTTATGCTGTTTTTCTTACCGCTTAACAGCTTTGACCGCGGTTACTGGGCTGATTGGTCTAACACAATTCAACAACAAGGCATTACTAATGCTTACCAGAATCCCGGCATAAATTACCCACCGCTAGTTTTGTACTTATTATGGGGGTTTGGTTCAATTTTGTCTGCTTTTCAACTAGATTTTCAAGCCAATATTCATTTATTCAAAGTTTTCTTTTTAGTTTTCGACCTAGCTGTACTGCTACTAGCTGGCTATGCTGCCAGCCGTAGTCACAAAAATATTAACAGAGCTGTATTTTTGTTATTTAACATCGGGTTTTGGTACAACTCGTTGGTATTTGGTCAAACCGATTCAGCATTTGTAGCCTTGGCCATGCTGTCTGTGTGGTTTATGTACCAGCGGAAATTTAGTTTAAGTAGCGTGCTTCTGGCCTTGGCATTTGGTTTTAAGTTCCAAACTATGCTGTGGCTGCCAATTTGGGCAGTAGCTATGTTGTTTGCTTTGTGGGGGAAATCTCAGCGTAAAGTTTTGGTGCACTTAGGCAAAATGTTGGCGGCTTTTGTGGTGACTATGGTACTAATATTTAGTCCTTTTTTAATGGCCGGAACGATCGTTCCGGCCATTAATGGTTCTTACGTAACTAGTGTCCAAAACCGCTTTCATGAATTATCCGTACATGCCTTTAATTTCTGGCACATTATTCTGCCGGTGGAAAAAACCAAAACTGACCCTAGTGAGCTTACTAGTTTCGGTTTAAGCTACGAGCTAATTGGCTACGCCCTGATTATAATTACGCTTCTGGTGGTGGCTTTTATTTACGTTGTACATGCAATCAGAGCTGGGAAACTGTTAGGGTTTGATTTTGCGCAATTAATGTTGCTACAAGGAATTATTAGCTTGTCGGTATTTATGTTTAGCACTCGTATGCACGAGCGCTACGCGCATTCGGCGGTGTTGAGTCTATTGGTTTATGCAGTGATTACCAAACGGATTGTACTGATATTTTTGATTTCGATTCCGTATTGGCTTAATTTAGCTAGTGTGGTGGAATATGGTGGATCGATTATGCAAGGTAAGTTTGTGGGGCTGTCTTCGCTGTTGGTGGGTCTAATGTATTTGGCGGCTTTGTTGTTGGCTATTTGGTATTGGTCGGAGTTAGATTTCAAGAAGATAACAGGGTTAACCAAGCGTTAATTTTGATTTACTAAACTTACGTTAATGCTAAGTTGAATTTCAAAAAATGTGTCAAAAGCTAACACCTTAATTTGAATTTCATTTTTGAGATGATATTATATTCAGACTTACTTATTAAAATCGATTTATGACTACAAATAGAATCTTAATTACAACTACGATTGTGGTTTTAGCTGTACTTGGTGTTGTCGTAGCTGCCTTAGTAACCAGAAATAGTCAAACTGGCGGCAACGGCATTATCACCTCGGTTTCTAGCGTATCTAGGGTTAGTACATCAACCATAACTAGTGCTGTAAGTTCAAATAGTTCTAACCAATCAACAGGCGACGCCTCCGAAACCACTTTTACACTTGATCAATTAGCTACGCATGATTCAGCTACTGATTGTTTCACTTCATATAAAGCTGTTGTTTATAATTTGACTTCCTTTGTCTCTCAACACCAAGGGGGATTGCAGATTTTAGCTGTGTGTGGAAAGCAGGCCGATGAATTTAGCGCTACTCACCCAGGTGGTAGTTTTGAGAATGCTAGGGTGCAAAGTGTGTTGGCTACTAGTAGGATTGGGAAGCTGATTTAGGAGATTGAGAGGTTACAGATTAGTTTAATAGGTTTCTGGTGGTTAAGTCTTCAATTCAGAAACTGTAATTAAGGATCTCTAATGTATTGTATAATATCGCAGTGCAATTCGAATCAAATACAGTAAATGTTCTAGATAAGTTTAACTTTCCATTTTTATGCAGTGTAAATGGAGAACTGGATAAGTCACGACCAGTAAATATTGTACTTTGGTGCCATGGCAGCTATCTTTTGCCAGCAGCAGATTTGGTGTCTGAACTAAGCCAATTTGGGCGTCAAAATCATCCAAGATTCTTGTTTACCGATAAAAACGTCGTTTTACTCACACCAATTTTGCCTAGATTAGAAAATAATGACGCGCAAATTCTAGAACGGGCCACTTTAACTAATTCAGAAAGTGATGTCTCATTTAGACCAGATCGTGAGGTTTTAGAAGCCCTAGGATATATAAAGGCAGAGTTACAAGACGACGGCTTTATAGTAAATGAATTGATTTGTGGCGGCGGTATTTCGGCTGGCGCTTGTTTTATAAACAGAATGTCGATATTGCATCCGGAGATTTTCGCAAGAGTAGCCATAATTCTGGCTGGCTTTTACTGTTATCCCACAGATACACTAGACAACTTTTCATTTAACTATCCTATGGGTACTGCTGATTTATCTTTATTTGAGAAGGAATTTAAGCCTTCAGTTTTTGAAAGTATTGACCACTTTATATACGTAGGAGCTCATGATGATAATCCCGGACCGCTGAGGTACGAATCAAGACTGGGAGCAGATTCTCCCTTTTTGCAGGAATATGAAGATTTAGTTGGTGAAGATAGTCCACAAAAAACACAACACTTTGCAAATTACCTAATTAAAAGAGGAATGAACGTGCAGTTAGAGATAAATCCGGATCATGGTCATAATTTTTCACCGTCCTTGCTTAATCAGGTGGAAGATTTTTTCTTCGTTAAGGCTTAATTTGGGCATCTGCCCTACTCACCCAGGCAAACCATTTATTGGGGATTAAGTCGTGTAGTCATGGATATAGCTTAGCAAAGATTTGGGAAAGATGAGTTTGGTTTTAAATTTCTTTGCCAAATTAGTAATTGGTTACGAGTTTTAGAGTTGGGAATCAGGTAAGATTGGGAACTTAACTTAGAGACCGTCTAACTAGCGGGGAAATCGGTTAGGGTTAAATTATTTTTTATTTTTTATTTATGCATATAAGTATTAAGACTTATGTATTGGCTGTTGGTTTGGCGGTTGTGGGTTCAATGGTATTTCCCAATAAGGTATTTGCACACCAGGGCTCTACTCCCAATACTTTGACTGCAAGTAGGGTGCAGAACACAATGCCAACCAACACAAAAATGCAGTACCCGTTCTCCGACGGGCAAACATGGTGTGTTTATCGTGGATATAATTTTGATACTCACGTAAAGCACGGAGGATATGACAATAGCCAATATGCAATAGATTGGGTTAAGAAGTCTACAACATCTAACTCATTTGATGAAACTGCAACCTCTACCGCAGCAATTCGTACAATAATGAGTGGTACTGTACAGGCCGTTTTCGCTGCTGGCGGTCGTGCAGATAAGAATGACGGCAATAGGATAGTTATCCTTTCGAATTACAACAATAAAGAGGTATATGTCGTTTATGACCATCTAAGCGACATCAGTAAGAATAAATACAACAGGACTATTGCAGTAGGAGACGCTTTTAATAGTGGAGATCAAATTGCGAGCGGCGTATATCGTGCGGGTAATGTATATCACACGCATATACATGTACAAGAGGTAAGTACTGGCAATGCAGTTGCATTTACAGACTATGGAATGCCCGTAGGCGAAGGCCCAGCTACTTCTAATAACGGCGAATATGGACATGACGAGTCACTAACACCTACAACATGTAGAACAGCGACTGGAATTACGCTCAAAACTCCTACTGAAGGACAAAGAATAAACTACTTAACCACTAGTCTAACTTTTAGTTGGAGTGCAGTGCCCAATGCCACGAGCTATACCCTAACCGTTAATGGTGTTGCATATCCTGCCATAACTACAACCAGTAAAACATTAAGTAAGTCAACGTTTCCAATAAAAGGCGATGTAACATGGAGTGTAAAATCAAACATCACATCAGTAGGAGAAGCTTCGGCTAGTTTCGAAGTATATAATCATTTAGACGGTGATAAGATAAATCCAATTAGAGATTTTCCTGTAACAACAGGTGGACGTTATCCTGCCTATAGGTTCTATAACTACAATAACAGTGCTCACATCTATACAATAGATGATTTCGAAAAAGACACGATTGCCAAGGATAAGAATTGGTTATTTGAGGGACTTGAGTTTATGGCCTATTCTAAAACTACTGCATCTGTTTCAACTCAATTAAAGCCCATCCATCGCTTTTCAAAGACGAATGGATCATTTTATTACTCCACCACCACCACCAAAAGATCAACTTCAGATATATATGAAGGGGAAGCTTTCTATGCCCTACTGGTTGCATCTTCAGCATTTCCGGATGAGATTCCTGTTTACGAATTCTATAACAAAAAGTCAGATCGCTATTATTATCAAGTAAGTAATATATCTCCTGGTACGGACTGGGTTTTGAATGGGGCAAGGTTTCAAGCATTTCCAGCGAAAGCCGATAATTCATTTTGTAATCTTGGTTTAGTTTGTCCTGTATTTAGAATTTGGAATAAATCGAATAATGATCATCTTTATATACTAAGTGCTGAATCTGTTTATAGAAAAATCAAAGAAAATGAAAATTTAGTTTATGAAGGCGTTGCCTTTTACTTGCCATACATCACCAATAGTGTAAGTAATACTTCTGAAATAAAAGCATACAAGAATATATTCCAAGCTTACTATTACACCACGGGAACACCTGCAAGTGGTTTTACTCTTGCGGAAACTACCGCTACTAAAGGTATAACTAGCCCGAATATTTACTTAAACCAAGTTCCAGTTTATCGTCATGTTAAGTCAGGTATAACTTCGATATATTTCCTAGCTTTGGAAAATAGTGTTGAAGGTTGGACTAATTCAGGTATTGCTTTTTATGCTTATAAAGATGACCAGGCAATGATGATTAAAAATGGGGTAAATACTGCTCCGACGTTTACATCCTCCCCTAAAACTTCAGGTATACAAGGTACAACCTACACCTATACGGCTAAAGCTATAGATGCTCAGGGAGATGTAATTAGCTATAGTCTTAATAGTTATCATACTTCGATGACAATCAACCAGTCGACAGGAGTCATTACTTGGCTAACAACAAGTATAAATCCTGGAAACTATAGTGTTGTAGTCAAAGCCACCGACAGTAAAGGGCTTAGCAGTACTCAGTCATTTATTATAAGTATTCAAACTCCATATGCTCCTGTATATAGATATAAGAAAAAAGGTACAGTGGTGGAACTTTTGATACTAGGTGGTTCTGCAGAAAAACTACTAATCGACAAAAACATTGCTTGGAGTACGGATAATATAACACTCTTTTATGCATCTAATTTTTTAAATAATAGCTGTGTGGACACAAAAGCTAAAGAAATATATAGATTCGTAAATAAAACTAATGGTGGGTATGTGTATGTTTCCTCAATCACAGAAAGAGACACCATTAAAAATACTATGGCTTCTACCTATGCATATGAAGGTATTACATTCTGCGCTTCTACGACAAGTGCAAATGGATATGTTCAGTCAGTAAAAAGGTATTACCATAAAACCTATTTGGTACATTGGTATGCAACAAATTCTTCACTGCAAAGCTCTTACAACAGTAATTCATCATTGCTAGCAGATGGCACTATATTTTATGGTAGGCCTTAAAATGTAAACTTTAAGCTTAGAGTTAATTTACATTATTTGGAAAGCCCTCAGATTTCTGAGGGCTTTTGGGTTGGAGTCAAAACTTCACCTACTCCATTACCAATCAATTCGTTATTTGCGTTACGCACAGGCTGTTTGTTGGGTGTTGCTTGCAGTTACGGTCCTACTTTGAACAAATAAATGATTTAGCAAAAACGATTAGCATATCTAGCCTTAGCCTCTTATGTTGTCTTTATTGCCGTGTTAGTTCTCTGCTAATTTCTTAACTTAATCCTGCTAACAAATCCAAACGGTATTCATCCAGTCCTTTCTGATTAATCAAATCTGTATTAAACCTGTTCATTGTTTTAGTTTCAATCGTAGAATAGGGATTTATTGAACGTGCAACGCCGATAACGAAGTCTGGCTTAAGTTCATTTATCAAATCAAAAATCTAGGTAGATCTTGGTTGATTAAACCCCCTAGCCTGCTGATCGACAATCAGCTGCTGCTGTATCCATTAGTATTCACGAAGCGTAGTTTACGCGCTTTGGATAGCTGATTTAGAATTGTGTGTTGAATCTGATGGATTTTAATTTCGGTGTGCATGGCATGATTTTAAACCGACAGTATAGTAATCAACTGAAAAGGTTTTCAGTTGGGGCTGGGATTGGTTATTTTATCCCAGCCAACCAAAATATTCCTGCGCATGTTGCTCCCCAAAGTCTGCATCGCTCCAGAACTTAGTATTATGTTGGTTTAAATAAACCAAATGATTTCTGATCAGATTAACCTTCTGATTCTTGGTTATATAGTATTACAGTTAAAGCAGCCGTAACTTCTTGCATCATTTGTGTCTGGTTAGCAATATCGCGTTCTTTTTCTTCTTCGTCTGATGGGTAGAATCCTGCTCCATTTTCGTCAATACTATAAAAATCTCGTACCATAAGCTGCGCGCCTTGGTCTGTGAACAAGTAAGCACTCATTTCTCCAGGAAGGGGGGCTCCGAAATCATTACCATCTTTTACTTTATCACTATTCACAACACGAATCTTTAATAAAGTATATCTGGCCATAATGAGAATAGGTCTTATTTTTGTTTTTGTATTTGTATTTTCGCCAAATCCATAGGGAACGTCTTTACCGTTTGGAGAAATTAACTTTACTGTATATGTTAGGTTACCAAGTTGCACTGTGATTTCAGATGAACTAGGGTCTGTTCGTTTTTCATCAATAAATAATCCAATAATATTTGATATAGCATCAAATAATCCAGCTTCTGCTTCATCAAAAGCATCCCATTCTGGTTGGGTGCACTCTGAAGGTTTTTGTATAGCCCTTTTGGCAATACCTTTGTCAACACCTAAATCTGTGTCTGTATGATGTTTAGCCATAAAAATATTGTAATTAATATTGATGGATAATATAACTGTTTTATTCACTTGTCAACAAACTCATCTATTTGTCCCTTAAATACACATGATAGTGTTGTGTTTGGCCGAAATTTAGGGGCTAGATATCTCAAAAGAAGCCATTATCTTGGCTATAAAGTCGTACCCGCAGCCTAAGCTATCGGTGGCTCGGTCGTTTAATCTACCTTTTTTAGACGCGAGTTTTAACCAAAAAATAGCCACCTTTTAGGTGGCTATTTAATTTCAAAAAATGCTGCTCAGGTAGGACTCGAACCTACAACCAATCGGTTACACTTTATCCATAGTTTTCACTACAGTGTGGACTATATCATCACCCTAACTTACGTTTTAGGTGTCGGGAGCTTAAAGGTGTAATCACCTAGTCTCTGAACCTTCCGATAGTTTCCTAAAGGCTTGGCTGCTGATTACCATACTATTTCTAGCGAAGGCTTCCAGCAATTCACCCGATTTACTTCTTAGCGTTTCCACTAAGAGCTGCGTTGGTGTTTATTAAAACTTACGTTTTAAAATGTGCACACAGCCGAACGCTCTACCATTGAGCTACTGAGCAATGCACTAGGATTATATCGGTGTTCACCAGCTATGACAAGCGTAAAATATGGTTTGTCTAAAGCCTGAAAACTGACTTAATTCAAGCAAATACTAGCCCACAAAAAACAGGCAAATGCGGGGAGGCATCTACCTGTTTGCAGTACAAAATAGTCGAGTTTCTATAAGTTAGCGTACGCTCTGTACGTGACAATCTGATTATAAGAACCACCTGGAGTAGCAGCAGTAATCGAAGCTCCGTGGGTAATTGTAGCCCAGTTTGCAGCAGAACTATCGTCTACAGATCCATTAGCTCCAACAATCGGCTCTTCAGCTTCTGCATCGGCTGTAGTTGGAATATCGTTATAAACAGTCCAACCTGCTTCGGTTGTAAGTGCAGCACCAGGGGCTGACACAAATGCACCGTGTTCTTCTACACCAGCGTCGATAGTAGTATTTACACCAGTGTTAATATCATTTATATCTGCAGTATCAGCGGCAGTATTTAATTGATCATCAGCTATTACTCTCACAGTTAATCCTGTAGCAGAGTTTGTACCTGAAGCTATTCTATATGAACAAGTATTTACACCAGTTGGGTTTAATACACCTAAAGCACAAGCATTTGTATCGGCAATTGTAGAAGGCTCTTTAATAGCCAATGTTAACGTAGTCGGTACTGTTGCAGTAACTGTAACGTCGTTATCATCGCCAATATAGATTAAAGCAGCACCAGTATCGGTGTCGTTAGTATCTGAATGGTTGATTGAGTAGTTTCCAACAGCAGCAGGTGTGGTTGCAGAAAAACAAATTTCTACACCAGTTGTTGCAGCAGTAGTCGTTATTGCCGAAAACGTATAAGTAACAGCATTACCTACAACTGATACGGAACCGTCGGCACCACCAGCACCGTCGGCGTTAGTAGTTGGTGCTGCACAGGTGGCGACACTGGTAAATCCAGACGGTATAGTAATTGTAATAGTATTTGCAATTGCAAATTGAGTAGCACTAGCTACGTATGAGTAGTAAAACTCATCTGAAGTAGATATGGCTACTTCGGGAGCTGCAGCGATTGTAGACGGTGCGGTGGCAGCTTGCAACGTTAAATCTATGTAAGCTACAACGCTTGCGGCGTTTACTTTCAAAATAAAAGGAAGAAAGCTTAATGTGCTAGCCAATACAGCTATAAGCACAAAAGCGGATAGACGTTTCTGCAGTCTCATAATAAGAGTAATTAAAAATAGTTAAATGCTGATAATATATTCAACTATTTAATTACTGCTGTCAAGTACCACGTGCGGCGAGCTATCCCTTACCCTATTTAGCTTTGCGTTTAAAGTAGAAATGCAGTCCCAATATAGCCAATATGATAGTGAACGCAAATAAAGAAAGGAACGGAATTGTGACTTTATCTAAAAATAGGAAATTAATGAATTGACCTAAATGCCAATCTACAGATGAACATGCAATGTCTCCGCCACAATTAAAGATGCTGCCAATCACTTTCATTTGCAATAAATAGTGGTATAAAGCAATAAAGTAGCCTGGAATTGCAAAGAACCAAATATACTTTAGTGTTTTTTCTTTCTCGCCAAACACAATAGAAGCACCAGTCAAAACAGCGATCGGGTACATTAAAATACGCTGATACCAGCAAAGTTCACACGGAGTGTATTGGCCGCCAAAAAACAAGCTGCCAATTGTAGCCGCAAAGCTTAGGTAAAAGATTAGATTAGTTGCATGGTCTACGAAGAATTTTTTCATCGGTTAAATAGATTTGGAAAGTAAAATGGTTTTAAAAACTTTGTCTAATAACTCTATCTCTACTTGAGTAAAATTGGCAAGTGCAAATGCCATTCCGGGGATTGCTTTGTTACCCTTCACTTCTCTACCTTCGATACCGATACGTAGATGCCAAAACTCTGTAGTGCCCAATTTATTGGCTACAGAAGTTAATCCGTTATGCACTTTTGGTCCTTTATCTAATTGCAATTTGTAAGTGCCCAAGACCATATCTAAATCGTCGAAAGCGATTACAATCTCGTTTGATTGAATGCCAAAGTACTTAGCAAGTGCTTGCACGCTTTCACCAGATAAGTTCATCATGGTGGAGGGTTTTAGTAAGATTGGTAGATCGGATAATTTGATATATTCTCCTTTAAACTGAGTATCGCTTTTCCAAAGTGCAGTTTTATATTCTGGCTGCTTTTTTTGTAAGTAATCTAAGAACAGAAAGCCGGCATTATGTCTGGTACGTAGATAATTTTTGCCCACATTGCCTAAACCTACGATCAGTTTGAACTTCGTTAAATCGAATTGATTATTACTCATTAGTTAATAGCCGCAGATATATGCTTAGATATTATAAGCTACATCTGTAAAATATGCGCGAATTATTTGAGGGATAAAACTACTTGGCTGCCTTTACAGCTTTTTTAGCTGCTGGCTTAGCTGTTTTTGCTTCTTCTACTGGCTTTTCCTTTGTTGCTGGTTTTTCAGCAACAACTTTAGAGGCTTTTGGCGCTACTGCTTTGGCGTCAGTTTTGGAAGCTTTTGGAGCTTTTACTGCTTTTTCTGTTTCTGCAACTTCGACATAAACCTTTTTAGGAGTTGTAGCCGCAATTTGAATTACATGAGAAGTTGTAGGCATTACATCTACTGCTTTGTGAGTACGACGCTTACCTGTCATCTGACGGAAAGCCACAAAACCTGCAGCAGTTGCAAAGATTGTATGGTCACGACCAATGCCTGTATTTAAACCAGGATAGAAAACTGTACCGCGTTGTCTTAGTACAATATTGCCAGCCTTAACATATTCACCACCGAATTTTTTTAGACCTAATCTTTTACCAGCGACGTCTACGTTTCTTTTTGCGCCACCGGCTGCTTTGGTATGTGCCATATCTTAACTAGTTAATTTCAATTACTTTAAATGTTGTTATTTGTTTTCTGAAACCATGACGCTTGTGATAGCGTGATTTAGCCTTGTATACGAACGTATTAATCTTTTCACCTCTGCCTTGTTCTAATACTTCGATTTTAGCTGATGTTTTCTCGACAACTGGAGTACCAATTGTTAATTTACCGTCTTTAGCCATAGCTAAAACTGGAAAATCCATTTTTGTACCTACTTCGGCCACAAACTTATCGACAGTGTAAGTTCTGCCTATTTGTACCATATGTTGGCGATGAGCGATTTGTATTACTGCGTAATCCTGCATTATTCTCCTATTTAATAGCGTGACGATTATAGCAACGGTTTTTATAAAAAACTAGGCTATATTCTAATTAAATTCTCCAGTCGATTGGATCGACATTACCCAAGCTCACACCGGCTTTTATCTCGATCTGTACTGGCTTATTCTGGGTGGCGGGATCACATTTGCTAGTATCGCTACCCTGTAGACACTTCGCAAACTCACTATAATATGCGCGTAAATCCTTAGTTGCTTCCGCGGTTGGATAGATTTCGGCATACACTTTATAGCTGCCAACTGGCAAAGTTAGTGCGTAGCCTTGTTGCAGTGCTGCCACAGTTCGGCAGACTTGGATGTTTGGATTCGTGGTTGATTCGGCACAAACCTTTTGATACTGACTAATCCCGCTAGCACTAGATGTTATTACCGGTACTAGTTTTCCACTAATTGCCCCTGAACCTTCTACTTGCATCCGCTCTAATGACTGTTTTAATTGAGCATTTTCGGCTTTTAACCGTACAACGTCTTTATTCAAATCATTAAATTGTTGTTTTAAGCTTTCAATTGTGAGACTGCTATCTTGATTTTGTTCACTTATTTCGGCTGTAGCTTGTTGGAAAGTAGCATTTAGTTTGTCTGCTTCGCGTGTTTTTAAAGCTAATAGAATAGCTAAAGTCACCACTGCTACAATTAAAATCGGATGAGTGATAAAGATAAATAAGCGGAAAAATCGTCTTAGTATGCCTTTCATAATAGTTCTAAATATTAATTTAGGGTTGATTATACTCTACTATCCCCAATATCTACTATTTAAAACTAATTTACTCACGTTTTCGCCTTGTTTAATCTGGCTTTGCACGATTCCTAAAGCAATAAAATTGAGTAGAAGTGAGCTTCCCCCATAACTAATAAATGGCAAAGGCACTCCAGTCACTGGCATAATCCCTAAATTCATTCCTACATGCACTAATGTATTAAAGAAAAGAATACCAGCCACGCCAATAGCGACTAATTTGCCAAAGTCGGTAGCTGTAGTTTGGCTAATATAAATCAGGCGCATAATCAATAAACTAATCAAAATCAAAATTATCGACGCTCCAACTAGCCCAAATTGTTCGGTGACTGCGGCGTAGGCAAAATCGGTGTAAGCGTAAGGCAATAAACCATAATTAATTTGGGTACCTTGCAAAAATCCTTTACCAGGAATTAATCCAGAGGCAATCGCGATTTGAGCTTGTCTGACTTGCCACTGGGCACCGAGCGGGTCGGCAGTTTCGGCACTGAAAGCAGTAATTCGATCGCGCTGGTAGTCTGTTAGTAAATTATTCCATGCAATATTGCCGCTAAAAGCCACTCCGACGGCAATTAAAATCAATACTAATAAAGAGGAGCTGATTTTTCGAAGTCGATAGGCCAGAAACGAGCTTAGCGTTAATGCCGCGCTCAATATAATTCCGTACTGCACATTTTGAGCACTGACATAGATGATGATGGTAAACACGGCGGCCATAAACAAGATTTCCAATAGGCGCCGTGTGGGTTTTTGCCAATTGCCAACCCACATCCAGCCAAATACACCTAGTACTAATAAGGTATTACCTAAAGACGGCTGACGCCAAATTAAAACTAATACCGGAAACAGAATAATTAGACTGCGTGTGAGTGAATTAATACTAATCTTAATTCGTCCCAAAGCAAACTTCCAGCTTTCTGGTCTAGACCAGATCTTGGCTGTTGTTAAAACGATGGCTAATTTAGCAAATTCAGAAGGCTGAATTGTGAATCCACCAAGTGATATCCATCGTTTTGGACCACTACTTGGTAAAAACAAGACTAATAATAAGCCAGCCAAAGTGACTAAATAACTTAACCAAATCACTCTACTATCTTCGGGGTTGAATCTTTTTTGGACGCTTAAAAATACGTATAGGCTTGCTCCTACTGCTATAAACAGTAAATGTTGCCAGAAGTCTTGGCTAGGGGTTAGGTCGGGGAAATATGTACTAGAAAATACCGCTAAGCAGCCAAATACGGTTAGTAGCAAGACTAAAATGTGCAGAATTGTATCGGTGCTACTAAAAAAACGGCGCATGGCTTAAGTTTAGCTTAATGCTTGAAACTTACCTAAATTCTTTCTGGCTAACTCAATTTCTTTGTATACGTCTTGCAACAAAATAGAGGTAAAGATAACTGAACCTACAATTGTGACTAAAGCTACCCAGCTTTCGGTTTTACCGAAAGCTGCATTTAAAACTATCAGGCTAGTAGTTAACCAGATTCCTAAAAGCCAAATAGCGGCATAATGGTAAATATCAAATGAGCTTTTTACTAGATTTAGTAAGTTTAAATTGCTTAATTTTATTAGTAGCGCTGGTTTGATGTGCGTATCGTGAAATCTGGTGGCCTGTAACAGTACAAAGCTGAAGCCGGCGGCTACTAATAAGTACATTACCATGTCGGAATATGTGTTTACTATCTGTAGATCTTGGGGTAATACTTGTGGGCGCACGCTAAATAAGCTATTGCCTGCCTCTACAATTGTGATGGGGATATTGAATAGTTGGACGGTGAGAATTAAGCCTATAACCTTACCTATCAGCATTAAGGCGGCGGGTAAAAGAGCGGCATCGATGAACTGGATTAACGATCTAGACATACAATTAAAGTATATCAAACTATAAAATATAAGTGTTGTAATTGGTTATGAAAACAGGATTTGGACCTACAATTTTGCCAGGTGGTAATTATTTTGATATCGATGGTATGCCTGATGGTGGTGGTGAAGCGGTTGATGTTGTTTTAGAAGTAGCTATTAAGGGGACACTTACTTTCCCTGCTTACTTAGATGTAATTACAAATGACCCACAGGCGGCTACTAATGAAGAAGAAAATGGAGAAAACTACTTAGCAGTAATTTTGGCGATTGCCGCACTTAGTCTAGACTTATATCTAGCAGCAGTATTCTTGTGCAAAGGACCATTAGCTTTAGCAGCTTTGTCTACAGCTTTGTAGAAAGCTGGTAACTTTTCGATAGCTGATTTAGCATCGCCGGCGGCAACTGCCTTTTGAATTTCGCGTCTGGTTGATTTGAAAGCACTACGACGTAGATCGTTTTTAGCTTTTTTACGAGCTTGAGATCTGATTTCTTTTTTTGCGGAACTGGTATTTGCCATATTTTATTATTTTACCACTACTTAAGTGTTTCACTATATCACTTCCGACTCACATCTGGTGATATTTGCGTGGTGATTTTAGCAGGAGATTAAACTTGTGGCAAAATGACTCAAGTGACTAAACAAATGCTGCATCTAAGTTAGCCTCCTAGCGTATTACATAGCGCATAATTCCTTCGAGACCTTCATGTTTGAGGCTCATTTTGCGTTCAATCTTCTTCGGATAGATCTTGTCGCCATAAATGATCTCTACCGTTAAATCGCCTTCGTCCTGAAAGCAAGCCTTAATTCGCTGTAGTTCGGCTGGATCGGATACGTCGCAAATATCGATCCTGATTTTGGTTGGCTTAGGTGCATCTTTGGCCGGCACCATGCTCTCTACCAAAATCGAGACTTCTTCTTTACGCAAACTAACTGTGGCTTCAATTAATAGGGCTTCCATGCCGTCTAGCAAATCCCTACTTTGATCGAATAGTTTACTGAAGATAACTCCTTCTACTAGGCCGGTGGAATCGAGCAAGCTCACAAAGGCCATCTGTTTATTGTCTTTTTTGGTGCGGATTAATTTGTGACCATCGATTACGGCCAGCATTTTGATTTTTCGACCCTCTGCGTAGGTTTTAATGTTGGCAGCATAATCTATACGGTTTTTGAGTTCAATCCAAAAGTATTCTTCTAGAGGGTTTGCGGTTAAGAATGTGCCTAGTAATTCTTTTTCCCATTTCACTACTGTATGCGCTTCGGGTGCTTCGATATTCAATAGTACGGTTTCATCGGTGAATCCAGCCTTGTTGGCTTCTTCTTTGTTGCCGCCAAATAGATCGGCCATGCTTAATTGGGTTGTACCATTTTGTTTTTGATTTCTGGCTGCCTTATCTAATACTGCGGGCATGGCGGCTAATAGTTGGTTGCGGTTGCCAAATTCATCTAGGCCGCCAGCCATAATTAAGCACTCTACTGCTTTACGATTTAAGTTTTGCACCCCAACTTTAGTCACAAAATCAGGTAATGAAGTGAACTCGCCCAACTCTTCTCTAGCTTTGACAATGCTTTCGGTTACTTTAACGCCCACATTTTTAATAGCGGCCATCCCGAAACGGATAGAATCATCGCCTTCGATACTGAAGTTGCTAATCGACTTATTAATACTTGGCGACAAAACTTTAAAACCCATACGCCTAGAATCTTTGATGTCGATCCCGATGCGGTCGCTGTCGGCTAAATCGGAATGCATTAAAGCGGTAATAAATTCTAGTGGGTAATGGGCTTTTAAATAGCCACACCAGTAAGTAACCACGGCGTAGCTGGCAGAGTGAGCTTTGTTGAAACCATAGTCGGCAAAGGGTTTTAACTGTGCCCACAGCTGGGCAGCAATCCCGGCACCGTATTGCGGATATTTCTCTACAAATACACGCGTAAAGTCCGGCTCTTTGGCCTGCAAAATATCTAACTGCTTCTTTTTTAAGGCGTTTCGGATCACGTCACCCTCACCTAAACTAAATCCCCCAAATTCCATACAGATTTTTAATAACTGCTCTTGGTAGATTGGGAAACCAAAAGTGGTATTTAGTACTGGTTCCAATTCTGGAATTAGATATTCGGGCTTTCTTTCACCATGTTTACATTTGATGTAATCGGGGATAAAAGCCATTGGGCCTGGGCGATAGGCGGCGAGCAGAAAGCAGATGTCTTCTTGGTTTTCAGGCTTTAAGTCTTTTAAATAGGCCATCATCGGTGGAGATTCTAATTGGAATACGCCCACAGTTTCGGCTCTAGTTAAAAGTTCATAAGTTTTAGAGTCGTTGACTGGCACTTTGTCTAAATCAATCTCAATGCCATGTCTTTGTTTAATATAGTCCAGGGCATTTTTAATGATTGTGAGCGTGCGCAGTCCTAAAAAGTCGAACTTCATGAAGTCTAATTTATCTATCCAGTTGCCATCGAAATGGGTTACAAAGGAGTTTGGGTCTTTGGGATCCAATTGGTAGGCCATGTATTCATCGATGGCTAGAGGGGTGATCAAGTGCCCGGCGGCATGTACGCCGGCGTTTCGATTTAGCCCTTCAACACCTTTTACAAGTTTAGATAGCTCTTGTAGTTCTGGATTCTCATCTACCAAGGCTTTAAATTCCGGCACTTCTTCCATCATTTTTTCGAATGAATAAGGCTTACCAAACAAAACCACCACCATTTTGGCCAGCTTATCGATTAACATCGGGTCTATTTCCATCACCCGGCCTACGTCTCGAATGGCATTTTTGGTCATCATCTTATTAAACGTGATGATATTGGCCACACTTGTGTGTCCATATTTGAGCTTGATGTAATCTACGATTTCGGAACGGCGGTCGTCTTGGATATCCATATCGATATCGGGTGGCGAGTCGCGCTCTAGGTTTAAGAAGCGCTCAAAATACAACTCCCAGCGAATTGGGTCAACGTTAGTGATATCTAAACAATATGAAACTACACAGCCAGCAGCCGATCCACGTACACCAACCACAATTCCAGCAGCTCTGGCAAATTGCATAATATCTCCAACTACCAAGAAATAGTCGTTGTAACCTTTGGTGTCGATCACCATTAACTCGTAGTCGATACGTTCAGTTAATGCGGGAGTCAATTCTCCGTAGCGTTTGGCTACACCCTCGTAAGACTGGCGGCGTAATTCGTCTTTAGAGGTAGTGTTTCTAGGCAAATTCCAATATTGGGGCTGCACACGTTCAAATTTAATCGAGAAACTATCGATTTGCTCTTTAATTTTGACGGTATTTTCTAATACTTCTGGCATATCCGAGAAAATACCAGCCATCTCTTCGGGAGTTTTGATGTATGTTTCTAAGTAGCCGTATCTTCTTTCGTTATCGGTCAGCGTTAATCCGTCTTTAATCGCAAACAATACTTCTTGAGTATTTTTATCTTCTTTATTTAAATAGTGAGCGTCGGTTGTGGCAACCAGCGGTAAATTATATTTTTGGCCCCATTCTTTTAATTTGCCGTTCACGATTTGCTGCTCGCGTAGCATTTTGCGCTGGCTTTCTTCTTCGCGCTTACTCAAACCAATTAATGTCGGCTCGTCGATTTCATCGTGGGCACATAGGCCATTACGCTGAACTTCTAAATAAAAACGACCAGGGAACACTGCTGCTAATTCTTGTAGCCACTTTTCGGCCTGCGCTTCTTCGCCACGTAAAATGTGTGCTGCCAAAGGCCCAGCTAAACAAGCCGAGGTGCAAATTAGCCCTTCCGAATATTTGCGGATGGTGTTAATGTCTACTCTGGGCCTGTAGTACATGCCTTCGGTGTGGGCAATTGTGACTAGTTTGTTTAGGTTTTTGTATCCAGTTAGATTCTGGGCGATTAGTAATAGGTGGTAGTACTTGAGGCCATTTATCTCCTGGCGCACTTTGTGATCGCCCGGCGCCATGTATATTTCGCAGCCGATGATTGACTTAACACCCATCTTTTTGGCGGCACTCCAGAATTCGGGAATCCCATACATCACGCCGTGATCACTAATTGTAACGGCGTCCATGCCACTATCCTTCACTTTTGTGAGCAACTTATCGGAACGATTCACCCCGTCTAGCAAGGAATATTGAGTATGTACGTGTAAGTGAACGAAATCTCCCATGGATGTATTTTTTGGCAGTGACTTATTCTAAGGTAGGAGTGAAATTAGGGCAAGTAATACTACAATATAATATATATAGATGATATAATTACTCTCGAATGGCACTTGGATTTGAAAATCAAGGTTTAAAAGATCCACGAGATATCTCCGATTATCTCTTTGGAATATCGGAATACGTAATGGAGCTGGGCTCGAACGAAGACGACATTTCACTAAAGCTTAAAGAATTACTGCTTCAAATACTATCTGATTTATCTGTACCTATTTACTATCTAAATAAGGGTATATATTCTGGTGAAGATTTCATTTACTCAGATTTAAAATCTAAGTTTCCAACTGGACATAATTTAATTGGCGCATTGGCGAACGTTACTGGTGGGCTTTGTGAAATATATCTTATTGGAAATATACAACAACTTGCTTTGAAAGAAAATGCAAACCTAAATGTCTTCTTGTTTAGGGTAGAAAGCTGCTTGTATGGTTTAAGACAGAAGCTGCTGGACGAATTTAATTTTTTGAAAAACTAAGCCTCACGAAACTAGAATTCGGCTATATTTTAGGAGTATCAGAATCAACTATTCCATTCCCTAAAAGTCTTTTCTCACAGTTCGAAGGCGAAGGCGAAGGCGAAGCCTAAACAACATAAACTGCCACTTTACCAATCCTATCGATTGGCTGGCGTTTAAACTCAAAAGTATTACTTACCACTATGCTACCAATTGGCATAGTGGTGAATATTTTTTCCTCTAGCTTTTTAACTACTTCCGGATACAAATACACAAACAAAAAATCATATTGGCTTAAATCCTCTTTCCAATAGCTGCCAACTTTAAATTTGGCATCTTTACGCAGTATAAACGCCCAAAGCCTTGACCAAACAACTAAAAACGGATTAATCTCGACTCCAACGGCTTTAGCCCCAAATCTAGTGGCGGAGATCACAACACGGCCATCACCACTGCCTAAGTCTACAAATCGATGTTTCTCTCCTAAATTGTATTTGGCAAAGGTTTTCAGAATATTTTTTTGATTAGATGGTACAAATGGTGGATGATTAATCAACGCCTGCACCAACAAAAATATCGAAAAAGTCATCACCAACAAAACTCCTAACAACAATATTAAATATATCCAGTTTGTCATCTTTTAAATTCTTTAGGTAACTGACCTTGATATTTCAATGTTACGAAACGATTTCCAAAGCTTTGGCGCACTTCTGTGGCACTGCCGTATAAAGCCCGTTTGCCTTGGTGAATCATCACTACTTTATCGGTAATCTTCTCTGCCGCTTTCATCATATCTGTGCTGAATAAAATGCTCGTACCCTTTTGTTCATTTAAATCATTGAAGATGTCCAAAAACAGTTGGCGGTTTACAGGGTCTAAGCCTTTAGTTGGTTCGTCCAAATTCAAAAGTTTGGGACGGGCAATTGAATGCTGCTCTAATTGGGGTTTTTGCTGCTGTCCGAAAACTAGTAGTTCTCCTTTATCGGCCGGGTAGATGTTTAGCAATGCCCGAATGGTAGTGGTTTTACCTGATCCATTTGCACCCAAAAAGGTTAAAATTTGTCCTTCTGCAAGGGCGAAACTTAGATCGGAAATTACGTTAGTCTGTCCAAATTTTTTAGAAAAGTTTGTAATATCAATGGCATTCACGATAATAAGTCTACACTAACTATAAATGAAGATAAAGACTTGATTAGAAGATGGATCTGGGAATCGCACCAAGATTACGCCAGTAATAGTTACTATTATTGTTACGATATGTTGACGGAAGTGTTACGATATGTGAAACTACGTAAGCTGATGGCGAGAATCGAACTCACGACCTGCTCTTTACGAGGGAGCTGCTCTACCAGCTGAGCTACATCAGCGTGAAACGATTTTACACTTAAATTAAGCTAAATTGCTAATAAAATATGTACCAACCAAACTATAAAATCACCGATAAATTACTAAACCAAGTTACTAAAATAGAAGTTTTAAAGGTAACAGCTAATCTAGGGCAATTAGAATACGGTTTTCGTAGCAAAATCAGCTTACAAGCTAGAGCAAATTCCCTATTTCATTTATCGCATATTTTAGGTTTGGGTTTAAGTTTGAAGGACTCAGAAAAATTAGCCGAAGGACGTAATTTGGACGCTGAAGACGACAAAATGCGCATTATGCAGAACTTCCGCAACTTACTGGAGTTTAACCGCTCTAATGCCGCAGAATCCTATACAGAGCTCGATTTCACCGCTCTTTTGCATATTAATCGGATTATGCTGACCGGGTGGAAGGAAACATGGGAAGTGAAATTTCGTAACAACGAAGAAATCGACTTACAATACGAAGACTGGGCTACATTTACGGATAAGTCTATTTCTAGTGGCGACGTGGAGCCACAACTTGTAGATGCGCTAACTTGGTATCAAAGTGCCAATGGTAAAGTAAATAATTTGGTACGCATTGTGATATTGGCGGCTCGGTTAGTACAAATTATGCCGTTTTTGGCCGGCAACAAGTACACAATCATGGGCATTATCGACTTATTAATGTATCAATATGGATATACTACTGCCCTACCTTTGCCGATTACTAAACCTTTCGATTTAAGCATTGTGGACTTTTGGAAAATCTGGGACGAAGCAATAAATTCTAACGACCTAACCGCTTGGTTAGAAAAGTACGTAGAGCTTTTATCCCGCGACGCTACCGAATTAAAAACAGATGTAGACCGGTTAGTTCAAGAAGAAAGTGATAAGAATACGAATCAGCCGTTTTTGGATTTAAATAAGCGGCAACTAAAGGTACTTCGTTACCTACAAACCATTCCTACAGTTAGACGCGAAGACTACTGCCAAATGATGGATGTCTCTACCATGACAGCTTTTCGCGACCTAAATGATTTGGTGCGTAAAAAACTGATTAAAGTTGAGGGCCAAGGACGCGGCACTAGGTACTTGTTAGTGAGTCGGTAGCCTATAGTATATTCGTTTATTACGTGCTAACATCTGGTCAAGTATGGTAGAGATATATAAAGCTGGATCGCTCACAGGCAGAAATAGACCTCTTGATCATCAGATTAAACAAATAATAGAGAGTACTTTTGATTGCGGAGAATCCGATGAAGTTAAGCTGGTTGTAATGCTTATACACTCTGATGAAGAAGGACTAATATATGATCTGATATGGTCACCAAACGCCAACTCGCATGCGGATCTGAGAGGAAGTTCACCTGCTTTTTCCACCATCACTTTGAAACGGCTACATCAAAACGAATTCAAATTCTCAGTTTCTTTTGAGAGTCTTGATACCAAGCTAATAGCTACCTTAATTATAGGTCTATTACGACCATTATTAAAAGGTTTTTTACTCACAGGAAGTTCAGTGAAATGTACTTTTTCCTATAGTCATAACAGTATTGTTTTCAGTTATATTCAAGCAAAAATTAACAAAATAATGTCAGCAGATCCCTTTAATCTGACGGATCAACTAGTTACAGCCCTTGCAAAGGAAAATACATTTATAGGTTTTGATTCTTCACAACGAGCCTGGATATATTACCAAAATCCTGCTGGGAATATGGCTTTAGTTAGTGGTTCAAATCACCAAGATCTACAGAAAATCTATTCTATCCAGCCACACATTGCTCTCGAATCTGGTCAGGCCTACCACGAGATTAATAATGAAGGTAGTACTATATTCATCAGAGATTATACAAAAGTCATATTTGATCCAGATAACTATGTTGATTTAATTAAGAAAATAAGAATGGTTGAGCCTAGAAAACCAATTTTGGTAAGACTAGTACTACTAGGTAATCTCGAAGATGCTTATTTCTTAGTACAAGAATATGATCAATAACATGCATCCGGAAGCTATTGCACATGCATATAATCACAAACGCAGAGCAGATATTAATGCAGAGGTACTTAGACTAATAGATCTTTACGTAAAGGAGAACCAGGTTAGTGGGATCACAACTGAAACGATAACTGTGATGCTTAAGCTAAAAGACCTGTTAGCAGAAAATATAGAAAATCGCTACAAATCATATGTCAACATTAAGCTTAAGTTGGTCAATGCACTTATCTGGGAAGAAATATCTCGAATAGATAACCTTACTTTGAAAAACGAATTATGGGGCATTGCACTTAACACCGGTGCCTTTAGAACTGATGTGGACTTCTTTGAGAAGCTGCAAATTAAACTAACCGCAATACGAAAAGATAGACTATTTACGTTAATGATAATGCGGGCATTAACTGTTAATGAAAGAGGCGAAGAGTTCTTACTTAAGATATCGGCACGGATTGTAGAGAAATTCCAGGTACCAGGACAGCTTTTTGTAAGGCTTGACCAGATATTAAAAACCCTTCTTGATGATCGCGAAACTTAGTATTGCCCCTCTATTATTTTTCCTCAATAAACGCCTTGCTCCTCACTTTACGGTGATAAGTGATAGCAAATCTATGGGCTTCATCGCGAATTCGCTGCACCAGGTAAAGTGCTTCTGACCTTCTGGGCAAATGAATTTTAATAAAGTCTTCTTCGTGAATCTTTGTTTCACGGAAGGTTTCTTCCCAAACTTCGGTTTGCAAAACATCAACGCCAGAACTATCCACAAACTGAGCATTTATTTTAAAAATATCTTCTTCGCGTTTAGCTAAACCAACTAATGGGATTTGTGCGGCTAAGTTAAACTGCTGAAAGATCTTGAAGGCAGAGGATAGTTGGCCTTTGCCACCGTCTACAATCACTAGGTCTGGCAATACCTGGAAGCTTTCGTCTGGCTGCCAGTTCTTTGCCCTCTTCACCAGTTCATCGGGCAAATCAAACAATTCACCATTTTGCGCTGCTTGTTTGTACTGATTTGACATCAACAATTGATTAAATCTACGGGTGAGCATTTCTTGCATCATGGCAAAGTCGTTGGGTTCGTTTTTCATTTTGATACGGAAGCGGCGGTATAAATCTGGTCTAGCTTGGCCATCTACCGATACTACCATCGAGCCTACTGCGTATTTCCCTTGGATATTAGAAATGTCGTAACACTCAATTCTAAAGCCTTCTTTATCTTGTAGTTTATCTTTGGGGAACACTAAAAAGTCGACTAATTCCGTTACAGCTTTGGCGCGTTTGGCTTGTTTTTGGGCCATCACTAAATATTCGTCGGTATCGCGGTCGATATTGATATTTACGCCTACATATTTAATGTCACGAAGCATATTACGGAATTTGGCCGCCGATTCGTAGTCTAGCTCTTTAGCAGCCCGTTTCATGTCTGCTTCGATTTCAAATACTAGTTCTGATTTTTCACCTTTGAATAGACGTTCGATCTGGCGAATATTTTGCTCATATTCACCACGAGTGACTAAACCACCACAGCCGCCACTGCACAGCTTTATTTCGTAATAGAAACAAGGTCTGGCTTTACTTACAATCATCTGGTTAGCTTTGGCCGGAATGATTACTTTGGTGTTGGTTGTACAATATGGGAAAATCTTTCTGGTTCTAGCGATTAAGCGTTTGACAGCACCTCCATCTGGAAATGGGCCATAGTAGGTGCCAGGTAGATCGTCTTTTTGACGGATCACTTTAATGGTAGGAATTGGTTGAGGATCTTTGCTGGTTTGAAATTTAGGAAATTTCACGAATACGTAACTTTTGTCGTCGATCAACATAGAGTTGTACTTCGGTTTGTACTTTTTGATCAAGTTACTCTCTAAAACCAAGGCTTCAACTTCGGAATCAGTCAGCATGAATTCAACGTCACATGCCTTATCGAGCATGCTTTGAATGCGAGTTTCTAACCTTGGATAATTGGAAAAATAGCTTTTAACGCGGTTTCTAACTACTTTAGCTTTGCCAATATACAAAATCTTGCCGGCGGCATTTTTATACAAGTAACAACCAGCCAGCAAAGGTGCCTGTTTAATCTTAGTTTGAAAGTCTTGTGATTTGGTAGCTAAGAAGCTACGCGGTTTGGCCATACTTTTGGCTGTATTTTAGCGTAATTGACGAGAATTATTGAAAACTAGGAATGGAGCGAACTTCGGCCATAATGGCGCGGCGGTATTGCTCGCGTTCTTTATCGAAAATATAGGCGCGATTGCAGTCACAAATTACTACTTCGGTACGCATAGTTAAGGGTTCTCGTTGTTTTTGCTTGTCTAAGTTTCTGGTGCAAGCGACGCATAAGTGCCGATCTAGCAATCGATCTTGTAGTGGACCTAGAATGGATTTGAAGAAGCGTTTCATTTATATGATATTATTTTGCCATAAACTAACCCAAATTCATAATGCGCACTATCGATTTAAACATTCCAACTTCTTTGATCATCAAATTAGCACTAGTAATAGCTGCAGTGATGGGCTTGTGGGAACTGCGGGTAAATATTATTAGTATTTTGGTTTTGTTGTTTTTAGCTTTTATTATTAGTGCCGGTGTCAGACCATTGGTGAATCGCTTAGAAAGACGCAAAGTGCCCCGTGGATTGGCAGTAGCAATTATTTATATCAGTTTAGTGTTTAGTTTGTCGTTTATCTTTATTCTAGTTGCCAGCCAATTTGCAGAACAAGCAGTAAATTTAGTTCGTTCTTTACCAGAAATTTTTAGTAAATTCGTGATTTTTATTAAAACCAATATTCCGGTTTTAAATACTTTATTGCCTTTAGATCAAATTAGTTCTGAACTTGGCGCTTCTGTAAATAGTTTTGTGAACTCACAAGTTTTTCGAGATTTTGCCAGTGGCCAAAATATTTTCAGCTTACTACGTCAGGCTTTAGGCTTATTTAGTACTGTCGCTGAATTACTAGTTAGCGCCATCACAGTATTGATGGTTTCTATTTATATGTCGGCAGGCAGAGAGCCAGCTTATAAGGGTGTATTAGACTTACTACCGCGGGCCAGAGCTAAAATATTGGCCCCATTTATTCGTAAAGTAGAAGTAAGTTTAGGCTCTTGGTTGGTTGGCCAACTGGTAGCGATGGTGTCGATTGGTGTGATTACCTACATTCTGATTATGCTGCCAGAGCTGTTTGTGGCGGATTATCGCCTGTCGGAATTTGCCATCCCCATTGCCTTAATGGCGGCAATTTTAGAAGCTCTACCAAATATTGGACCATTATTAACTTTGATCTTAACTAGCATTTTAGCTTTAGGTACATCGGGGATTGGGGTAGTAATTTATATCGTTATTGCCTTTATCACTCTGCAACAGTTGGAAGGAATTTTAATTATTCCAGCGGTGATGAAACGTGCTATTGGAATTGATCCGATACTTTCTATCTTAGGAATTATTGCTGGCTTCCAGCTAGGTGGAATTGTGGGCGCAATTCTAGCAATCCCATTAATTGGGATTGGCTTAATTGTGGTTAGCGAAATCACCTCGGTGTATAAAAAATTAGAACAATTGGAGGAAACTGAAATTGCGGTAGAAGCTAGCGAACAGACAGTATAAACTTTTCGCTAGGCAAGAAAGAAGCAGCAGGCACAGTAGCTGGTAGAAATTAGCAAACCGACAGAAAAATCGGTAAGAACCCGGCATGGTATAATGAGCAAATTGAACCGAGTTAAACTCAAATGTACTTAACCAGCCTTGCTTTTGGTGGATTTATTCTGGGATTGATTTGCCTCGATTGTGGTGATGGCTTTTTTTAAGTCGGCAACATCTGCAAACCCTCGATACACCGAAGCAAACAATAAATAGCTTAATTCATCGATTTCTACTAATTTTTTTAATACCAATTCACCAATATCCTGCGACTTTATTTCGGTAGATTCATGATTTAATAATTCCATTTCCACGTGTTGGATCAACGATTCCAGCTGTGACTCGCTCACACGCTTTTTACCAATGGCTTTACTGATTCCCTGTTTAAGTTTTTCGCGGTCGAATTCTTCGATTTTGCCGCTACGTTTAATCACAAAAATATTAATCGTTTCTACACGCTCGTAGGTGGTAAAGCGTTTTTCGCACTCTTCACATTCTCTACGACGCCTAGTCACATTGGTTTCTGTATTATCACGTTTATCAACTACACGTGTTCTAAGAGATGCACAAAAAGGACAAATCATGGCAGATTATATACTTAAATTTGAACTTGACACTACTCCACTTCAGTCTGTAACTTGAACGTATAATTTCCATATGGCTTTTAGTCCAATTTCAAAAATCATGGGTAAAGATAACTTTTGGAAGGAAGACGCCAAAAGCTTACGCTATATTCAGCATCAGTTTCAAGATTATGGCTATCGTTTAGCAATGAAACTGGGCGATGTGCCACACAAAGCTATCTACATTAAGCTAGCTAAAACTGCGCCGCGGCATTTAGTTGAGCAGGCCGCATCTTTTGCCTCCGACTATCGAAATGAATTGAATAAAGGCAAACTTTTTATGTGGAAGTTGAAAAAACTGCGTGAAGAGGAAGAGGAAAAGGCGCGCATCCAAGATTTTGGTTGGTTGTTTAGTTGGCATAAAAGTATGTTGGCATGTGAGGCTTTAGCCGTCCAGATTGCCAAAAAAGAACAAGAAAGATTACCAGCTTACCTAAATCTAATTAAGCAGATTAATCCGTATTTAAACCTGATCGCCAAGCCTAAAGTGTTCGATCCATTGGCTGGGATTGGTTTAGACTCCAACATCTGGAGCACATTTACCAAAAAATACACTGCCTGGGAAAGTAGACGGGGTCTAATCAAACTATCTGCTGTAAAACTAATCTACAAGAAAGATATTCTACAAGCTTTGACTAAGTTAAAGCCAAATTCGTTTAATATTGTGTGGATGACTAGATTATGGGATTTGGTTCCTTTATCGACTCAGCCTTTATTGGTCGAAAATCTAAAACCCACGTTGGAATTTGGTGCTTTAGTAATTACGGCTAGCAAAATAGCGGAACCTAAAAGTGAGCATTGGGATTTAATGGATAACGGCGCAAACGGTACTAAACTTTGGATTTATCATCAGCAAACTAATTTAGAAGCTCTGAGAGAGACTTTTAAGGATTTTGAACTTCTGGATACTATTGATTTCGATGGGATTAAGCAAGCATTTGTGTGGCGATATGTGGGGGAATAGACAAATAGTTGATTTTGGAAACTGTAAACTACTAAGCAGAGTTCGTAAATTACATTCCATGAGACTTAGAAACACCAGCAAGCAAGAATAAAATACTAAGAGTTAAATCTTAAATTAGCAGACGCCCAACAAACCTCTTCCACTTACTAATTATTTCCACCTGCCTGACTGGAGCTGGAGCTGGAAGACACTTTAGAAGTTACAGAGCTAGCACTTGAACCAAGTGAGCTGGCTGCTGAAGTCCCAGCGCTACCAAGTGAACTTGTAGTCGAAGTTACAGAGCTGCTAATCGAGCTGGCTGTCGAATTAGTCCCAGGTGCATATGTGACCACAAACTGACTGGAGTAAGTATTGCCGTATAAATCAGTCAAATTTATCAAAATGGTGTTGTCGCCACTCAATAAGTTTAAGTCCAAACTAAACTTGCCATTAGTATTTGTAGCCTCGGCTCCATTCACTTTAATTTGTGCCAAAACATCGTCTGTAGTGCCTGCTAGTGTGACTTTTGACTCCGAAACGATACTTTGTGGCTGTGGCGATAAAGTAAGTAATTTAGGTGCGTTTATATCGGTTAACCAAGGTAAATCAGCACTAATTAGATTGGCTTGGGCGCGTAAGCTAGCTAGGCTTGGAATATTTATCACTTCGCGTCTCGAAATTGTGTTGATTTGGTTAGTAGCAAGTTCTACACTCTTGCCGGCAACTAAGATTGCATCTTTACTAGTGGCTCTACCTTTGAATACGTACAATGTGTTTTCTGGCTGCAAAAGTGCGCCTATGGCATTACTTAATTCCCAATCATTTATTGTTAGTTTTTCTTGGCCGCGTACGACTAAGACCGCTCCAGCTTCTAGAACGATTTTGTTGGCGTTGATTGTTAACTTACTGTTAGCTAGGGCTAGTAATTTTGTTTCTGGCCAGCTAATCTCAGCTGAATTGGAGATTTCTAGCTTTTGGTTGTACCCTGCCTCTGTAACTGTGCCGCTAGCGATATCTTTAATTTTGATGTTTTTACCAGAGAAATCAGGCAGTGAAATATCAGGTAATGAGATATTGGGTAAGTTTAGGCCGCCACTACTTAGAGACAGAATCAAACCAGTTAGGCCGATGAAGGCTATCAAAATGGCGACGCTAAGCCAGACTAATACTTTTTGAGGTTTGGAGAGTGAACTAAGCACTATCTAGTTTATCAGGAAATTGAAAAGGAATTTAGGCGATGCAGGATTCGAACCTGCGACCTTCTCGGTGTAAACGAGACGCTCTAACCAGCTGAGCTAATCGCCCTTTTTATATTTGGTGCCGAGGGACAGAATTGAACTGTCGACCCATCGCTCTTCAGGCGAATGCTCTACCAACTGAGCTACCTCGGCTTGCCTACAATTATACTAATATTCTGGAGATGGGCAAGCTCTAAGCTAAATTTTCTTTTTAATACCAAAAAAGAGAGAACCTTTGGGCAAGCCCTCGGATTCTCTCAAGCGTTCTGACTTACTGTTAGTAGCGAACTACTTACGGTTAATCAGAACAAGATGAGTATATCACTTCCGGTGGATATGTCAACACTAGTTACACTAATATATCTTTTAAATGTACCCTATAGAATTTTGAGGGTAATTCTGAGTTAAGTTTGGGTCTTGTTTCACTGTGTTTGTTATATCTAGTATATGTTTCACGCTACTATCCGTTGTGTTGACGAAGGGGCGATACACCATATGTTGTGGTATGGGAAAACACCAATCAACTGGCACTGGTACTGGCACTGGATGGCAAACTAGATGGGAAGATGAAGCTGCTGAGCGTGATGGTCCAAGAATCAATAGAAACATCTCCTTTTATACAACAATGTCTGATGACAATGACTTTCTGTATTATTATCGTAATCAAGAAGATGTAAATACGGGTCGGAAAACTTATGTTTTAAAACCACATAATTCTGATCTAGTGACTTTAAATACTAGTTGTTATAAGATTCTCGCCGATCACGTCTTATCTAAAGGAGATAAGGCAGTTAAAGACAATAGAGGGTGTTATTGGGTTTTTCAAGATGAGCAGTGGACTCGATTTGATCAAATAAAAGGACAATTACAATTACAATTACTTTAATTACATATTTATAAATAAACCAAATGGATATTCAACAGTAACTTCCCTTATTTCTTGATATCAATCATCCTCTAGTACATCTCGGAATTAAACCAACTCCTATTCACATTCTTGACTCGAGCCTTCTTACATTAGCAGGTGGGCAGACTGTAGAGTATGACTCGGTTGCTTTAACCTTTACAAGACAATATCCAGATGGTGTAACTACTGTAGAGAGAATCGAAATCGATTCAATAGTCGCCCTGGCTAGTAAACAATAATTTAAATGTACTGAATTGGGATTAGTAGAAATTTTTGAGGAATACGAGTCGTAGAGTCTTCTTCCAGGATTCGTTTGCGAAGCGTAGCCTCACTGCATTTCTTTTGCTAAAATCACACTGCGAAGCGACAGTAGTTCAATTGGTAGAACGTCTCGTTGCCAACGAGAAGGTCGCCGGTTCGAGCCCGGTCTGTCGCTTTTCTTTCGAAGATATTTAGAAATTACTATAAATGGAGAATTGGTTTTTTATTACCCTTCTCTCTATTATCGCTGTAGCGATTGCTGAAATAGCTCAGAAAATTTCCATTACTAGTAAAAAAGATTTCTCCTCAGAAACGATCAATTTTTTGGTAGCAGGTGTACAGTTGCTGCTAAGTATTGTATTTGTATTCTTATTTGTACGCGAGGCAAGTTTTGGTCTAAGTGTGAGTGAAGCAACACTAATATTGGTATCTGGCTTTCTAAGTTTCTTTTTCTTTAAATTTCTGTACGGAAGTTATAAAGGTAACAGCGTCAGTATTTCACAAGTAATTTATTCTTTTTCAGTATTTGTATCCACTAGTTTAGGTATTATTCTATTTCAGGAAAGTATTACCCTAGCAAAGATATTAGGTATTATCTTAGTCGTGTTGGCCGTTATTATTGTGTCTTTTAAGCGTGGCGAAAAACTTTCTAAATATAATCTGTTGGCGCTACTTTCGGCATTAGTTTACGGTCTACTCACTACAATTGATAAATCACTGTCAATTAGTATTAATATCCATGTATACCAAATATTAAGTGTATTTTCTTTTATGGTATTTAGTTTAGTGCTAGCGCCTAGAAAAATTGTCCGAGAAATTAGACAAGTAGATTTTCCTATTATCAAGACAATTATTATTTCGGCAATTGGATTCACTATTTTCAATAAACTAACATATCTTGCCTATTCTGTGGGTGGCGAGATTGGTAAAGTAGATGCTGTCAATAATACTTCGCTATTTTTGATTATAGTTTTAGAAGTTCTAATTTTGAAAGATCGTAGTAATTTAAAAAAGAAAATAATCGGTTCACTTCTGGCAGTAATGGGGGTGATGATTTTAGGCTTTTTGTAGAGTTTCTTTTCCCCCGATAGTGTAAAAGTTAGAAAATGGGTTTAAAAAATGATGTGCAAGTCTTTATTTCCCTCTATTCCCCGTATAATGCAGAGTATAGCTTAAGACAAAACTTGATCTGGTACTACCTACCTTTTAGTAAGAAGTTGCAATAGTTTGATGTATACTATTCCCGCACGAACTATTTACATATTGCCTTAAATGCGTCCGCGTAATTCTAATTTGTCAAAACGCCAGCCGATCATTAGGGCGGCCAATAAAAACCCATCGTCCAGTGGCGGTTTACACAAAAGATTATTCTTTTTATCTGTAGGTCTGTATGTGTTTGGGGCGTTAATGATTTACAGCGCCAGTACTGTCATTGCTAAAGACCAAGGCGTAAGTAGTTTCCACTATTTAATCTTACAAATGATTTGGTTGGCGGCAGCTTTTATGTTGGGATATTTAGCCTATCGATTTAACTTATCTGTGCTGGCTAAATCTGAAGTGGCAACAGTTATTCTGGTGGGAGCGATTGTATCTTTAATATTAGTGTTGATTGTCGGTAAAAATGTAGCTGGAGCCACCAGATGGATTGATTTAGGTCCTTTCGATTTACAACCCTCAGAAATAGCTAAGTTAGCTTTTATCATTTATTTGGCTAGCTTACTGGCTAATCGGGGCAATAAAAGTGGTGCCAAAGTTGATTTGAAAGTACATATTTACGAAGTTTTGGCACCATTTGTGATCACTTTAGGAATGGTATGCGGCTTAATCTTACTGCAGCCAGATTTAGATACGTCCGTAATTATTGCAATCACAGCTCTGGCTATGTATTACGTTTCTGGTACTGACTTTTTTCATACAGTAGGTACAATTGCGGTATTGGTTCTGGGCGGTATTTTGGGCGTAGCCGCGGCTGTTTTGGCTCCCTACCGCTTGCAGCGTGTGACTACTTGGCTAAACTTTATCACCACCGGAGACATTGCCGAAAAAGCCACTTCTGGTTTCCAGATTTGGAATACATTAATTGCTATTTCTAGTGGAGGTTTACTTGGTTTAGGATATGGTGAATCGCGCGGAAAGCTTTACTATCTAAGCATAGCTGCCTTTACGGACTCGATTTTCACAGTGATTGCCGAAGAATTAGGGCTAGTGGGCACTTGTGTGGTGATTTTCTCGTTCATTTATTTCCTGTATTTAGGAATTGGGATTGCCCAAAGAGCACCAGATAAGTTTAGTAGCCTAATGGCCATCGGAATTACAACCTGGATTGCGGTGCAAGCTTTTTTGAATATTGGTGCCAACTTAACAGTGGTCCCTTTTGGTGGAATTCCCCTACCCTTTATTAGTTATGGCGGCAGTAATACTTTGATGATTGCAATTGGGGTGGGATTGCTTTTGAATATTCATGCCAGGTCAGTTAGAGGTAATGAACGCGAAACTAGTGTGTCGAAAATTGGCTTACGCAGCAAAATCTGATCTATAGTTGATGGCAGTTAAGCTTGGTCTGCGCGTCAAAGTTTAAGCTAAAGCCTTAAGTGGTAAATGCGAAAACCCTTAATCTATAACTGGAGCGGCAATTAGTATTTGCAATTTCTGTGGTACTAAATCCGAGGTGATAATTCGCAAAGTTTTACCTAGCAGGCTGTAGTTTTCAACTTCTGTTTGGTCTACTAAATCTGCTAGTGGATCGACTATCTGATATTTGTACACGGTGTTGGCAATGATTAGCCACACTTGATCTTCTGCAGTTAATTCATCTAAAAATAAACAGCTGCGAGGATCGAAGGCGGCGAAATAACTGCGTTCACAGATAATGCCCCATTCGCCTTCGTTTGGGGTAATTGAATTTGGGTGCAAAGCCATACCAGCAGACATTATTTCTCCATAGTTTGAACCAGATAATATTGGTGAATATATACCTAATTTAGGCACATAAATATGACCGACTACTTTTAAAGGTGTCTGTGAGTCTTTGGGTAGAAGTCTTTCGGCTAGATTAGCGCTTTTGCCAATAGCGGCTTGCTGAGCTGCGCTTAAAGGGCGAACTAGGGGCTGATTAATTATTAGTTTATCTGGATCGACTGTTGCAGTACTACTGGTAGCACTTGAACTTGTACTGCTTACTGGTGGCAAAATGGCCGGCCCTACTGCAAAATTATAATCTACGGTAGTTACACGTAGTCCGGCACCTAATAGTTCAGCAATACGAGTAATACCTGGAGAAATTAAACTAATCAAAGTAGAGCCAATCGCAATTAGACTCACAATACAAACCAATAGCACTAAAGCAACTGTGATCCCTACATTACGATCTTGTTTACTAATAGCCATGGTTTAATAGCCTAAAGAACTATTCGTTCTAATCTTTTATACACAGGACCACCAACACGTGGTACGTCAGACTGTACTAAGTACATTTCTGTAGGTACAAAACTAGGTGGTGCTGGCATTTTGACCGTTTCGATCAACTCTTTTACACGATGAATTCCGGAGTTAGTGACTGATGATTGTTTAAGTCTGGCGATCGTAATATGAAAATCGCGGTCGTCGCGGTCTTTCCATAGAATTGTGTCTTTAGCACCAACTTCGCGAATGCGCTTGTGTACAACATTTACTAAGTCTTCTAATGGATCGATATCTTCTAAATCAAAGAACATAGCCCGGGGGTGATGTTGACCTGGAAACCCTAAACTAAATTTACCTAAATTTAGCATCGGTTTTGGGTAGTTACCGCTAAACTTTAATAGTTCTTTGGCTAATTTTTGTTTAGAACTGATACTGGTATTTAAACCTACAAACCTTAGAGTGAAATGGATTTGATCCAACGGCACTGGAATGATATTACGCTTCTCCTTGTCTAACTGACGCAAAGTGTCACGTACGTGATCGAGTACTTCTTTTGGTGGATAAATGGCTACAAATAAACGCATAGCCCTATTTTACCACGTCTGCTAGGTATTTAGGCCGAGAATTATGATCACAATTAAAGAAATCACTAAAGCGTATTCCAAAACAATAGCTAAAGTTAAATCATGGTCAAAATAATGCTGTAACCCAGCTACTACTGCATAGTAAAGCAAAGACAGGATTAAACTAGCTTCCAGAGCGGCTAAACTCAAGCCAGCTAAGCCAATCAGCACAATCAAAAAGCAAACCACGATGATAAACGTAATGCCAATAGCTTTAATATTCCACTGTTGATAGCGAATTACGCTTAATAATAAAGCTCCCAATATTAATATGAAAATAGTGAAAATTGTCATTTCCATTTGGCCCCTAGTGATCCCAATCTGCCAAAAAAAGCCGGTAGCAAAGAATACAATTGCCAGCTTAGCCACATCGTAGGCTTGATGTGTTTGTTTGATCAACGTCTGTAAACTAGCGAAATAGGCGGTTAAGTGAGTGAATAATAAGGTGAATAGAAATAATAAGCTGATCAATGTCAAACTACCTGCCCAAGTGTTGCCGAAAAAATATAGAAAGCCTGCAGCGGAAGCATATAAAGTGATAGGTACTAATAAGTGATTTATCATTTGACCAGCTCTACTATAATCGTCGAAGTTCAAAAGTGAATCGTGACTGCGTAGATGTGCATGAGAATGCAAGGAGGCGGTGAATAGTTCCAATATCAATGTAGTAAATACTACAATATTAGCAATCCAAAAGCCTGTAAAATGACCTGAGCGTAGTTCCAGCTCTGCAACTAATAGTGCACTTACAATTACTAAGCTATAAAAGAAATTGCGCCGAATCATAGATGTATATTTGTTGGCCAATTAAAATATTTTAATCCCATTTAAAATGCTCGCCGAAAATGTGCCAGCTAGTAGAATTACAACCGCAATAACAACTATAGCCATGTGCAAATGTGTTTTACTTTTAAATTTAGTCAGCCCAGTGTCTCGAAGTCGAAAGAAATCAACTAAGAAAAACACCACCAGACTGCCCATAAAGAAGATATTGCCCTGAGTGCGTAGTTCCGCAGACAGCACTCGGCCATCTGTACCAGTAGGTGTTGGCTGCATTAGTTTTGTTTGATTTAATTTTTGATCCAATACGGATTTAGTTAGCTCAGAGGTGGTGGAATTGCCGGCTAAATCAATAACTTTAGCCTGTATTTGCTTACTGGCTAAGAATATTTCTGGTGTAATTAATAGTTGCCAAGTAATACCGTTAGTACTTGTTAAATCGAAACTGCGACCGTCGATTACGAGCTTGACTTGGCTATATCCTGCTTGGTTGATCAATAATAAAATATCGGTCTGATTAATATTATTGAACACTACATTTTCTGTTTGCACTGGATCTGCAGTTAAATCAATCGTAAACACAACGGGTGCGGACACAGCACTTCTCTCCCCTATTCTACTTTGGGCTGTGATTGTGTAACTTCCTTCTTTAAATTGAGCGTTGTAGGAAAAGATTCCTTCGTTTGCATCTACTGTAGTTAATAATTCCGAATTACTAAATAGGCGAACTTCGCTGGCTTGTTGTGCAACACCACTAACTTGAATGTTTGATTTATTGAATGAGCTGCCAGAAACTGGCGTTAGTATTTCTGGTGCTGGTAGTCCGCCTTGTTGGCTGCCTTGATTTTGAGTAGCTTTATACGGTGCGGCAAAATGTACGGCAATTATAATGTTGTTGTTTCTACCCTGAAATTTCCCTTGCACAACTCCGAAACCAACTTCTTCGTAGTCACCGCGCATTATATTTTCACGGTGAGTAGGGCTTTGCATCCAGGCTGTCATAGCTGATTGGGCGTCGAAAAAACCTTCGGCTAAGTTTTCGCCAGCCACAGTATAGACGTAGCCGGCCTCTTTATAGAATTGCCATGGCTCTACTCCCTTGGGGCAATAATGTGACCAGCAATCAGTATTTAACATGGCTTGGGCTTTACGCTGCGCGGATACAGATAACGTGGCATTTAGTTTAAGTGCCGGTAATTCTGCTTTTCGTCTTTCTACGTTATGAAGTTGTAATAGATTCTCACTATTGATAGTGAGGGAAGCCAGTACCGTTAAGGGTGCTGCTAGTACGTTTAGTAACAAAGCACTAAGTGTAAGCGCAGTCAGAATCGGTAGTCGCAGTTTGAACCAAGTTATGTGCACAGTTTATTATTCCGCTTTTGGGCTTGTATAGCAATACTAAAATAGCTGGAAATGTTAGACTTACACCCGATGGACGAAATTCTAAGTAAATTTAATGAAATATTAAAAAAGGCTAATTCGGTAGCCGTGGTTGGGCATATTCAGCCAGATAGCGATTGTATCTCCAGTACTTTGGTGATGCAAAAGTATTTAAAGAGCTTGTACCCAGAAAAAAGCATTAAGATTGTGATCGAAAGCCGGCCAATTAATGAGTGGCCTTTTGGTGATTTGAATGATCAGATTGTATGGACGGATAATGCTGTTACTGCAACCAAAAATTGTGATTTAGTTGTATTTGTTGATGGAAACACGGCGACTAGATTTACGAGTACGCGAGAAAACTTTTTAAACAGGTATACTGCTTGTTTCGATCATCATTCAAATCCTGCTGATTCTTATGATGTAAGTGTAATCGATGTTAACGCCACCTCGGCGATTGAAGTTTTATTAACTTTGTTTTGGAAAAAAAGTAACTCCAGAGCATGGTTAGACGAGTACTACGCAAATATTTCCCTTTACGGAATTTTAAGTGACACGGGTACATTTAGATTTGTTGATCATCTGAAGGCTCAGATCTTTTTACTAGTAAATGCTTTATTAACAGAGTTTAAATTAAGTATTACCAGTATCGATAATTATTTGAACTCCTATAAATCAGAACAGCTAGAGTTTTTAGGAGTTTTATTACAGCGCACTCAATATCTAAAAGATGAAGGTATTGAACAATTTATGTATACATATGTAGAGGTAGAAGATAATAAGAAATATAGCCAAGAAGTTACTAAAGCGGCAGTTAACTCATACAAATATATGTTTTTGAAACAAGTAGAAGGCTACAAATGGGGATTCGTAATTTCACAAACCAATAAAAACGATGTTGATATTTCATTTCGCTCTCAACCAGATGGTTATGATGTAAATAGAATCAGCTTACAGCTTAATGGCGGTGGTCACCCCAGAGCCGCGGCCGCTCACATACCTGCCACGAGCGTAAAATCCCGCGGAGATGTAGTAGAATTAATCGTTCAAAAGGTTAAAGAAATGTATCATGCAGATTAGAACTAGATTCGCCCCCAGTCCTACAGGTTTTTTACATATTGGCGGTGTCCGGACCGCAATGTATTGCTACGCTTTAGCTAATAAGGCTAAAAACACAAACGGCGATGGTGGCAGTTTCATAATCAGAATCGAAGATACAGACCAAAACCGCTATGTAGAAGCTGGTGTACAAGAAATTTATACAGCCTTAGAACTCTACGGGCTAATTGGAGACGAAAGCGATATTGCTGGTGGGGATTTTGGTCCCTACGTGCAATCAAAAAGATTAGCAAGATATCAAGAAATAGCTAAAATCTTGGTAGAAAAAGGTGCTGCCTATTACTGTTTCTTAAAGCCAGAAGCAGAGGAAGAGGTACGTAAAATATATGCAGCTGAACGTAAACCTTTCCGCTCCCCTCATCGTGATTTAACACCAGTAGAAGTCGAATCAAGACTGGCCGCCGGTGAGAAATATGTAATTAGGCAACGCTTACCTCAAAATATGGAAGTTGATTACGAAGACGGTTTGCAAGGCAAAATGCGTTTTAACACAAATGATATCGACGAAGGCGTATTGTTGAAAACGGCCGATGAGGATGGGCAACAATTTCCGACATATCATTTAGCGATGTTGGTGGACGATCATGAAATGCAGATTAGTCATGTGTTTCGAGGCGTAGAATGGATGCCCAGCACTCCTAAACACGTACTTTTGTACCAGGCAATGGGTTGGTCAATGCCTCAAATTTTCCATTTGTCTTTGATTTTAGACCCAGAAGGTGGCAAGCTGTCTAAACGAAAAGGGGCGACCGCAGCTGTGGAATTCATTAAAGAGGGATATTTATCACAAGCAGTTTTAAACTTCTTAATGATGCTTGGCTGGTCTTCTCCTCTTCCCAGAGAATATGGGCAGGCTGAACGGGAACTTTACACTTTGTCTGAATTTGTGGAACTATTTGATGTGAAGGATCTGAATAAGGCGAGTCCGGTGTTTAATAGAGAGAAGTTGGAATGGTACAGCCAGCAGTATATTTCTAAGTTAAGCGGGGCTGAATTTGAACTTGCACTAAAAAAATATTTCAAAGTACTAGATTGGGTAAATATTAGGCCAGAACTACTGGACGAAATTTTTGGTTTTCTTTATCGCAAACCAGGTGAAAGCTCTGAAAAAACTAAGGATCTATTGCGGGCAGTTATTAGTGACTCTAAATTAAGTGAAAAACTTGAGCTAATTAAGACTCGCGTAAAATCTCTGTCCGAAATTCCGCAAATGTTGCAGTTTTTCTATCAAAAGCCAGTAGCTGATTTACAAAACGACAAAATTAAACATATTCCCGCAGACTTATTGCCGACTATTGTAAGTGAGCTTGTGGAATTACATCAGAGTTTAGGAGCCGATACCACGTTGTGGACTCAAGAATCTTGGGAAACCGCCATGCGCGCACTGGCCGATAAGCACGGATTAAAACACGGCGATCTATTTATGATTTTACGCTTGGTGGTGGTTGGTTCTCCATTTTCTCCACCGTTAAGGGAGTCTCTGCAGTTACTTGGTGCCCCAGAAGTGCTTAGTCGTATTGCTTCAGCAGCTTAATGTGGGTATTTTAGTACTCGAGTAAATTTGGTATACCAAATTTCTTTTAAATTACTTTATAGCTTAGGGACTTTTTAATAATTACAAGAAACATGCAGGACTTTTTATTAACTGTGGTAAAAAGGCATGAGTTTCAGATTGAATATGTTAATAACCACCTAGGTATTCAATGGATCACATAGCAAACTTAAATTGAACCCCCAAAAGCCTAATCTGGGTGAAACACCATATCTTCTTTTTCAATAGTTAGTTCGGATTCTTTGGCCTTATTATACAAAATATCGGCAGTACGAATGGTGAAACCACCAAATCTAGCGTCGATTTCGTCCTTGGCTTTCTCGATGGCATTTAGTTTTTGATCATCGTAAAAGTCTAAAATCAATTGATTTGTTTGTGATAAATCACCAATTCCTACGTATAGTAAGCGAATCTTTTGCTCCAAATCGCCGAAACCAGTCAGTATTTGTTTAGCGGCCTCATAAATTACAGTGCCACTATCTGTAGGATAACCCAAAGGTTGAATTCCATTATGCCTGGTATCACTGCCCCAACCATAGTGGCCAAGTTTTTCTGGCTTTAAGCCTAACTGAACTACTGTAGTGTACTGCGTGTGTTTGCGTAAGCGTTTAGCCAAACGTTCACTCATTTTGCGAATATAACTTAACAAAACTTCAGTTTCTTTAGTGGGCTCAGACAGTGTATGTGCATGCTGCATGGACTTATGCGGCTTAGCAGCTTTGTCAGAGTCGACATCGTCGTAATATTCCCCGCCGGCCATCATTAATAGTCTAGTGTAATAGGTGCCTACCATTTCACGGAGAGTATGAGGGGGGATTTCTCTTAGCTGCTTGGTATTACGTACTCCCATCTGTTCCAATTTAGCGGCACTGCGCGGACCAATTCCCCAAATTTTTTCAAAAGGTAATTGGTCCAAATACTTAAATCTGTCTTCCCACTTAATCCAAGTTAGGCCGTTGGGTTTTACCCAATTACTCGCAATTTTGGCTAGCAGCTTGTTATTAGCAATCCCCACAGACGTGGTCAAAGTAATACCCACTTCGTCTAAAATCCTTTGCTTTAAGGCGTGAGCGAATTTAAGCGGGTCATGATCATACCTTGCAATCACTTCGGTGATATCCATAAAGCATTCATCGATAGAGTAGACTTCTACTATCGGACACATTTTGCGGAAGATATCCACCAGTTGGCGGTTTACGGAATAGTATTTTAGAGGGTCGAAGGGTACAGCAATTAATTCTGGGCAAATGTCTCTGGCTTCTTTTAATCTGGCAAACTTAGGAATACCGTAGCCTTTGGCTTCGTAAGACATTGCTAGCAAAGCGGCATTGGCATATTTATCGGAACAAACACCGACTGGTTTATTTCGGATAAAAGGATTGCTCAACTGCTCGACCGATGCAAAGAATGCATTCATATCAATATGTAGGATTAATTGTGATGGGGATGGTTTATCTAGCATCGAGTAAAAATTTACAACTGAGGTTGGCTAAACTTTATTCTCCTCCCAAGTCACTTCTTCTAACCACCAGGTAACGGATTCGGTGTCGTAGCGTAATTTATACGCACCACCTGAATTAGAAACATAGTAAACCCAGACTAGCTCGCGGCCTTTACGCGCTTTGGTAATCAGGTTTATTTTGTCTACTAGGTGCTCTCGGCCTTGCCAATCGAAGCTAATAATCTTTAAGTCGTGACTATTAAATTCAACTTTTACCCTAATCTGTTCGTGGATGGGATCGTACATCTATTGTGTTCGTTGTAAATTTGAGTTCAGAATTAAACTTAACTAACATTCTTGGCAAACCACTTCACTTTGTTAATAAAGTGGCTTAAGTCATCTTTAGGGCCTGCGTATCTTCTGGCTAAACAAGCTAAATCATCACCGCAAGGAGCAATATGTTGTCTAGAAACTTGGCAGGCTAGGTAAGTTAAGGCTTCTTCTAGGGAATTATACTGTACTCTATTCAAATATCCGAAAGGATTATATTTTTTGTACATTATTCGCCCTAAGCCAGATTCAGACCCGGCGATTCCGACTAAAATTCGGTAATCTCCGCCACAGGCTTCGGCTTGGTCTACAAAAATACGCCCATAGCCTTGCAGTTTAGAGCCGTAACGGGCAAAATAACTTTCTACTTTGTCGATGCGCTCTTGGCGGCGATTTTGTTTGGCAGTACTGGCGCGATTTGTTAAATCTGTCTGCCAAACATAGGAAATAGGCATAGCTTCAAGGCTTTGAACTAATTGCCAGTCGTCGTTGGCAGTAACACCACCAGTTGCAACTATTAAATGATCCAAGTTCACCCGATAAATATACATTCCGGCCACAACTAGTGTGGCCACCACTAAAATAGCCAAAATAACTGATTTAATCTTGTATAAGAAAATCGGTCGATAGGTATCCATTAGGCTAACAGTTTAGCAATTTCACGACCGATCAGTGTGGCAGCGTCTAGTCTGATTGTGGCTTTAGCGCTAACTTGTGTTTGTGACAAAGCTTTATTCTGCCAATCTAGTTTTGTATACACTTGGGCTAAACCGATTTTAATTAAGTTCACTAGTCCTTCGGTAGTAAGTTCTTTTTGATTAATAATCTGCCCTAAACCAATGTCTGCTAGCACTTTGGCGTTTAGAAATTGTTCGTTGTGGGTAACCCAAGGAATGGGAATCAAAATACTCATTTTGCCTAAGGCTAACAGCTCCGTTACAGTATTAGCACCGCTACGGCTAATGATTAAGTCCGCTTGATTCATAGCAGCACCCATGTGGTTGCCATAAAAAAATGACTGATGTCGATATTCACCTTTTTTGGCTGCAAAACTGGGAATAGTTTTTAGTAGTTCAATAGTATCTACTACTTCACCGGTTTGATGAATTACGTTGGTGAAGTCCAATAAACTGCTTAGGCCGTAGATAACAGCTTTATTCACAATAAATGAACCCTGGTTGCCGCCGGTTACGTAAATCACTGGTAAGTCGTTATTAAACTTTATTTTTGGTGCAGTCTCAAAGATTTCTAACCGAATCGGATTGCCGGTAAATACTGTTTTTTGTAGAGGATAGTACGATGCAGAACTTTCCCAGCTAATACAAATTGTATGTGCTAATTTGCCCAGGTATTTATTTGATACGCCAGTTACGACAGTTTGTTCGTGGAGTAAGACTTTGATACCTAATATTCTTGCCCAAAAGGCGATTGGCACGGCGATATAGCCGCCAAAAGTAGCCACAATTTGCGGCCTTTCGCGCAGAATAATAAACAGTGCTTTCGCGAAGCCCCAGGGGATTCGCGCTAGATTTTGCAAAGCTAATATAAAGTCGTTCACACTTCTATTCCAGCTGCGTACTAGTTTTCCAGATCGTAAGTCGATAAATTTCACACCTAATTTGGTTACAGTTTTGTGTTCTGGAGAAGTGTCGGTGGCTCCAACTTGATTGTACTTTTGCCCTACCCACACAAAGTCGTAGCCGCCAATAGTAGTTAGTTCTTGTAATACTGCTATGGCTGGTGTCATGTGGCCGCCAGTAAACATTACGCGTTTATTCATCTAGTTATTGTAGCGAAAATATATTAGTTCACCTAGATGGCGGATTTTTTCCAATTTGCAAGCCAGGTGGCACACCTAAACTTGTTAGCCACTAGCTTGTCATGAAGCAGGTAAGGACATGTGCATATATGTCCTGCTATACTAGCCCTGCAAATGTTAAGCATCATATCAAAATTCTTTTCTGGCAACGAACAAGAGCTAAATAAAGCTCGTAAAATCGTTACTAAAATTAATCAATTAGAAGCGGAAATTCAGGCTTTAAACTACGAGCAAATGCAGCAGCGCATTGCTCAGATTAAGTCTCAGATTGCCGAATTGAACAGCACAATTTCTCATACCGAAAAAACTTCGTTACGTAAAATTGACCGTAGTAAAAAGATGTCCGATACGGAATTGAAAATTCACAATATTTTGTGGGAATTCATGCCTCAAATGTATGCCATGATTCGTGAAGTGATGCATCGAGAATTCAATCGTCGTCACTACGACACACAGTTATTGTCTGGTGTGATTTTGGCTCAAGGTCAAAGATTAACTGAGTTGAAAACTGGTGAAGGTAAAACGCAAGTATTCCAATTACCTTTAATGCTCTTTGCCTTAGCTGGTCGTGGAGCGCATCTAATTACTGTAAACGACTATTTAGCTAAGCGTGACGGCGAATACGCCGGGATGGTAGCCGAAAAGCTAGGCCTAACTGTGGGCGTAATTACCCCTGGTGGTGCTGCGTATAAGGTGATTAGTAACCAGAAAGTACTTGAACTAAAAGGACAAGCCAATTACGAGCAAGTAACTGCTATTGCACAACCAGGATTAGCAGACTTAAAAGGCTTACGCCTTTTACCTGTAGATAAAAAAATATCGTACCAGTGCGACATCACTGTTGGTGTAAATAACGAATTTGGATTCGACTATTTACGTGACAATATGGCAACTACTGGTGTGCAATTGGTACAACGCGAACTATATTTCTGTGTAGTAGACGAAGCCGACTCCGTTTTAATCGACGAAGCCAGAACGCCTTTGATCATTTCAGCGCTACCAGAAGACTCAGATGTCGGTTTGTATACAAAATTTGCCAAGATTGCTGGTAAAATGGTGGAAAACGAGGACTACACGGTTGATCATAAACAAAATCGCAGTGTGGTGATGTCAGAAGCTGGGTTAGAAAAAGCCGAAAAAGCTTTGAATGTAGACAATTTGTGGTCTGACTACAAATTGGTGCATCATTTAGAAAATGCTGTCAAAGCTAAAGCAATTTATGCCAAAGACGACGAATATATTGTGCGCGACGGTGAAGTGCTAATTGTAGACACATTCACTGGTCGTATCATGCCAGGCAGACGTTTTTCTGAGGGAATTCATCAGGCGTTAGAGGCTAAAGAAGGTGTAACCGTACAACAAGAAAACTTGACCATGGCCACCATCACTTTTCAGAACTACTTTCGGTTGTATAAATGGTTAGTTGGTGGTTCTGGAACAATTATGACAGAAGCCGAAGAGTTCTATAAGATTTATAGCTTAGAATCTGTAGAAGTACCGACTCATCGTAAATTGATCAGATTAGACATGCCTGATTTTATCTATCGTACAGAGCAGATTAAGTTTAAGGCTGTAGCTGAAGAGATTAAAGAACGCTACGCCAAAGGCCAACCAGTACTGGTTGGTACAACTTCGGTTGCTAAATCTGAATTACTTTCCAGCTTATTAGACGGCTTAGGTGTCCCGCACGAAGTATTGAACGCTAAATATCACGATCGTGAAGCACAGATTATCGCCAAAGCAGGTAAGCGCTCTGCTGTGACTGTAGCCACCAACATGGCAGGTCGCGGAACTGATATTCCTCTAGACCCAGATGTTAAAGAACTAGGCGGTTTAGCCGTAATCGGTACCGAACGTCACGAAGCTAGACGTATCGACAATCAGCTTAGAGGACGAAGCGGACGTCAGGGAGACCCAGGCTACACCCGCTTCTATGTTTCCTTAGAAGATCAGATCATGAAAATTATTGGTGGAGATCTAATGGAGAGAATGATTGGCCGGATGATGCAAGACGACGCTCCAATTCAGTTGAGTTTGATTTCACGTAATATTGAATCAGCCCAAAAAAGAATTGAAGGTTACAATTTTGATGCCCGTAAGAACGTAGTTGACTACGACGATGTGTTAAACAAGCACCGCGAAGTTTTTTACAGCCGCCGATACAAATTGTTGAAATTAACCGATGAAGCTGACTTAGAAAACGAAGTTGGAACTGAAAGCCGCATAAATTTGATTCAAAATACAGTCGAAATATTTAACGACGAAGTAGCCTCTGTGGTAAATAAATATGCACCAAGTGGTAGCAAATTAAGTACAGAAGCAGACATTAAAGATTTCGTAGCTCAAGTTTTGGATTTCGGTAACGATACATATATCACAGGCTTATTCGATATCAGTAGTGATTTAGATATTGCCACCGAGCTTAGCAATAAGTTCCGTGGTAAAAAAGCGGAAGTAATTAGGTCTGAACTGGAGATAGTTTTTGCTAAAGCTGTAAATCAAAAAGCAGAAGAACTAGGTAAAGATTTTGGACAGGCATTAAAAGTGATTGGCTTAGAGGCCATGAATCGCCAGTGGATGGATCATTTAGAAACAATGAGCGATATCCGCCAAGGCATTGGCTTGCAACAGCATGCACAGCGCGATCCGCTGACTGAATACAAAACTATTGGCTTCCAACGGTTTACAATGTTACTAGATGCTATTAATGCGCGCATTGCCCGTAGTTTGTTAAAGCTAACTAGAGTAGATCAAACTACTCTACAAGCTCCGCAGATTGTTACTAATGAAGCAGAAGTAACAGATATTCTAGAAGGTGACCGTGAGTTCTTTGCCGGACAAAATAGCCAAAAGCCCGATAAGCTAAGTGCAGCTTTGTCTAAAGCTGCAGGTTCGATTCAAAAGCAACAAGCGGCAGCACAGGCGGCTGGCGGTAGACGCGTAATAGCGGTCAAAGCAGAAAAAGTTGGCCGTAATGAGCCTTGCCCATGTGGATCAGACAAAAAGTACAAGAACTGTGGATTAGAGAATACTGCCGAGCACCAGGCGAATATGAACAAAATGTAAGCTTAGGATTTTAGATATTGTAGTTAGACAGCAGCAAGATCTAACCAATAACTAGCAAGCCAAACTCTACTACGATCATTAAGCCGTAAAGTCCAAATAGAAAGATAGCTTCTTTACGTCTTATTTCCGCACCTGTCATAGCGGCAATTGCCAAATATAGAATAATTATGGCAATTAAAACAATTGCCGGAATTAGAGAACCGTTGCCAATTGTAAACGGAGAGATTAATCCTAATACTCCTAAAATTGCGGCGTTAATTGTGGCGCTACCAAATACATTTCCAATTGCTAAGGATCTAGATTCTTTACTACTGCGTAAAGCAATAGTGATTTCTGGTAAATTGGTACCTAAAGCTAGTACAATCAAACCAATAATAGATTTAGGAATCATAGCCATTTCGCCAGTTTTTACTGCCACGTCTACAGCTAGTCTAGCCAAAACTAATAATAGAATCAGGCCTAACATCGCTTTTAAAATTCGTTTCACAGTATCTTGGCGATCAATTGTTGCCAGCGTATGTGGTTGATGTTTGAATTTATGCATTTCGAACACAATCAAGTAGAACATATAAATAGAATACGTCCCAAGCATAATTAAGCCTTCGATCGCACTAACTGATCCATCTAATAGACAAACAAGTGAAGTAAGTAGTACCAGAAGTGCTAAGAATAACTGTTTCAACCCGAAATGCCCTTTAAATGGAATTCTCTTGTATCTGATCACGTCGATTCCCACTACCAAAGTCAGCAGAATAATGATACCGCCAAGCAAGTTACCAGCAGATAAAGCAGCAGCTTGCGTGCCAGCAGAGGTGAACATCAACATAATTTCTGGCAAACTAGACGCCAGGCTCAAAATGAAAAATCCTGCAATAAATTGGTTAATCCCAAATTTATTGCACAGAAATACCAATGCCGCTTCTACCAAATCGGCTGATTTAGCCAAACCAATACAGATTAATATCAATAAGCCAATGTAGGCAGCAAAATCTAATAACATGAATAATCCTATTTAAGTTCCTCTAAAGTTATCATGATCTGCATCAGCTTACCATCGCGGTAAACGCCTAAAGTTATTTTGTCGCCAATGTTGTACTTCTGTCCTTCGCGCTGCAAGCTTGTATTGCTACGCAGTTCGGTGCCATTAATCGATACGATTAGATCGTTTTCTTTTAACCCTGCTTTGGAGGCGGGGCTATTTAGTAAAACTACGGGGTCACTAGTTTCTATTTTTAGTAAAGCGCCGTATTCTGCTGCCAAATCTTCTTTGGCGGCAATCTCTGGGGTGACTTGCGTATAGCGTACACCTAAATATGGGCGTTTAATTGTGCCAGTCTCAATCACAGACTTAATTACGGGTTTTACAAAATTAATTGGAATAGCAAAACCAACATTGTTCGCACCTTCTGCCACAGCTACATTTACACCAATCACGTTTCCGGCTACATCGAGTAGAGGCCCACCGGAGTTTCCAGGATTAATGCTGGCATCTGTTTGGAGAACTCCTTCTAATAACTGCGCATCTAGACCGTCGCGGCTACTAGCGGTAATTGTGCGCTCAAGACCTGAGATAATTCCAGAACTTACCGTATTACTAAATCTACCTAAGGAGTTACCAATGGAGATAGCTGTTTGTCCCAATTTGATTTTATCGGAATCTCCTAAGTTTAAAGGCACCAACTCGCTGTTTATAGCTAAAGTGACTTTAATCACCGCAATATCTAATAAAGTGTCGCGGGCTAAAACTTTAGCTTCTAATTTAGTATTATCATTTAAGACAACTGTGTAATCGGCGGTAGTATCTGCCACTACATGGCGATTAGTTAAGATTAAGCCTTCTTTGGAAATTACAAATCCAGTACCCGCCCCGACTTGTTGGGATTGCGTACCTACCTGTACACGTCTAGTTCTCCCAAAAACATCAGTCCTGCCGCTACTTTCGTAGACTGGTAAGTCTTTACTGATTACAATGCTCACAACCGATGGCCCTGATTTAGCTGCGACTTCTACAATTGGTGATGATTGATCGACAACTGAGCTGTTATCGATAGGGTTATTAACTACAGTATCTGATTGTTTGGGAGCCGAACTAGTGGTGGCTAGTTGGTTGCCTAAGTAGCCGCCGCCAACTCCTAATCCTAGGGACATGATAGAAATAATACTTCCAGCTACAAACCAGCCGGCAACGCGGTTTTGGTTAGGAACTGCAATTGTGGTGGTAGTTTGAACGGGGTTAGATTGAGTAGTTTCCATGCAGAATATCTTACCATACTACCTTTGTAGGACTGCTTTAATTTGGTTTTGGGCACTATTAAGTAAGGCGGTCGGAATGCCTAATTCTAAGGCTCCTTCGGAATCTAACCTTAATAAATCTTCTGCTAATACGTAATCTGCCGCCATTAATGTAGCGATATAAGGCTCCAAAATATCGATACTAGCTAGCGGGAATAAGTTAGCATCACGCACTTTAGTCATAATATTATCGTTATGTGGATTTTCCACACTCAGTAAATGCATTCCTTTGCACTGCACATATTTTAGAGCATCGATTGTCAGTTTAGTATTGGTAGCTAACCAACCAATTACTTTGCGGTCGTCGCGTTTATCGCCTTGTTCAATATCCATAAATCTAGCGTGAGTGTACATGGCCACTACAACGTCGGAGCGTTTCCCTTCGGTATTATGAAATTTGCATTCCACTAAATTGATTTCCGTGTCGTTACTGGCTACTACGTCTACTTCATGTTCTACACAATCACCACGTACAAACTGGCTAACATTTACTTTGTAAGCACTATATTCAAATAGTTTACCAATGAATTTTTCAAAATTATGGCCATCAGGACCCATTCGCCGTAGCGAATCTTTTAACGTGTAAATTGCTGCGTAGCGAGCACCTTTTGGTAGCTGTCTTAAAATTGCCACTACAGATGCCGTAACTTCTCTGGTATTTATCTCTTTTCCTAATGATCTGACTAACTCACTTAAGACAAACTCACATTCAACACTAGATAAACCCACATTCTTCAGGAATTTGAATAATTTATCCGATGAAAAATACTGCCACTCGCCGCCGGCCTTATGTACAACTATTTTGTCTTTTGGTGATGGTAGATTTTCTGGGTGCACACATTAGTATACAGAAGATTTGAGATAGAGATGTTAAAATATGGCGTGAATTATCCAAATATAACCATCCAAGTCCGTAAATTCGTATTAAGCCTAGAATACGCCATAGCCGCAGGCGATTCAAAATCAATGTTTATATTAGAACCAAGCCTAGATAGTTTGCTTAGACAAACTGCCGATATTGTAGGCTACAAATGGCAAACAGACACCTTAGAAGAAATCTTCGACTTTATTCGCACTGGTGAAGAAGACTTTATGGAATTCACCACAATTGATACTGCAACAGACGGCTTAACTGCAAACGAAATCATCGATGGTGTAATTAAAGCTAAGTCTGAAAGAATAGATGAATACCCAGACGCCCCGATTGCTGTTAAAGAGGCTTTAGAAGTCTTCTGGCAAGCCAATATGTTAGCCTCCGCCTTAGAAGAAACTTACGCTTTAGTAATTGCTAAAGCTGTATTCAATGCTTCGGAATTAGGTTTGAATACAATTGTATTAGACGATGATCAACACGAGGTGCGCTTATTAGAAAAGGTGGGTAAAGAAATCACGGCAGTACCTGAATTGGAATTGATAGTAATATAGTAAGTTTGGCCAAATCAACGCTTTCGAAAACAGCGGCCAATTCCACGTAGAGAGCAAATCTTGGTGCCGTTAGACCGTGAAACGGTAGATGAAATTATCCGCCTAAGTAAAGCTGCAAATTTCTCCCCTAGTCAGATGGGGGCCTGCTGGTTATAAGTAACTCTTCTTCAGATGACTTCTGTTTTTATATTATGAAAACTGGACAAAATTTTGTGCTTAAAATACTAGAGAATGCAAATCCACAGACTACTCAGTTGGTAACGATGCTTGGACTTGGCCTGAACAGGGAAAGCTAAAGGCATTTTAAGGCTAATCCGTTAGTTAAACTTCATAAACTTTTGCTATAATCTTGAGCAATCTTTGATGACTTTTCTAAGTGGCCCTATCGTCTAACGGTTAGGACGTCGGATTTTCAATCCGGCAATCGGAGTTCGATTCTCCGTGGGGTCATATTCAGAAAGAAACAATCTTTAACCGTTACTCAACTAGGTTTTAATTAAGATTGCATTGAATATCGGATGAAAGTAATTTATCGATGTAAAAGCGCTGATATATTTATGTTTCCCCTTAGCTACCGCATCCCATATCTGCTTTCGAAATATTCTCTCGGTAATGTCTAACTCTTCTGATGGCATTAACTCAATTTCTATAATAGGCATTTCATTAAGGTAGTTTAGATTACCAGAATCGAGCTAGAAGGCGATCTTAACGATTTGTTCTGCAAGTGAAGACATCTAGATTTGAAACCAAACCCAGTCTTGATTTATCAACTAATATAAGCAAAACTATCAAATACATTAGTTCCAACTAAATTCATTCAATGAAAATCAAAGCATCAAAAATCTCCAAGACCTATGGTGAGCGACAAGTTGTAAACTCTGTTAGTTTAGAGATTTTGCCTGGCAAAATCCTAGGGTTACTAGGCCCAAACGGTGCTGGGAAATCAACCATAATTAAAATGTTAACTGGCCAGCTCCAGCCTGATTCAGGAAGTATTTTTATCGACGATATTGAATATAAAGAACTTCCAGAAAGTGCCAGAGCGAATCTAGGTGTAATGCCCCAAGATATTGTGATTTGGGACGACCTAACAGTCATGGAAAACTTAAAGTTTTCGGCAAATCTTTATAATTTAGACGCTGAGAAAACAAAAACTAGGTTGGATTTTTTGATCGAAGCGTTAAAGCTGCAGCCAGAAATCAATACCCTTGCTAGGAATTTATCTGGCGGCTATAAAAGACGTTTAAATTTGGCGATTTCGATTGTGCACGAACCAAAAGTAATCTTTTTAGACGAGCCTACACCAGGAATCGATGCTCAAAGTCGTTATTTGTTAATGGACTTTATCCAAAAACTAGCAGACACAGGTGATTATTCAATTGTGTTAACCGATCATTACTTAGATGAGGTGGAAAAAATCTGCGACTACATTGTGATCATCGACCACGGCGAAATTGTGACCGAAGGTAGACTGCAAGACTTGAAGTTAAAACACGGCAACGGTAATTTATTGAGTGTTGATTTGAACTTTGAAAGCCCTTCGGATAAGGCTAAATCGGATATTGTGGGACAAAAACTACTAGCGCATTTTGTTAATGGCCAAATAGTTAAAGGCGTATTTGCCGCATTAACGAGCGATATCAGCGGCAGCTTAAAGGCAGCTGTAGATTTAATCTCGGCAGAACAAATGCCATTACATAATATTTCAGTCAAAGAGCCATCTTTGGAAGACATATTCTTACTTCTTACTGGCAAAGACGTTAGGGAATAATTAACTAATCTATCAACCTAGAGTCAATTAATTTGCTTACAATCTACTAACTAATCTATCAATCAATCAATATGAAAATAATATTCGCAGTTTTTCAATTCAACCTTAAAACACTTCTAAGAAATCTTAAGTCATCTGGGATAATGTTTGTCTTGCCGATAGTGTTTATGGCGGTGTTTGCCACCGCCTTTGGCTCTACTCCTTTAAAATTGGATTTCAAAGCCGGAATATTCCAGGACTCTACAGTTAGTGAAAAAGGATTAAATTTAGCAGATGCGATTAGTAAAATTAAGAGTGCTAACTTAAAAATTGCCGTAACTTTGTACGAATCTATAGCAGAATTGAATACCGCCGTTAGTAGTAAAAAGGTGGATTTAGGGATAAAAGTACTGTCAGGGGAAGATAGCACTGCCCCATTTAATATATCGATTATTGGAAATTTGAATAGTAGTACCTTTTTGACAAATAAATCTGTGATTCAAGATATTGTGTATCCAATAATCAACCCACAGAATAGCCAAATCAAGGTTGAACTGATTGGGAAGCAGGATTTAGCTGCTTCAGTTTTTGATATTTTAGTTCCTGGTTTAATAATTTATGGATTATTGATTTTGATTCCCGGAATAGCGCAAAGCTTTACTAGTATTACAGAAAAGGAATATATCTTTAGATTTGCCAACAGCAAAGCTAAGTCGCACCATATTATTTTAGGCACAATCCTATACTATCTACTCATTAGCACTATTCAAATTGCGATTTTGTACGCGACAGCACTTGCCTTTGGATATAAGGCTCAAGGAAGCATTCTGATTGCTTATGTGCCAGCGATCTTTGTGGCTTTTTTTGTGATAGGAATTGGGCTATTGATTGGTGCTTTTGTCAAAAAAACTGATGCCGCCACAAACATTGGTACAATCGTGTCGATTATTTTAGGCTTCTTTTCTGGTTCATTTATTGTCGGAATTGGAAAAGTACTAGAAGTGAATCTGTTTGGGCGTAGCTTTCAACTCAACGATTTTTTACCAAGCAAATGGGGTACAACGGCTATCGACAAAGTACTCAGCCAAAATATGCAATTAAAAGATATTGGTACCGAGCTAATTATTATTTTAGTTTCGGGATTAGTAATTATTTTGATTGGCATCTTTGTTTACAAGAAAAAGCAGCTGGATGCACGCAAGTAGATGATGCTAATAGCTAGAGTTTAGCTCACACCAAGACTGACATTTACAAGCTCTAACCTGTCTACAAAACTTGGGAGGTAAACTGCTTTGTAAACATGCATGATGTCGATTAATTCTATGGCTGCTTGTTCTGTTTTTTGGTGCAAATGCAAAACTTGACCAGAAGAGCTATGTGCTTTTAAAACCAAGAAATTATCCCAGGCATTATTTCTCCATTTAACTACACTGGCTCTAAATTCGGATTGCACAAACGAAGATAGCACCACTGCTCCCATCCCCCAAATGTCTTTCTCCGCAAATGCTAAAAACTTCATAATGTCTGGAATCACTTCTAACAAAATATCATTAATCTTTAAGAAGTCTTCTTTACTGCTGAATTCTGTCTGGAATAAAGTTACGGGCAAATCTCCATTGATATGCGCATTTATGCCTAAAAGCATTTGTACAAATGGGTATCCAGAAGTGTTACTGCAGTAGTCAAAAAATGTTTTCCACGGAGTGAGTAATTCTCCTTTTATCAAATACGAGCGTAAGGCTTTAAAATAAAGCGAAGCGAAATAGATATCCATCTTTTGCATTTCACCGAAATTTTGATAATACTCTTGATCTTGTATATTTTTTAGGGCCACCTTTTTGGTTACCAAATAGTAAGTGTGAGTGAACGGAATTAGCGGATGATAGCTTTTGTGCTGTCTGAAGAACTGCAATAGCATTTCCATTCTGCCGATAAGCTCGTAAATTGAATGAACAGAATCAAGATTAAGAATGTGTGACAGCACTTTTTTGTTGGCAGGAATATTCATGACTGTTAAAGATATCATGTTTGACAATGCCGCCGCAAAGAACTAACCTATACCATAGGTACACGTTAAAATATTATTCTTTCAATAGTGCAAAAACAACAACATAAAGATATCAAGCATAAAGCTTTGCTTTCTGCCAAAAAATCGCAAGGAACAGTAGTTAGAATATTACAAATGATCGACGAAGATAAATATTGTCCAGAAATAATTCAGCAAATAGATGCCGCAATCGGTCTACTGCAGTCGTCTAAAAAGACTTTACTGCTTGGGCATTTAGATCACTGTTTGGAAGATAAATTAAAGGAAGATAGAGCAAAAGCAATTAACGAATTAGTTAAAATATTTGATCTTAAATAATTATTTAGAAATATATGGAAATTAAAAAATCTACAATTAATAATATCGCCAACGTAGCTTTTATCGTGGCAATAGTTGTCGGTAGCTTTTTACTGTTTTCAAATAGATCGTCTAGCGCTTCTAATAATGTAAATTCATCAAATACTACTAGCACTGCGAGCACAAATAGTGCAGCAAATACAACGTCCAACCTCACAACAACTAGCACGGCGGCTACTACCGCAACTGTAACTTCTAATAGTACAGCGGCAACCAATTCAGGCAGCACAGTAAACACAGATAAACAGATTTTAGATTTGCGGGCTAAAGGTGGCTACTCTCCTTCGGTAATCATGGCCGCGGCAAATAAAGAAACTATTTTAAGAGTAAACACCCAAAATACCTTTGACTGTAGCTCTGCTTTCACTATTCCAAGTCTGGGTATTCGGCGAAATTTACCAGCCACTGGGAGTACCGAGATAGCCCTGGGAAGCCAGAAGCCCGGCACAGAAATAGCTGGAACATGCTCGATGGGAATGTACAACTTCACCATAAAATTTACTTAAAACACTATTTTAAAATGAAATATTCAATTGATATACAAGGAATCCATTGTTCTGGTTGTGTAGGTCTAATAAAAATGAGTCTAGAAGAGTTACACCTAAACGAAGTTGTGGTGGATCAAGATAAAAACAAGGTAAACTTCAAATCAGATAAAAGTGCAGCTGAGCTTACTCAATTATTAAACAAACTATTTGCCCAAGATTTAGAGACTTATCAATATTCAAATTTAACTATTACTGACTAAACTATGTCAAAACTACTAGTAATTTCACTACTTATCATTACTTTAATCGTGGGATTAGGAATTGGATATATGATTACCCCAGAATACGCTAGGCAGTCGGTAATGCATAGCAATAATTTAGGATACGCCGATGACAGATACGACGCCAGATTTATGGACGCCATGATCCAACATCATGAAAGTGCCATTGAAATGGCCAAAGATGCAAAGCAGAAATCAAAAAGGGCAGAAATACTAGGCTTAGCCAACGAAATAATCAAGGCTCAAGAGCAAGAAATTGAGTTGATGAAAGACTGGAAACAAAAATGGTATGCAAATACTAGATAAGCCACGGGCAAAACTATGCATTTACGAGTAGCTAATAACTTTAAAACTTAAATATGAATACTAAACTCACTATCCCCGTAAAAGGAATGCACTGCGCAAGTTGTGCGTTAACGATTCAAAAAACTTTGCAGAAATCAAAAGGTGTCATATCTTGCGAAGTTAATTATGGTAACGAAAAAGCCAAAATTGAGTTTGACCCAGCCGCTACTACTGTTGAAGAGCTCAGTACCAAAATTGAACCATTGGGATATTCTCTGTATCCACAAAACGCGAATCAAGTTCATGTGATGCCAGATGGTACAGCTATGAATAACGAAGACCACGGTAGGATGGAAATGGATCATTCCGCACATTTAGGAATTGGGCAATCAAAGAAAGATAAATTAAAAGAACTTGAAGCGCAAAAGCAGAAAGTCGAATTTGTAATACCAATCACAATCGCCGTGTTCGCGTTGATGATGTGGGAGATTGCTAGTTTAAGTTTCAGCTGGTTTCCACTATTCTTTCTACCGCACGAGTTGTTTCAAATGATTTCACTAATTCTATCTACTGTTGTGTTGTTTTGGATTGGCAAAGACTTTCTTAAAGAGGTAGTGGTATTTGCTAAGTATCGAGTAGCAAATATGTATACGCTGATAGGCATTGGCACCCTAACCGCCTATATTTACAGCGCGATTATAGTTCTTTTCCCTCCAATTAGAGAATTATTGAGTTTACCAAACGCCGCTTATTTCGATGTAGTGATAGTGGTGATTGGATTTGTATACTTGGGAAAATATTTAGAAACCAGCTCAAAATTAAGAACTGGAGAAGCAATAGAAAAATTGTTAAATCTACAGGCCAAAACTGCCTTGGTTGAAATAGATGGCAAAGAAGTTGAAATTCCCATTGAACAAGTCAAAATCGGAGCTATCTTAATTGTAAAACCTGGCAGCAAAATTCCTGTTGATGGAATAATTATTGAAGGTAAATCAACAATTGATGAATCTATGATTACGGGTGAATCGATGCCGATCGATAAAGAGATAAACGATAATGTGATTGGTGGCACGATCAATAAACAAGGGGCTTTTAAATTTAAGGCAACCAAAGTAGGCTCTGACACTTTGCTTAGTTCCATAATTAAAATGGTCGATGAAGCCCAAGGGTCTAAGGCGCCAATCCAAGGATTGGCAGATAGAATCTCGGCGGTGTTTGTCCCAACCGTGTTGGTACTGGCTTTAGTCACACTACTTAGTTGGTTAATCATTGGTTCTCAATTTATGCCTTTCAATCAAGCCTTATCTCTAGGCTTACTATGTTTTGTGGCCGTACTAGTAATCGCTTGTCCGTGTGCGCTGGGCTTAGCTACTCCCACGGCCATAATTGTAGGCACAGGTAAGGGTGCGGAAAATGGCATTCTGATAAAAAATGCTGAAAGTTTAGAGAAATTGCACAAAGTAACCACAATTGTGACAGACAAAACTGGCACAATTACAAAAGGTGAACCGGAAGTTACAGATATTCAAATACTTAATAGTGATCATTTTAAAAATGAAGCTGAGGTATTATTAGTATTGGCATCATTAGAAAAGAACTCTGAGCACCCAATTGCCAAAGCCATAATTAAAAAAGCCATGGCCGAAAAGATCGAATTAATAAAAGTAGCAGATTTTGAGATTATCGAAGGAAAAGGTCTTAAAGGAAAAGTAAATAATCAAGAGTACTTTGCTGGAAATCTTAAACTAGTTCAAGATTTGAAGCTGTCTTTAGTAGAAACTGAAGTTGATAAATATACAATGCAAGGCAAAACTCCTGTAGTGTTGGCTTCAAAAACTGCTGTACTTGCCATAATTGCTGTGGCCGATACGTTAAAAGAAAATGCTAAACAAACTATTGCTGAACTTCATAAACTTGGTTTAAAGGTGGTGATGCTTACTGGTGATAACGAAAATACTGCCAAATACATTGCAAATTTAGTAGGAATCGACCAAGTCATATCCGAAACTTTACCTCACGACAAATCTAACAGAATTAAAGAGCTTCAGTCTAAAGGTGACATAGTAGCAATGCTTGGAGATGGAGTTAACGACGCACCAGCTTTAGCCCAGGCGGATATTGGAATTGCTATGGGTACTGGAACAGATGTTGCTATTGAATCTTCAGAAATTACACTTTTAAGTGGAGATATTTCAAAAGTATTGCAGGCAATTAAGCTTTCGAAATTCACTATGAGAGCAATTAAGCAGAACTTATTCTGGGCATTTGCTTACAATATTGTAGGGATTCCAATTGCCGCCGGCTTGTTGTATCCGTTTTTTGGTATACTTTTAAACCCGATATTTGCAGGTTTAGCCATGGCTTTAAGTAGTGTATCGGTGGTGACTAATTCGCTAAGACTGAAAACCGTTAAGATTTAAAGTTAAGGAGTCAAAACGGAGGTAAAAATGGGAGCCGAAGAACACACAGCGACAAGACTTAAAATGGAAGCTAGAAAAGACACAACAACAAAGTCAGAAACAAAACCAAAAACCAAAGCATGTGAGTTTTTTGTGGAGGGAATGCACTGTGCTGCCTGCGAACTTTTGATAGAGAAGAAATTATCTAAAGTTGAAGGTGTAGAAAAAGTCGATGCCAAACTAAGCAGTGGCAAAGTATATATCCAAACTAACAGAGAGCTAACGGCTCAGGAACTTAGTATTTTAGTAGAAGACGATGGATATAAGATTGTACAAAGTGAACAAGGCACTTTATTCAAAAACAAAATTAATTGGAATGAGCTAGGAAAAGCTTCGATCATTGCCGCAATTGTAATTGCAGTTTTTATCGGTATCCAAAAACTAGAAATTGTAAATTTGGTAAACGCCGATCAAGTAACACTACCCTTTGTATTCATGATCGGTGTGGTTGCCTCACTCTCATCGTGCATGGCAGTGGTTGGGGGATTGGTTTTGTCACTTTCGTCTAATTATGCGAAGGATGGCAATAAAGTTAAACCTTTGGTGGCGTTTCATTTATCCAGAATAATTGGATTCTTTTTGTTGGGTGGACTAATTGGGCTACTAGGGACTGCTTTCATACTAACTCAGACAACTACGTTTGTACTTAACTTAATACTGTTTGTAGTAATGTTGGTTATGGGGATTAATCTTTTAGATTTTCCCTTTGCTAGAAAGGTTCAACTTAAACTACCCAAAGTGTTGGGACATGGTGTATTTAAAATTCAAGACAGTAACAATAGGTTTGCACCAATTCTGCTTGGTGTTGCGACATTTGTTCTGCCCTGTGGATTTACACAATCTATGCAAATCTATTCATTAACAACTGGCAGTTTTATTCAAGGAGCTATTACGATGTTGGTGTTTGCTCTAGGAACGTTTCCGGTGCTTGCTTTAATAAGCTTTGCTTCGGTTAAGTTATCTAAAACTCTACAGTCAGCAATATTTTTTAAAGCAGCCGGATTGATTGTAATTTTCTTTGCTATTTTTAACTTTAGTGCCGCTTTGGTAGCAATTGGGTTGATGAAGCCGATTTTTAATTTCTAGCAAAATAAACTCAATCAAATATTGTAATTAGAGATCTCTAAATGTAAGAATCTGTCACTTGAATAATTCCTACGCAGCTTCCTCTATTAAAATCTTCAAAACCGCCAATCTGCCCTAATTTTCTTAATCCCAATCATTTTAAACCCAATTAACTGCATACCAAATAGTCAGCAGATTAAATCCTAGGCCTACTACTATCAAGAACTTATCATAGAAACCTGGGTAACCAGGTAAGCCTATTAAGTTGAACACAAAGTAAAAGCCGGCTACGGCAATATTCACTACTCTATTTTCTGGATAGTCTAGTTTTAAGGTAAGTAAGATCATCAAAATTGGGGCGACCATAATTACCGATATCAAAGTCCACATCCAGGGTTTTACTTTTTGACCTTGAATTACCCCTGGCGTAAAGTCACCAGCAAAAATACGTATCACATCACCCAAAAAGTAAACGAGCATCAAAGACACCCAAATAAAGACTAGAGTTAGTTGTGTTTCGTTCATATAATTTATTAAATAAGTGTTTACTTAGAAACATTAATTATCACGTTACCCTTTTTATGCCCGGTATCTACATATTTGTGAGCTTCAGCAACTTGCTCTAAAGTGTAATGCCTGTCAATCACTGCCTGCAATTTCCCCGCTTCGAATAAGCCTTTAAGAAATTCTAAATTTTCTTTACTTTGTTTTAAACCAGCTGTAGTAAATTTAGCTTTTTTGCCTCCTAGTATAGACGTTTTTAAGATCTGAAACACAATTCCAAGCGATGGAAATGTGGACATATAAATTCCATTAGTTGTTAAAGACGCTTTGCATTCTGAAAATGAACTTTTTCCTACTGCATCGAAAATTACATCGTAAGATTTACCATTATTGGTGAAATCTACTTTTGTATAATCAATAACAAAATTAGCTCCCAGAGATTTTACCAGCTCCACATTTGTCGAGCTGCAAACCCCGGTCACTTCGGCACCAAAATATTTGGCAAGTTGCACTGCATAACTCCCGACTGCGCCAGATGCACCATTAATAAGCACTTTCTGGTCTCGTTTTAATTTTGCCACATTACGTAGAAAAGTTAGTGCGGTAGTTGCACCATCGGCAAGTCCCACAGCTTGTTCGTGACTCATCTGCTTGCCTTTAAGCGCAACCGCCTTTTCCGCTTTTGTTGTCATATACTCGGCGTGGGCGCCAAATGTATCGGGATTAAGGCCGAAAACTTGATCACCTTTTTTAAATTGAGTTACATTTTTTCCCATAGACTCGACTACACCGGAAAACTCAGTTCCTAATATAGATAATCTAGGTTTTGATAATCCATATATAATTCTGACTATAAATGGATCTCCTTTTCTAAAAGCGCAGTCTGCAGGACCAACAACGGCCGCGTGAACTTTAATCAAAATTTCGTTGTTTTTAGGAATTGGCTTTGCCACATCTTTAAGTTCCAGAACATCAGGTGTTCCGTATTTTGTACAAATAATTGCTTTCATGATTTTAGTAATTTAAATATTGATAATAACTTTTCCTTTTGCCCGACCTGTTTCTAAATATCGAATAGCTTCGGCAGTTTGGCTTAGCGGGTATTGCCTATCGATTACGGAAGTAACTTTGCCACTCTCTATCAATTTTTTTATGAAGTTTAAATCGTTTTGATCAGTCTCCATTGTTTTCATTAATCCAACCTTTTGACCACTAGATCTGGATGTTAACTTCCCAACCAGCATGTGCTCAAACAACCGACTTAAACTAGTAAATCCGGCCACCACACAAACGCCTTGTGGTGTTAAAGCATTCTTGTAGTCTGCAACAGAACGATTTCCCACTGCACAAAAGATTAGATCATATTTTTTGCCATTATTTGTGAAATCCTCTTTTTTGTAATCAATAACATAATCAGCTCCAATAGATTTAACTAGCTCGGAATTGTTGCCACTGCAGACAGCTGTAACTTCTGCACCGAAAGATTTGGCAATTTGCACCGCAAAGCTACCCACTCCTCCAGATGCACCGTTAATCAAAACTTTTTGCCCAGATTTAATTCCACCACCTCTTAACCCTTGTAGTGCTGTGAGTGCCGCAGTTGGAAGCGCTGCTGCTTGTTCAAACGAAGTATTTACAGGATTTAAGGCTAAAGTATTTTCTGTGGTAGTTACATATTCAGCAAAAGCGCCTAGTCCATTTTTAAAGATATTACCAAAAACCTTATCACCCTTTTTAAATTGCGTCGTTGATGCTCCAACTTGTTCAACAACTCCCGAAAAGTCGGCGCCAAGTTTATTATTTTTTGGTTTACGAAACCCAGCCTCTATGCGGGCGAGAAATGGTTCACCTCGCATTAAGTGCCAATCTAGTGGATTGGCTGATGCTGCCACAATTTTAACTAAGACTTCATTTTCTGTTGGCGTAGGTTTTAGTGTTTCTACAAATTGAAGTATGTCGGGGGAGCCGTATTCTGTATATATTATTGCTTTCATATTTATTAAGGGTCTAGGTTATTTGAGAGATAGATTTTTAGTTTTTTTGTTCAATTTCGTAACTAAAAACTTCTTCTATAGATAAATTGAATACCAGTGCAATTCGAAATGCCAACTCCAATGAGGGAGAATAATTACCTTTTTCGATTGCAACTATGGTTTGTCTGGTAACACCTGCTTTTTCTGCTAGTTGCTCTTGAGTCATTTCGTTATGTTCAAAGCGCAATTTACGTATTGTATTTGTTATGTGTCTTTTAATCATACTAGAAACCTTTTTTATAGTAATAAATCTTGGAAAATATTTCGAAAAGCTCAGACAAAAACCCGGAAATTATTAGAATACTAAACATTACAGAAACTGAATGCCCTTGGGATACGGCCAAGATTGCTGCCATAAAACTGAACATAAAGATGAAGTACGCATTTCTGGTACTTTTAAGTTCAATTAAGGTATCTCGCTCGTCGGAGAGGTCTTTACCCTCTTTGCCAGTTATTATTGCTTGCAAAACTGCACCAGCAATCGACATTACAATTTCGGATACAATTCTAATTGGAATTAGTAAAAGTATTGCTGTTGACCAAAATCTTAATTCACCAGAAATATTTAAAACTTCCAACTGATATTTATTAAAGATAAATATGAAGTACGGAACGCTAACTAGTAAAGTTGTCACTAATGAAATATAGTTTTGTTTTTGTCCTGTAGACATTTTATTTGAAGTAAAAATTAATGTTCTGATTGTAAGGTATGTCTTACACTGTGTCAAGTACACCATACATTTACTTTGCAAATTTTTCTACTAAATAGATTTACGTGTTGAAGCTATTACTAATCACGTTGTTTTATTACCAAGTAAGCATTAAAATTCCGCATTACTAATAATATGATGGAAAATACCACAACTACCACAGTTACAACCAACAAATTTAATTACAAGCCAATTATCATTGCCGCAGCTGCAATTTTGATTGCGGTAGTCGCTTTGGCCATAGTAATGAACGTACCAAAAGGCGAACCAAATCAAGAATTAATTAAGCAAACCATTTCCGAAGTAAAGAAAATCACTACTTTCCCTAAAAAGTTAGACGAAGTTACAACTTGGACTGATATATTAGAGGAACCAGGGGCTATTCGTTATGAATATACTTTAGATGGTGTTAAACCAGAACAATTGACTGAAGCAGTTTTGAAGACTTACTTAGTAACAACTTTATGTAAAAATAAAGACACTAAGTTGATTTTGGATAAGGAAATTAATATGAACTACTCATATAAATTTGGCAATGCTACTGAGACTTTCTTTGTTAGCATAACTCAAAAAGACTGCCTGTAAATTGCAATTTGAATCGTTCTATACTGAACCGGTCACAGAAATGTGGCTGGTATATTGGTGGCTACTACATAACATTAATTTACCGGCACTCAAGCGGCGGTTGCATGAACGCGCTATATTAGTAGATGCAAAAACTAAACATTGTTGTTGTAGCATCTACCACGCGTGAAAAGCGCCTAAGCATTAAAGCTGCAGAACTTGTAGCAGATGTTGGTAAAGAATTTCCTGAAGTTGAAATTATTCTTGTAGACGTTAAAGATTTTTTCCCACTGCCTGGTGAAGGCAACGACCCAGAGTCTCAACATCCAAAGTGGATTGCAATTAACCAGAAATCCGACGCTTACTTTATTGTTACTCCAGAATATAACCACTCGTTTCCGGGCTCATTAAAAATGCTTTTAGATAACGATTTAAAAAATTATATTCATAAGCCAGTTGCTATGGCTGGTGTATCTTCTAGTGGAACTGGTGGTGCAAGGGCGATAGAGTCACTTTTGCCTCCTTTAAGGGAATTGGGTTTAGTTGCCACGTTTACAGATGTATTATTCTTTCAGATCGGTACTTTTTTAGAGCAAGCAGCTAGCGACCCAGAAGTTTTAGAGCAGCAAAAGGAGAGAATCCGTAAAGCTTATAAAGAATTAATCTGGATGGCTAAGTCTCTTAAATGGGGAAGAGAAAATCTATAGCTTAACTAAAATCACTAAGTGGAAAAAACCATGGAAACCCAAAAATACAACCTGCTGCAAAATCTAATTTGGAGCATTAAATTGAACTGGAACTTTAGTAAGCTACTATTCAGCCTAAAAATTGTGCAACGAGTATACGAATACTCTACTCCTTTAATAGGGGCGGCTATCACGGGGTTAATTATCGACGGAATTATTACCTACACCGATACTAAAAATCCGCAGAGCCTTTATATAGCTTTAGGCTTGTTTATTGTCTACTATGTACTATTTAGAGCACTTTTCGCCTCGCTAAATAATTACACAGACGGTATAGCACATTTACGCTTAAACTATGAGCTCCCAGAGCGCTTACGCTTGAGCAAAGTCAAAACTTTAAGCATAGGTGCACTAGAGTCTCCAGAATTACAAAATCTGCATACCCGCTTCATCGAAAATACTTATCCCTTATCTCAGTTTTTTTCAGCAGCATCGCGTATTTTTGTAATCTTTTTTACCATTTTGGCTTCTGTTGCTGTATTGATTAGCCTAATTCCAGCGGCAGTTATTTTGTTAATTATTCTAACGTTGCCCACCTACTTTGTATCTAGAGCAATGATTAAAAAATTATTTAATATTAGTAAAGGCATGACTATCGAGCTTCGACGTGAGAGCTCCGTATATGTTTGGTTGTCAGACGCTAAGTATCTAAAAGAAATAAAACAGTTAAAGGCATTTGATTACTTATTTGGCTATATGGAAAGATATATACTCGAAAGACATACAAAGCGCTCGGGAGTATACGTTTTATGGGGGAAATTAGATGTACTTACATCTGTATTTGTAGCCGGGGCAATCATTTTAGCAATTGTGCAGCTAGTTGAACTAGCAGTGGCTGGTGCTATCTCAATTGGGCAAATTGCTTTCCTATTTGCTACATTAAATGGTTTAAGCAGCTTAATCGACCAATTCTTTTCTTATTTTGCTGATTTAAATGGCCAAAACGATAACGTTCAAGCTGCCAGAAGCTTCCTAGACTACAAAGATACCTATCAGATGGGGAATATAGTTGTTGATAGATTTAATGTGCCACCACATATTAAATTAAATAATATTTCATTTAGTTATCCAAATTCCGAAAAATTAATTTTGAAGGATTTAAATCTAGAAATTAGATCAGGTGAAAAGATTGCTATTGTGGGAGAAAATGGTGCTGGCAAAAGTACCTTAATGAAATTAATTTCTGGAGTTTACCCGATTTCGCAAGGTCAAATATTAATTAATAATCAAAATCTTAACGAGTTTGAACAAGATAGTTGGTTTAAAAACTTAGGCGTTCTTTATCAAGACTATAATATTTACGAAGATTTAAGTGCATTTGAAAATATTGCCATGGGTAATATTGATCAAGAAATTGACTATCCAAAACTGCAAGATGCTGCTCGCAAAGCCGACGCTGAGTCTTTTATTATGGATTATAAAGATAATTATTCTCAAATATTAAGTGAACGCTACGAAGGCGGAGTTCGACCATCTACTGGTCAATGGCAAAAAATAGCTATTGCTAGATTCTTTTACCGCGATGCCCCCATTCTAATTCTAGATGAACCAACTGCTTCTATCGACGCTGTAGCGGAGGCGAATATCTTTGAACGCATCTATGAGTTTACGCAAAATAAGACTGTAATCATTGTTTCCCACCGCTTCTCTACTGTGCGTAACGCTGACCGTATTTTAGTGATGGATCAAGGGCAAATAGTGGAAGACGGCACCCACGAGCAATTAATGAAGGTTGATGGTAAATATGCCAATGCCTTTAAGCTGCAGGCGAAGGGGTATAACTAGGCTAGGATACCTTGGCTTGCCAGCACAGATGAATGTAAAGTAGCGACCGAAGATTCACATCTATAAACCTGCTTCATCTTCATTTCATACTCACCAGATAAGATAATGTAGATTAACTCAAACCTTGGATCCGGGAGAGAGAATCTACTATTTATTTTTTATTTATACAAAAGTGAAAAAACAATTAATTACCGTAGGCGTTATTTTAGCTAGTATTGGCGCCGGTGCCGCTATTGTCAGCCCAGTCTTAGCCGCCAATTCAACTAGACAGGCCGAAATGTCTAAGTCATTAGCTGCAAAGCTAGGAGTTAGCGAGGAAAAAGTCACCATTGCCATGGAAGCTATTCGTAGCGAACAAAAAGCCACCAGACAAGCAGAAATGAAAACAAAGTTAGCTGCCGCCGTAGTTTCTGGCAAATTAACCCAAAGACAGGCAGACCTATTGACCGCCAGTGGCGAAATCCGTTCTACTTTAGCTAAGCCAGATCAATCTGAACGTGAAAGTCTAAAAGACCTAACCGAAGCGCAGCGTAAGACTAAAATGGATGAAATGCACACCAAACGTGTAGCCGAAATGGTAACTGCTTTAAATGCCAAAGGATTAAACACTAATGCCGATGAGCTTAAGGCTGCCCAAACTGCTGCTCGTTCTGCCGATCTTATACCAGAAATGGGTGGTCGCGGCCCAAGAGAGATGAGATAGATATCTCAAATTAGGCTGTTTTCTTAAAGCACAAGTTTCAAAAACACCGGTTCAGTCCGGTGTTTTTGAAATACCTATTCTTGCTTGCGTAGCTGATTAGTAGCGCCTAATCCAAGTAAAATGCTACCTAATACTACTAGTACCAAAATCGTAATAATGGGTAATTCCTTCAAAGCTGGGGTGTTGCCGCTATAAATCAATCTCAAAATCCCTTGTCCGACTAACAAAAATCCGTAAACACAGCAGCTAACAACTACAATTAGTTTCTCTAATTTAAAGGTCATGGTGATAATCGCCCCAGCAATACCAGCGCCGGCAATTAATAATAAGCTCACCATATCTAATTGTCCAAATTGAGTGATAATTAAATACATTAAAGCTGAGCTTAAGGCGGCCGCAATTAAAACAAAACCTATGGAATAGACAATATTTGCCAGCACAGCCAAAACTAAGCCGACAACTAAACTTACTAACAGTTTGGCTTGCGGTTCACCTTGATAAAGCTGCTGAGCAATGATTACACCTAGTCCAAATCCGCCAGCAATCAGTAATAATCGAAATAATTTGTATCCGTAAAACATCACTCCTAAGCCAAGTAAAATCAGAATTAAGCTGGTGATTAAGATTTCGGTAGTGAGCTTGATTAATATAACAAAGCTGGCACTTTTATAAAAGCGAATTTGTAGCGGATTGTTTGTTGGATAATCGACAGATTTCTGTGTAATAATGTACACACGTCTATACTAATAATATATGAAAAACATACCAGGCGTTACGCCCGATCTAAGTACTAGAGAAGTAAGGAATTTATTTAAATTGGAACCGAAAAATGAACTTAACGCTCCAATATCTGATCTATTTGAGATACTTGGTGATAAAGGTTTATATATATACCCTACCTATACTTATAAGTAGGGCTACAAGTATTACTCTCTGGCTACAGCTATAGCTCAAATCTTTATTGCCGGGTATAAAAAAGCACAAAATGATGGTGATAACCGTTTAAAAAAGAGTCTATTAGCTTGGCATAAAAAATATTTAGGCAAAAATTTTGTTAATTTAGGTGTACAAGATGAAGAGCCAGACCAGAACGATTCAGAAAATCCTGAACAAATCGACGAATATGAGTTGGTTGATGGCCTGATGAGACAAATATCAGCTAGGTATAAAGAGTCTTTGGACGCTGTAGTGTTCGAATCTTTAGATGATGATGGAAATCCTTATTACCCAAGCAAGGCTAAACGTGATTACGGTATGGAACTTCAAAAGCTCCAAGCTCAACTTAGACGCATCGAAAGTTCACATCGCGAAGATATTAGTAAAATATATGAAAGCTTTCTATACACAGGAGATATTAGTAAAATATATGGAAAATCTATCCAAGATCTCTTCATGTATGTATGTATGAGCCTAGCTGATTCAAAAAGACTTGATATAGGAGGAAAAACATACGGTCAAATATTGGAATTATTGATTAAAGCTGAATCTTATGCAGTTACACGATGGGATGTTATTCTAATAGAAAAACCTATTGAAGAACAATATGCTGCTTTAATAGAATTACATGCACTCGTTTTAAAAAAGATTGATGAGGATGGTAATATAATTTCTGTAGATGATTTTTTCAACATAAGTCAACGCTGGTTAGAGTTTTATGCGACTGGGACAAAAGAACGAGTGATATTAGAAATGATTATAGCCAAAAAGATGTCCGAGATGGAATCTTAAACCCAAAAGTAAGCTGCCTAGCATCCGCTCTCCTCTGCTAAGATAGTACAGTTAAATTCAAATATGAAGATTGGAATCATCAATTCAGGAGGAGATGCGCAAGGCACAAACGCTGTGATTGCTTCGGCAGTAAAGCATGGTTTGCGCTTAGGTCACGAGTTCGTGGGCTTTATCAAAGGGTGGGAAGGCTTATTGGATATGGACTATGTAAATCTCGACCGCGATGCGGTTAGAGGGATTAGCCATGTAGGTGGCACAATTTTGTACACAACTAATAAGGGGCGTTTTGCGGGTAAAGCAGGTTTGGGCGAAAAACATCAAATTCCCGACGACATTTTAAACTTAGCAAAACAAAATTTAGCTACACTTGGCGTAGACGTTTTATTGGTGATTGGTGGCGATGGGACACTGTCTGGTGCTGCACAGTTAGCAAATCTAGGTGTAAAAGTGGTTGGTGTACCTAAAACAATCGATAACGACTTAGCTGCAACAGATGCTACTTACGCTTTTCATACAGCTGTAGATATTGTGGTAGAAGCCTTGGATCGTATTCACACCACAGCGTACAGCCATAACAGAGCTATTTTTGTAGAGACAATGGGGCGGCATGCCGGTTGGATTGCTTTAAATGCTGGTTTGGCTGGTGGGGCACATATCATTTTATTGCCAGAACTTGCTTTTAGCTATTCTCGTTTAGTGTGGGCCATGAAACAACGACAAACTTTAGGTGAAAAGTACAGTATTATTGTGGTTGCCGAAGGTGCTTACGCTCAAAACGAAGGCTTAACAATTGATCGAGCGGGAGATAAGTCTGAGGTGAAATTAGGTGGCGTGTCCGATCAGATTATGCATAGAATTGAACAAATGTCGCCAGACACTTTTGAGATGCGTAATGTGATTTTAGGCCACGTGCAACGTGGTGGTGCGCCAAACGCTTACGATCGAGTGCTGTCAAAGTCATTTGGTGTTGCCGCAGTCGATGCTATTCATAATAAGCAATTTGGTACTGTAGTGTGTTTGCAAAATAATCTGATTGTGCCGGTAGCTTTAAATGATGTGGTAGAAAAGCTAAAATTGGTTACAACAGATAATCTGTTGTACCAAACTGCTCAAAAGATTGGAATTTACTTCGGTACTTAATTCTAAATATTTTTACTT
>Ga0163152_10000163_pt1 | contig 111540 bp, 95 predicted proteins | sample OliLakLV19MP8IB2_FD_148635 | JGI IMG/M metagenome (GOLD analysis project Ga0163152, IMG submission 148635) | Freshwater microbial mat bacterial communities from Lake Vanda, McMurdo Dry Valleys, Antarctica - Oligotrophic Lake LV.19.MP8.IB-2 | ecosystem: Environmental > Aquatic > Freshwater >...
GCCTAGCGTTCGATCCGGCTGAAGACCACCCGATCGAACGCTAGGCCGATGGCGACGATGACGAGCATGATGGCGATGACCTGGGCCATGTCGTTCAGGTCACGGCCGAGCATCAGGAGACGGCCGAGGCCCGGTCCGACGAAGAGGAGTTCGCCGGCCATCAGGGCGCGCCAGGCGAAGGACCATCCTTGCTTCAGACCGCTCACGACCGTCGGAAGGGAGGCGGGCAGGACGACACTTCGATAGAGAGTGAGACCGCTGGCGCCGAGATTGCGGGCGGCGCGCAGATAGATCATCGGGATGTGGCGCACGGCATCTTCGACGGCCAGGGCCACCGACAGGAGCGAGCCCATGACGACGACGAAGATCACGGCTGATTCGTTGAGGCCAAACCAGAGGAGGGCCAGGGGCAGCCAGCAGATGCTTGGGAGAGCCTGCAGGCCGAGCACGAGGAGGCCGAGCGTTTCGCGCATCAAGGCGAAGCGGGCATTCAGGAGTCCGATGACCACTCCAATCATCACCGAAATGCCGAAGCCGAGGACCAGCCGCTTGAGGCTGACCAGCACGCCGCGAGCGATGGAGCCGTCGCTCATGCCTGCCAGCAGCGCCTGTCCTACCTCGAAGGGGCCGGGCAACAAATAGGGAGGCCAGGGGCCGAATCGTGAGAAGAGAGCCCAAATCACGGTCAGCCCGAGGATCATGACGAGGCGTCGAAGCTGGCGGGCCAGCCAGTGGTCTGTCATGACACGGCCATCGCATCCACCTCGCGGCGAAGATCGGCCATCAGGGGGCGGATCGTGTCGATGAGTCCCTCGTCCTCGATGCGGCGCGGCCTCGGCAGGTCGATGCAGAGCTCGCGGATAATTCGGCCGGGGCGGCCCGACATCAGCAGCACCCGATCGCCCAGGCAGCCGGCCTCGCGCAGGTTGTGCGTGATGAACAGGATCGTCGTGCCGGTCGCCGCCTGAATCTCCTGGAGTTCGATGCCGAGTCGATCGCGCGTCTGGGCATCCAGCGCGGCGAACGGCTCATCCATGAGGAGAAGGCGCGGTTTCGGCGCCAGGGCCCTGGCCAGGGCCACCCGCTGGCGCATGCCTCCCGATAGCTGGTGTACTCTTGCGCCGGCGAAGGCGGACAGATGCACCTGGGCCAGGAGCTGATCCACTCGATTGCGGCGTTCCGCTTCGGGCATCCCCGCCACGCGAAGCCCGAACTCCACGTTTTGCCGCACGTCGAGCCAGGGAAAGAGTCCCCCGTCCTGAAAAACCATGATGCGATCGGGCGAAGTTTCCCTGACGATGTCCCCTTCGACGCGAACCTCTCCCGAATCGGGTCGATCCAATCCCGCGACGAGGTTCAACAGCGTTGACTTGCCGCAACCGGATGGCCCCACCAGGCACACGAACTCGCCGCGCGCAACCGTCAGATCGATCGGGCCGAGCGCCGCCAGTGTTTTCTGTCCGAGGGCAAAGCGACGCTCAACGCCTTTGAGCTCGACGGCGCTCATGGCCTGGGAGCCGGCAGACTTTTCAATGACTCGAGTGCAAAGAGTCGGTCGATGGTGACGCGATTCCGGCCAAGAAAACCGAGATCGGCGGCCTGCCGTGCCCCCTCCTCGATCGAGGCGCGCGCCGGGTCCGAGGTGAAGACGAGGCGCGCCCAGGCGGACGCGAGCGGCAAGGGGGGGAGGTTCTTTCCGGTCAGGTGCCGCAGGGCGGCATTGGCTTCCTCCCGTGCGGAGTCGGAATGGGCAGCCATCCAGGACAGCAGCTCCTCCTGGACCGTGAGCCAGCGGGTGATCAGCGTCGGGTCTGATTCAATCAGCTCCGGCCGGGCGATCAGGACCGTGGTTGCGTAGCATCCACCCGGCCACAACGCCGCCTCATCCAAGAGGAGATCGCCCGGGCCTTCCAGAATCAGGCGACTGAGCCAGGGCTCGACCGCCCAGGCCGCGTCAAGCTCGCCCCGCTTGAACAGGGTCAACTGGTCCGCCGCCGGCATCGGCAGGATGTCGACCGCACCACCCTGATCCCGGGGCCTTAACCCATGCGACTTGACCCAGTGACGGAGCGCCAGGTCCTGGGTGTTGCCAGTCTGCGGCGTGGCGATGCGACGTCCCGCCAGCTGCGATGCGTCCTTGAACCCGGAGCCACGGCGTGCCACCAGCCCGGCGCCTCCCTGCGCCAGCCCGCTGATGATGCGGAGCGCCTCGCCGTTCGAACGCGCGAAGCCGTTCACCGCGGGCCCGGGACCAACCCACGCCAGATCGATCTCGCGGGCGAACAGGGCCTCGATGATCTGGGGACCAGAGTTGAACATGGTCCACTCCACCCGGCGCGGGAGGGCAATCTGTTCGAAGAGCTGACGTTCCCGTGCGATCAGGACGGGTGCGTGGGCCAGGGTTCCAAGATGAGCCACGCGCAGCGCTGGCCGGGGTGCCGGAGGCCCGGCCACGACCATTCCGGGCTGCAACCACGACGCCGCGATCAGGAGGAAGCCACCGGCCAGGTGGCGAAAAAGGTGGGAAACCGGGGGGTTTGGAGGGCAACGGTCGATGCCGATCATCGCATTGGGATCTCCTAGCCATCAATGTCTATAGAATTAGTAGACTATCCTAGCAGAGAGCCCCGTCCGAGGCACGACTTTTTTGGAGTTCCTGAACCTTCCGACGGCCGTCAGACCGCCAGGGAGACGGCGTCCGGCCGGCGTTCCCGGCGGCGGGTCTGGGCATAGGCGAAGAGCCGGATGCGACCGGCCACCTCGTCGCGGACCCGCTGATACTGCCGGCGCACCTCGGAGGCGGTGCCGCCCACCTTGCGCGGGTCGGGAAAGCGCCAGTGAATCAAGCGGTGGGTATTCGTGATCCGGGTCACCGCGTCACGGGAGCCCTCCGACACGTTGATCACGAAATCGAACGACCGGTCCGCCACATCCGCAAATGATCGGGAGATATGCTTCGAGATATCGACGCCGGCACGCTGCATCAGGTCGGCGGCGATCTGGTCGAGGGGTGCGGGTTCGACGCCGGCACTCGACACCTCGAAGGCGTTGCCACCGTAGCGGCGCAGGAATCCCTCGGCCATCGGACTCAGGCAGTCGTTGGCAGCGCAGACGAACAGGACGCGAATCGGTTCCATGTACCCCCCTCGAACTGAACTTTGAACTGACGGGCGCTCGCGGACGGTCGTCTCGGTGCGGGAAGAAATTCAGGATGCAACAGTTGCAAGCTTACTGGCGTTACGGTCGCCATGTGGGACGCTAGATCAGAGTTGGAAACAGTGTCAACGATTTGGCGTGGAACACGACTTGTCTTTTGGCCAACATCGTTCCATCCTGCATCAGGACAAGCGGTTCGGGAATTGTGACTTCGACGGTGACGTTTGACGCAATCGCCATCATTCCTTTCAAGTGCTTCCGGGGGACTGAAATGAATTCGGGCAGGATCACTTGACACGCGACGAAGAACGATTGCGGGAAATCGGCCCGACGATTCCGACTTCGGAAATACCGGCGGTTGTTGTCGAGGCCTGCGGGCTTCTCTGCCCCCTGCCACTGGTCAAGACGGCTCGTGCTCTTGGAGCCCTGTCGAACGGGTCGATCCTTGAATTGCGTGCGGACGATCCGGCCACCATCGTGGATGTTCCGGAATGGTGCGCGGAGCGAAACCACGTCTACCTGGGTGCCGCACGCGAAGGACGTCTGCTTCGATTTTTTTTGCGGAAGGGCGCCGGCTAGACTAGAGATCACCCAGCGGTGGCCGCAGCACGATCTCTTCGATCGAACCGCGCAGCGGCAGGGCGACGACATCGGCAATGGCCTCCCCCACCAGATCCGGCGACATGAGCCGCTCAGGCGGCGCCGGCAACGTGGAGCCCCAGATCTCGGTTTCGGTGGCCCCGGCCAGGATGGACGTGACGCGCACGCCATGCCGGCGGGTTTCCTCGCGGAGGACATCGCCCATCATGACGAGGCCCGCCTTCGAGGCACCGTAGGCGCCGCAGTTGGCAAACGCCTTGCGTGCCGCAACCGAAGCAATCAGAACGATGTCACCCCGCCCCTGCTCGATCATGCCCGGAAGCACGGCGCGCACGGCGTTCCACGCTCCGGTCAGGTTCACGGCCAGCTGTTCGTCCCACTCGGCGGGCGTCGTTTCAAGGATCGTCCGAAATCGAGCCACGCCGGCCGCCACGACGAGAATGTCAATTGGTCCGAGTTCCCTGGCAGCGCGGTGCGCGGCGGTGGCCAGTCCGGCGGCGTCGCGCACATCCACGATCAGTGACAATCCGGTGGTTCGCCCGCCCGCTTCATGGATCGCGGTCCTGGTCGCCTCCACATCTTCTTTTGTGCGGGCCAGCGGAGCCACGGCGGCGCCGCGTGCCGCCAGGATGAGGGCGGTCGCCCGGCCGATCCCACGACTGCCTCCGGTGATCAACGCCACGCGGCCGAGCAGCGGACCGGCGTTCGTCGTCACGCCGAGACGCCGTTCGTCTGACCGCGAATGAGCTCGAGGAACTCCATGCGGCTGGAGCGATCGTCCCGGAAGCCGCCGAGCATCGCGCTGGTGACCGCCACGCTGTTCTGCTTCTGGACCCCGCGCATCGTCATGCACAGGTGGACGGCTTCGATGACCACCGCCACGCCCCTCGGGTTCAGCAGTTCCTGGATCGTATCGGCGATCTGGCGGGTCAGCCGCTCCTGCACCTGGAGTCGACGGGCGTAAATGTCTACCAGCCGCGGGATCTTGGAAAACCCGATGATCTTGCCGTTCGGCATGTAGGCCACGTGCGCCTTGCCGAAGAACGGCAGCAGATGATGCTCGCACATCGAGTAGATCTCGATGTTGCGAATCGTGATCATCTCGTCGACGTCCTCGCTGAAGATGGCGTTGTTCAGTACGACTTTTGGATCGAGATCGTAGCCCTCCGTCAAGAACTTCCACGCCTTCGCCACGCGGCGCGGCGTCTCCTTCAGCCCTTCACGCTCGGGGTCTTCACCGAGCTCGGTCAAGAACGAACGGACAATCGATTCCATCAGATCCTTCCCCCGGTTTTCCCGGGACCGAAGTAGTCGACCCGGTTGTTGTCCGTCTCGCGCAGGCGGACACAGACAAGTCGTGCCCCGGCCACGCGCCCATCCAGTGCGTTCCAGATGGCGATCGCCAGGTTCTCTGCGGTCGGCTGAATACCGGCCAGCATCGGCACATCATGGTTGAGATCGCGGTGGTCCCATCGATCGATGATCTCGGCGTGAAGGACTCGCTTGATTTCTTTCAGGTCAACGACCATGCCCGTGGCCGGGTCGACCGGCCCCGCCACGGTCACATCGACGACGTAGTTGTGGCCGTGACCGCCCGGTGTGGCGCACTTGCCAAACAGCGCCTGATTCTCGGCATCGGAGAGGTCCGGGCGAAATAGCCGGTGCGCCGCGCAGAAACGGGCGCGGCGGGTCAGATGAACTTCCGGCTCATCCGACAACGAGCACCTCCCGGGCCGCTTGCCACAGGTCCTCGATGCGGGCGGTCGTGCCGGTCTGTCCCTGGGCCATTTCCGGACGACCGCCACCCTTGCCCCCGACCGCAGCCAGCGTCGTCTTCATCGCGCGCCCCATGTCCTCGATACGATCGTCGGCCCGGGCGAAGACCAGCGCCGTCGAGCCGTCGCTCCCCGGGGCCGCGAGGAGCACGAGAACGCCAGGATGGGCGCGGAGGCGAAGTGCCAGTGCCTTGAGGTCGTCCATGGCGAGGCCGGGGCGTTCGAGCTGGACAATTCGTTGCCCGTCGGCGGCGGCGGCGCATGTGGCGAGAATCTCGGCGGCTTCGCGGTCGAGCCGATCCTCCTCCAATATCTTGAGCCGGCGACGCGCCTCCCGGTGCTCCTCCTCGAGTCGTTCGATGGAGGCGCCGAGGTTCTTGCCGAGGGTGGAAAATCGTGCCGCCGTGCCGCGAATCAACTCGTGCTTCCAGGCGTAGTCGGTCAGGGCCCGCCGGCCGCAGACGAACTCGACGCGGACCCCCTGCTTCACGCTTGTCGTGCCGAGGATCTTGATCGGGCCGATTCGGCCCGTCGACGCCACATGCGTGCCGCCACAGGCCGACCAGTCGTATCCTTCGATTTCCACGATGCGGATGTCCCCCTCCACCACCGGCGGCTTTCGCAGTGGAAAACGGTGGATCTCCGCCGTCGTGGTCCAGTGAATGATGATCGGACGATCCTCCATGACGATGTCATTGGCCCGCTGCTCGGCGCGAACAAGCTGTTCGGGGGTCACTTCTCCCCGGGAAAGATCGATCGTGACGCTATCGACACCGAGGTGAAATGAGACCGTTTCAGCCATGGACGTTTCGATGAACGCCTGCGACAGGACATGCTGACCCGTGTGCTGCTGCGTGTGGTCGATCCGCCGATCTCGATCGATGGCGCCGATCATCGGCGCGCCGATCAAGGGCAGTGCCCCCGCTTCCACCACACGATGCCAGATGAAGCCATCCTCATCACGAACGTCGACAACCTCCAGGCTGGCCAGCCGGCCGACGTCGTGCGGTTGTCCACCGGCCGTGGCGTAGAAGGCGGTTTGGTCAAGCAGCAGTTCATGGCCGGGCGGGTGGTTGGTCGAGGCCGGTGCCGGGCGCCGCTCGACCAGTGTCGCTTCGAATTCGGCGAGAGTGGCATCCTCATGATACAGGCGCCGGGTGACGGGACGGCTCGGGTTCGACATGATTACTGCAGTATAGTAGGCGGGGCCGAACGGCCCCAGAAGAGGCAATCCGGCAACTTGAGGAAACATTGGACGACTTTTCGAGATTTGAGACGCCGATCCGGGTCCGCTACTCGGAAACCGACCAGATGGGGCAGGCCTACTATGCCAATTACCTGGTCTGGTTCGAGGCCGCCCGCGGCCACCTGATGCGGGAGCTGGGCCTCCCCTACGGCCGCCTGGAGGAGGCGGGTTTCCTGCTTCCCGTGACTCGATTCAGTGCCCGACTTGTTCTGCCGGCCCGCTACGACGAGGAACTTCACGTGCGGCTGTGGATCCCGGCGGCGCGGAGTCGCGGAGTCGAATTCATCTATCAGGTCCGGCGCCAGAACGACGTTCTGGCCGGGGGCAGCACTCATCATGTCAGCGTCGACCGCTCCGGCCGACCGGTGCGCCTGCCCGATCAGGCCCTGGCTCTGTTGCGCGCTTACCAGAACCGCTGGCCGGTCCCCGGTGGGAGCACCTACGATCCGATCTGAACCTCCCGAAGTACCTGGGCGGCCAACCGATGGGCCACATCGCACTGTGCATCCTCGATCAGGCACTGATCGATCGTGTGCGGGCAGCCGCAGGTGCAGCGCTCGGTCTTCAGACGCCGGAGGAACTGATTGGATTCAGCGTCGTTGACATCGCCGATCGAAACTTGAAGGTATCCGCCTTCGCGCGGGATGTCGTCGCGCGTGAAGACAAGATTGGCCGGCAGTGTCGGCACCGGCAAGGCGGTCTGATTCATGCCACCCGCCGTATCGGACAGGATCCTGGTGATGTTGTCCTGATCCTTCCGGCTCACCTGCTCGACGGCATCGGTTTTCTTGCCCTCCTGGCAGCCAAGGATGCCGAGGACGAGGGCGCAGCAGGCGGCCAGGAGGCGGGTCCGATGGTCTTGATTCATCACGTGCGAATTCCTTCCGGGCATGATTTGGAGTCGATCAGCATGGGCCGACAATGATACCAGAAGTTCCGGCAGCGGTTCTTCTTGGAGTCGACCCGTTGGAGTGCTAGGTTTCTTGGATGGACGAGTGCCTCTTCTGTCGGATTGCCGTCGGAACAGTTCCGGCAAAAGTTGTGTTCGCCGACGAGGAGTTTGTGGCCTTCGAAGATATCCAGCCCCAGGCTCCCGTTCACCTGCTCCTCATTCCACGCCGGCACCTCCCGGGCCTCAACGATCTGGCGCCCGACGATGACGCGCTTTTCGGTCGGCTTGGCCTCCTGGCCCGGCGACTCGCCCACGAGCGGGGCCTCGCCGAGGCCGGCTACCGGATCGTGGTGAACTCCGGCCCCGACGCGGGGCAGTCGGTCTTTCATCTCCATCTCCATCTGTTGGGGGGGCGGCCACTTGGTTGGCCACCCGGCTGAGGCCTCCGCCGTGCGGATCAAAATCAAGCGGCAGCGGTCGAAGTTCGCCCGGGCCGAGGGGCCAAAGGTATGCCGGCCGGCCGGTGCTGCACCCGTCGGGGCATCAAATTCTCCCGGTCGAAATCGTTGCCAGTCGGAAAGATACCGTGCCGGGCCCACGCCGACCCCCCATTGCGCCCCCGGCGGCCCGATCCTTGCGTATTCGGAACTTTGCGTTAATCGACTGGTCTTCCATATCTTGAATTCAGGGGACCGGTTAACGCCACCCAATGCCAGCCGGACGGCGTCCGCCGGGGCGGGCCATGGAATCAGGGGGATGTGGAAATGACCTCGCGCATCGATATCGCCTCCATCATTCGTGAACACCAGAATCTGGAGAGCTATCGAGAATTGACCTGGGAGGGACGCTTCCAGGACTACGTCAACATCGTCGCCGGGGACCCGCGCGTCGCCCGGACCGCGTTTCAACGCATCTACGACATGATCCTGTCCTACGGCACCGAAGAGTACACGGAGTACCGAAAGCGGATCGTTCACTACAAGTTCTTCGATGACCCGTTCGAGAACGGCCGGGATGCCGTATACGGTCTGGACATCCCGCTGATGAAGCTGGTCAATGTCTTCAAGTCGGCCGCCCGGCGCTACGGCACGGAGCGTCGCGTCATCCTGCTGCACGGTCCGGTCGGCTCCAGCAAGAGCACCATCGCCCGACTCCTCAAGAAGGGCCTGGAGCGCTACTCACGCAGCCCGGACGGTGCCCTCTACTCGTACACCTGGGTGGAGCCGAACCCGGAGGGCGAGGAGGTCCGCCAGAAGTGTCCGATGCACGAGGAGCCGCTCCACCTGATCCCGCTGGACATGCGCCCGCAAGTCCTGGCCGAGATCAACAAGAGCCTGAACGCCGATTCCCAGATCCAGGTCGACGGCGATCTCTGCCCCTTCTGCCGGCGGAGCTTCGATGACCTGAATCGCAAGCACGGCGGGGACTGGGCACAGGTTATCGACAGCATTCGCGTCCAACGAATCGTCCTGTCCGAGAAAGACCGGGTCGGCATCGGCACCTTCCAGCCCAAGGATGAAAAGAACCAGGACTCGACCGAGCTGACCGGTGACATCAATTACCGGAAGATCGCTGAGTACGGCACCGAGAGTGACCCGCGTGCCTTCAATTTCGACGGCGAGTTCAACATCGCCAACCGGGGCATGATCGAGTTCGTCGAGGTGCTGAAGCTTGACGTGGCCTTCCTTTACGACCTGCTTGGCGCCAGCCAGGAGCACAAGATCAAGCCGAAGAAATTTGCCCAGACCGACATCGATGAGGTCATCCTCGGCCACAGCAACGAGCCGGAGTACCGAAAGCTCCAGAAGAACGAATACATGGAGGCGCTCCGCGACCGCACACTCAAGATCGACGTGCCTTACATCACAAAGCTGGACGAGGAGATCAAGATCTATCTCAAGGACTACAACCCGTCCACGATTCGCGGCAAGCACATTGCTCCGCACTCGATCGAGATGGCCGCGATGTGGGCCATCATGACGCGGCTCGAGGAACCCAAGAAGGCCGACTTGAAGCTGATGCAGAAGCTCAAGCTGTACAACGGCAAGAGCCTGCCAGGATTCACCGAGGACAATGTCCGCGAGATGCGCAAGGAAGTCAGCCGCGAGGGGCTCTCGGGCATCTCGCCGCGCTACGTCCAGGACAAGATTTCGAATGCGCTGGTCAGCGATGTGACGACCTCGTGCGTCAACCCGTTCATGATCATGAACGAGCTGGAATCGGGCCTGAAGCACCACTCGCTCATATCCAACGAGGACGAGCGCACCCGTTACCGGGAATTGCTGGCCGTGGTCAAGGACGAGTACGAGAACATCGTTAAGAACGAGGTCCAGCGGGCGATCTCGGCGGACGAGGAAGCCATCAACAAGCTCTGCGCCAACTACATCGACAACATCAAGGCTTACACCCTTCGCGAACGGGTCCGGAACAAGTACACCGGACAGGACGAGGAGCCCGACGAGCGGCAGATGCGTTCGATCGAGGAGAAGATCGACATCCCCGAGGGACGAAAGGACGATTTCCGCCGGGAGATCATGAACTACATCGGCGCCCAGGCCATCGAGGGTAAGACCTTCGATTACAAGATGAACGCCCGGCTCCAGCGGGCGCTGGAAGGGAAGCTCTTCGAGGACCAGAAGGACTCGATCAAACTGACCAGCCTCGTGTCATCGGTCGTGGACAAGGACACGCAGGAAAAGATCGACATCGTGAAGAGCCGACTGATCAAGAACTACGGCTACTGCGACATCTGCGCCACGGACGTCCTGCACTACGTGGCCTCGATCTTCGCCCGCGGCGACACGAAATCGTAGTCCGGCCCACACCCGCGCAATCGTCGGAGAGTACGAAATGGTCCTCCGCGTCGACCAGGATCACCACCGTTTCCGCGAGATTATCCGCGGCAGGATTCGCCGGGAGCTTAAGAAATACATCGCCCAGGGTGACATGGTCGGGCGCCAGGGGCAGAAGCTGATCTCGATCCCCGTTCCAAGCGTCGACCTCCCCCACTTCCGCCTGGGCAAGAACCCGGGGGGTGTCGGCCAGGGCGAGGGGAACGCGGGCGATCCGGTCGGCAAGGGTGACGAGAGCGAGGTCGGGCAGGCCGGCGACCAGCCGGGTCATCACCTCCTCGAAGTCGAACTCTCGCTGGACGAACTGGCGGCCCTCCTCGGCGAGGAACTGGAGCTGCCACGCATCGAACCGCGCGGCACCCGAAGCGTCGTCAGCGCGCGCGATCGTTACCGCAGCGTGCGACGCACCGGCCCGGAGAGCCTCCGCCACTTCAAGCGCACCTACAAGAAAGCGCTGCGGCGGCAGATCGCCAGCGGCATCTACGATCCCGCACGGCCGGTGATCATCCCGATCAAGGAGGACCGGGTTTATCGTTCCTGGAAGGACACCGAGGAACCGGAGTCGAGCGCGGTCATCGTCTACATGATGGACGTGTCGGGCTCCATGGGGGACGAGCAGAAGGAGATTGTCCGGATCGAAGCCTTCTGGATCGACACCTGGCTCCAGAGTCAGTACCGGCGCCTCGAGACCCGCTACATCGTCCACGATGCCGCCGCGAAAATTGTCGACCGACACACCTTCTTTCACCTGCGCGAGTCCGGCGGCACGAAGATCTCCTCGGCGTACGAACTGGCCGGACGACTCATCGACGAAGAGTTCTCACCGGCCGACTGGAACGTGTATCTCTTCCATTTTTCCGACGGCGACAACTGGGGTGGCGGCGACACCGAGGTGTGTCTGAAGCTCCTCGGCGAGACTCTGCTGCCGGCCGCCAATCTCTTCGCCTATGGTCAGGTTGAAAGCCCCTATGGCAGCGGGCAGTTCATCAAGGACCTGGAACAGAACCTGAGCGGCGCGGAGAACCTGGTCGTCAGCCGAATTCCGGGCAAGGACGCCATCTACGATTCGATCAAGCAGTTCCTGGGGAAGGGGCGATGAACACCACCCAGCTCTCGCCGCTCCTGGCCCGGTGGGCGCAGAAGATCGAGGGGGTGGCGGCCTCGAACGGGCTCGATTTCTATCCGGTCATCTTCGAGATGGTCGACTTCGAGACGATGAACGAGGTGGCCGCCTACGGGGGTTTTCCTACCCGATACCGTCACTGGCGCTGGGGCATGGAATACGAAAGCCTCTCCAAGGGGTATCGCTACGGCCTGTCGAAGATCTACGAGCTTGTCATCAACAACAACCCCTGTTACGCCTACCTGCTGGAATCGAACGCGGTGGTCGACCAGAAACTGGTCATGGCTCATGTCTACGCCCATTGCGATTTCTTCAAGAACAACATCAGCTTCAGCCGGACCAACCGAAAGATGATGGACGAGACCGCCAATCACGCCGCCCGCGTCGATCGCTACATCGGCGAAGTTGGCCTGGAGCGCGTCGAGTCCTTCCTGGACGCCTGCCTGACGATCGAGGACCTGGTCGATCCGCACGCCCAGTTCATTCAGCGACGACGGGTCGTCCGTCCCGGGGGAGAGGATGAGCCGGCCACGGTCCGAAAGCTCCGCTCCAAGAGCTACATGGACCCGTACATCAATCCGCCGAGCTTCATCGAAGCCCAGCAGGCGCGCCTGGACGAGGAAGCCCGGAAGATGCGGTCCTTTCCCGAGGAGCCGGAGCGAGATGTGCTGCTGTTCCTTATCGAACATGCGCCACTCGAACGCTGGCAGCGGGACATTCTCTCGATCATTCGCGAGGAGGCCTACTATTTCGCGCCGCAGGGGCAGACCAAGATCATGAATGAAGGGTGGGCCAGCTTCTGGCACTCGCGCATGATGACCGAGAAGCTGCTGGCCGTGGAGGAACTGATCGATTATGCGGACCACCACTCCGGCACGGTGGCCACGAGCCCCGGTCGTCTGAATCCGTACAAGCTGGGCATCGAACTTTTTCGTGACATTGAAGAGCGCTGGAACAAGGGGCGTTTCGGCAAGGAGTACGAAGAGTGCGATTCGTGGGATCGAAAGCGTAGCTGGGACACCGGTCTCGGCAAGGGACGGGAAAAGATCTTCGAGGTGCGCAAGTTCCATAACGACGTCACCTTCATCGACTCGTTTCTGACCGAGGAGTTCTGCCGCCGCCAGAAACTCTTCACCTTTGCCATGAACGACAAGAGCCAGGGCTACGAAATTGAAAGCCGCGAATTCATGAAGGTGCGCGAGACGCTCCTCTTCCAGCTCACCAACCACGGCCGCCCGTTCATTTATGTCAAGGACGGCAACTTCCGAAACCGTGGCGAGCTGCTCCTCTGGCATCGGTACGAGGCGGCCGAGCTGAAACGGGACTACGCCGAGGACACCCTGCGGAACCTCGAGATGATCTGGGGACGCCCGGTGCATGTGGAAACGATCATGAGCGAGTCCAGCACCCTGATCTCGTGTGCCGGCGGCGAACTGCTCGAGAGCGAAATCGTCGCTTAGGGGCCGCCCGCCATCGCCGACCGGTTCTTTGTTGACTTCCACAACGGGTCCACCTACCTTAACCTGCTCTCCACCAACGCTTTCCTCCGGCAGCGACCGCCGGTTCGGTCCCCGATGGAGGTTCCCTGAAACTCTCGATCCTGATACCGGCCTACAATGAGGAAGCCACGATCGAGGCGGTGCTGGATGCCGTCCTGGCGGTGGATCTACCCGGCACGACCGGCCGGGAGATTGTCGTGGTGGACGACGCCTCGACCGACCGGACCGCCGCCATTCTCGCGCGGCGCGCCTCCGATATCATCCGGGTGTTCCGACAGGATCGGAACCGGGGAAAAGGCTCGGCCATTCGCAGAGCCATCGCCGAGGCAACGGGCGACATCTGCATCATCCAGGACGCCGACCTCGAGTATGACCCGCGTGATTTTCCCCTGCTCCTCGTTCCGATTCTCGAACGGGGGGCCGACGCCGTTTATGGCAGTCGCTTCACCGGCAGCCACCGCGTATTCCTTTACTGGCACTTCATGGCCAACAAGTCGCTGACCTGGCTGGTCAACATCCTGTACGACACGATGCTGACCGACATGGAGACGGGCTACAAGGCCATTCGGACGCCCATTCTGCGGGAGATGCGTCTCAAGTCAAACACCTTCGACATTGAGCCTGAGATCACCGCCAAGCTGTTCAAGAAGCGACGAAAGGTCTTCGAGGTTCCGATCAGCTACAATGGCCGGTCGTATGCCGAAGGCAAGAAGATCGGATTGAAAGATGCTTTTATCGCCCTCTGGGCAATATTCCGGTTCCGATTCAGCGACTAGTGCGGGGCTAAAATGAGCGAACTTTCCAGGTATCTTCAGGGGCCTCGGATTGCCCCGAAACCGATCACCGCCGGCATGCGCGCTGATGAACTCATCGATTCCACTTTCTTCGCGTACAACGCCGGCAAGCTGGCCCGCGGCTGTCGCCTGTTCGTCGAGAAGATGCTGGTCGACGATTCAACCGTGGGGCTTTCGATCGCCGGGGCCATGACGCCGGCCGGGCTCGGCGTATCGACGCTTTCGCCATTGATCCAGGCCGGCTTCGTCGACTGGATCATCTCGACGGGCGCCAACCTGTACCACGACGCCCACTTCGGCCTCGGATTAGCCCTGCACCAGGGAAGCTCGGAATGGGATGACACCAAGCTCCTTGAGGACGGCGTCATTCGGATCTACGACGTCGTTTTCCCGTATGACGTCCTGCTTTCCACCGACGCCTTCATCCGGCGGATCCTCGAGGAGCCGCCTTTCCAGAAGCCGATGGGGACCGCTGAGCTTCACTACCTGATGGGCCAGTACCTGGCCGAACGGGAGGATCGGCTCGGCATCCAGGACACCTGCCTCCTGACCGTGGCCTACCGGGCCGGTGTGCCGATCTACGTCTCGTCGCCGGGCGATTCCTCGATCGGCATGAACGTGGCGGCCCTGTGGCTGGAGAGTAAAGGGCCGACGATTGACGTCAGCCGTGATGTGAACGAGACGGCGGCCATTGTCTATGACGCCAAACGGCGCGGCGGACAGAGCGCGGTGCTGATCTTCGGCGGCGGAAGCCCCAAGAACTTTCTCCTGCAGACCGAACCGCAGATCCAGGAAGTGTTGGGCCTTCCCGAGGCGGGTCATGACTACTTCCTCCAGTTCACGGACGCGCGGCCCGATACCGGCGGCCTTTCCGGCGCCACCCCGGCCGAGGCCGTGTCGTGGGGCAAGATCGACCCGTCCAAGCTTCCGGACTCGGTGGTGGTGTATACCGACAGCACGATCGGCGCTCCGCTGTTGACCGCCTATGCGCTCAGTCGCCGGGCGCCACGCCCGCTCAAGCGGCTGTTCGATCGTCGGGATGACCTGATCGGCCGGCTGCGCGCGGACTACCAGTCCCGACGTGCCGGAAACCTGGAATCGGGCAAGCGCGGGCCGAAGGAGTAGCGCTCGTGGGTGCTTCGATGCCGGCCTCGGGTCGTTCGACCTCAAATTTTCCCGAGCCGTTGGTCCTCGCGGCCATCCTCCTTGGAGCCCTGATCGTCGTCTACTTCCCGGCGATCGGCGGGCAGTTCCTCTGGGACGATGACGCTCATGTCACCGCGCCGGCGCTGCGTTCCCTCCCCGGCCTCTACCGCATCTGGTTCGACCTCGGAGCGACCCAGCAGTACTATCCGCTTATCCACACCATTTTCTGGATACAACATCGACTCTGGGGCGACTGGGTATCGGGCTATCACCTGGTCGGCATCCTGCTTCACGCCGTCAACGCACTTCTCGTCTACGCCGTGTTGCGGCGGCTCTTGATCACGGCCCCGACGGCGGCGCTGGCCGCCCTGGTCTGGGCGCTGCATCCGGTCATGGTCGAATCGGTGGCCTGGATCACCGAGCAGAAAAACACCCTGTCGGGCGCGTGCTACCTGGGCGCCCTGTACGTCTGGCTCAAGTTCGACGATTCCCGCCGCCCGCGGGACTACCTGCTGGCCTCCGCGCTCTTCCTGTCGGCCCTCCTATGCAAGACAGTCACCGCCTCGCTTCCTGCCGCCATCCTGGTTGTGCTGTGGTGGAAACGGGGCGCCCTTTCGATCCGGCGCGATGTCCTGCCGCTCATTCCATGGTTCGTGCTGGGAGCCGCGGCCGGGCTGTTGACCGCCTGGGTGGAAACCCACGTGATAGGGGCCCACGGATCGGCCTATGACCTGAGCCTTCTTTCACGGAGCCTGCTGGCGGGTCGGATCATCTGGTTTTACCTCGGCAAACTGCTCTGGCCATGGAATCTGATCTTCATCTATCCCCGATGGATAATCGATCCGGGGCTCTGGTGGCACTGGATATTCCCGATGGGTGCCGTCGCGCTGGTCATGGCCCTCTGGATTTTCCGCGCCCGCCTTCGGGGAATGCTGGCGGGTTCCTGTTTTTTGTCGGCACCCTCTTTCCGGTCCTCGGATTTCTGAATGTCTATCCGTTTCAATTCTCCTACGTGGCGGATCACTTCCAGTACCTGGCCAGCCTTGGAATTCTGGTGCCGGTGTCGGTTTTGGCGACGCAACTCCTCCCGCGGCTTCCGGCGGTGGGGCAACGCCTGGGTCTGGCCACCGGTTTGGCGCTGCTCGTGGTGCTCGGCCTCCTGACCTGGTCACAGACCCAACGGTACCGCGACATGGAGACGCTTTTCGGTGATGTCCTCAAGCGGAATCCGGGCTCGTGGATGGCCCATGTTCACATGGGCACCATCAGGCAGTCGGAGGGGCGTGTCGACGAGGCGATGACTCACTTCCAGACGGCGACGACAATCAATCCCGATTATTTCGGCGCCCACATCAACATGGGAAATATCCACATGCAGGATGGGCGGACACTCCAGGCCGTCAAAGCGTATGATCGGGCTGTTCGCTTGAATCCGAAGGACCCTCTGTCTCACTACTCGCTGGGCGCCGCCCTGGCCCGGCTGGGGCGCTCGGACGAAGCGATCGACCACTACGAGCAGTCGCTCCAGCTTGGGATTGGTCCGGCTCTCGAGTCCGACGCGCGACTCGGTTTGGGGCTGGCGCTGGTGAGCCAGAATCGACCCGTGGAAGCGATCCCTCAACTGGAGTCGGCCCTGGCGCGGCGCCCCGTCGATCCGGAAGCCCATTGCGGCCTGGCACTCCTGCTCCTTTCGCAGGGAGAGTCGGGCAAAGCGGCCGGCCATTTCGAACAGGCCGTGCAATATCGACCCGATTACCCGGAGGCGTTGAACGGCCTGGCCTGGATTCGTGCCACCGACGCCAATCCGGCAAACCGGAGTGGGGCTCTGGCCGTTCGACTGGCCCGACGCGCCGTGGAGTTGACGGGCGGCCAGAACCCCTACTATCTGGACACGCTCGCTGCCGCCCATGCGGAGGCGGGTTCGTTTCCCGAAGCCCTGGCCGCGGGCGAGCGAGCGCTGGAGCTGTCCCGCGCCGGCGGTCTATCGGATCTGGAGGAACAGATCCAGGACCACCTGTCCGACTACCAGGCCAACCGGAAATTATCGGTGCCCCCGGTGGGGGACCGCTGAACCGCGGCCATCAATCCCCTACGGCAGGAACTTGTCGGTGACCTTCAGCTTCTCCGGGAGGTAGGTCTCGATGACATAGTTCAGCCCGTGCGCGGCCAACGCCTGCTGCTCGGCACGGACACCCATCGAAAGCAGCTTCTCCATCGCCTTCTGCCAGATCTTGTGGTGCTGAAAGAACGGATCATTCTTGATGGCATCCCGCGCCCGCTTGACGTCGATCTCCTTGAGCGGGTGCGTGGGCAACTCGTAGTCGATGATGTCCTGTGGCGTGATCCCCAGGAAGCGGGCCTGCGGCACGCAGAAGAACTCGTTCAGGTGCGCCGCGCTTCCGGAACCGACCTTGAGCGTCCGATATATGTTGGCGATGCCGTACGGGTCGCCGTCAACGAAAACATAGACCGGTATCTTCTTGTCGTCGGCCAGGCGGCGAATGAAACGGCGGCAGGCCCGGGTCGGAACGCCCCCCATCGAGATCAGGATGCAGTTGGATTGCTTCCAGTAGTTGTGCTTGACCAGCCGCTGGAACATGCCGGCCGTTTCGATGACCAGGATGAAGCTGGCCTTGGTCTCGAACTGAAGATCCTCCACGGTGATGGGGATCGAGTAGGCACCGCTGCCGAACTTGGTGCAGTCGATGCGGAGCGGTTGACCGGTGTCGCGGTCCTTGTCGATGACGACCAGCTGGCCCGCCACTTCGCCCCCCTTCTCTTCGGGGATGAAGCCAAGCTGCTCGCGATTGACACTGAAGAGCGCCTCCACGTCGTCCATGACCGTGTCCGACTCCGGCTGTTCCAGAAAGCGGGCTTCGCCCCAGTTCTTCGAAACGTAGTAGGCCTCCCGCTTCGTGGCAATGTCGTCATTTTCGACCAGCTGTTTGCTCAGGGCCATCATCCGAAGCGTCTGGGCAAATGTCTTCACCGTGTTCACGGTCAGCGTCCGCTCCTTCTTCAAACCGCGAATCTCGAAGTACCCCTGCTTCGGCGTGTAGCGCACATTGGCCAGCGATCGGATCGGAAACTTCATGGATGGCTTGTCGCGCTTCAGGATTTTGCTGTGAACATTCTCGGCTTCGGCGACGATTTTCCTGGCGACGGACTTGGCGGCTGCCATCAGGCACGACTCCTTAGAATGGCCCGAACCGGACTGCCGTCGAGGCCCATGAGCTTTAGCGGCAGGGCGATCAGTTCGTAATCGCCGGGGGGCACATCGGTCAAATCCAGATTTTCGAGGTTGGCGATGCCGTGGCGCCGAAGGGCGTGATGGGCATCGAGCGACTTCGAGTGAAAGTCGTCCATGGATGGGGTGTCGAGGCCGACGAGCAATACTCCGGCCTTGCCGCAGGCCTCGACGGCGGCCGGGGTGAAATGGGCGAATGGTGTCGCGTACGGATCGACCGGCCGGCATCGTCTTGTTTTGAAAAGCAGGCGCGTAGCGCCTCCCCACATGAGTCCTTCCAATCGTCCGACATCGATCGGCCCATCCCCAGGCGCGTCAAAAACCCGCGCCGGTCCAATGTAAGCATCGAGCGGCGTCTCTCCCATCGTCAGCCCGTGGTCGGCCACGTGAAAAAAGGCGTCCGCGTGGGTGCCGGTGTGCGGACTCATGGTCAGCCGCGTCACGTTCACGGTATCCCCGCCGGACAGTCGCATGGTCCAATCGAAGCCAAAGCGCGAATCACCCGGCCAGACCGCCATCCCGGGGGCAACGGGGGCCGTGATGTCGTAAATCATCAACCGACCTCACCGACCGGCGGCTGGTATTCCTTCCAGGCTCCGGACTTGAGGATGGACTGGATCTCGGCCACGACGGCATCCACCTCATCCTCGGTATTGTAGAAATGAGGGCCGATCCGGATGCCGGCGCCCGGCCGGAAATCGACGACGAACTCGCGCGCGATGAGCGTTTTGGCCACGGCATGTGCCTCGGGAACGCCGAGGCTGACCGTGGCACCCCTTCGGGCGGCTTCGCGCGGGCTGTTGATCGTGAAACCGGCGGCATCCGCCCGGTCGAAGAGCCGCTGCGACAGCTGGAGCGAGCGGGCGCGGATGGCGTTGACGCCGATCTCGTTGATGATCCGGTAGCCGGCCGCCGCGGCGTACAGGCACGGCACATGCGGCGTGCCGTTCAGAAAACGGCCGGCGTCGTTCCGGTAGTTCATCGGGCCGGGGTCGAACGTGAACGGTGTTTCGTGCGCCTGCCAGCCGCAGAACGACGGCTTGAGCGTGGGGATCAGTGACGGCTTCGCATACACGAAACCGGCTCCCGGACCCCCGCAGAGCCACTTCACCGAGCCACCCGTCATGTAATCCACGTCAAGCAAAGTCACATCGCAGGGGACGGTGCCCACCGATTGGTAGGCGTCCAGCAGCACATGAGCACCGACCTGTCGGGCCCGTCGGACGATCGGCTCGATGTCGACGATGGCGGCGCTCTTGAAGAGCACATGGCTGACGACGACGAGTTGCGTCTCCTCGTCGATCGCTTCGAGCAGTTGATCCGTGTCAAAGGAAAGTCCGTCGGCGCTCGGCACGCGAACCAGCCGGGCCCCGCGCCGGGTCAGCCCCACAAGGAGATACAGGACCGACGGAAATTCGACGTCGGTGGTCACGATCCGATTGCGGCGGCCGGTCCAGTCGTAGCTGGAGGCGATGGCCTCGACGCCGATCGTGACATTCTGGACCATCGCCACGCTCCCCATTGGAGCGTTGACGATGCGGCCGACCATGTTGCCGACCGTGATCGGCAGCTCCCACCACCCCTCGCCCCAGGCCCGAACACCCCGATCCGCCCAGGCGTCAGCGAAGGCACGCAGCTCAGCGTACACGCCGCGGGGCATCGCCCCAAGACTGTGGCTGACCATGTAGACGGTGTGCTCGAGGATTGGAAATTCGGCCCGCCAGGGGAGGAGGGCGTCAGCCGTCATGCGCTCCGGCGGCCCGATGGGGCCGTCGCTCTGCGGGCGGGCCGTCGTCACAGGTTGCGGCTCCGCTCCAGCGTGTCTCGAAGGGTTGCGACGACGTCCTTCTCCTGCTGGTCGCTGAGCTTCAGAATTTCCTTGAGCGCGATGCCGATGTGCGGGATGTACTTCTCGATATACGAGAGCTTTTTCAGCTCCATCGCCTCCCGCTGGCCGCGGCGGACATAAATACCGAGACGCCGGCCGCACTCCTGGATGGCCAGCCGGATTTCCTTGATGATCTCGGGATAGTGAGCGATGGCTTCCTTGCTCTCCGAGGTGAACGGTACCCAGACCGAGGCGATGTGCACCATGATGACCAGGGCCCCCGTCGGCAGGGCCCCGCGGCTCTGCTGAACGCCATAGGACTTCCAAGAGGTGGAGATGACACCTTTCGTCACCGCGCAGGCCGACTGCTGATACAGGAGCGGCACGCGGTTGGCGAAACGGTACAGCTCGGCCAGATCGTCGCCGGGCATCTCCTTGACGTTCCACGCCAGCCCCACCTCGATCAGAAATGGATTGCCGCGGTAAACCTGCGGGCCCCGGCTGTTGGCCGTGTAGAAGTCGGCCTGGAACTGGGTTCGCATGCCGGCCAGGAGCTGGTCCTCTCCGATTGGCGAGAGGCAGTTGGTGGGCGGCGCCATGAGCTTCGTGGCATTGATCGCCTGGTAAAGTTTTTCGGCTGAATCGCGGTGGACGCGCGACGGCGAGGTCGACTCGTCGACCTTCGCCGCTTTCAGGATGTCTTCGGCGGCCTTGGCGCTGACCCGGCTGAATTCCGTCGTCAGAAAGGCCTTCACGTTTCGGGAAGTGGTGTCCTTCAACATCCGCATCAGCATGCCGAGTTCGATGCCGTGCGGGTGCGGCTTGATCTCCATCGGCTCTTTCGGAAGCTCGTTGGTGGCCCGCTCGAAAACCATCTCCGGGTCCTTGGGCGCCTTGTACACGATCCGTGCGTGCGGGTTGGCCAGCGCCGTCTGCTCCATGTAGCCGTCGACCGAACGTTTGCCGCGCTTGTAGGTGGCCTCCAGCTCGAGTTCGACGCGGGTGCCGTGATCCACATCCCATTCCACCTCCTTGTCCACGCCGACCACCGGCATGTTCCGGTTGGTGTCGATCTGGATCTCGAAGTGGTGGGCCGGCTTGTTCGCGTCGATCTTGCTGCGGATGATGATCGGCTTGCCGGTCGTGAGCTGCCCGTACATGCCGGCGGCCGAGATGCCGATCCCCTGCTGACCGCGACTCTGCCGCAGGCGATGAAACTTGGACCCGTACAACAGGCTGCCGAACACGCGCGGCACCTGCTGGCGCACGATGCCGGGGCCATTGTCCTCGACGACCACCCGGTAGCGGGTCTCGCTGAGCTCGACAATCTCGATCCTCAAATCCGGCAGAATGCCGGCCTCTTCACAGGCATCGAGCGAGTTGTCGACCGCCTCCTTGATCGTGGTCAGAAGCGCCTTGGCCGGGTTGTCGAACCCAAGCAGATGCCGGTTCTTGGAGAAGAACTCACTGACCGAAATTTCGCGTTGGCGATTCGCCATCTCACGGGCATCGGGATGCACACGTACCGATTTGGGGGCGCGTTTCTCGGACGGCTCCCGTGCCGGCTTCGGCGACGCTTTTTCGGTGGGCTTCGGCGACGCTTTTCCGGTGGGCTTTGCCGCCGCTTTCGCCGCCCCCTTTCCCGTCTGTACAGACTTCGGCGACGGGGCCGGGATTTCTTCGGGCTCCAGAAGAGCCATCTGGGATGACGCAGTTTTTTTCGCCAACGGTGTGGACTCCTGGCCAAGGGCGGGCCTGTCAGATGGTGTGGTCCGGCGATTCTGCGTTGCGAAGGGAGGAAGCGTCAAGACGGACCAGACTTTCCAATCGAAATTTGCCAGAATGGACGCCATGCCATCCGTCCCCGCTGCCGTCAACGGAACCGTCAGATTTCGCATCGTGCGAATCGCCCGGTTCTGGTTGCTCGCCACCATGGCTTCCATCGGCCTGTGCCTTGTGGCGGCAATTCGCGTCGGCCGGATCGATCCGACACTGGTGCGGGCGGGCAGCGTCGGTGTGATTGCGCTTCCGCTCCTCGTTGTTGCCGCCGCAGGGATCCTGATCGGCGTTCTGCTTGATCAGATCATTGGCCGGCTCGGCGATTTGGGTCGCTTAGTCGCGCGGCGGATGCGACCGGATCAAGCACCTCCGTCCCCCGCAATTCTTGAAACGACTCGAGTCGATGTGACCATGGCGCTCATCGCGCTGGCGGGTTCGTGGACCGCCTTTAAATGGTTGGCAATTCCCCTGACCATCCCCGGTCGCGGCGCAGTCAGCGTTCCGATGATCGCCGCGAGCGCCGGCCCGTTGCTCATTCCGCTGTCGATCGGGCTGGGACTTGAGGCGGTGCTGGGTCTCGCCCGGCTCATTGTCGGCGAATCGGGGCGCTGGTGGTTCACGCGCGCGCTGCTCCGCCTGTCCTGGATCGCATTCGCGGTCATTGTCATTGCCGGACCCAATCTATTGATCGGCGATCCTCTTGAATGGGCCTCGCGCATTGGCCCTTCGCCGCTATCGGTTGAGTGGCTTGAAGCAGCCCCCCGTGCGATGGCGGCGGGCTGGCCGCTGGCACAGATTGCATTGGCAGGAATGCTGGTATGGCAGTTACTGACGCTCATTCGGGAGGTACCGCGAGTCTGGCGACGATCGTGAGCGCCGATGCTACGTCACGGCGCCGGCTGTTTCCGCGTCGATGCGGGCGTCGACGGCGAGCATGTGGGGAGTGCGCCAGGCGAAAGCCATGCGGGGGGTGTTGTGGGCGAAGCCGATCCAGCCGGCGCGATCGATCATGATGAGTCCACCCCAGCCGGAAACCTTTCGGCCGAGTTCCTGGATGGCGCGCTGTGCCGCCTCGGGGGCGACGGCGCCCTGGCCGATCAGATCGGCGGCGAGTTTGGCCAGGCCGACTCGTATGATGGATTCACCCCAACCGGTCGTCGAGACGCCGGCCAGTTCGTTGTCGGCCCAGTAGCCGCACCCGGGCAGAGGTGAATCGCCGACGCGGCCGGGCCGCTTGTAGAGTGAGCCACCGGTGGACGTGCCGGCCGAGATCCTGCCGTCCTTGTCGAGCGCCACGGCGCCCACTGTACCGAAGTGGCGATGGCGGAAGGCGTCCTCCGTGCTCATCTTGACATGCCCTTTGCGCTGGACTTCCCATCGCGAAAGCTCGCGCGGGACAACCAGCACATGATTGGGGTGGAGTGTGACCCCCTTTTCGGCCGCGTACCGTTCGGCTCCCTCACCGACCATCAGGATATGATCGCCGACGTCCATGATTTTACGGGCGGCCAGGATCGGATTCCTGAGCCGTTTGACCGCGGCCACCGCGCCGGCCCGCAGGGTGGTCCCCTCCATCATGCCGGCATCGAGTTCGACCTCACCATCCCGGTTGAGATGGGAGCCGGTGGCGGCATCGAAGGTGGGATCGTCCTCGAGAAGCAGGAGGGCCCGTTCGACGGCGTCGATGGCGCTGCAACCCTGCTCGAGCAGTTCCCAGGCGGCCTCGGTGGCCAGTCGCACGCCATGCACATGCGCCTTGACCTCGGGGTCAGGGATGCCCCAGGCCCCGCCATGAACAATGATGGCCGGCCGGGCCCCGGTTGCGGATTGGGTCATTGAATCCTCTGCTAAACTGCTCGGACGACGGCGCATCATACCCGAGGACGTCATGACCCGGAAGCAGTTCGAAAAACTCGTCGCCGAGGCCGTGAGCGCCCTCCCCGACGAATTCCTCGCCCATCTCGGCAACGTCGACATCGTCGTCGAGGATTTTCCGGGCCCCGACATCATCGAAATGGAAGAGCTCGAATCCCCCTACGACCTGCTCGGCTACTTCGAGGGCGTGCCGCTCACCGAGAGGGAATCGAACAGTGAACCGCTCCTTCCCGACCGGATCACGATCTTTCAGATTCCGATCGAATCGATCGCCACCAGCCGCGCCGAACTGGTCGAGGAGATCCAGAAGACCGTCGTCCACGAGGTGGCCCACTTCTTCGGCCTGGACGAGGAACGGATTTCGGAACTGGGATGGGACTGAGCGGAGACGTCAGTTGTCGGCGTGAGGGCGTTCGGCGCCGGTGCTCCCTCAATGACCAAGGTACGCTTTCTTCACATCCTCGTTGGATGCGAGCTCGCGCGCCGGACCCTGAAGGACGATCTCGCCGGTCTCCAGTACATACCCCCGGTGCGCCACCGAGAGTGCCATGTGGGCATTCTGTTCGACCAGCAGAATCGTCATGCCCGCGGCATTGATTTCCCTGATCGTCCGGAAGATTTCCTGCACCAGGAGCGGCGCGAGGCCGAGGGACGGCTCGTCCATCAGCAACACTTTTGGCCGCCCCATCAGCGCCCGGGCAATCGCCAGCATCTGCTGCTCGCCGCCCGACAGGGTTCCGGCCGATTGACTCATCCGCTCGCGCAGTCGGGGAAAAAGGGTGTACATCGACTCGAGGTCGCCGGCGACTTCGCGCGAGTCCTTTCGAAGATAGGCACCGAGTTGGAGATTCTCGCGCACGGTCAGGTTGGCGAAGACGATGCGCCCTTCCGGCACATGGCAGAGTCCCCGCTTCACGATGCGGTGCGCCGGCTCCCGGCAGAGATCGCAATTAGTGTACTGGATCGAGCCGGACCGGGGTCGGATGAGACCGCTGATGCTCCGGAGAAGAGTGGTCTTGCCCGCCCCGTTGGCGCCGATGAGCGTGACGATCTCTCCCTCACGAACATCCAGCGATACGCCCCTCAGTGCCTGGATGCCACCGTAGGCCACCCGCAGGTCGCGGACCTTGAGGAGCGCCTGGCTCATGCCGGGGCTCCATGATGCGTGACGTCCTCGCCCAGGTACGCCTCGATGACCTTTGGATCCTGACGGATGACGGCCGGAATCCCCTCCGCGATCTTGACTCCATGGTCGAGGACGGCAATCCGCTCGCAGATGGACATGACGAAGCGCATGTCGTGCTCGATCATCAGGATGGTCAGGTTGAAGGGCTTGCGGATTTCCTGGATGAGCTTGAGCAGATCCTGCTTCTCGGATGGGTTCATGCCCGCAGCGGGCTCGTCGAGAAGAAGAAGTTTTGGTCGGGTGGCCAGAGCCCGGGCGATCTCGAGGCGCCGCTGGTCCCCATACGGGAGGCTCTTCCCAAGCTCGTCGGCCACGGCGGTCAGGCCGAGGATATCGAGGAGCCGATCGACCTCGGCCGCCAGTTCGTCCTCTTCGGACATGAAAGCGGGAAGACGAAGCGCCGCGGCGAACAGTCCATGCTTTGTCCGGCTCTGCAACGCCGTCCGAACGTTTTCCGCCACGGACATGCTGTCAAACAGCCGGATGTTTTGAAACGTTCGACCGATGCCGAGGCGGCTGATCTGGTGCGTCTTCTGTCCGGCCAGCGAGCGCCCCAAAAAGAGAGCCTGGCCGCTGGTCGGCGGGAAGACGCCGGTGATCATGTTGAAGACCGTGGTTTTCCCGGCCCCGTTCGGCCCGATCAGTCCGATCAGTTCGCCGGAAGCGATTTCGAGGTCAACGTCATCAACCGCCTTCAATCCGCCGAACTGGATGCCCAGTCCGCGAAGCGAAAGGACCGGTACGCTCATGCCTTCGCCTCCTCAGGATTCCGCCGGCGCCGAGGTTTGCGTGTTCGGTTGCCCAGCAGACCCTGTGGGCGCACCAGCATCAGGACAATCAGCAGGATCGAGTAGATGACCATTCGGAGCGGGCCGGAGGCCCGGAGCAGCTCGGGCAGGACCGTCAACATGATGGCGGCCAGCGTGACGCCAGTCAGGCTTCCCATGCCGCCGAGGACGACCATCACGACGACCTCGATCGACTTCATGAAGTTGAATGTCTCCGGATTCAGGTACGAGTCATAGTGAGCGGCCAGAGCGCCGGCCACGCCGGCAAAGAAGGCGCTGACGATAAAGGCCGTCACCTTGTAGCGGGTCGTGGAGATCCCGACCGACTCGGCGGCCACCTCGTCATCGCGAACCGCCAGGAAGGCCCGTCCGCGGGTCGACTCGACCATGTTGCGCGAGACGATGATGGTGATGGCGGCGGTGCCGAATACCCAGATGAACGGGTTTTCGAAGATCGAATGGGGACTGCCCGTACCCGGGATATCGGAAAAGCCGAGCGAGCCACCCACCGACCTGGTATTCAGCAGGATCACCCGGATGATTTCGCCGAATCCGAGCGTCACGATGGCCAGGTAATCACCCTTCAACCGAAGCGTCGGAACACCCACGAGGAGGCCGGTCAGGCTGGCCGCCACGCCACCCAGATAGGCGCAGCAAGCGAAGAAAAGGACGCCGGCCATCCCCTCCGGAAGATGAAGCGTGCGGACGAGGAACTCCATCCAGGCGCCATGGCCGGGCTTGGCCAGGTTGCCCAGGTAAAACGAGAGTCCCGCCGAAACGTAGGCGCCGACCGCCATGAATCCGGCGTGCCCCAGCGAGAACTGCCCGGTGTAGCCGTTGATCAGGTTCAGCGACACAGCCAGCGTGATGCTGATGCCGGAGAGGATGACGATCCGGGCGATGTAGCCCGAAAATGCCGTCTCCATCAGGTAGTTCAGCGCGAACAGGACCAGGAGGCCGGCAACGCCGAGGCCGAGATTCCGGATGAAGTCGCGCCGATGGTCGATCATGCTCAGACCTTTTCCGGCACGGCCTTGCCGAGCAGACCTGCCGGCTTGAAGAGCAGAATGACGACGAGCAGGACGAAGGCGATGGCATCGCGATAGGTCGAGGAGAGGTACCCCGACACCATGGTTTCGGAAATGCCGAGGATCAGCGCGCCGAGCACCGCGCCGGGAATGTTTCCGACGCCCCCCAGCACGGCGGCCACGAAGGCCTTGAGTCCCGGCAGGAGACCCATGAGCGGCTCGATCTTGGGATTGGACAGGCCGACCAGGATGCCGGCCGCCGCCGCGAGCATCGAACCGACCACGAACGTCCACGAGATGACTGCGTCGATGTCGATTCCCATGAGGCGGGATGCGTCATGGCTGAACGAAACGGCGCGCATCGCCCGGCCGGTCTTTGTCTGGAAGATGACGTACTGCAGGGCGGTCATGAGCACGAGCGACACCACGATGATGATGAGCTGGATGTTGGTGATGATCAGGCCGCCTGACTGGAAGATCGGCTTGTTTTCGATGAGGGTCGGGAAGAACTTCGGGTCGGCGCCAAAGATCACCTGGCCACCGTTTTCCAGCAGAAGGGAGACGCCGATGGCCGTGATCAGCGCCGTCAGCTTGCTTCGATTGCGCAGTGGTCGGTAGGCCGCCCGCTCGATGATGAATCCGAGCAAACCGCAGATCAGCATGCTGGCGAGCAGAATCAGGATGAAATGAAGCGAGTCGGCCTGACCGCCCCAGCCGAGCCAGCGCGTCAGGTAAAAGCCGGCCATCGCCCCGACCATGTAGACATCGCCATGGGCGAAATTGATCAACCGCAGCACGCCGTACACCATCGTGTACCCGAGCGCGATCAGGGCATAAATGCTGCCCCACGCCACGCCGTTGATCAGCTGCTGCAGGAACTCGGTCATGTCGTTGTCGGACTCGCGGTCGGCGCGATGATCAGGGCTCGACCCGTTCGGCGAACTTCAGGGCGCCATTTTCGATCTTCAGGACGACCAGGGCCTTCCGGGCATTGCGCAGGGCATCGATCGTGATCGAACCCGACACACCTGGAAAGTCCTTCGTTGCGGCCAGCGCATCGCGGATTTTCGGCCCCTCGGTGCTGCCGGCCCGGCCGATGGCATCCACGACAAGCCGCAGTACGTCGTAGCCAAGAACGGCCATGGCATCGGGAACCTCGCCGCCGTGGGCCGCCTTGAACTTGATGATGAAGTCCTGGATCACTGGATTCGGGTCGTCGCTGGCGTAATGGTTCGAGAAATAGGCCCCCTCGATGGCCGCGCCCCCCACCTCCATCGTCTTCGGGCTGTCCCAGCCGTCCCCGCCGAGCATGACGGCGGAAAGACCCAACTCGCGGGCCTGGCGGGCGATCAGGCCGACTTCCTCGTAGTAGCCGGGCACGAAAAGAATCTCGGGGTTCGTACCCCTGATCTTGGTGAGCTGAGCCTTGAATTCGATGTCCTTTGCGCTGTACGCCTCCTCGGCCGTGATCGTGCCTCCGAGCTGCGTGAAGGTTTCCTTGAAGTACTTGGCCAACCCGACCGAGTAGGCCGATTTGACATCAGTGAAAATGGCCGCGGACTTCTTGCCGAGTGAGTTGTAGCCAAACTTGGCCATCACTTCGCCCTGGAACGGATCGATGAAGCAGATCCGAAAAATGTAATCACCCTTCTCGGTAACTTCGGGATTCGTGGACGCCGGCGAGACCATCGGAATCTGTGCCTGCTGCGCCACCGGCGCCGCGGCAATCGAATTGGATGAGGCCACTTCGCCGATCAGCGCCACGACCTTGTCCTGCTGGATGAGCTTCAGCGCCGACGTGCGGGCCTCGGTCGACTGGGACCGGTCATCCTCCGTGATGAGTTCAACCGGCCGACCAAGGACGCCGCCCGCCGCATTGATCTCCTGGATGGCGAGGCGGGCCCCCTTGTCGCACGACTGCCCGAAGTTGGCCGTGCCGCCGGTCATCGACGCAAAATGTCCGATCTTGATGGGGCCTGTGGATGCACCGCCGCCTGATTTCTTCGGTTCTCCCGAGCCGCCGGTTCCGCTACCGCCCCCCTGACACCCGACCGCCAGCACTCCGACCAGAATCGGGGCGACGACGAGGAGATTGAAACAATTCAAGACGGAACGAAAATGGGTCATACCGGCCCCCTTCGGAGGATTCGTGGCGGACGGAGTGAGCGGGTGAGTCAAAATCCCGCAAGTGCCAACGGAAAGTACGTTTAGCCCAACTCAATGTCAAGATGCGGTAATGCCACTCCGGGACATGAAAAAGCCCGCCACCCAGGTTGCGGGCGGCGGGCGGAAAGTCATCGGGGTCGGTGGGTGGCCTTACTTGCCGGCCGGCTTCGCCTCTTCGGGCTTGGCCTTTACCGTCTCGAGGGCGATGGTGATATCGACCTTTTCGGCGACGGCGAGGCCGCCGTTGTCGAGGACCTTGCTCCAGCTGACGTTGAAATCCTTGCGGTTGATCGTGCCGGTCGCTTCGAAACCGGCGCGCTGACCGCCCCACGCCTCGGTGAAGCCAAGGACGGTGTACATCAGCTCGACCGGCTTGGTGATGCCGTTGATGGTCAGATCGCCCATGACAACGCCGGTTTCCTTGTCCTTGGGCTTCACGCTGGTCGACTTAAAGGTGATCGTCGGAAACTTGGCCACATCGAAGAAATCCGGGGACTTGAGATGGCCGTCGCGCTTGTCGTTATCTGTGTCGATGCTGGCGGCATCGATCGTCACGTCGATCTTCGTCTCCTCCAGCTTCGCCGGGTCGAGCATGAGGGTGCCATTGAAATCAGCGAAACGGCCCATGGACTTGCTCACGATGTTGTGGCGAACGGTGAAGCCGACGGTGGAATGGCCGGTGTCGATGTCCCAGGTTTCCGGGGCGGCATTGGCGGTGGTGGCTATCAAGCCAACAGTCAGGACAGACAGGGTCAGGCGGCCGAAAGCAGTCAGTGGCATGAGCAGACTTCCTCCAATGATCAGAGTGGACTGGACTTATAAAGTAAGGGGTCGCGTGTTAGAACACGAAACAACCCCGCACGGTTCTGGCTTTCTGAATATGAACCTAAGTCATTATTTTTAAATGAGTTAGATCCTTAAATCAAAGCCACCGGAAAACGCGAAAGACCGCCAGCATTGTAAATACGACCAACAGCAGAATTCCGAAAATGTACCAGAACCCGAACGGGTCGTGGGCCCAGGGTATTTTATCGAAGTTCATCCCCCAGAGGCCCGCAATCAAGGTCAGCGGAAGGTTCACGGTCCCGATGACCGTGAGAATCTTCATGACCTCATTCAGCTTCTGCTGGGACTGCAACCAGTAGACCTCCACCGTTCCATTGACCAGGTCTCGATAAGTCTCGACCAGTTCGGTGAGTCGGATGAGATGATCCTGCACGTCGCGGAGGTAAACGCGCGTGGACTCCGCGATGACCGGATAGCCGCGCGAACCGAGGGCACTCACGAGGTCGCGCTGCGGGCCGACGATGCGACGCAATGCCAACAGCTCCTTCTTGATCTGGAAGATCCCCTCGAGCGTCTTTCGATCCAGGCGCTCGAAGAGGTCGCGTTCGGACTCGTCAATTCGATTCTCGATGGAATCGAGAACTGGAAAGTGCGTGTCGACCATGAGGTCAAGCAGGCTGTAGAAGAGATAGTCTGTTCCCCGCTCCAGGGTGCCGGCGTTGCGGCTGCACTTTTCCTGCAGCGCGTCGATCTCGGGGCTCTGATCCTCGTGGACCGTAACCAGGAAGTTCGTGCCCAGGAATCCGTCGATTTCGCGCAACCGGATGTCCCCACCCGACGACCCATCAACCGCGTGAAACGAGAAAAAAAGAGAGTCGGGATACTCATCCACCTTGGGGCGCTGGGTGCTGTGGTGGCAGTCCTCGACAGCCAGCAGGTGGAAATGAAACCGTTGTCCCATGTCTTCCAGCGTTGGAATGTCGATCGTGTCGATGTCGACCCAGAGTCGACTGCTCGGATCGCCGAGGAGTTCCGGCAGGTTGTCCGGATACCCCTCGATCCGATCGAGGCTACCGTTTCGAAGAAGTCGGGAAACGATGCCCATGCCGACCGACATAGAAGGAACTGATGACGAGCAGCCCCAGGAGGAGCGACCAGGTGAGGATGGTTCGGGGAGTGGAGTCCAAGCCGGTCATCGTGCCGCCGGCCAGGAGAACGATGGCAGCCAGGCCGGCCGTGATGCCCCAGGCCAGTCCAAGGACTGCGCCGATCGTCCATCCCTGTCGAAGGAGCCGGTGATGGATATGCTTGCGGTCGCGTAACAGCGGGTTTCGGCCGGCCAGCACCCGACGACCGATCGTCGTGGCCGTTTCGACGATCGGAACGGCAAGGAGGAGCATGACCGCCGAAAAGTGCTCAAAGCCCCGGCCACCGGATGACATCAGGAGCGGCAGGGCAGCCAGGCAGAAACCGAGGAAGTTGCTTCCGGCATCCCCGAGGTAGACGCGCGCGGGCGGCAGATTGAACCAGAGGAAAGCCAGGCTGCCACCGGCCAGGGCGGCCGCGAGAACGGCCGCGTCAATGTGGCCCGCATTTCTGGCCAGCGCGAATGCGGCGCCGGCCGCGATCATCGCCACCCCGCCGGCCAGGCCGTCGACCCCGTCGATCAGATTCAGTGCGTTGGCGCCGCCGACGAGACAAAAGACAGTCAGGAGCCCGTTGCCCCAACCTGGTTCGATGAATCCGACCGACAGGCCCAGTGCGTAGGTAACACTGGCAGCCACGATCTGGCCGAACAGCTTGACCAGGGGGCTGAGTGTGCGGCGATCGTCAAACCAGCCGATCAGACCAATCAGGCTGCCGCCGGCCAGGACCGGAATGAGTCCTGCCGCGGAGCGATGAGCCGAACCAACCGGCAATCGTGTCGCCAGAAGCGCCACCAGGAGCGTGGCGACTGCCAGGGCCAGGCCGCCCAGCCGCGGCGGACGTTCGTTGGAAGTCGCCAGCCCCATGCCCCGGGGAACCAGCAGCCAGAGCCAGACCAGGGTCAGCAGACAGACGGTGAGACCGATGCTCAGGTAGGACAAGCGCTATTCTCCCGGACGGTTTTCGGACGGCGTTCGGCGCCCGGTTCATCCCGGCACCGAATTTACCCTGTGAACGCTAAACGACGGTGCTCATGCTGACAAGGCAACCCCCCAAATTCTTTATCGGCCGACTCCATCTCCTGCTGTTGATTGCCCTGCTGAATCCGGGGGAGGCCGGGGCCCACGATTTCGGCGTCACCCCCGGAAAGGTGGTGGTTGACGGGACCACCGTACAACTGACTCTCGAGCTCCACCCCATGGATCTGATCCAGAATGTCCTGGCCGAGGAAACGGACCGGGACCGATTCGATGACCTGGCCGAGGTCCGCCGCCACGCCTCTTTGATCCGTGGCTACGTCGTGCCGCGCGTTCGATTCGCTGCCGACAACTCCCCGATCGTCCTGACGGCCGACCCCGGCTGGCCCTCCGACGACATGGCCATGACCCGGGTCGATTCCACCGGGAAGGTGGTGGCGGCGTACCTGCCGCTCCGCCTGACGGGCCAGCTGCCGGCCGGGGCGGCGATTCTCGGGATGACTTTTCTGCTGTTTGGCGAGGGGGAGTTTGTTCCATTGTTCAACATCGTCATCACGGATCCGGACGGTGGAGCCGTCCGGACCGAATTTATGAAAGTGAATCAGTCGGTTCTCGTCGATTTGAGCCCCTTCCGGGCGCATGCGGGGGGGGACAAGAGCCTCTCAGCGATTATCCTCGATTTCGTGCGGCTCGGCTTTACGCACATTGTGCCGCTCGGCCTCGACCACATCCTCTTTGTCCTGGGACTCTTCCTGCTCGGCGGCGGCTGGCGCCCCCTGATCAAGCAGGTGACTGCCTTCACGCTGGCGCATTCGCTGACACTGGCGCTGGCGATGCTGAATGTGATCCGCCTCCCCGCCCGCGTCGTCGAGCCGATCATCGCCCTTTCGATCGCCTACGTGGCGGTTGAAAACCTGTATCGTCGCGACGTCAACCGGGGCCGCTGGCTGGTCGTCTTCGCGTTCGGGCTGGTTCATGGCCTGGGGTTCGCCGGGGTCCTTACGGAACTGGGCCTCCCACCGGGTCGATTTCTGCCGGCCCTGATCGGCTTCAACGTCGGCGTCGAGGGTGGACAGCTAACCGTGCTGGCCCTGGCCGCCCTGGCCACCTGGCCCCTGCGTGACCGCACCTGGTACCGCCCATGGGTCACCCGACCGGCCTGTATTCTGATTGCGGGGGTCGGTCTCTTCTGGGCGGTGGAACGGGTTCTGCGATAAACTCCCCGCTCCCATGAATCGACGAACCTTCCTGATCCAGGCCGGCGCGGGTGGCGCGGCAATCCTGTCATCCGGGGCGTGGCTTTCCGCCGAATCCGGAGCGGCACCGGCGCTGGCTGACAGGCTGGCCACGCTCGTGGCTGAACTTGAGATCAAGTTCCCCTATGCCTTCGCGCTGTACACCCGAGATGAGTCGCTGACACTCGAAGTGAGCGACGACGGGAATCGGCTGACGACGACCGGGCCGAACGAGGGAATCGTGGCGGGGATCTGGGATGGCGGCATGATGCGCGAGGAAGCTACCTCGATGGCGAATGACGCCGGGATAAGGCGGCTGCGCGACCGCCTCCTGGCGTTTCCGGCGCCGTTGTCGAAGAGTGTGGACATGGATCCAGGGCCGCCGATCGTCACGGATCTCACGGAGGCCGGTCGCATTCCGATCGATAGCCGGAGCCTTACCCGGCGGCTGGATGACCTGGCCTCGCTCCGCGCGGCCGTTACGAAACGGAGTCCGGCCCTGGCCATGGTGCGACTCGAATCGTTGCAGGGCTCCAGCGAACGGCTCTTCGTCAATCGAACGCGGCGCCTGTACCAGAAACTTTCCCGTGCCGGCATCGGCGGCGTAGCGATGGCCAGGAAGAGTTCCGGTCGACCGGGCTTTCTCTTCATCCGCCATCGTGGAATCGGGGGCCTCGAGCACGTCGAATTGTCCGGGCCGGTGGTCGACCGCTGGGTCGAGCGCACCGAACGGCTGGCCGGCGCCCTCCCACCCGAAGCCGGTGAAATGACGGTGGTCACCGAGCCGAATGTGACCGGCGTCGTGGCGCACGAGTCATTCGGCCATGGCGTCGAGCTCGACATGTTCGTCAAGGGTCGGGCTCGGGCCGCGGCTTTCATCGACAAACCGGTCGGCTCGGCCATGGTGAACATCACCGACGACCCGACCCGGGCCGGCGCCTGGGGCTTCTATCACTTTGACGATGAAGGGTGGACGGCCGCTCCGACCCGCATCATCGAGAACGGCATTTTCCGACGCGGGCTTTCCGATTCGTTCAGCGCCCGGGCATCGGGTTTGCCCCGCACGGCCAACGGCCGCCGCGAAAGCTGGGATCACAAGGCGTACGCCCGCATGAGCAACATCTTCTTCGAGCCGGGGCAACAGACGCGCGAGGAGCTGATCCGCGGCGTCACGAAGGGGCTGTTGGTCGGGCACTTCTCCTCGGGGATCGAGGATCCCAAGGGGTGGGGCATGCAGGTGGTGTGCCAGTACGGCGAGGTGATCGAGAATGGCCGATTGACCGGCCGGGTCGTCGCCCCCGTGACCCTTTCGGGATATGTGCCCGATGTCCTTGGTTCGGTCGACGGTGTCGCCAACGATCTCGAACTGCCGCCCGGGACCTGTGGCAAGGGGTACAAGGAGTTCGTCCCCGTCTCATCCGGCGGGCCGACAATCCGCTTCAAGGCGCGGGTGTCGTAACGGATGCCGACGCCGAAGAATCCGATCGAGCGACTGAAGGCCATCCCCGGCCTCTCGGCCTGGGTGGTGTCGAGCCGCCGCACCCGACGCGAGGAAATCTACTTCCGCCGGAACGAAACCGAGAGCCGCCGCTCGGTGGAAAACCTGGGCGGACGGGTCGACCTCTTCACGACGAACGGTGATCGAACCGGTCGCGGCTCGTTCGATATCCAGGCCGGTGATCCCGCGGCGTTTGACCGGCAGATTGAAAAGGCCATGACCCTGGCCAGGCTCGGCAGCGAGTTGCCATTTCCCCTGGCCGGAAAATCCGAGTACGGCAAGGTATACCTGCTCGACCCCGAAGCGCGCGACAGCCTCGAGACCATGCCCTCGCGAGCCCGGGCGGCGATCCAGGAAGGGGTCGGACGGACCAGGGACGTCCGGCTCGCCGCGGCCGAGGTCTTCGTCACCAAGACAAACACGGCGGTGATCAACAGTGCGGGGGCCGCGGCGGAAAACGACGAGTCGAGCTACTTCGTCGAAGTCGTGCTGATGGCCGGTTCGGGCGCCGGGGAACAGGAACACCAGGCCAGGTGGCGAAAGCGGCGCTTCGAGGACCTTGATCTGGCGACTGCCGTTCAGCGCGAAGGGGAACGGGCCATCGATCGCCTGTCGGCGGTCAAGCCGTCGGCAGGGGCCACGCCGGTTGTCTTCGGCCCGGAACTGCTGGGCGACATGATCGCATTCCTGGTGCCGCTGGCCTCGGGGGCCAGCGCTTTCCGCAAGGACGGCGCCCTGACCATCGGAGAGCCGATCGCCGAACTCGGCGCTGATGCCGGCGATCCGCTAATCGTCGAGCTGGACGCCCTCTTCCCGTTCGGCCCCTTGTCGTACCGGATCGACGCCCTCGGAACGGCCGGGACAAATGTTCGGATCATCGAGAACGGTACGTTTGTCCGACCGCATGCCGACGCGCAGTTCGCTCATTACCTGAAACTGGACCGGGCCACCGGTGCGCCCGGTACGCCGCAGCTGCCGCTCGGAAAGCTCGCGTCGGCCGACCTCCGACGCGATCGGTACCTGGAAATCGTGTCGGTATCCGATCTCGTCCCCTCGCGCGGCTCGGGGCGCTTTTCCGCCGAGATCCGGCTGGGCTACGAAGTGACGGGCTCGACCCGCCGCCCGGTGGCCGGCGGCACGCTGACCGGCAACGTGTTCGAGGTCCTGAGCCGGGCTCGCTGGTCGAAGGAGGTGTCGCTCCACGACCGATACGTGGGACCGGATCTCGCCCGTGTCGAGAGTGGCCTCACGGTGGTCGCGTGAGGCGCCGCCCGGCGCCCCTTCGATTGGTCGCGGCGCTCCTCACCGGCACCCTGATGATGGCCGCGGGGGAATCCCGTGCGAATCGCATTCTGATACCGGAAGAGATGTCGCTGTCGGCAGCGATCGACTTCGCCGTTCCCAACGACACACTCTCACTGGCACCTGGCACCTACGAGCGGACGCCCGACCCCTTCATCAAGGCCATCGTCATCGAGGGGCGGGTACCGGACGATCCACCGGTCATCCGACGACTCGAGGCGGGCGAAGTCACCCTGCGGCATCTTCATTTTGAACCGGACGGGCCAAGCAGCTTGAACCCGATCCTGCTCCGTCTGCTTGGTTCGGCGCGTCTTGAGAGTTGCGTGTTTCAAGGATTTGGGATGACGGCCATCGAGATCCGGGATGAAGTCGGTGAGCACGACTGGCTGGTCGTCATCGACAATTGTCGGTTCAGCGAACTCAACGTGGGGATCGAGGCCGTTCTCGTTCACGACGGAAGTCGGATCGAGATCCGTGACACGCTTTTTGAGTCCAGTTTCTTCGGTATCAATCTGGTCACACCGGCGCGCGACTGTCCGACGGAACCTGGGGCCGAACCGCCTCCGTTCGGTGGCGGACCGGCCCGGATCAAGCTGTCGCGAACAAATTTTTCCGGCATGGCCAACGCAACCATCCTGGCCAGAAATGCCGCCTGGGCTCTCGACCTGATCGATTGCACGATCGAGGAAAGTCCGCTTGGCATCTGGCTTGATCGCGCCGGGGCCCGCATGGATCGACTGGATCTGCGCGGGCTCGTCGGTTCGAGCACGGGAATTCGCGCCATATCCAGTCGACTTGAGATGACCTCCAGCCGGGTGCATCAGCATGCCATCGGCATCGAGATGACGGACGCCGAAGGTTGCGAACGACCCGCCGGCGTTATCGGGGGAAGCCTCGTCGGTTCCTGCCGGCTGGATACGAATACCCAGAGCCTCGCGACAACACATCCAATCAACGCGGACTACAACTGGTGGGGCACGTTGATCTGTTCCGAAGCGCAGGAATTCATCCAGGGCGTCACGGTGCGTTTTCTCACCGACGCCACCGGCACGCAAATCATCGAGTGTCTGACGCCGGTTGAACCCGCCACCTGGAGCCGCATCAAGGCCCGTCTCGCTCCATGAAGCAGCTGAATCGACTCGCGCCGTACCTGGCGCGCCACCGCCGTGAATTGATCCTGGGCGGTTTCGCGCTGCTTCTGACCAATGCCCTGAGTCTGGCGACGCCCTGGATCCTGAAGCAGGGAATCGACGGCTTGAGCGCCGACATCGATTCGAACCGGCTGCTTTTCCTGGCCGGACTCCTGGTCCTGGCCACGCTGCTGGCCGGGGTGGGTCGCTATTTCATGCGCCTCTGGATGATCGGCATGTCGCGGCGGATCGAGTACGACATCCGGAACGATTTTTTCCGCCACCTTTCCACGCAATCGCCCGACTTTTACCAGCGTCACTCGACCGGCGATCTCATGGCCCTGGCCACCAACGACCTGAGTGCCGTGCGCAACGTCCTTGGCCCGGGAATCATGCACGGCCTGAACACCTTTGTGACGTTGATCGGAACCCTGTCGCTCATGCTCGTCATCTCGCCCTGGCTCACCCTCGTGGCCATGATCCCGATGCCGCTCGTGTCGGTGGTCATGGGGCGGTTCGGCGCGCTCATTCACGACCGGTTCGAGGAAGTGCAGCGCCGGTTCGGCGAGATCACCGCGCGGGCCCAGGAGTACCTGGCCGGCATTCGCGTAGTGAAGGCGTACGTGCAGGAAGAAAAGGCCATGGCCGATTTCGACCGAATGAACCGGGAGTTCGTGGGCGAGAACATGCGCCTGGTCCGGATCTGGGGCTTTTTCTATCCCTTCATGTCGTTTCTCTCCGGCGCCGCGGCGGCCATCGTGCTGTATGTCGGTGGCCGCCAGGTCATCGCCGGCCAGATCACGCTGGGCGACTTCGTGGCCTTCAACACCTACCTCGTCATGCTGATCTGGCCGATGATGGCCCTGGGATGGGTGGTCAATCTCGTTCAGCGCGGCGAGGCCTCGATGGGGCGTCTCAACGCGGTTCTCGATCAACCTCCGGCCATCGTCGACGGACCGAATCCGGTATCGGGCCCGATCGAACGAGGTGAGATCATTTTCGAGAATGTCCGGTTCGCCTACCCGGGCCGGCCGGATCAAGAGGCCCTGGCCGGCATCGACCTGGTGATCCCGGCCGGCTCGACGCTGGCCGTGGTCGGGTCCACCGGCAGCGGTAAGTCAACGCTGGTGCAGATGGTGCCCCGGCTGACTGACACCACCACCGGCCGGATATTGATCGACGGCATCGACGTGCGGGAGCGGCGCCTGGCCGACATCCGCTCCGGCATCGGTTTCGTGCCACAGGAAACGTTTCTCTTTTCCGACACCGTGGCCGCCAACATTGCGCTGGGTGTCGAGGAAGCCACCGAGCGACAGATTCGCGAGATGGCGGAGGCGGTGCGCCTGTCGGTCGACATCGACGAGTTTCCCGGCGGCTATGCAACGCTCGTCGGCGAGCGGGGCGTCACCCTTTCGGGGGGCCAGAAGCAACGGACGGCCATCGCCCGGGCCATCCTTCGGCGGCCCCGAATCCTGATCCTGGACGATGCGCTCTCCAGCGTCGACACGCGGACCGAGGAGGAAATCCTGCTGCGGATCCGCGAGGACATGCAGAGCCGGACGACACTCCTGGTTTCGCACCGGGTGTCGACCGTGCGCCATGCCGACCGGATCATCGTGCTGGAGCGGGGTCGCATCGTTGAATCGGGAACGCACGACGAGCTCCTGGCGAAGAACGGGCGTTACGCCGATCTGGAACGTCGCCAGCGCCTGCGCGAGGAGATCGAGGCCACCGCATGACGCCCGAAGCGCATCCCGAGGAGGAGATCACCGGCAAGGCGTTCGACCGCCGGCTGATGAGTCGATTACTTGGCTATCTCGCGCCGCACCGGGTGTCGGTGATCCTGGCCACCCTGGTTCTCCTCCTGACGTCCGCACTCGAACTGGTCGGCCCCTGGCTGACGCAGATGGCGATCGACGAAGCCATTCCCGCCCGCGACTATGATCGGCTGCTGATCCTGACGCTGGCCTTCTTCGGCGCGCTGGCCGGGGCCCTGCTGTTCACCTGGTTCCAGACCTGGATCATGCAACGGGTCGGTCAACTGGTGATGTACGACATGCGCCGGAAGATCTTCAGCCACCAGATGGGGATGTCCAGCGCCTGGTTCGATCGAAATCCGGTCGGTCGGATGTTGACGCGGCTGACCACCGACGTGGACGTCCTGAACGAAATGCTGACCTCGGGAGTGGTGGCCCTGTTCGGCGACCTGGTGACACTCTTCGGCATCCTCGGCATCATGTTCTGGCTCGACTGGCGTTTGACGCTGGCCACCCTGGTGGTGATGCCGCTGCTTGTCCTCGTGACCGCCTGGTTCCGCCGGGGCGTCCGGGAAACCTACCGGCTGGTCCGCACCCGTATAGCCCGGATCAACACTTTCCTGCAGGAAAACATCACCGGCATGTCGGTGGTGCAGATCTTCGGCCGCGAAGCGCACCGCAACCGGCATTTCGACCGGCTCAACGCCGACCACCTCGACGCCCACATCCAATCGATCTTCTATTACGCCGTCTTTTACCCGCTGGTCGAATTGATCTCGGCCATCGCGCTGGCGCTGGTCCTCTGGTACGGCGGAATCCGGCTGCTGGGGGCCTCGAGCGATGCCGCGCCGCTGACGCTGGGCGTCCTGGTGGCCTTCATCCAGTACGTCCGCCGATTCTACCGGCCGATCATGGACCTGTCGGAAAAGTACAACATCCTCCAGTCGGCCATGGCATCGGCCGAGCGGATCTTTCGGCTGCTCGACACGGAGGACCGGATCCCGGCCCCGGAACCACCCGCGGCATGGGAAGGGTTTCATGAGTCAATTGAATTTCGAAATGTCTGGTTCGCATACAAGGGCGAGGACTGGATTCTTCGCGATGTTTCGTTCACCGTCCGCCATGGCGAGACAGTGGCCCTGGTTGGCGCCACCGGCTCGGGCAAGACGACCATCATCTCGCTCCTCTGCCGCTTCTACGACATCCGGAAGGGATCGATCCTGATTGACGGACACGACATCCGAACGCTGGATCTCCAAAAGCTGCGGCGTTCGATCGGCCTCGTACAACAGGATATCTTCCTCTTCAGCGGAACGATCGCCGACAATGTGCGACTGGGCGACAACGACATCACGGTGGAAGCGGTGGCGGAGGCCGTCCGGCACGTCAATGCCGCCGGTTTCATCGAGGCCATTCCGGGAGGTCTGCAGGCGAGACTCGGCGAACGGGGCGCCTCGCTCTCCACCGGCCAGAAGCAACTGCTCGCGTTCGCCAGGGCGCTGGCGCATCGTCCATCGCTACTGGTGCTGGACGAGGCCACCTCGAGCGTCGATACCGAGACGGAGCAGTTGATCCAGGTGGCCCTGCACCGTTTGTTGACCGGGCGCACCTCGATCGTCATTGCCCACCGGCTGTCAACGATTCAGGACGCCGACCGGATCATGGTTCTGCACCGGGGACAGCTCCGGGAGCAGGGTTCGCACCGCGAACTGCTTCGGCAGGGGGGGCTCTACTTCAAGCTGTACCAGCTCCAGTACAAGGACCAGGAGATCGGGACGCGGAGCGAGGCCTGACGATCCCTTTCGGGATCGATCACGGGCTCAGGATCATCCGCCGTGTCGACACCGTTTCACCCGCCTCGAAGCGATAGAAGTAGACGCCAGAGGCTGCCGGACGGCCATTGTCTCCGGTGCCGTCCCAGCCGACTTCGTGCCACCCCGCGTCGAACGGCTCATCCAGCAGGCGTCGAACCAATCGTCCGGACGGTGACACGATCGTCAGCCGCACCTTCTCCGCCGCCGAAAGGCCGAAGCTGATCACCGTGAGTCTCTGGAATGGGTTCGGGGAGTTCGGCAACAGCGTGGGATGGAGCGGCGGCGCCGACAGCCCGGGTGCCGCCGACAGCGCCGTGATGGAAAAGACCGCGTCGCTCATGTCGAAGGCCAGGTTCACGGCATCGTGGGCCGTCACCCGGACGAGGCCCTGCATGGTGGTGACATTCGGAATCGACCAGAGATAGTTGCCGTCGTTCGGCTCGCCGTTCGCGATCGTGGTCCAGTTGGCGCCGTTATTCGTGGAGTAGGCCAGGTCGACGCCAGTCACGGCAACGTTATCGGAGGCCGTCCAGGTGATGCCCTGAGTGCCACCTTCGAGCAACACTCCTCCGCCGTTGGGCGCCAGCACTGCCACCACCGGCGCTACCAGGTCAACCCGAAGCATCCGAAGCTTGCCGGCTCCCCAGCTGGCATTGGGCACCGCGCCGGTGAAGCCGTCGACGAGCGCGTCCGCGGCCAGTTTGGCCTTGACCTGGGCCGGTGTCATGGTCGGATTGTCGGCCAGGTAGAGGGCCACCCCTCCGGCCACGTGCGGCGACGACATGCTCGTCCCCTGCTGCGTGAAGTGAACGCCGTCCGGATTGATCAACGGATTGCTGATGCCCGTTGTCGCCGTCGAGCGCGACGAAACAATGGCCGTGCCGGGCCCGGTAATGTCGGGCTTCATGACGCCGTCGCGGCGTGGACCGGGGCTGGAAAACCCGGCCAGCATGCCGGCGGACGTGGCGCCGACAAAAGAGTAGTTGCCAGTATCGATGGACGGCCAGCTCTGCCTGGAAGTGAACGCGCCGACGGTCACGACATCGGTGCCGGTTCCGGGGCTGCCGATCAGCTCGGCATTATCGACGTCGGAAGTGAAGGTCACGGCCGCGCCGGTCGTGCCCAGGCTGAAGTCAGCCAGCCAGAGATCGCACTCGGTCGAGGCATTCGTCGAGACCGGCGTCAACGTGATGGTCCAGACGCCGGCCCGCGGCGGCCGGGCCGCATTCGAGTCGTAGACCTGGATGAAGATGTTCTGGGCGCCCGAAGCCGAGGGGGTCAGGCCGTTCTCGACATAGATGTTTCCCGCCAGAGACGCCGCGCTTCCGCCATTCAGGCCTTTGGCGACCGGGCCAACCGTGACTGGCGAGGGCCCGGGCGAGGTCAGCGTGACGCTCATGTTGTCCGGCCCGTTGTAGAAGGCGTCGATCAGTATGTAATCGTTGCCGGCGCCGCCGGCGGCCGTGAACGCGGGCACATTGACGGTGACGGTTGACGCCGGGCCGGGCGGAACGAGCTGCTCGGCGTGCCGACCCGTGTTCCCCTCGTTGCCGGCGCTGGCCACCACGATCTTGCCCGGGCCGGTCAGGGAGCTGATGCCCGTGTCCAGCCCTTCGGTCCCGTCATGCGAACCGTACTGGCTACCCAGCGACAGGTTGACGACCGCCGGGCGGCCGAGCGCAGCCGCCCGCTGGAAGATGTAGTTGACACCGTCGATGACACCGTTTCCGCTGAAATTGGTAGCCACCACGATGATGTCGGCCCGGGGAGCCATGCCGATGAACCGATTGGCCGGCTGGCCGTTTCCGGTGGCCGACCCGTCACCGGCGGCACTGCCGGTGACATGTGTACCGTGGCCACTCGCATCCGTTTCGGTGCAGGTACCGGCGTTGATCTGCGCCTGCGTGCACTCGTTCCCGTATCCGAAACCGGCCGGTGGCGCGCCGGCGCTGTTCTGATCCCAGATGCTCAGGATTCGGGTGGTGTTATCCGGATTCCTGAAATCACCGTGGCTCCAATCCACGCCCGAATCGACGATACCGACGATGACGTTGGCGCCGGCCGAACCGGTGAAATTGGGGGAGGCGGCGCTCCAGTAGTTGGGCGTTGCGAGCGTGCCGGGCACCGATGCATCGTGGAGCGGCTTGAGCGGTCGGGAGGCCACGATTCGGGAGAGGCCCGGCATGGCCCTCACCTCGTCGAGGCGGGAGAGTGGCACCCGGACCGTGCGGACATTGTTCGACAACCGGCTGCCGATCACCACGCCCAGAACCTCGAGCTCGACATCGGAGGCGTTACCCTCGACCATCAGGTCGATGACCGGACCGGTGCCCGGCTGATCGTGGAGTACGAGACCCGGAGGAACCGGGTCCGAATCGTTCAACAGGGCGAGGCCCGGCGATTGGATGGGCCGGGCAAACACCGTGAGTGGAAAGTCGAGGACGAAGACCAGTACCGGGATAAGTGCGATCAGCCGTCGGAAAGTTGTCGGGAGCAGGGGTCGCAGGGTCACGAGAACCTCCAGAAGTTCGATGTCGGCACGGACACGAGGCCGACGGTCGCAACAAGCTTCAAACAAGTTGTCGGCCGGAAGGTTCGCGGAATGATCGAATCAGTGGTTTCATCGAGCCAAATGGCAACGCGTTACGAGCAGGCTCGATTCTTAAGATCGGGTGCACGGACCCGATCATTGCGAATCGATTGGCGCTGCTAGCTGGCGCCGCTCGATCCACCGCCGGAGGCGCCCCCCGAACTGCCACCGCTGAAGCCGCCGCCGGAGCTGGTGGAGGACGAGAGGGCGCTCTCCACCGCCTTGAGGTTGGCCTGCAGGCTCGCCAGGTTGGCCTGGATTGAATCCAGATTTTGCGTCACCGACCCCAGACGGTTCAGGTCATGGCCGGTCAGGATCCAGGCCGGCGTCACGAACCGGTCGGGTTCCTGCTCCATCAGTTTCTTCAGATTGGCCAGGTAGCTCTTCGACACGCCGAGCGCCGTGGCGTAAACAAAATGGTAATCCCACAGCTTGTAGTGTTCGGCCGGGGCGTCCTTCATGGCCGAGAAGTCGGACAGAAATCTCCGGTACGCCTGCCACTGCCGGGCCCTTCGCAGTGGCCCGGGCCGCCACTTCGGGATTCCGGCACCGCAGATCACGCCGAAGAGGCCGGCCGTTACGCCGGCCAGGATGCCTGTGACGAAGACAACCGGGTTGTTGCTGAACGCGCCGACCAGTATCAAACCGGACATGAGGGCGATGCCGCCGCCAATCAGGAGAAACATCCACCCGCCATGATTGCCGACAAGCAGGGTCTCCTTCTCCTGTTCGTACCAGGCCCGTGGGTTCGCCACCCAGTTCTGCATCCAGGTCGGGTTCTTTCGGAAGAACTTTTCCATTTCGTCCGGCTTGACCCGGTCATCGCTCAGCCGCGCCTCTTCCAGCATTCGCCAGGCATCCCGCTCGAACGGGGTCAGTTCGTCGCCCACGGGCGGTCGGGCCAGGACAAAGTCAACTTCGCGCCCCCCGCCGAAAACGAGAAGTTTCGGCTTCTCGCGTTCCTCCAGTTGAACAAACCCCCGTCGGGCAAAGTCGAGGAGCGTGGCGCCGAAAGCCTGGGGCCCGGCGCTGACGCCCGGTGGCGACTGATCGAGAAGAAACGGCACCGCGCCGGGTGGAATTTCCTCCGGGGGCTCGCGAAAATACTCGCCGATGCCCGCCACATCCGGCTCGACCCCGTACGCGCGGTACGTGCGGAAGGCCCACCAGGAAAAGGCACCCGCCAGGAGGCAGAGCAACGGCGCAAGGACCGTCGGAAAGGGTGGGCGCGGCGGACGCGAAGCACCACCCGATTCCCGAAGAGTTTTGCGGACATTGTCGCGGTAGCTTTGTGTTTCCACGGAGGTTTCGCGGAGCCATTCCTCGTATCGGGCTTTAGTCCCCTGCGCGAGGGCGGGCACCCGGGCGGGATCGAACAAAACGCGTGCCCGCACCCACTCATCCCCTGACAGCGACATGAGCGTGACATTGGCCCGACCCGAATCGGCCTTCACATCCATTTCACCGACCCGGCCACGCTCGGTGATGAGGAAGACCTTGAAGAGTTCGGCCGGGCCCGGGAGAAGTACCGTCAGATCGTATGAGTCGACGACGGCATGTTCCTCCTCGAGGACCATGCGGTCGAAGAGCGCCGCGTCGGTCGCCCGTGTGATCTCGCCGGTCAGCTGATAGTGAATGGCGAATGTCCGGATCTCGTCCCGGGCGTCATATTGCCAGTGGATCGCATTGTCCTCGACGCGCACGTTACGGATCGATCCGCCGTCGGCGGCCCGAACGTCGACCAGTCGTCCCTCGCCACCGGAACGGGGAGTCATCGGCACGAAAGCATTGTGGAATTCGCCGTCGAAGCGGTACTCGCGGATGTCGACGACATCAACCGTCCCATCGGGGAGGATCGACACCACCTGGCGGATCGACGCGTATCGATACGACTTGGCCCCGGCCGTCGCCCCGAAGGGGAGGAATACGGCCAGGGCCAGAAGAATCGCCAAAGGTTGGATGCGGATCATCACGTCGGAACGTTAGCCGCTGGCGTCGTCGGGATCAACGGGCGGGACGTTCGGTGCGAGGCGACCAGCGTCAGCCGCCGTTTCCCCACAGTTTCCGCCACCAGGAGTCACTTTTCGGCCTGGATCCCAGCTTCATCTTCCGGCGGATGTCGGCCAGATCCCAGCCGGTGAGCCCGGCCAGTGTCTCGGCCTCCCTGTCCTGGCGGGCGCGCAGATTTCGGAAGTAGTCGCGGGCCGCGGAACACTCCCCCGCCTCTCCCTTCCAGGGATGACGGACGATGTAACGCCCCTGGAAATTTTCCCGGTCGCCGGTTTCCTGGAAGACCAGGTCCTCGGGAAACGTCTCGGCGGTATAGCGGACATGCAGCCGCGTCAGTTGAACCGGGACGGCGCCGCCGCGCGTGTCGTTGGCCTCATCAAGCCAGAAGACACCGAGCTCGCGGAGCTCGGCACTCGACAGCGGGTCGGAGGCACAGGGGTCGCACCACCCCATGTTCCAGGCATATTCGGTGAAGACGGCCCGCCCCCCCTCCTTCGCCAGCGCCCGCTCGAACAGGGCGCGGTAGACATCAGCAAACTCGGTCAGGGCGAACTCGGGAATCTCGACATCCGAGGGGATCTTGATCGTCCGGTAGTTGGTGGTCTCGACGCGCCCTTCGCGCGTCATGAGATACACAATCAGGTCCTGGGCTCCCTGCGAATTAGCCATGCCAAGCCGGATCGGCAGCATGAACCGGGGCGATTCGAAGGCGAACTGGAGCGGACGGAGCCACGACAGGCCCGTGGCGGCCTGTTCCTTGAGATTGACCCTTGCCACGAAGAACTTGAGCCCCTGCCGGATATAGGGCTGCAATGCCCGTCGGGCGCCCGCCGGCACCCGGTAGCCGCTCTCGATCAGCCAGGTTTCGAGACCCCCCGATTCGGTGGCCGAGAGGATGACGATGTCGTACTCGCCCACCGTGTACTGGGCTTCGACGGTGACGCCGAGCGCCCGGCTTCGCTCGTCACGCAAGGCTCCAGCCATCGGGGGAGCAGCCGACTTGGCCATACCCCAACTCTCCGCCTCGTACACGCGACAGGGATCGGGGTCGTGGTACTCGACGAGGCGCGGGGCGCTGAAGGCATCGAGATGTTCGAACAGCGCCTTGTCGGCCACGTGGATCTGCCCCTCTTCCAATACGACCGGCACCGGGACGACCAGGGCGAAGTCCTTCATCTCCCCCTCGAAGTCGTTGAGCATCGACATGACGGTCTTGTTGTCGTGCCGCACCACCGCCACCTGGGAGGACTTGTTGTACAGCTTGACGTCGGCCCGGGCCACGTAGAAGCCGCAGAACGCCTCGGCGTCAGGAACCTGGAGCAGCAGCCCCGATGACGCAGCGCCGATAACGATCAACAGCAACAGTTTCCGGATGAGATGTGGCATTCGAACCTCCCGTGGGAATCCACTTATAGCGACCGGCGGGCAACCACCGATCAATCAGCGGAACAAGCGGCGAACAGAGAAACAGGGCCCAGATAAGACCGTTGGTGCGGAAGAGGCCGTACTGCCAGACGGCCGCGAGTACCGCCACCAGAAAGGCGTAGAGGATCCGTCCGCGCGGGTGATTCGGAATCGTCATCGGGTCGGAGATCATGAAAAATGCGAAGAGGAGGAGAGAGCCGTTGGTAAGCTGATGCAGGAAGACCGCCGGTTTCTGGCCGAGGATCATGACGCGAAGGGCCACGATACCGAGAAAGAACCCAAGGAACGCCCAGCTGATGTCGCCGCGGCGGGCCTTTGTCGTGACCAGTGTTCCAAGCATGAAGACCCACGCGGCAATGGCAATGTCCTGCCCCCACTGGCCCGAGGAAGTCCAGCTGCCGGGCAGGAAGAGGAGCGCCAGGACGACGCCCAGGTTGCCCGGATTGAAGACATGCTTCTGGCCCGTCCGAATCACGAACTTGGCCGCGATGGCGGCGCAGGCGGCCATGGGATGTACCCAGTTGGAATCGGCCCGGAGCAGCAGGGAAAGGCTGAAGGCCGTGATCAGCGCGCTCAGGTAATTGATCGAACCCTTGAGTTTCAACTGATGAATGAACAAGGCCTGCGTCGCGAGCGCCGAGGCAATTGCCAGGGCGATCTGTTCGGGGCGGATGGCAAAATCGCGGAAAAAGGCGCCAAGGCCCAACAGACAACCGAGTAACGCGATCTGGAACAGGCGGGGATCCTTGAACGACATCAGCCCTCCATGCGGCGGAACGGGGGCTCTTACCCGCCCTGGGACAGGCTATTCCCGGTCAATCCGCGCGTGTGACTTCGGCCGCCCCGTAGCGACGGGCCACATAATCTTCCAGCAGGCGGATGAACTCGGGGACGATTGCGGGACCCTTGAGGGTCAGGGCCAGCTTCCCGTCGATGAAGACCGGAGCCTTCGGATCCTCCCCGGTACCTGGCAGCGAGATGCCGATGTGGGCATGCTTCGATTCGCCCGGGCCGTTGACCACGCACCCCATGACCGCAACCGACAATTCCTCGACCCCCGGGTACTGGCCGCGCCAGGAAGGCATCCGGTTCAGGAGATAGGTCTGGATCTGATCGGCCATATCCTGGAAGAACGTACTGGTCGTCCGGCCGCATCCCGGGCAGGCGGTCACCTGGGGGTTGAAGGCGCGCAGTCCCATCGATTGCAAGATCTGCTGGCAGACACGGACCTCTTCGGCCCGGTCACCGCCGGGGAGCGGTGTCAACGAGGAACGAATGGTGTCCCCGATTCCCTCCTGAAGCAGGACGGCCAGCGCGGCCGTCGTGGCCACGATCCCCCGGGCTGCGAGGCCGGCCTCGGTAAGCCCCAGGTGAAGCGGGTAATCGCATCGGCCGGCCAGCCGCCGGTAAACGTCGATCAGATCCTGAACGCCGCTGACCTTGGCCGACAGAAGAATGTGATCGTGCCCGAGTCCGGTTTCCTCCGCCAGTTCCGCCGAGCGGATGGCGCTCTCGACGATGGTCTCGAGCATGACATCCCGGGCCGGCTTCGGCTCCGGGAGGCGGGCGTTTTCGTCCATCATCGAAGTCAGGAGCTGCTGGTCCAGGCTTCCCCAGTTGACGCCGATCCGAACCGGCTTGTCGTGATCGATGGCCACGCGGACCATCGTCTGGAAATTGTCGTCATGCCTCCGGCCCACGCCGACATTGCCCGGGTTGATCCGGTACTTGTCGAGGAGTCGGGCGCACTCCGGGTAGTCACGCAACAGGAGATGCCCGTTGTAGTGGAAGTCGCCGATGATGGGAACGCTCACCCCCCGATCGGCCAGGCGGCGGACGATTTCGGGGACGGCCGCGGCGGCCGCCCGGGTGTTGACGGTGATCCGGACAAGCTCCGAACCGGCCGCGTGGAGGAGAGCCACCTGCGCCGCGGTGGCTGCCACGTCCTCCGTGTCGGTATTGGTCATCGACTGGACGACGATCGGGTGCCCCGAGCCGACGGTCACCGCCCCGATTCGGGCAGTGACCGTCGACCGGCGCTGAATATGAGCCAAGGTGTGCCCCTCGGTCTTAGTTGATCGTGCCGCTGATGCTCGCCGTGGCGTTGCCATTCGGACTGGCCACTTCGATCGTCAGCGTGGTCACCTGTGCGGGCTCGCCGTCACCTGGGTCGTCATCAGACAGGGTGACCGAGAAGAAGGTGGAGCCCTGGCTCTGCGTGTCGGGCAGCACGACGTCACTATCACCGCCGACCTCGCCCACGGTGGCGGCCGCGGAAATGGTCGTGCCGCCGACCAGCGGATTGTTATTGGCGTCGCGGACGCGGAACGTCACCGTGACCGAGCCGCCGTCCGGGATATTGAAGGTTGGCGGGCTGGGACTCGTGATCTCCAGAATCGTGTGGCCCGACCACATGACACTGCCGCTGGTGCTGATGTAGCTGCCATTTTTCGCGATGGTCTGTGCGGTGATCAGAACGAGGCCGTTACCTCCACCTTCAGCCGGGTGCGGTCCCGCGGTTATCTGCAAGACGGTGGCCTCGCCGTGTTCGTCGGTGAACGCGCTCCCCTGGATCAATCCGTGACTGGCCGTGAACCAGGCGGCCGTCGAATCCGGGACGGGATTGCCGAAGGCATCGCCGACACGGGCCGTCACCCTGTTCCGGATACCATCGACGACAAGCCCCTCAATATTGACCCGCTCGAAGGCGATCGAGAAGTGGCCCGGATCGGGCAGGTCGCCATGAATGGCCACCCGGATCGGCTGGGAAACAATTCCACCAATCGCAGCCCGGACCTCGACCACACCCGCGTCGCTGCCGGAACGGACCACCGCGGCCACGCGACCACGGTCATTGGTGACGGCCGAGGCCACCGCGAGCGTGGCATCGGTGGCGCCGCCTGTCGGAACAATTGTGAACGTCACGGTGACGGCATGCTCGGAATCGACCGGGATGCCGTTCCGGTCCCGCACTTCGAGGGTGAGCGTGGCGGTCTGGGGTGACCCGGTCCCGATGATCCCGATCCGCGGCCGGTCGAGTTCGACAATCACGATGTGATTTGCCGCCTCCGACACGAAACGAACATCAATGGAACGGAGTGCGTCGCCACTGGAGGCGGTCACACGGGCCAGGCCCGTCTCAAAGCGGCCGGCACGGAGACGCGCAGTGGCAACACCGGCCGCATTGGTGGGCGTGACGGCTTCGAGTGAACCGAGCGTGGTCGAGAAGTTGACGGTCGTGCCGGCCGCCACCGGGTTACTGAAGGCGTCGGTCACGGTCGCGGTCAGGGTCGTCGATGAGAGGCCATCGGCGAGAACTGTCGGCGAACCGGCCGTGAGGGTCAGGCTCGCCGCATCAATGGGAACAAGTGTCAGACGGACCGTCCGGGTGATGCTTCCGGAGGTGGCCTGGATCGTCACCACGCCGGGCGTGGTCGCCGCCACATAGATGACGGAAGCCTCCCCGTCCTCCGTCACCACGTTGGGCGAAATCAGCGACCCGCCGCCACTGGTGATCTGGAATTGGACTGGCGTTCCGTCAGGCATCGGGGAACCGGAGCCGTCGAGGACCGTAGCGGTAATGCTCGTCCGATCGGCGCCGTCGGCGTCGAGGCTGGCCGACTGGACCGAGAGCAGGATGTTCTGGACCGTCGCGAGCGCCACGAAGTTGACGGTGGTCTGCTGTGTCAGCGCACCAAAACTGGCGGTGATATTTGCGGTGCCGATCTGCGTCTCCGATCGAAGCACGGCCTCGGCCTCGCCATTGGCGTCGGTAACCACGGGCGACGTGATGGATCCACGCGTTGTGGAAAAGTCGATGCGGGCGCCCGCAACCGGATTGCGTTCGGCATTGATCAGTCTGGCCACGACCTCGACTGACGATTCACCATCGGCCCGGATACTGGGCAAGCCCGACGACAGACTGAGCGTCAGGGCGCTGAAGGTAACGGTGGTCATCGCGGTGAGCGTCCGGCCGTAAAAGACGGTGACGGTGGAGGTGGCACCGCTCGTAACCCCCGTTAGCGTGGCGGCGGCCGAACCCGCCTGGTTCGTGACAACGCGCCCGGTGATCGATCCGGTTGACGCGCCAAATCGAATGTCCTGGCCATCGATCGGGATGCGGCTGGTCGTTTCAATGAGCCGGGCCACGATTTGGCTCGAGGAAAGACCGTCCGCCGGAATCACGCCCGGATTGGCGGATACCGCCAGGGTAACGCCCTTCATCGGCACCATGGCCTGGTCTTCGGGATTGGCCGCGGTGCCGAGTGCCGGGGCCGGTGCCAGCCGCCCCTCCCGCTGCAGGCGGGCGGCATCGGCGGCAAGTCCGGGTGCCATGACGGTACGGGTCACGATGACAACCGCGCCTGCCGGCACCGGCTTCAAGTGCCGCATCGAAACACCGGCGGCCAGGGGACCGAGCTGCGCCCTGGCGGCGCCGCTGTCGGAGATGGCCGTGGCCACGATCGTGGCCGAGATGTCGAGCGCACTGGCCTCGCTGGTGAATGTCGTCGTTGCGATGCCATCCGCGTCCGTGGTGGCAAACGGCTCGATGCTGCCGCGACTGGTCGTGAAAAGAACCCCGATATCCTCGAGGCCGCGCCCCTGACCATCGACGACGGTGGCATTGATTTCGATCTGATCCTCACCGTTGGCGAGGATCAAAGGAAAGGTCCGTGCGATCACAATCTCGGCTGGAACGCCGGAGGTCCCGTCGCCATTGCCGCCCGGCCCGCCAGGCCCCCCGTTTTCCTTGTCGCAACCGACCCCGAGGAGGCTCACGAAAATCACAATCCCGAATAGATTCAAAAGGCGCTTCATTGCGATCTCCAATGACGGTGGCATCACAACGGGCCGCTTCGAGGCACCCGCACGCGGTTCGGATGGCAATAGTAATATAGGATAGACGACCCGGGGGGCCAGCGTCACATCGTCGGATGCAAACCACCGGCTACACGACCGACCTTACCCCTCATTCCCGAGGTACCATGTGATCCTGGCCCTGATGGTCGCCATCCTGCTCCAGTGTGACCGGTACTACGACGGCACGTCGGACCGACTCATGGGTCCGACCCGGATCCTGGTTCTGGACGGCACGATCCGGGCCATGGGTCCGGACGTCCAAGCGCCACCGGACGCCCAACGGATCGATCTCGAGGGGATGACGATCCTCCCGGGGTTTATCGATTGCCACACCCACCTTTCGTACCTGTGGCGCGACACGACAGCAGCGCCCAATTTCCTTCCCGACTACCTTGGTTCGCCAACGCTGGTGGCCTTTGAGGCGGCCCGGAACGCCCGTATCACGCTCGATGCCGGGTTCACGACGGTCCGTGAGATGGGGTGTCTCGATGGCGCCGACCGTGCCCTTGCCGAAGCGGTGCGTCGCGGCCTCATTGTTGGACCCAGGATCGTGACGGCAGGAGCCCTCTACCCTCCATCGGGGGGCGGGCGCGGCGACATTCAGTGGCCTGCCGACGGCACCGTGAGGGACGCCGCCTCGATCGTGGCCAGGACCCGCGATTACATCGGCGACGGCTGCGACTGGATCAAGATCTACGCCACCGGCGGCACATATGATGACACGACGGGTGCCCCACTCTTCACCAGCGCCGAAATCTCCGGCGTCGTGGCGGTGGCCCATCCCCGCGGGCGCTGGGTGGCCGCACATGCCATGGGGCTCGAAGGAGCGCGACGGGCCATCGCCGCCGGCGTCCGCTCGATCGAACATGGTTCGCGCCTCGACGATGCGGCCGCCAGGGAGATGGCAAGGCGGCACATCTTCCTGGTGCCGACGCTGTATCACCTGGAGTGGTACCAGGTGCACGGGAACCAGCTTGGATACGGGCCGGGTTACGCGGAACGGCTGGCCGCCCTGACCCGGATCCAACTCGAGTCGCTGGGCAAAGCGAGGAAGGCCGGTGTCGACATCGCCTGTGGTTCCGACGCCGTGTACACGATGCATGGCCAGAACGCCCGCGAGATTGTCTGGCTGACGCGCGCGGGGCTCACGCCGATCGAAGCGCTCAAAGCGGCCACCGGCACCGCCGCGCGTCTGCTCGGACTCGAGACCGAGATCGGGCGGTTGGCCCCCGGCATGAAGGCCGACATCATCGCCGTACACGGCGACCCGACCAAAGACATCGCGCTCGTGACCCGGGTTGGCTTCGTGATGGCGGCTGGAACGGTGATTCGAGACGACCGTGTGATGCCAACCCCTATCCGATGAGTTTGACACCATTTAGCCTCTGATTGAACAATCCACCAATCCGCAATCCGGTCCAATTCGTATATGATCCGAACTTGGCGGCGGCCGAACCAATTTCGGCCCGCCTGGCTCGTTGACCATATATTGAGGAGGTTTGAATGTTGTCAGCAAATCGCCGATCGGTCCTGGCGCTTGCCATGACCATCGGCTGCGGCGCAGCCCTGTTCGCAGGCCCTGCCCCCGCCTCGGATCATCAGGATACGCCCGAGGTCGAGCTCAATCCCAAGTGCGACATCAACGATGTGTATGCGTTCCCTGGATCCTCCCCTTCGCGCATTTGTCTGGTCATGACGACCAGCTCGCCGATCGCCGCGGGGGCCACAAGTCCGTCCTTCGATCCGGACAAGCTCTACCAGCTGAAGGTTGACAATTCGGGCGACGGCGTCGAAGACCTGGTCCTCCAGTTCGTCTTCGAGGGCACCGGCTCGGGCCAGAAAGTCACCATGTTCGGCCCGGCGGAGCCGGCCCAGACCGGACAGCGGATGAAGGTCCTGGATGTGAATTCGACGCTGAACGGTGGCATCAATTCCAATCTCGGCGCCGGCGACAATGTCCAGGTCTTCGCCGGCCTCCGCGATGACCCCTTCTTCCTCGACCTCCAGCAGTTCTTCCGCATTCTCCCCGATCGTCGGCCGGTCACCGGGCCCCTGGCCGTGGCCAACCCGATCAGCCCCGCGGCCTGGCGCAACCCGGCGACCGATTACCTGGCCGGATTCAACACGCTGGCCATCGTGGTCGAACTTCCGCTGGATCGTCTGACCGTTGGCGGCAATGCCAAATTTGGTGTTTGGGGCACGATCAGCCGCTGACGCAAGTCGGCGCCTGATCCCACGAGATAAAAAGGAGAGATGAGATGAAGCAGTACAACTTGATTCGGTCGGCCCTGGCCCTTGTGGCGCTGACCTTTGCCGTCGCCGGCTGCGGTGACGACGATGACAACGGCGGTTCAACCGGCATCAACAAGAGCCGCGAGTATGTGCAGATCGAACGGCTGGGGAATCCCCTGGTCAGCGAGGTCTTTCTGGCCAAGCGCAACCACGGGGCGCACAACGCATCTGTTCCGGCGCAGGACGTCATGCTGTACAAGGCGGAGATGGAGGCGTTCGTAGCTCAATTCGGTCGCCCGTCGGTGGTCGGCACGACCCTGACCAGCGTCCTGTTGCCCGACATGCTGATCGTCGATTCGTCCAAGAGTTCGGCATCGGCCGGTTGGCTGAGCTGGGCCCTGGCCAACGGGTACGGCGGGCGGAAGCTCACCGACGATGTGGTTGATGCCGGGCTCGCAGCCATTTTTGGCACTCTCTTGAGCGCCGAGGGGGCCATCCCCTCGCTCGCGAGCGACAATGTAGCCAACAACGACAAGTCGTTCCCGAACAGCTTTCCCTACCTGGCAACACCGCACACCAACTGATCGAACGCGCCACGGCCCCGGCGACGCCTCTCTGGCGTTGTCGGGGCTTTTTTATTTCCGACTCCGGCGCGCTATCCTTCCCGGCATGAACGATCGATTCCTGAAGGCCTGCCGGCAGCAACCCGTCGATGCCACGCCCGTCTGGATCATGCGGCAGGCGGGCCGGTACCTGCCGCAGTACATGGCCATCCGGCGCGGCACCGACTTCCTGACCTTCTGCAAATCCCCGAAGCTCCTGGCTCAGGCCGCCTTTGATGCGGTGGATGTCCTTGGCGTCGACGCGGCGATCCTCTTTTCGGACATACTTCTGCCGCTGGAGGCGATGGGTTTGCCCCTCGTCTTCGAGGAACTGCATGGACCCCGTCTGCCAGAACCGATCCGGGGGCCGGCCGACCTCTCCCGCCTCATCGTCCCGGACCCGGCCCGAACGATGCCGTTCGTCGGGGAAGCCATCGAGCGAACGCTCGAGCGCCTTAACGGTGCCGTGCCACTGATCGGTTTTGCCGGGGCGCCATTCACGCTGGCGGCCTATGCCATTGAGGGGGGTGGATCGAAGAACTACTCCCACACGCTCGGATGGCTGCACCGGGATCCCGAATCGTTCGGCAAGCTGCTCGATCTGATGACGCTGACGGTCATCCGCCACCTGGAGTTCCAGATCAAGACCGGTGTTCATGCCGTCCAGTTATTCGATTCGTGGGGCGGCTGGGTATCGGCCGATCTTTATCAACGGGAGATGGTCCCCAGGCTCCAGCGAATCGTGGCGGCGATCAAGCCGATGGGGGTTCCGGTCATCCTTTACGTCAATGGCTCGACGCATTTGCTCGAAGCGATGAACGACACCGGCGCCGATGTTCTCTCGGTTGACTGGCGATTGCCGCTCGACGAGGTTCGTCGGCGCGTCGGACCGCGCCCCGCGTTGCAGGGGAACCTCGATCCCTGCTCACTTTACGCGTCACCGGAAATCATCGCGGCCGAAGTGAGGACCATCCTGGCCGAAGCTGGACCTACCGGTCACATCCTGAACCTGGGCCACGGCATACTTCCGGACGCACCGGTGTCGGGAGCTGTGGCCATGGTCAATGCGGCTCATGCGTCATCCCCGCTCGACACGCCTCATGCCGTGCGGTCGGTCGAGGCCGTCGACTGATGAAGTACGCCGTGTCCGTCACCCCGCCTCTCTTCGACGAAGCCTTGATCCGGAAGTACGATCAGTCGGGCCCGCGCTATACCTCATACCCGACGGCGCCGCAGTTCCACGAGGGATTCGGCCCGGCCGACTACATCGGCGCCGTTCGAGCGGCCGGCGCGGCACCCCTGGGGGGCGCCTCGCTCTACTTTCACCTGCCGTTCTGTCGGCGCGTCTGCTATTTCTGTGCCTGTAACACCATCTTTACCGACGATCGCGCTGCCGGCCGCTCGTATAACGATACCCTCAAGAGCGAGATGGACCTGGTGCTCGGGCAGATGGCCAATCGCCCCGTCATCCACCAGCTTCACTGGGGCGGCGGTACGCCGACCTTCAGTCCGCCGGAAATTCTCGACGAACTGGGAAGCGCCATCCACGAGCGCTTCACCCTGGCCATTGATGCCGAGATATCCGTGGAGGTCGATCCGCGCGAGACGACGCCGGCCCACCTCGAGGTGCTGGCCCGGCACGGTTTCAACCGGATCAGCCTTGGCGTGCAGGACTTCAATGCCGATGTGCAGAAGGCGGTCAACCGCATCCAGCCGTGGGAGTTGACCCGCGCCACGGTGACCTCTGCCCGTGAACTCGGATTTTCGAGCGTCAACATCGATCTGATCTACGGCCTGCCGCGGCAGACGCCGGCCGGTTTTGAGGAGACCATTGAGAGGCTCATCGAGCTGAATCCCGATCGGGTGGCGCTTTTCAATTTCGCGTACCTGCCGGCGATGGTCCGTCATCAGCGCGTTCTGAAGCCGGAACAGTTTCCCTCGCCGGCCAACAAGCTGACCATGCTGCGCCGTGGCATCGAGCGGCTGATCGGGGCGGGCTGGGCCTTCATCGGCATGGACCACTTCGCCCGTCCGAGTGATGAGCTGGCGGTGGCCCAGGCCAACGGAACCCTGGGACGAAACTTCCAAGGGTATACAACACGAGCCGGTCTCGACCTTTTCGGCTTTGGCGTCAGCGCCATCAGCCAGATCGGACCGACCTACTCGCAGAACTTGAAATCTCTTGCGGCATGGCGAAGCGCCATCGAGTCGGGATCCTCTCCGACCTGGCGCGGGATCCTGCTTTCCCCGGACGATCGGCTGCGCCGCGAGCTGATCATGGAGTTGATGTGCCAGTTCGAACTCGACCGGCAGGGGTTCGCCGCCCGGCACGGCATCGACTTTGACGAGCGGTTCGCCACCGAGCTTGCGCTGCTGGCACCCATGGTCGCCGACGGCCTCGTCCGGGTGACACCCGAGCGGATCACCGTACTACCCGCCGGCAGACTGCTCGTCCGAAACATTGCCATGACCTTCGACGCCTATCTCTCTGACGACCCGGCCCGCCGGTTTTCCCGCACTGTCTAGGAGCCCCGTGAACGATACGACCGCGATCCTTCTCATGACCTACGGCACGCCGGATGGCAAGAGCGATGTGGAACAATATCTCTACAATATTTTCAATGACCCGGATATCATCGAACTCCCCTGGTATGCGGCCCCGTTTCGATCACTTCTCGCCCGAAAGATTGCGCGGGGACGCTTCGAAGAAGTGCAGCACAACTACGGGCGACTCCCCGGCGGCCGTTCACCGCTCAACGAGCTGACGGCGGCCCAGGGGGAGGCGCTGGTTCAGGCACTCGCCGGGGATGGCCGCTTCGAATCATTCCTTGGCATGCGCTACTGGGCACCGCGAACAGAGGAAGCCCTGGCCCGAATCGTCGAGCGCGGCATTCGTCGGATCCTGCTGCTTCCGATGTACCCGCAGTACGCCCGGGCGACCACCGGCTCCTCGATCAATGATTTCCGGAAGGCGGCGCGCCGACTCGGAGTAGCCGACCGGATCGAGGTCCGGGCCATCTGCTGTTTTCCGGACAACGGTCCGATGATCGAGGCGATGGCCAGGGACATCCGGGTGGCGGCCCGTGACCTCTCGGCCGACGAGTTCCGCGCCACGCCGTTGATTTTCAGCGCGCACGGACTGCCGCAATCGGTCGTCGACCGCGGCGACCCATACCAGAAGCACGTCGAGCGAACGGTGGCCGCGGTCGTGTCCTGCCTCGGCGGACACCCGGATGTTACGCTCTGCTACCAGAGTCGTGTCGGAAAGCAGGAGTGGCTGAAGCCCTACGCCGAGGATGTGCTCGACGCGCTAATCAAACGCAAGGCGCCCCGTGTCCTCCTCTATCCGGTGGCCTTCGTCACCGAACACTCCGAGACGCTCTTCGAACTCGATATGCTTTACGGCGACTCGCTTCGCGCTGCCGGCATCGATTACCGCCGGGTACCGGCCCTTGGAATCAACCCGGGTTTCATCACGGGACTGGCGGATGAGGTCCGACTGGCCATGGCCGGCCCACTCCTTCCGATGTCCTGAATGCCGGATCAAGGTGTCCTGGTCATCGGGGGCGGCATCGGGGGCTTGGCGACCGCCTTCCGGTTGGCCGAGGCGGATGTACCGGTCTGCCTCCTCGAAGCCGCGCCGCGGGTGGGCGGCGTGATCGAGACCGTCGAAGGTGACGGCTGGCTCTTCGAGTTCGGGCCAAACACCATCACGACGGCCGAACCGAGCCTGCTCGCGCTCATTCACGACGCCGGCCTCGACGACGAGATTCTCACCGCGGATGGGATAGGCGCGCGCCGGTACATCGTCCGGGACGGGCGTCCGGTTCCGGTGCCCATGTCACCCATGTCCTTGCTTGGTTCCCCCCTCCTGACCCTCCGGGGAAAATTGCGCGCGGCCGCCGAGCCGTTTGTGCCGCGGAGGCGGGCGGCGCCGGGGGACGAGGAATCGGTGGCCAACTTCGTCCGCCGCCGGCTTGGGCCGGAAGTCCTTGAGTATGCGGTGGGGCCGTTCATCTCCGGCATCTACGCCGGCGACCCCGAGCGCCTCGGCGTGCGACATGTGCTGCCGCGTCTCGAAGCCCTTGAATCCACCTCGGGTAGCCTGACGGCCGGCGCCTTCGCGGCCCGGTCAGGCGGAAACGCCGCTCTCCCGCGACGGAAGACCCAAATGATCTCGTTTTGCGGTGGCCTTCGGTCGCTCACGAATCGGCTGGCCGGGCGCCTCGGTGGTCGGGTTACCACGGGGGCCACCGTGACCCGACTGGAATCAACGACAGACGGCTGGCGTGCGCATTTTTCCGGGCCGGATGGCACGGCCCGACATCACGACGCCGCGCGCGTCGTCCTCGCCGTGGACGCACGGACAACGGCACGCCTGCTCAACGCGCCGGATCTGGCTGATCTGCCGCACGCCGGAGTCCGGGTGGCTGCCATCGGTTTCCGCCGCGAGGCGGTCGGGCACCCGCTGGACGGCTTCGGCATCCTGTCACCCCGCGCCGAGGCCTATCGGCTGCTGGGTGTGCTCTTCACGTCATCGATCTTCGCGGGGCGTGCGCCGGAAGGTCACGTGGCACTGACACTGATTGCCGGAGGAGCCACCGATCCGGCCGTTCTTGAATTGTCCGAGGATGACTTCCTGGCGCAGATTCTGGATGAACTCCGCCGGCTGCTCGATGTCCGGGGCCGCCCCGTTTACGCCATGACCCGAGCATGGCCACGCGCGCTACCTCAATATGAGCTCGGCCACCAGCGATACCTCGATCGGGCCCTGGAACTCGAGAGAAATCTTCCCGGAATTCACCTCCTTGGCAGCTGGCGGGGCGGAGTCTCCGTGCCGGATCGAATCCGGGCGGCTCACGAACTGGCCGGCCGGCTGGCCAGGCCTTGAGCCATCGCGGATTCCATTTCGCCGCGTTGTGCATTCTAGGATGCGCCGGAGGGGTTCCAGTATCGGCATCCCCGTACGCTGGACCGATCCGCGGTGTCGCCCTGGCGGAGATCCATCCGGGTCGTGAACTTGCGCCGTTTCTTGCCGCGCTGGACGACATCAAGCGGCTCGGCGCCGAGTGGGTGCTTCTGCCGGTGCACGGGTATGTCGATTCGGCGGCGGCGCCCCTGGTGGACGAGGAATGGGAGCCGCCGGTCGATCTGGCGACCTACCGACTCTTCACGGGAGCCATCGCCCGGGCAGCCCGTGAGCGCGGCCTGGCGGTGGCGCTGATCCCATATCTCAACCTGCGCGACGGCGGCCCCCACGACTGGCGGGGAAATATTCGCCCGTCGGACTGGACGGCCTGGTTCGCCTCGTACGAGCGATTCCTTGCGGGATGGGTCGAACTGGCCCGGCTCGAGAACATACCGATCCTGGGCGTCGGAGCCGAGTTGGTCACTTCCGAATCGCACGAGCCCGAGTGGCAGGCACTCATCAAGCGCGTCCGGGCCCGGTACCAGGGCCGCATCCTCTATTCGTGCAACTGGGATCACTATCGCGAAACCCCGTTCCTGGGATCTCTCGATCTGGTCGGACTCTCCGGATACTATTCACTCCCCTATGACGCGCCGCTCACCGAATTGGCCATCACGGAGCTCTGGCTTGAAGTGAGGACGGAACTGCTTGCCTGGCAGAAGGAGATTGATCGACCGTTTCTATTCACGGAAATCGGCTACCCGAGCATCAAGGGCGCGGCGCGCGACCCGTGGAACTACACGAAGGAGGGTCCGCCCGACGTTGAAGGACAGGCCAGGGGCCTTGCCGCGTTCAGTCGCGCCTGGCACGGGCAGCCGGAACTGGGCGGGGTCTTTTTCTGGAACTGGAGTCCGTTTCGGGGCGGGATGCTTGATCGCTCCTATTCGATCAAGGAGAAGCCGGCTGCCGGCGTCGTCAGACGATGGTTCCTCGGCTCACATCCTTGAGATGTTTCATATGACTTGCCCTCACCACCACTCTAGCAGTACGTTACTGTCCGGCGACAATTGCAAGTCTGTCCCGTATCGAGGCAGGGAGGGCCGTTCATGGAAATCACCGAGGTACGCATCAAGCTTTGCGACAACGACCCCGTGCGAGCCATCGTCTCCATCACGTTTGATGAGGCCTTCGTGGTGAAGGGGATCCGCATACTGCATGTCCACGATCGGTATATCGTTTGCATGCCGAGCCGCCCGCGCAAGGATGGCCGCCATCAGGACGTGGCCCATCCGATCAACGCGGCAACGCGCGACCGATTCAACAAGATCATTCTCGACGCCTACGAAGAAGAGTTCAGGCGCCGCGAACGGGGCGAGGGTCCCTCGGATCATCCCGAAGACGAACCGGAGTCACCGGCCGCCTGGGCCCCGTGAAAGGTCTTCTCTTCTGGACCTGCGCCGGGCTCACGATGGTCGTTTCGGTGGCAGTTTCCCTGGTCTATTTCAGGTTGGCCATGAACCTGATCCCCCCGGCCTTTCTCTCCCAGTTCAACCAGGCAGCGGCCCAATCAGCCTTCATTTTCTGGGGTCTCGGCATCGGTATTGTCCTCTTGGCGATCGAAGCCGCCCTCTTCTGGCTCCTTCCGCGCCTCTTCCAGCGGAAATCCATGTCCTGATTGCCGTTTGCGCGATCCAGCCGGGCCAATCGCCCGGTCCTGGGCAGGCCACCCGGGCCCCGAGAGTACAGCTCACCACCCTCCTGCGGCCCGTCAAATTCCCACTTCGATAATCTGTTTGACTGAAAAGAAATAGGCTGTTAGATTAGAGCATCACATTCAGTTTACATCTGCGGCATTACATCGAGAAATCATGGCTGGAGTGGTCAGATTCTTGCGCTCACCGGTCCGGGGGGTTGGGTTTGCCGCTGGCGGCGGACGACCGGTGCGAACTCCACTATCCTGAAGGAGTCCTCCGAGCATGATTGGACGGCGACCGAGCTGGCTTCTAGTTGCCATTGGACTGTCCATCGCGGCCGGCCCCGTGACCGACTCTCTCTTCTTCACTCCCCCGGCGGTGGCGGCTGCAACGGTTACGACCCGCAGCAAGAACGCCTCCGGCAAGAAGCCGGTGGCAACGAAAGCCGCCACGAAGAAGAGTTCCACGACAAAGAGCTCTTCAACGAAGAAATCGGCCGGCAAGTCGGTCTCCACTTCGAAGAGCAAGAAGAAACCGTCGACAACGGCCCGAAAGGCCGTATCGAAGAAGAACCGGAAGTCCTCACGTCGTGCGTCCAGTGGGGTGGTTGTATTCGATCCCGCCCGCCCGGCAACGCTTCGCGCCGAGTCGGCGGTGGTGCTCGATCGGCGAACCGGTAATGTCCTCTGGGGAAAGAATCCCGATGAACGCCGGCCGGTGGCCAGCCTCACCAAGTTGATGACGGCACTGATCATCATCGAATCGCCACTGGAGATGAACGATTCCATCACCGTGACCGTGGCCGATGTCACGGGCGCGGGTCGAAGCCGTGTGCGCGCCGGCAATCGCGTCTCCATCGGCGATCTCTTTCACTGCTCCATGATTTCCTCCGACAACGCCGCGACGCGAACCCTGGCCCGGGCCACCGGTCTCTCGTCAACCGCATTTGTCGCCCGCATGAACCAGCGTGCCACCGAACTCGGGATGGAACGAACACACTATGCCGAGACGACCGGACTCGATGCCGGCAACGTCTCCACCGCTCGCGATCAGGCCCGCCTCCTCGACGCCGCTTACTCGGACCCGATGATCGGCTCGCTGCTCCGAACGGAATCGCATTCATTCCGGTGCGGCAAGCGCACCGAAACCATGAACAATACCAACCGCCTGCTCCGGAGCCGCACCGACGTTGTCGGTGGAAAAACCGGATTCACGCGGCCAGCGGGATACTGCCTGGCCACGCACAGCGGTGACGCCGCCAATCCCAGCCTCACGACCGTCGTGCTGGGGGCGCCGTCAAATTCGAGCCGGTTCTCGGAATCAGCCAAGTTGATCGACTGGGCCAAGAAAGGCCTGGGGCCGGTGGCTGGAGAAACCGCAAGCTCTCATCGCCGCTGATCGTTCGCACGGCCGCTGATACATCTTTCAAACCCCAATCCGAGGTGGATTCATGCGTAGCGCGTTCCTCCCCCTGTCCGCCATCCTGGCCGCCCTCGCGTCTTACGCAACCCCGGCCAGCCCCCAGGGAATCGTTTCGGGGAGCGTGGGTGGTGATGAATTCGGGGCCGGTGTACGCGGGGTGGGCGACCTGAACAACGACGGCTTCGAGGATTTTGCCGTCGGCGCCCCGGGGCAGGACGCCCTCGGCAGCGAGGCCGGGCGGGTCTACCTCTTCTTCGGGCAGGCTAAGAACTTCAAGGATACGCCCGACATCATTCTCGGCGCCGGCAACGGCGGCGATCACTTCGGTGCGGCCGTGGCCGGGATTGGCCGTTTTAACAACGATGCCTATGACGATCTGGCCGTTGGCGCTCCAGACAGCGATGCCGACGGTTCCGGGCGGGGGCGCGTCTACCTTTACTTCGGCGGGCCCTCCACCACCAGCCTGACAACCGGGCCCATCCTCAGCGGGCAGCAGGGTGGCGATCACTTCGGCTACGCCCTTGACGGCGGATTCGACTTCAATAACGACGGGCAGATGGACCTGGCCGTCGGCAGTCCGGATAACCCCGCCGTCGGGCTTCAGGGTGGCCAGGTTCGAATCTACTTCGGAGCCACGCCGGTGACGGCAGCCGGTGATGTTGTGCTCACGGGCGATCAGGCCCAGGACTGGTTTGGTGCGGCCGTGCGCCGTGGTGGCGATGTCAACAACGACGGCTTCGGCGACCTGATCGTGGGTGCCCCTCAACCGTTCGCAGCCAATGCCGGCAGAGCCTATGTCATCCTGGGCCGCGGGGACGGCGCGGCTCCATCCCGCCTGACGCTGAATGGGGAGTTCGGTGGTGACCGCTTCGGGGCGGCGGTGGCCGGCGGCGGCGACCTCGACAATGACGGCTTTGACGACGTGGCCGTCGGCGCGCCGAAACAGGACGCCAGCCAGACCCAGAACGGTGCCATCTATGTCTTCAGGGGCGGCAGCCCGATGAATACGCAGTTCGACGCCATTGTGGGCGGCCGTGAGTCCGGCGACGAAATGGGGACGAGCGTGTCGATCGGCGGCGATTGGAATCTGGACGGGCGTTCCGACCTCCTGGGCGGCGCGCCCCTCTCGGACGATGGCGGCAATCAGGCGGGCGAGATCAATCTCTGGCTGGGCGCAAACCCCATCGATACCGGGAGTCGCGCCGTGTACCTCGGGCCGCGACTCCTGCCCGGTTTCGCGGCGGCCGACGAATTCGGGACGGCCGTTGATTTCACCGACTATAACGGCGATGGCCACGCCGATGTCCTGGGTGGGGCGCCGCGCGCCAACCAGATATCCGGCGACGAGACCGGCTTCGTCTCGCTTCAGTTCTTTCCGGGTACGCTCGTGCCGGTCCGGTTGCTCGGAGTGACGCTGATACCGGCCGGCGATCGGGTCGAGCTCTCGTGGGCGGTTGAGGATGATGGCTCGATTCTCGGCTTCCACGTCGAACGGCGCTCCCCCGGCACGGCCTGGTCACGCCGCACGGCATCAATCCTCTTTGCATCGTCGGGAGTCTATCGATTCGTGGACATCGACCAAGACCTTGCCGTGAGCGGTATCCGGGAGTACCGGCTGGCGGCGATCAGCCGGAATGGCCTCGAAGATACCTTCGGCCCCTGGTCGGTCGTGGTCGGGTCGGGCGTTCGTCCGCTTCTCGGAAATGGCTTCCCGAACCCCTCCGTTGCCGGTATCACGGTTCCGGTAGTTCTGCCCGAGGGCGCCTTCGTCACGGTGACCATCGTTGACGCCGCCGGCCGACTGGTCCGCCGCCTTCACGATGGCCCGCTGCCCGTGGGGCGCACGAATCTCTGGTGGGACGGTACCGGCGACGACGGCGCGCGTCGGACGGCCGGCAGTTACTGGTATCACCTGGCTACCGACCGGACCGTCGAAAAACGCAAGGTCATCATCCTGCGCTGACGCGCCTCATCCGCTGAGGTGCATGAGAAGGGCCTCCTCCCGCAGTGCGTCATCGACCCGGATCGTCAGGGTGACCCCTTCCTCGAGAAAGACCAGGTTGAGTTCGACCACCGGCAGTGGCACCGCCGCCTCGATCGCCAGGAGATAAGCCAGCAGCTGCGGCCGGTGATGCCGCGCGGCCCCCTCCCAGCCGGATGCCTCGCGGCGATCGGTCTTCCAGTCGACCAGCACCAGGCGATTCTCCTCCTCGAACAGGAGATCACAAATGCCGTCGATTCGGACCGGGGATCCCCCCGGGGCGGAAGAATCGAATCCGGCGAGGAGCGGCACCTCGCGAATCAGTCGGGCGGCGCGCCCCGCCCGGGCCCACACGGGAACAGACAACGCGACGTCGACCAGCCTCGCGACGCGCAGTGCGTCCTCCAAATCGAGAATTCCCTCGGCCTTGATCGCACAGGCCACCTGGCGTTCCCGATCGGCGCCATCGACCGCCACGCGTTCCAGTGCGACGTGCACAGCCCGACCGACGGGGCGGCCGTCGAGCCCGGCGCCGACGGCAATGGACGAATCGATCGCCACGGTCCGGCCGGATATGATTGAGGGATTGACGCGCCGTGTCGCCCGTGGCCAGGTGGCTTCCAGGGCCTGCCGCCGCAATGCCTGCCCGGCGCGCACTCGTGCCACAAGGGCGCCGTTCGACAGGGCTTCGAGATCCGTTGGCGCGGGTAACCGCCAGCCCCGCCGGAAAAGCGGCTCCTCGGGCGGCGAACCTTCGAGTGCTGGCCCCACTGCGGGCAAGTCGTCCAGATCGGCAGCCGTCAGCAGTTCGCGCAATCCAGCCGACTTGCCGGTCAGGGCCACGATGGGAAGCACCAGGAGATCACGGGCCCGTGTCGTGGCCACGTAGAAGAGCCGGCGCAGCTCGGCCTCCGAGTGAAGCTTCTCATCGGTCTCGAGGCCCTTCCAGCCGGGCGTCGCACCCAAGTGACCCTTGAGGCCGCCGAGCCGGAATCCAAGCCGCGGCCTTCCATCGGCGTCCCGGCTCATCAGCGATTTCGCCATCGAGTGGGACAACTTCCCGTCGAGGTCCACCAGCACCACGATTGGATATTCGAGTCCCTTGGATCCATGCATCGACTGCATGGTCACCGAACCCTCGGCATCGTCTTCGACCCCGGGCGAGTCACGCTCCTTCTCGAGCGTCGCCTCGCGCTCGGACAGATAGCGAATGAAGCGGCGGAAACCGCCGGCGTGGGATTCGAATGTCCTGGCCTCATCCACGATCTTCTGCAGATTGGCCACGCGCTGCTCGCCGAGCGGCATCAGGGCGAACAGTTCGACCGCCTTTGTGGTGCCCAGCACGGCCTCGACGATTCTTGTCGGCCCATCCGAATGCCGGCGGCCATGCCATGCGCGTATCTGTTGCACCGCCGCCAGCAGGCCCGCCGGTGCCGTACTCCGAACGGACCCCGGGTCAAAAAGGCCGGCCTCCGCGCCGATCAGCAGCTCATCGTCCGTAAATCCGAAAAGCGGCGATCGCAGCGACGCGACCATCGCCACCCGATCGCCGGGGTTGTCGATGGCCCGCAGCGTAGCCAGAAGTGCCTGCACCTCCACACGCTTGAAGTAATAGCGCCCCCCTTCCACCCGGAATGGAATGTCGGCGGCGCGAAAGGCCGCTTCGTAGGCCTCGAGCGGCGAAAACGTCCGAAAGAGGATGGCCACGTCATCCCATCGAGCCGGCCGGGAGTCCCCCCCCGCTTCCCGGTCAACGACGCGCCAACCCCCTTCCGTCAGGCCGCGCATCAGAAGTGCCGCTACCGCCTGCGCCTCGAGCCGTCGCCGCGCGTCGGCGCCCCTGTTCTTCGGCTTGCCGCCGGGCAGGGTCGGGCCGATGCCGTCGACATCGAGACGGAGGACCCCCCCCGCCATTCCGGCCGGCTCGTCACGAAAAGGGGTCAGGGGAGAGTAGGCGGGCTGATGGGTACCGGCCGCATCGGGCGGCATAAGGCGCTCGAACAGCCGGTTCACCCAGGTCGTAATCGACGGGCGCGTCCGGAAATTTTCGGTGATGACATGACGCGCACCTCCGGCAAGCGAAAGCTTGCTCACTGTTCGGGAGTACATCTGAATATCAGCGCGCCGGAATCGATAGATCGACTGCTTGGGATCACCGACCACGAAGAGGCGACCCAAACCCGGAACGGGAGAACCGCCCACGCCTTCAACGTCCGCATCCTCGGCGAGCCGGGTGATGATTTCGACCTGAACCGGATCGGTGTCCTGAAATTCATCCACGAGAATCAGGGGCCAGGTGGCGGCCAGATCGCGCTGCACGTCGGAATCGGTACGCAGCAGATCGCGTGTCCGAAGCAGGAGGTCCTCGAAATCGAGTTGACTCCTCTCCGCCTTCTTCTTCTCGTAGGCCCTGAGCGCTCCATCGAGGTGACGCACCGACAGCACGGTCATTGCGGCTCGATACGCCTCGGCCCACGCGGCATGCGTCGCCAGAAGATCGGCGACCAGGCCACGGAGTTCGGCCAGACTCTCCCCGACCCAATCACCCTTGTTCCCACTTCTCCCCAGTTTTGGCAGATCCGGATCGCCAAGGAGGCGATGACGTGGAATCGTTGATCCCGGTGCTGCCTGGCCGGCCAGGCGCTCCACCCGATTTCGTGCCGCGCTCATGGCATGCCAGGCCCGGTCCCCCGCCGGCTTGCGACAATCATCGAGGAGGCGATCGAGGTCCGCGTGAAGGCTCGCTGCCGCGGTCGAGAATGCTCCCCAGGCGGCCTCGGGATCAAGGGATGGGGCCGGCAGGAGGGCGTCCAGATCCGTCAACAGATCACGGTGGCCCAGCATCTCGCCAGCCAGTTCCGCCAGGTGAACGGGGCGCACGCCTGCCTCGAGGGCCGGCCGGAGGGGAGATTCCAGATCGGCCAGTTCCTTCGTGATCCACTCGTCGAACGCCTCGTCGAAGAGAATCCGGGCCTGCACCTCGTCGGCCACGCTGAAACCCGGTGTCACGCCGGCTTCAATCGGCCTTTCCTTCAGTATCTGGGTGCAGAAGGCGTGAATGGTCGACACGGTGGCCCGATCGAGCCGCCCGCGGGCGGTCTCGAGCCGGGCGAGACGCGCGGGATCGAGCGGCTCGCCGTCGGGACCGAGGCCTGTATCAATCCGCTCACCGATCACGTCCCGAATCCGGACCCGCAATTCGCCGGCGGCTTTTTCGGTAAAGGTGATCGCCGCGATCTGGTCAATTTCGGCCGTACCCGTTTCGACAATTTCCAGGATTCGCTCGACCATCAGGCGCGTCTTGCCGGTCCCGGCACTGGCCTCGACGAAGCACGAACGATTGAGGTCGGTCACGATCGTTTGTCGCACGGCGTGATCGGATGGCCGCCGGCTCATTCCGCCACCTCAACGCCCGAAGCCTCGTCGAGGCCGGCCAATCCGGCAAACCGCGGGTCGTCCCGCTTGCGTTCGAACAGATCCTCGCGATTGACACCGCAGACGGACGGGTAGGGGCAGGCGCAGCGACCGACCCCCTCGCGCTCCGGCCAGGCCGGCAGGAAACCCGAACGGATGGTATCGGCCAGGATCCGAATGATGGCGGCGAACCACGCCGCCTCGCCCCGCGCCGTTTCGTCGCTCAGGACCTCGAGCGCCGTGCCACCGGCGAGGAAGAGATATTCGGCGTCGATCCGGGTCGGGGCTCCGGCGCGCGCGGCCAGTCCCAATCGATAGGTCGCCAGTTGCAGGCGCCTCCCGCCGTCGAGCGGATGTTTCGGCGTCCCGGTCACCCGGCCCGATTTATAGTCGACGATCCGCGCGACGCGACCGTCGGCACTCACGTCGACCCGATCGATGTAGCCGCCGAGGCGTTCGACCCGCCCGCCGCCCAGCTCGACGCGCGCCGGCTTGGGATCGGAACCGGCATCCTCGCTACGACCACGCCGGGGTGGCCGTCCGAATCGAAGTTCAAACGAGTGCGGCACCAGCGCGTCCATCCGGGTGAGTTCAAAATCGAGCCACTCCGCGAGGTCGAGGCGAATCCGCTCCGACTCGATGCTCCAGAGGAGCGGATGCCCGGTGAGGCCCGATTCACCAAATTCAGCGAGTCGCCGATCGACGATCACCGAGAGCCCCCGTGCGAGCATCTCCTTCGCGGCCAGCTGACCTCGGCCCGTCGCCCCGCGCGCCACCGTCAATTCCTCGCCAAACCGGGTGAGAAACTCCTGCAGGATGGCGTGCAGCAGGAGGCCCCTGTCCAGGTGAGTCAGTTGCTCGGCATCCTCCGGATTGGGCTCCTCTTTGAGGCCGAGTCCCCTCTCAAGCAGGAAACGCATCGGACACGTCGCGCAGGTCTCCAACTCCGTGGCCGACCAGACGTGGTCCGCCCCCCAGCGGCGGGCCAGAATCTCGAGGGCCATCGGGTCGGCGAGGGCGCCGTCCCGCGACGTGAAGACGGGGCGCCAGCGATCTCCGGCCGCTTCCAGGCATCGATCGAATGCCGGATCGGCCCGCAGGAATGCCACCCGTTCGGGCCGTCCGGCGCCCAGCGCCGCCATGACCAGCATCTGGTCGAATTCACGATCGTCGAGGGCATCCTCCAGCAGATGCCCCGAGGCCCCTGCCGGCGGCAGGAGGGTGTCCGGGTGCCTGCGGCCGGCCTCGCGCGCTTGTGTCAAATGGTCCAGCGGAATTCGGATTCCGGTCCCATCCAGTTCCCTGAATCCGACCGGATGCCCCAGCTCACGGGCCGCCGCCTCCAACAGGAACGACGAGGCGATCGACGGACGTCCCTTGGCCGGATCGAGACGACTCCACGACAGGGTTCGATCCTGCGCCGACTCCCACATCAACTCGAAGAACAGTTTTTCCTCGTCGACACCGCTCCTTTTCAACGGCAACCAGGCGACGCATCCCGAAAGGCGACGGCGTTCGGCGTCGAGCAGGATCGGATCTTGAACAACCGGTCCCGGAAAGCTTCGCTCCGTCACGCCGGAAAGGAAGAGATGATCGAAATCGAGGCCGCGCAGCGACACGAGATCGCCGGTCACGATTCCTTCGCGATCGTGGGCGACAACACGCGCGGCCGCCTGAAGTCGGCGATCGAGCAGCCATTCGAACGCCGCCGCGTCGGCCGGTTCGCCGGCTCGATCGAGGGTGTCGAGGGCCAGGACCTCGGTACGGACCGCGCCGGCCGAGGGATCAGCGGCGAACCACTGATCGACGACTCCGACCAACCGATCGGCCATGGCCTTGAAAGTCTTGCTCCCCGCAAATTCCCGGAGCAAGCCAAAGAGTCGGTCGAGATGCGGAGCCAGGGTCGCCACGGTCGCCGCCGCATCGGCATCACGGCGAAGCGCCCGTTCGAGCCCCCGTCGCCAGGAAGCCTCACCGCGGGTGACGCCCGAAGTCTTGCTCAGCGTGTCAAAGGCGGCCACGGACATCGGCTCCGTCTCGGCCAGCGCCAGGTCGAGGAAATCGATCACGTCCGAGCGCAGGGTGCCGCGACCGGCCATCTCGAGGAACAGCCGGAGGCCCCGTCCGACCCGGCCCTGCCGCAACGGCTCGCCCTCGTTCGAAGCCAGCGCCAGTCCGGCCCGACCAAAAACCTCTCGAACGTGTCCGCGGAACCGCTCCTTGTGGCGATATATCACGCCGATCCGCCCGGGACGAACTCCCGCTTCGATCAGCCGGCGGACCCGACGGGCCACCTCCGTTACCTCCCGACGCTCACCCGCCGCGTTGAACCAACGAGTACAACCCGGCTCGTCCAGCGCAGCGGGCCGCTCCTCGATCGGAGCCAGAGCCGCGAACCACTCCCGGGTCGGGCGGGCATATTCGGCCCCCATCCCCCCGACAAGTGGCAGATAGATTCGCATTTGTCGGTCCCGGGACAGGGCCTCGATCAGCCGACGCTGGTTTCCCGTCAGGTCGTAAAAGCCGTAGGTCCAGACGGGCTGCCCAATCCGGAAGCTCCCGGCGGCATCCGCTGCCAACGCCAGTCGCTGCCCCACCGTCGCCAGGCCCAGTGCCTCGAGTTGCTGACGCCACCCAAGATAGAGCCGGAGCGTCTCAGCTAATTTTGGATTCGCCGTCCTGGCCAGTTCCTGGAGTGCCGCAAGGTTGGGCCCGGACTCATCCAGGTCCCGAAAGGTAGCCAGGAGCGACTCGTGAAACCCGCCCCGACGGGCCACCGCACGAAAGCGGGAGTCGGCCGAGTCGGCCAGCCGCACGGCCAGATGTCGAACCAGGAAGGCGGCAACATCCTCGGCCGGAGCCGGCACGGTGTCGGACTCGGACAGGATGGCATCGGCAAGACCGGTCGCCAGCTGGCACTCGAGCTGAAAGCCGCCGATGCCCGCCCGGACGACCGACTCGCGGAGATGAGCCAGGATGGTGCGACTGGGAACGAGCACGAGGAGACGGGCCCATGGATCCCTGGCCCGGAAGCGGGAGAAATCGTCAACGAAGGCCGATTCGAGCGCCCGGAAGCCGGACGCTCCAATGATCTCTGGGTTTGCTTGGCGCGTGGTCACCCCTGTGATAGCCTCTTTAGCTTCCCGAGCTGGCCGCGATCGTGGTCCGGCTTTTTTTCTGTGTTCGGTGAGCCCGCGCCCCCTGACGGTGGCGCGTCTGCCCCGAAAGGAGACCAATTTCCGATGATCTGCAAACTGTCGAAGCCCGGCCATTCGGCTTCGTTCCGGAACGCCCTCGCACTGTCCCTGACCATTACCCTGCTGGTCGGTTGTTCCAAGTCGAACAACTCGGCCGCAAAAGGGAGCGAAAAGGTAGGCAAACTGCCCGCCGGGGTGGCCGCCAGGGTCGACGGCACTGAAATCCCGACCAAGGACCTCGACCAGATGATGCTGGTCATGATGCAGCAGGGGTTTCAGCCGGATTCTACAACGCCCGGCGCCACGCCGGACGAACAGCGGCGGAATTTTGCCCTCGACCGGCTGATCGAGCGCCAGGTCGTCCTGAATGCCGCGCTGGCCGCGGGCGTCGGCCCCACACCGGCCGAACTCGACCAGCGAATTGCCCAGGTCAAGACAACCTACGGTATCGGCGATTCGCTTCCCGACGGGATGACCGAAGCCACTCTCCGCAAGAACTTGAGCGACGACATGACGATCACCCAGTATTTCAACAAGACGGTCATCGACTCCATCCCCGTGTCCCAGGCTGATGTCCAGGCCTATTACGACCAGAATCCGGCCATGTTCGCCGGCGACAACAGGATCCACACCAGCCACATCCTCTTCCTTGTGCCCCAGGGAGCGCCGTCCGAGCAGAAGGCCGTCATCCAGAAAAAGGCCGAGGTTGTGCTGGCGCAGGCAAAGAAAGGCGAAGATTTCGCCGAACTCGCCCGAAAATACTCAGAGGACCCGCAGAGTGGACCTGGAGGCGGCGATATGCAGTGGTTCAACCGGGGCCAGATGGTGCCGGAATTCGAGGCAGCGGCGTTTGCGATGGATGCCGGGCAGATCAGCAATTTAGTGGAGACCTCGTACGGGTTCCACATCATCAAAGTCATTGAGAAGGGGAAGCCCCTCAGCATCGAGGAGGTCAAACCGGACCTCGAACGGGTACTCCGCTCACAGAAGGCTCAGCTGGCCGTCAAGGCGCGCATTGACCAGCTCAAGGCCGGAACCGATGTCGTCAAGGCCCAGACAGCCGGCTAGAACAAACCTCGCGGCCGGAGAAAGACACCCGACAGCATGTCACCAACGAAAATTCTTCGACGCGCGATGGACCTGCACGGCCGCCAGGTTTCCTCGCGCATGCGAATCCCCGGAGGGCGCCGGCGTTACGGGCGCTGGTTCCGGGAGATGAAGGTCGATTTCAGCGAAGTTGTCCTCGACATCAATCCCGAACGCATCGCTCCAGGCGGAATCAACCTGGTGCAGATCTCCGACATTCACTCGGGTCCCTACGTCGATGGCGCCGACCTGTTCGGCGTCATGGACCGTGTCACCGCCATGCAGCCTGACCTGATCGTCCTGACCGGGGATTTTGTGAACCGCGAGCCTGCGGAACTTGAGCCGGCGCTTCCGGCGCTTTCGTGCCTCGCGGCGCGGGGCGGCGTTTGGGCAGTCCTCGGGAACCACGACTTCTGGGGCGACGGAGCCACGGTGGCCGCCATGCTCGAGGGAATCGGCATCCGGATGCTCCGAAACGAAGGCACCGACATCGAGATCGACGGCACCCGCTTCCATCTGGCCGGAGTCGACGACTGGAAGGAGGGAGAGGCCGACCTCCCGCTGGCAAGCCGCGATCGAACCAGCGGCATGCTGTCGATCCTCCTGTCCCACTGCCCCCAGATCATCGACGAAGCCGCCGACATGGGCTACGACCTCGTTCTCTCGGGCCACACCCACGGAATGCAGGTTCGCCTCCCCATATTTCGTCACCTGGCCCGCGACTTCATGCACGACAGCCACGACCACGGCCACTCACGCCACGGCGAAGGGGGCCGCACGCACCTCTACATCACGCGCGGCCTCGGCGTCGTCACCCTCCCCTGGCGCTACAAGTGCCCGCCCGAGGTGAGTTGCATCCAGTTGCGCCCCCGCGCCGCCTGACGCGCCGCCGAACGTCGCGAAGAACCATCTGATCGGGATAGGGGGTAGCGGGTTTCGTCCCGCTACTCCCCTCCCACACCACCGGACATGCGGGTCCGCATCCGGCGGTTCGACAGGTCAGCGACCGGCCAGCCTTGGTAGGCCGAGCCGATCGAAGTAAGAGACTGGCAGAGCGGTCTGGAGAGCCCCATGCGCCGCCATCGCCCACCAGCGTCTGGCGTGGGCCGCCGCCGCCGTGGCCACACGTTCCGGGACTCCCCGGGCACGCAGTTCACGATGGACGGTCGTTCCTCTTTTCCACTGTTTGAGCTGGACGGCGCGCAGCCGACGATGGATCCACTTGTCGAGATCGCGGAAGATGCCCGGAGTCTGAGCCAGCTGATAGTAGTGCTTCCAGCCGGTCAGATAGCCGCGCAGCTCTTTGACCACGACGATCAGTTTCCGACCACCACTCCGGCCCGTGATGGCCCGGATACGGTGCTTCATCTCCTTCAGGGCTGCCGGCGCAACGCGGGGGCGGATCTCTCGTCCCGGAGCTACCCAGAAGCTGTAGCTCACGAACTTGCGACTCCATACCCGCGCTACCGTGCTCTTGGATTCGTTGACGCGGAGCCGAAGCGCGGCGAAGAGCCGCTTGAGCGTGGTCATCGCGTCTTCCGCCGCCCGCCGCGACCCGGTGTACACGTTCAGGTCGTCGGCATAGCGCACGAACGCGAGGCCTCGCTTCTCCAGTGCCTTGTCTACTTCGTCCAGAAACACATTCGACAACAGCGGCGAGAGAGGGCCGCCTTGCGGCGTTCCCTCGTAACGCTCCACCACTACCCCGTTTGCCATTAGCCCGGCTTCGAGGTAGCGGCGGATCAGCCGCAGTATCCGGGTGTCCGCGATCTTCCGACTCAACCTCTCCATCAGCATGTCATGATTGACCCGGTCAAAGAACTTCTCCAGGTCCACGTCTGCTACCCAGCGTCGGCCCGACTGGATATACCTCTGCGCCGCACGCACAGCATCGTGCGCGCTGCGCCCCGGTCGGTAGCCGTGGCTGTGGTCGGAGAAGGTGGGGTCGAAGATCGGTTGCAGCACCTGTAGCAGGCACTGCTGGATGAGCCGGTCCAAGACGGTCGGGATACCGAGTTGCCTCGTTCCTCCTCCCTTCTTGGGGATTTCCTGCCGCTTCACCGGTGGTGGCCGGTAGGTCCCCGCGAGCAGTTGCTCCCGGATTCCGTCCCAGTCACGCCATAGGCGCTGCTTCAGGTCCCCCACGCTCATCCCGTCCACGCCGGGACTGCCCTTGTTCTGCCAGACACGCCGATACGCCGCGAGCATATTGGTGCGCTCGACCACCCGCTCCATAAGCCGGGGGTCACCTCTTGAGCGTCCCGTTCCTTGAGCCGTCTTCCGGACTTCACCGCTGCGCTGGCCCTCCGGGGCTTCACCCCGTGCCTCCAGCGTTAGCTCCAGTTGATCACCGGACTTCTGGCGCCTGGCCCTTCCGCGACCCATGGTCGTTGGCTCTCCGTCGTTCTGCCCTTCACCGCTCGCTTACGAGGACGGCTACTATGGCGTCAGCTGACTCCTCGCTCCGTGGCTCGCGGCCACGTTACCCTTTCAGGCATGAGGCGAGGTCTCCCCGGGTAAGAGTCGTGACTTTCCCCGCACCACCGCCGGATCTACGCTATCCTCCTTTGGTCGCGAGAGCTTCGCGGTCATTGGCCCGCTCGCCCTGAAGAACAGCGCCTTCTATCCGGTTCCTGTTCGTCGGCTCGCGGTTCCGTTCCCCGCTTCTTTCAGCGCCACCCTCGCGGCTGGCCGCCTTGCGGTTCACTCGAGGTCGCTGCGACCAGCTTCCTCAGAGGACTTGCACCTCCGTATCACGCCCATGCCGGGCACACCAATGACAAAACCCCCGGTGGAAATCCACCGGGGGTTTTGAATATCAACTGGTGACGAAAACTTAAACCTTGTAGCGTTCCCGCTTCTTGTGGCGGTTCGCGCGGCGGCGCTTCTTCAGCTTGTGCTTGCGAATCTTCTTCCGCCGCTTCTTGATCAGACTACCCATTCCGTCATCACCTTTCCTGGTTAACGCACCAGCCGGGCTGGCGCCAGGGCCGGATCTCACAATCCTTGGATTAGTTCAGGAAGCGCCTGACTGTACTGATGTTGACGGGCTGAGTCAAGCTTTGAGTCGGGGGCGTGGTTTCGGCCCCCGGTTGCCTGATCCCAAGCTTTGTGATTGTGCCCCAATGAGATACGACAGGTGGGCCAATTTACATCCAGGCGGACCAGAATCTCCAACCTGCACGCGAACGGGCCTGTCGACAGCGCCGGTGCGAGCCGGATGACCATGATCAAGATCGAGATGTTCGTCGGCGTGATTCGTAAACCCCGGATACTGTTTCGTTATCAGGGTCTCTCAACTCGGCCTGGACCGAGTTAAGTTAGCCATCGCTAACACAACTGGCACCGGTGCGAGTTGATCATGGTGACATGCTACCGTTGAGCCGATCGGCGGTACTCCACCGGACCAGATACCGGACCAGCACACACAGGGGAGCGCTCAACGTGATCCGACGACTGCTGACAATCATGCTGCTGGCCTTAAGCGTCTCCGTTATCTCCTGTGGCGATGACGAAGAGGAGCCACCTGCCGATCTCTACCTCCCCCAGACATCCGAAGACAACGTTATCGAGAACTTGCAGCGGGCCTACCGGATGCGGGACATCAATGCCTTCATGCAGTTGCTGGCGGCTGACTACCAGTGGTATTTCGACCCGGTCACCCGGGAACAACTCGGCATCGAGTTCTGGACCCGGACGGAAGATTCGCTGGCCACCGCCGCTCTCTTCAGTTGCCCCGAGGTCAAGAGGATCGAAATTGAACTCGGCTGGCCGGCGGGATCCGCGATGGACGCAGGGTTCCTTCCACCGCGCGTGAACTGGACGAAGCTCTTCCTCAGCGATGTCTTTCTGGACATCGACATCAAGCCCGAGGATCAGGAGACCACGACCTTCCGTGTCGAGCAGCAACAACAACGCTTCTATTTTCGCCGTGGCCGCACCAATCCCCCATCGGGTCCGGCTGACACGCTTGTGTATATCGTCGAGTGGCAGGACAAAGGCGCTACGAACTCTCTCGGTGTCGGGTTGGCCGCAAGCGAGAGGGTGACCTGGGGAGGCATCAAGTCAATCTGCTTCCACCCGACTCCCGAACATTCCTACCTCCCCCAGACATCCGAAGACAACGTTCTCGAGAACTTCCAGCGGGCTTATCGAACACGTGACGCCACCGCCTACGCGCGGTTGCTGGCCGCCGACTTCCAGTTTTACTTCGACCCGATCGTGCGGAATCAACTTGGCATCGAGTTCTGGACTCGATCGGAGGACTCGCTGCGCACCGAGCAATTATTTGACTCACCGGAAGTCGGGAGAATTATCCTCAACCTCGACTGGCCAAGGGGTTCCGCGATGAACGACGGATTCCGGCCGCCCCTTGAGGGTTGGACGAAACTCTTCATCACGGACGTTTTTCTTGATGTTGGCTTCGCCCCCGTGGGGCAGGAAGTCACCACATTTCGCGTAGAGGAGCAGCAGCAGCGGTTCTACTTCCGCCACGGTCGCACTTACCCCCCAACCGGTCCGGGGGATACGCTCCTGTACATCGTCGAATGGCGGGATCAGGGGGTGTCTTCGGGCGGGCACGCCGCGCTGGCACGACGAGCCTCGAGTTGGAGCGGCATCAAGGCCCTGCTCATCAACTGACGGGCGGCCTCGCGTCCGAAAAAGCCGTGGCCCTCACTTCCCCCCCACGCCACCTGGTATCCGCCGCACGATGTCCGCCGGCAATGCCACTGCCGCCTCGGTGGCACGGTCCGCCTCCTGCCGCGCCTCCTCGGCGCGCCCGAACCTGAGAAGCGTGTCGATCAGGCGGGACCAGGCCTGGGTGTAATGGGGGTTCAGTTTGATGGCTTCGCGGTAGTGGCTGATGGCGGCGGTGGTGTCTCCCGCCAGGCGGGCTACCTGGCCGCGCCAGTACCAGGGGCCGGGGGATTCGGGGTTCAGGTGAGTGGCGGTTTCGAGTTCGGCTTCCGCCTCGGTGAATCGCTGGGCCTGGACGTAAAGGATGCCGAGGTTATTGCGCAGGGAAAAGTCGTCCCGCGCGCCTTTCCGGGCGGCTTCGAGTTCGACGATGGCCTGCCCGAGATCCCGCTTCTGCATGGCCCGTTCGCTGCGGCGCATCCTGGCTTCGAGGTGGGTTTCATCGAGCTTCAGGGCTTCGGCAAAGAGGGCTTCGGCAAAGGTGGTGTCGCCGCGGGCTTCGCGGCTGACGCCGGCGGCCACCAGCAGGCTGGCTTCGTGATTGGGGCGGCGCCAGGGGCCGGCGGGCGAGCGCCAGGTGATGGCGACGAGCATCATGGCGACCAGGATGGTCACGAGGACAGCCCGGCGGCGTCCAGCCTGCCACGCGTCGTCGGCACGGACCATGGCATGAGCGGCGAAGACTGACATGAGCGGCAAAACGGCGAATCGCAGTCGACCGAGCGGCCACTCGACCAGAGCCGACACGACAACGGCGATGAGGAGTGCGGCGACGGCAGCCAGGCTTCCCCGGGCGCCGCGAGGCCATCGGCGGCTTCCGGCGGCGAGGAACACTCCGATGGCGCCGATGATCAAGAGGACGTTTGTCGGAATGGGCATCAGGAGCCGGTGCGGAACGTGCTGAAGTTCCAATGCCGATGAGGCGCCCGGTTCCTCATCGATTCGTGTGACCAGCAGCGCTATCTTGCGCCCCTCAAGCCGGACCCAGCCGCCGATATCGCTAAAGACCCGGCTGACGGCGATGGCGGTCCAGTAACCAAGGGCGGGGCCATCCTCGAGGATTCGGCCGAGCGCCGAAATCTCGAAGGAATCGGACTCGGCAGGCTGGAGAGCGCGGGCGCCCGAGAATTCGGGCGGGATCGGGCCCGGGAGGCCATCGCCACCGGGATGATTGGCCTGGTAGATACGAACGCCGGCACCGGCGGGCCAGGCGACGGGGACGCCGACCCGCGTGTTGTGCCAGAGGACAGGGGCCAGACCGAGAAACAGGCCGATGGCGTAGCCGGCCACGAGCGAGCGGTGCCGTTTCTGCCCCAGGGCGGACGTGAGCAGCCAGAGGGCGATCGCGACACCGGCCAAAAGGAAGCCGGGGATGAATGCCACCAGGATGCCAGCTCCGAGCCCCGCGAAGGCCATGGCGACCCGATGCGATAGCGGCGGGAGTTCCGGACGACGGCCATCGGCAATTTCCAGTTCGAGCTGGCGCGCGGCGTCCTTTGTCATCGGATGGGGACTGGTCCGGTCGGCGAGAACGATCAGGAGGGCGACGCCCGTGACCAGCAGGGCCGATGGACCGGCTTCGAGGAGCTGCGTGTCGAAAAACGGGAGCGCGGCGGCCAGGGCCAGCAGAATTGTCGCGCGGAGCGCTTCGCGGGGGCCGAACAGGCGGTAAGCCAGTGCGGCGGCCAGAAAGATCGAGATCGAGTTGACGAATAGCAGAAGAATGGCCGAGCCGGTGCCAGTCGGTGCGAGCCTGAGCCAGAGAAAGGCACCGGGCGGGTTGACAAAAGCATCCGGTGAAATTGGCAGGCGGGCCGTGGCCATCCAGAAACCGGCATCCCCGACCGGGTCGGTCAGGAATGGCAGCCGCTGGTTCACCAGCCAGAGGCAGAACGCGCGCACCAGAGTGCTGACCAGAACCACAAGTCCCACGCGTCGCCACATGCCGGTGGATGATACTGGAGTTGTCAGTTCGACCAACGAGTGGCCATTGCGGCGAGGCGTGCGTCGACCCGTTCCGTGAGAGGCGCGGAATGGCGAACGAGGGCCACCATGCGGGCGTCAAGAAGTAGCGGGACGGCGGCGAGGTCGAAGCGGCGATCCCAGTTGTCGGGTGTCTGTGCACGTAGATTTTCGCTGAGCCGTTTGGCGAGAATCGGCCAGCGGGTCGAGAGTTCGAACTCGGCCGACGCGGCATCGACGGCTGGGTCGGCCGAACGGCACATCTCCCAGTCGATGAGGCCGGCGAGGCGCGGTCGGCCATCCTGAAGGGAGACGAGGATGTTTCCTGCCGACAGGTCACCATGGACAAGGGAACCCGATGTGGATGGCACTGACCAGAGCGGCGCCATGGCCCGGGCCACTGCGAGTTTCAGGGGTGACAGCGCATCCGGGGCGAGGCCGTGCGCCGGGTTCTCGAGCCGCACCGCGATTCGCCGGGCCAGATCGTCGAGCCAGCGAAGCGCTGGTCGATCAAAGCCCGGAGCGTCGGCCACGCGGAGGTCCGCCTTGAGCCGGCCGAATCCTTCGACGGTTTCGCCGTGGACATCGTGAAGCGCCGCGGCCAGTTCATCCCCCAGAGACTCCTCTGCGCCGGCGTCGAGTGACATCTCCTCGAGCGTGGCCCCCTCGATCCAGGTCCAGAGCGAAGCGATGTGCGCTTCGGGTTCCACGCAGGACTCGAATGCCAACGGCCGCGCCACGAGGCCGGGGTGAGCTGCCAGCAGGCGCGTCGTCAGGGCGGCTTCCCGGCCGGTGGCTTCCGGTCTTCGCGTCAAACGCAGCCGGACCTGCTTCGGTTGATCGGTGGAGGCCGGGATGAGATCAACCCGATAATTCGAGTTGACGACACCCCGCTCCAGGAATTCGATGTGGCGGGCCGTTGTTCCCGGAAGTGCCGTTGCCAGGAGTCGGTCAAGTGTTCCCCGCTGCGGCAGGAGCGGTGGTTCAAAGCGGATCCATGGTGATGTTCCGGAAGGAGCGAGGGTCGGTCTGCTATCCTTTTTCATCATGCTCGGTCGCCTCCTCGCCATCTTTGCCCATCCGGACGATGAATCGTACGGCCCCGCCGGAACACTCGTCGAGGCCGTCAGCAGCGGGCACGCCGTTCGGGTTGTCATCGCCACCCGGGGCGATGCCGGCTCGCTCGGTATCTCGAAGCAGTATGAACCGCATGAGCTGGCCCGGATTCGACAGGGAGAATTGCTTGACGCCGCCGCAATCCTGGGCGTCGAGGCCATCATTCTCGGATGGCCCGACAAGGGGGTGAGTGCCGTCGATCCCGATCTGGGAGTGGCCACGCTCGTTCGCGAAATTCGCCGGTTCCGCCCCGATTCCCTGCTGACTTTTCATCCGAACGGCCTGTCGGGGCACCCCGATCACATTGCAATAACCGCGCTGGCGATCTCCGCGGAGCGAGCCGCCGCCGACCCGGCTTTCGGGCCCGGGCTGGGCGCCGCCTGGACGACAGCGGACCACTGGCACTACGCCCTGCCGGAATCCAAGGCGCTGGCGGTGGCCCATTTTCGGGAAATGCGCACGGTTTCTGACGATGCGATTGACGAGATAATGGACGTCTCGTGCCACACCGTTCGGAAGGAATCGGCCTGCCTGGCCCACGTCACCCAGCGCGACTTTCATCGGCAACTCCAGGACGCCCGGGGGGGACTTCATGAATTTTGGAGCCGGGAGCACCTTGTCCGCGCGAACCGGGTTAGATGACACACCTAAGTAGCATGTTTCAGGTGTTGGAAACTGTCTGACATTCCAACAGACTTCGCCCAGAAAGCCCAGTAAAATCAAGGGTTTCCACGACTCACGACGAGTTTTTTTATTGACGGCCCTACCGAGTGCACTTTATGATACTCCATAGTATAAAACGCACCAGATAGTCGGAACTGCCAGACATCCTTTGAGCCGACAACCTCCGAATCTGAGGAATTACGACAATGACCCTGCGACAGTCAGTTCGTGCCGCCCTGATCGGCGCCGCCCTTCTCATTTCCGCCAATCCAGCAAAGGCCGCCGAACCCTGCTTCGATGTGCGCGTCGAGTATCTTGGCCGCACCTACTACGGCCTCATCAGCGGCGTCCAGTACTGGACATGGAACTACAAGGTCATCGGTGAAACCTGCATTAACCGCGGCCTCTCGCACTGGGTGCTCGGGCTGTGCCAGAACTACTGGGGCTCTGTCTTCAATATCTCGACAAGCAGTGTGGACAGCAGTGATCCGGCCAACGGCACGACCAGCACGTACACCACCGCCGTCGGTGTCGACCCGCCGACCGGTCAGTCCGGGGTCAAATGGAACTCGGGGGGTGGCAATCAGCTCGACAAGGCCAACGAGTACGACACCTTCTCGTTCGTGTCACCCGGGCAGGAAAACCTGATGGGTGTCAGCTGGGCCGCCAAGGGCGCCACCCTGATCGAACATGGCACGACCATCGGACCGAGCTGCACGCCGGTTCCCGTGGCGACGACCACCTGGACGAACGTCAAGTCCCGCTTCGGGAACTGACCAATCTCCCCAGCGCCCGTCGGACGAGTTGTTCCGGCGCGGCGTCCGGCGGAAGCCCACCCGCCGCCTCACGGACCGCCGACACGGCCTGAGGACGCGCATAACCGAGCGTGATCAGCGCCGTCACCGCGTCCTGGAACGGTGACGCCTCGCCGCCCGGTCCCGATGCGCTCTCATCGGCATCCCCCACCCGATCGCGCAACTCGACCAGGAGCCGCTCGGCCGTCTTGCGTCCGATGCCGCTGATGGCGGTCAGGGCCGCCAGATCGCGCTGGGCCACCGCCTGGCGCAGCGCCTTCGGCGACAGACCTGAAAGAAGCGCCAGCGCCAGCTTCGGCCCCACACCGCTGATACCGATCAGCGTCTCGAAGAGATGTTTGTCGTCGACCGCCAGGAAGCCGAACAGCAGGAGGGCATCCTCGCGCACATGCGTCACCGTGTGGACAACCAGCGAGGCACCCGCCGGGCCGAGGCGGGCCAACGACGAGGCCGGCAGAAAAACCTCGTAACCGACGCCGTTCACGTCGAGGACAATCCGGTCGGCGAGCTTGTCGACGATCTTGCCGGACAGCCGGGCAATCATCTGCCGCTCCGAATCGTCATCGGGAAAGGACCGGCCGCCGGGCCCGGTGATGGTGGCAGATGGCCACGGCCAGCGCATCGGATTCATCCAGCGGCGGTGGCGCCGCCAGTCCGAGAAGCCGGGTGACCATGAATTGAACCTGTTCCTTGGTGGCGCCGCCTCGACCGACGACGGAACTCTTCACCTCGCGCGGGGCATATTCATGAATCTCGATTCTCGAGTCGCGGACGGCCAGCAGTATGACGCCGCGCACCTGGCCCAGGACAAGCGTGGCGTGGACCGAGCGGGCGAAAAACGGTGTCTCCAGGGCCACGGCGTCCGGGCATTCACGAGCCAGCAATTCCACGACGCACCGGTGCATCCGGCACAGACGGTCGATCAATTCCTCTCCATGTGGCGCACGAATCTCCCCCGCGGCTGTCGACTGGTAGCGGTTTCCGGACCCCATGACACAACCCCAGCCGGTCACCTGGCTTCCCGGGTCGATCCCCATCACCTTCACGCCGCCACTCCGATTCGCCGATTCACGCATCCTCCGGAAACAGTTCCTGCTGTGGTGGTTCGCTGGGTAGCTCGAGATGTTTGATAATCCTGCCGATCCAGGCGTCCGGCTCGCGGGGATTCAGACGAAAACAGTCGGCGCCGAAGGCGCTCACCAAACGGTCCACCTCCCCGTCGATCTCGCGCTGAAAGTCGACATCGGTCGCCCGGACGCCGTCAAAGCGGGGGCGTTGCCAGATAGGAACCTTGACGAGCAGTGAATAGCCCGCCAGCCACTCCTCGACCATCGGGTCGAGCGATTTGCGGCGGCCGACCCGGTGGACCAGGTAGGCGTAATTGTCCAGGACCGACCTGTCGCATACCACGGCCTGGTTCTTCTCGGCTGCGGCGATCTCGCGGGCGATCTGGGTGTGCAGGATCCAGGACTGGGCTGCCAGCGTCGTCTCCCTGTTGATCGGCATCGGACAATCGCGGGCCACTTCCTGGACAAGGCCGACCGAGATGTCGATCCTCTTCAGGTGCGCCGCAAGGCCGTAACAGAGCGCTGTCTTTCCCACGCCGTGGGACCCGATGAAAGCCACTTTCATGACGCGATATTAGCCGCTGCCACCCGGCGGCGAAACGGATTATCATTTGCGCCCCGGGAATCACCTGGAAATCCCACGGCGGCTGGAGGCCCCATGAACGAGTCAACCCCAACCCGGCGTGAATATCACGACCGCCAGTCGGCCGTCGCGCGGGCCCTCCCGGAACATGGCTGCGATGCCCTCGTCTCGACTCCCGGCACCAATCTCCGCTACCTGACCGGCCTCACCATCCATCGGATGTTGCGGCTTTGCGCCCATGTCCTTCCGGGGGCGGGGGAGCCAGCGCTCATCGCCCCGGCCTTCGAGGAATCGAACATCCGGCGGGTCATGACCGAGGGAGCATTGATCCCCTGGGACGAAAGCGTTGACCCCTACCGGCTGTTGGCCGACCGTCTCGTCAGCCAGTTCGGACCCGGGGTGCGGGTCGGCCTCGAGCCGACGACCTGGTTCTGGATGGCCGAGCGGATGCGCGACGCGCTGCCGGAAGGAGCCCGGTTGATCGATGCCGGACCGCTCCTCGACAAGTTCCGATCGAGGAAATCACCCGGCGAGGTCGATCAGATTCGGCGGGCCGGGGATATGGCCGAGGCCGCCGTCCACGTGGCGCGACTCCACCTCCGTCTGGGAATGACCGAGCTCGAAGCCGCCGGCATCTTGATTGACTCGGTGAAAACCGAGGAAGGTTTTCACGAGCCGCTGGTCCAGTTCGGGCCGAATTCAGCCATCCCGCATGCGGCCGCCGGCCATCGTTTACTGGAACGGGGCGACATGGTCCTGTTCGACCTGTCGGGCCTCGTTGGCGGCTACCTCTCGGACATCACCCGAATGACCACCTATGGCGATGCCACGCCCGAGATGAAGAACGTGTATGCCATCGTGCTTGAGGCGCAGCAGGCTGCCATCAACGCGGCCGGCCCGGGTGTCGCCTGTCAGGATGTCGATCGTGCCGCTCGCCAGGTCATCACCCGCGCAGGTTACGGTGAGTTTTTCACTCACCGGACCGGGCACGGCCTTGGCCTCGACATCCACGAATCCCCCTTCCTTGTGGAGGGAAACCGGTCGTTGCTCGAACCGGGGCAGGTCGTAACCATTGAGCCGGGCATCTACCTCCCCGGCCGGTTCGGCGTCCGAATCGAGGACGACATCCTGATCACGGAAACCGGTGTGGATGTCCTCACCGAGCCCCAGACCAGCCTCGTCGAAACCCCGTAACCAGCGGGATTCCTTGAGTCCACAATGTTCTACCGGGAGATGGCACGCATGCTGAAGGAAGGATCGAAGGCGCCGGTGTTCAACCTGCCGGCGGACGACGGAACGAGTGTCGCGCTCAAGGATCTCAAGGGAAAGAAGGTGGTTCTGTTCTTCTACCCGAAGGACATGACCTCCGGCTGTACGGTGGAGGCCCGGGGGTTTCAGGCTGAACTGGCCCGGTTTACCCGAAAGGGAGCGGTCATCCTGGGGGTCAGCAAGGACTCCGTGGCCTCCCACAGGAAGTTCAAGGAGAAGGAGGGGCTGAACTATCGACTCCTCTCCGATAAGGACGGCGACGTCTGCGAGAAGTACGGCGTCTGGGTCGAAAAGTCGATGTACGGCCGGAAGTACATGGGGATCGAACGGACCACCTTCCTGATCGACGAGAATGGAAAGATCCAGAAGATCTTTCCGAAGGTAAAGGTCGAGGGACACTGCGGCGAGGTCCTGATCCTCCTTTAGGACCCTCCCCTGCACCACCGGAACCCCGGACGGGGGCAAAACGCCCAGATCAGCCTTCAGTAGTGGCCTCGGGGGCCGATAACCCTGGGTAATGGCCATGAACCCGCAGGAACAGCACATCCCGGTCATCGACCTGATGGCGCCTCCGGCGCTTCAGAAGCCGGTCGAAAAACTACTCAAGTCCCCCATCCTCTCGGACGAGCGGAAGACGCTCGACGCCCTGACGGCGGAGGAATCGCCGCGACGGCGGATGTCCGTCCTTTCCGAGTCCTTTCGCAACTTCGAGACACGGGAAATGGCCCAGGTCCTGCGGGCCGGCGGGCGGTTGGCGCTCGAACACCAGGCCGCGGGCCTGCGGCTCCTTTTCACGTTCCTCGAGGTCAAGCGGCCCGGCGTGGAAGTTCTCCGGCAACTGAATGCGCTGGCCAGCCTCGAGCGTGTCTCACTCCGAATTCTTCTGGGCACCTGGAAGGAGGGGGATTCGACCGGCGCCGACGCCGTCCATCCGATCAACGAGATGTTCGGCGAGGCCTCCCGTTGCGGGGTGATCGAGGTGGGGGGCGGCAAGATGCCGCGCGATCCCGATATCCTGCGTGCCTCGAATCGTCAGATGAAATCCTGGTTTCGCGGGGTGGCGAAAACGCTCGAGCGGGGCGAACCGATCCAGGACAGTGAAATGCACTTCCTGACGCAACTCTGCATGCTTGAAATCAACCTGATGGAGCGCCGCGTCTCGCACCTGGCCAGCCGCGTCGATCCGTACGACGGACGTTCGATCAGCCGGCTGATGCCGATACTTTCCTTTTACGACCAGGACATCGAACATCTGAAAAACGTCGTCGCGCGCCTCTCGACGTACAAACCCTTTTACGACCGGTTGCTCACGATGGAGCATGTCCTATCCGCCAGCGAAATGGACAAGCTCCAGAAACATCTGCTCAAGGAGGTTTTCGGCCACGCCGTCGCACGCATCATCACCGCGGTGCGCGAAAATCCCATGCTCGACCGCGAACTGGCGTTCCTCACATCGGCGGTCTACCAGGTGGCACTCCTCCGTCACGAGGCCATGCCCGACGAGCCGACGCCGGATATCCTGTCGATCCTGTTCGGAATCCTCGACACGGTCCGGGATGAACCCCGGTTGCATGTGGTCATCGAGCCGGAGCTGGCGAAAAGCCTTTTCCCGGTCATCAAGGACTGGGGATTCGTGCACCTCCTGCCCGACATCTTCGTCCTGACTTACCGGGAGGAGTGGGCCGGCAACTTTGTCCTGCCGGACGGCACGCCAAGCCTTCCCGAGCGGGCGGGGGCGCGCCCGGAGGCCCCGACCACGGTACGACAGCTGATCCAACGGCAGCTGGGAAACGATGCCTTCCTGGTAGGCATTCTCGAAAATTCGCGCATCACCGGAATGCCCGGCATCGTGCCGATGATCGCGATGCAGACGCGCAGCGTTCGGGTGCTCGACAAGATCCTGACGTCGCGCAGCCTCCTGACCGGCCCCGCCAACAAGGAAGTGCCACGACTCATCCTGACCAACCCGACCCGGGTACCGGTTCAGAGCCTCAAGTCGATCATCAATGTGCGATACATTTCCCGCGTTGATCTCGATCGGCTGGCCAAGCCGACTTCCGACGTCCGCCCCGACGTGCGGGGAGAGATCGTCAGCTACATGCGACTCCTCCGGTCGACTTAATCAGTCAAAGCAGTCTGAGTTTGGCTTTACAAACTCAGACAACCCCCGGCGTTCCACCAACCTCCAGCAAATCCACCACCCCATGACACGAACTCGTCGTAGCCACCAGCATCCGACGGGTACGCAAGTTCCCGGCCGCCGCCGCCAACAGCCCTTCCAACCGCCCCCGCGCCACCACCGCCTGCCGCGTCGGCCACGCCGCAATTCCGAAGGCCAGCGGCCGGCAACGGAAGACCTGCACATCATCGAACGACCGACCCGCGCCGGCTTCGTTCCGCGCGAAGGCAAAGACGGCCTCGTCCATCTCCCAGTCCTTTGGCCCTTTCGTCACCGGGCAGATTGCCGGCTCGACGCACGTAACCGGACAGGTCCAGGTGGCAAAGGATTGATAGCCAGTTCCTTCCGGCGAGCGGGAGGCATAGGGCGTGGCCGGGAGTTCCGGCAGCGGTATGTGGCGCTCGGCGCCCAGCCGGGAGGCGCGTCGCCGCAACCATTCAAACATGAGATGCGGGCCCACCGGCGTCGGCACCATGACGTCGTCGCTCTCTACGGGCGCCGCATCGAGATATGACTCGAGAAAATCGATCCAGTCGGCGGTGATGAAGCGCAGGGAGGCGTGTCCGGCGTACTCGCGACGGGCGGCACAGTCGGGATCGCGGTCGACGATGACAAGCCCCTGGAGGTGCAAGGCGCCCTTGTCGGCGGCGCGGATGAGTTGGCGGGCGTGATATGAGCCGTAGCAACCGCCGCCGATGATGATGGCCTCGTGGATACGTGGGATGGGGCCGGTGAGCATGGAGCGTGAAACGTTAGAGGCGGAGCGCCATCCCGCCACCAACGGCGAGAGCCCTCAGGATCGCGGCGGCGTCCTCGCGGGAGATGTGCAGGTAGATATCCATGGTGGCCGGGCCACCGGCAATTTCGCGCCAGGCGTCGCGGGCCTCCGTGATTCGCTCATCGAGGCGCCGCTTGAAACCGTTGAAGCCACGATACGCCATCGAGTCGGCCGCGGTTGGTGGTGTCCGGATGTGGAGGATCAACTCGCGGTCGAAGATGAGGGCGCCGCTCATCGGCTGGTCTTTGGCTGCCACGCCCCCCTTCAGGGTATCAACCGGCCCCTCGGCAATCGGCTTCCATGGATCTGGCAGATTGCCCCGCCGTTCGATCAGGATGAACGGGCGCTCGAGCCAGAGAGCCTCTCTGTCGCCGGATACTATCTCGACGATGTTCGCATCGAACTGGACATCGGAAAGCTTGCATTCCCGAAGCTGGACGCCCCTCATGACGATCCATAAATTGTTGCTGCGGGCATCGAGGACGATGTTGATCGAATCACTGGAGGCCAGTGCCAGCTGTGAGTTGAGAAATGCTCTTCCGGCCAGCGCCTCTCCCTTTTTATCGCGCATTCCCTCCAGGCGCCTCGAACCGGCCACCGGCCCCTTCAAGCGCGCATCAAGGGCGGAAAGGCCGAGGATGACCATCAGGGCAAGGGCCGCCGGGATAACATAGCGGCGGCCATCGATGCTTCCGCGGCTTCGCCGGGCACGACGGGTGTCTCTGGCGTGGACGGCGCTCAATAGATGAAGATCGGCGTCCCGATCGGAGCCGTGCGGTAGACCTGCTCGAGTGGGGCATCTCGCAGGCGCACGCAGCCGTGGGTGACGCTCTGTCCGATCAATCGATCGTAAAGGGTTCCGTGGATGTAGTAACCATTCCCGAAACCCAGCGCGTAGTCACCCATCACGTAGGGTTCGAAGCGCTCGTTCGCGCGCGCCCCCGGGATCGGTTCCTTGTCCTCGACAAAGGCCCAATCCGGCTTCACCCAGACCGGCTTTTCCTTCTTGTTCCGGACCTTGAACTGGCCCCGGGGCGTGTGGAAGAACCAGCTCCGGCCGTCCTCGGCCTCGAGCCTGGCGTAGGAGCCGGTTGAGCAACTTACATTGAGCAGCGTGTCGACGCCATCGCGCATCAACAGCCGGTTGTTGGCCGTGTCGATAACGATGAATATGCCTTCCGGCTGAAACGTGGCGAGCCTGGATTCGAGATCCCGGCTCTGGCCCTCGAGCTCGGCCAGTGGCGAGTCGCCGGCGGGAAGTGGCCCGACGGCCAGGGCGCCCGGAGTCCTGGACGACTTCGAGTTCTTCCCCTTGCTCCCCTTCTTGCCCTTGGCGGGAGCGGCCGTAGCGTCGCGGGCAATCCAGTTCTCGCGCCAGACGACCGCGTCTTTCTCGATCTGCTTGACGGCGGCCGTGGCCCGGCTGGATCCGGCCATCCAGAGATAGACATTGAGGCCGATAACCAGTACCGCGACCGCCCCGAGAAACAGTATTGGCCAGCGCATGCCCCGGGACGCGGGCCGGCGTGGGCGCGTCGCTGTTCCGACTCCCTCGATCGTATAACCAGCCCGGCTGTTCATGATCTAATTTCCCCTCCGCTCCGGGCCCGACCTACCGCGCGGACAGCGAACCGGTTCCGTCCGGGTCGTAGGACCCGACGATGGTGACCGGCGTGCCGACATTGGCCATCGCAAAGAGCTTGTCCATGTTTCCATTGGTCAGGGCCACGCACCCCTGGGTCCAATCCTTCCCCTTGCCGCCGTTGCCGTGAATCTCGATGAGGCCTCCGATGGAAGCCTGGCGTGGAATGTGGCCCGTCTTCTTACCCAGCCGGAAGCGTACCTCATCCTCGGAATTGGGGTAGTTGATCTCGAGGGCCCGGTGGTAGCGGGAGCCATTCTTCTTGTTGATCACCTGGTATCGTCCCTCGGGAGTGACATGATCTCCGGCACGAACCTTCTGTCCCATCCAGCGCAGTCCGAGCTCGGCCGGGAATGATGTCTTGAGCTGACCGGCGAAGTAGACGTCGCAACGGTGTTCGAGCTTGCGGACGATGATGGCGTGGCTGCGATTCTGTCGCGACCATTCGATGGTGTCCCGAGCCCATTTCTTCCAGATCGGGTCATGATACTTGTCGAGGAGTATGGTCACGGCCACCTTGACCCCTTCGGTGCCCGAAATGACCTCCTCGGTCAGCTCGATTGACCTGCGGTAGAGCCCCTCGTCCGCAGCCCTTTTGGCCTGCTGCCGGGCCAGGTCCAGCCGCACCATCTTCCCGCGACTTATCCGGTCGACCGGAACGTACTCGAGCATCTCGCGGGTTTCGGCCAGCATGGTGCCCGCCTCCTTGATCCCCTCAAGCGCAACCTTCTGAACCGAATCGCGCCGGGCAATCGAGATTCCGATCGTTTCGCGCGCGATCCGATCCGCCGCCAATGCCCCCGTCCGCGCGGCGTCATAGTCGCGTATCACGAAGAACCGGGCATTCTCCCTGTCGATTTCGCGAGAGGCGGCCAGCAGTGTTTCCTGTGCCGCCTTCACATAATCGGGAGCCCACTCGCCGGCTTCGACGGCATGCGTGGTCGAAATGGCCTTTCGGGCCGTCTCCATCAGGAGCGTCGGCGGCCGATCGGCGCGAACGACCGCCGTCACGGTGCCTCCGATCAGGAGAATCGTGCCGAAAACCCAGGGCCAGCGGCGACGGCGCGGCTGGCGCGGCTGCAGCACCTGCGACCCTGGGACCCAGAGGTAGGCAATCGGAAGCCGGCCCCTCTCACGTGAGGGGGGCCGGCTCCGGGATATTCCCCGCCGATTCTGGCGGTTGAACCAATTTCTGATCAGCGTGTCACCTCAAGACGAACGCCGGAGTCGTTACCTCCGACCGCCCATCATCTTCTCCCTGGCCATCGCAACCGAATTGATGATCTCGTTTGACTTCGCGGTGATCGCTTCGGCCTGTGAGCGGGCACCGAAGTAGTCCGCGTTGGTGATGGCCGTACGAACCTGCTCCAGATTGGTTTCGGCACCGGTCAGGTCGGCCTTCATCATCTCGACGTCGGCGCGGTTGTCCTTGCCGACCGGGGCGGAGGCCAGGACGACCTTGGCACTGTCGACCATGGCAACGGCCGTCGCCAGGGCTTCGTTGGCCGCATTCTTGGCGGCTTCCTTGTTCACGACAGCATCCTGAGAAGCCTTGGCGGCCGCCGTCGAGGAGGCCGCGATCAGGGCATTGGTGCGGTCATACTTGCGGAAAAGGGCGAACTTGCTGGCCTGGGCCTGGATCTCGGCATTGGCAGCGGCCAGCGAGTCGCTGGCGGCGCGCCAAACTTCCGGCGCGTACCTCTCGGCCTCGGCCGTCCGCGCATTGTCGAGGGCGGCCTGGGCAGCGGTCAGCTGATCCTGGGGCACCTTGGCACAAGCAGTTACCATCAGCGTCGTGGCAAGCAGGGCGGTGGCCAGGAGGGCGTTCGTCCGATTGAACTTCATTGGGTCTGTTCTCCTTTCATGGCGGACCCGTCGATGCCGGAGATTCCGACTCGTCGAGGCCCGCTGTCATCAACATCGTGCCGCGGAAATGCCCGCGCGCAATGTGATGAGAGAAACAGGATTCGTGCCAGCTACCTCGCCATCCTAACTTATTACCGGGCAACGATCAACCAATTTGCCTGCCGCCGTTGGGCTGTGTCGAATCACCACCACCGTGTCAAAATCGACACATAAGTTGCTCGTGGCCCCCGGGTCGGTTTGAGGGCCAATTGACAGGGGGACAGGGGGGTCAAAACTGCATTTGGTGGTCGGCACCCGAGGCCGTATCATCCATCCCCTTTGGTCATACCCGGCTCAGGAGAATTTGCGCCCCATGCCCCAGTCTCACCGCGTCGTTCTCATCCCCGGCGATGGTATCGGCCCTGAAATCGCGGCGGCCACATTACAGGTAATCTCGCTGACAGGCGTCTCGATCGAATGGGTCCGGCGGCTGGCGGGCGTCGCCGCCGTCGATGCCGTCGGGAACCCGATTCCCGACGAAACCCTGGAGGCGATCCGGGAGTGTCGCATCGCCTTGAAGGGCCCGCTGACAACACCGGTCGGCGGCGGGTTCCGCAGCGTCAACGTGGCCATCCGACAGGAATTCGACCTCTATGCCAATCTCCGCCCCGCCAGGAACTGGGAGGGAATTCCAGGACACTGGCCGGACACCGACCTCGTCGTCGTGCGCGAAAACACCGAGGGGCTCTATTCGGGCGTCGAGCACTGGGTCGGTCGGAAAAAGGACGCGGCCGAAGTTATCGGCGTATTCACCAGGCCGGCACTGGAACGAATCTGCCGTTTCGCATTCGAGCATGCCAGAAAGAACGGGCGGCGCCGGGTTACGGCGGTGCACAAAGCCAACATCCTCAAGCTGACCAACGGGATGTTTCTGGAAACGGCCAGGACCATTGCGGCGCAGTATCCCGACATTGCCTTTGACGATCGGATCATCGACAACATGTGCCTGCAGCTGGTACGCGACCCGCGGCAGTTTGATGTGATCGTCACCACGAATCTTTTCGGCGACATCCTGTCTGATCTGACCGCGGGTCTGACCGGGGGCCTCGGCATCGCGCCTTCCGCCAACATCGGCGCGACGTCTGCGGTATTCGAGGCGGTGCACGGGTCGGCGCCGGACATTGCCGGCAAGGGGATTGCAAACCCCACCTCGCTCATTCTGTCGGCCTGCCTGATGCTCGACCATCTTGGTGAAGAGGACGCGGCGGCGAAGATCCGGGCCGCCGTGGCGGCCACGTTCGCCGCCCGTGACCGACTGACCGCCGATCTCGAGACGAACCACCCGGCCACGACAGCCGAATTCGTGGAGGCCCTCGCGTCGCGCCTCAAACAATCCTGAAAGACTCGCCGACCGATTGGGAATCGGCCGGTGGTGTTCTACAATTCAAGCCGCCCGACTTTGTGCAAACCCTTTCCGGAGGCACGCTTCACCATGCGCCCCGAATTCCAGAATGAACCGTTCACCGACTTTACGCAGGCACAGAACAAGACCGCGTTCGAGGGTGCCCTGAGTGTCATTGCCGCGAAGAAGGGGATGGAACATCCGCTGGTCATTGGCGGTGAGCGCTTCATCCTTCCCGACAAGATTCGGTCGATCAATCCGGCACGAAAAACCGAGGTGCTCGGCACATTCCAGGCCGCCACGCCGGAACTGGCGGCCAAGGCCGTCCTCGTCGCGGAAACCGCCTTTGCCACCTGGTCGAAGGTGCGGGCCGACACGCGGGCCGGGTACCTCTTTGAGGCCGCGCGGATTCTGCGTGAGCGAAAGCACGAGTTCTCCGCGGCCATGGTGTACGAGGTCGGCAAGTCGTGGGCCGAGGCGGATGCGGACACGGCCGAGGCGATCGACTTCATGGAGTTCTATGCGCGGGAGATGATCCGTTATGCCGGCGACCAGCCGCTGACCCGTGTTCCCGGTGAGAAGAACGAACTCGTGTACGTGCCTCTGGGTGTGGGCGTGGTCATTCCGCCCTGGAATTTTCCACTGGCGATCATGGTCGGCATGTCGACGGCGGCCATCGTGGCCGGAAATACCGTGGTCCTGAAGCCTTCCAGCGACACGCCGTGGGTGGCCTGGATGTTCTTCGAGGTCATGGAGCAGGTTGGCCTGCCGCCCGGGGTGCTCAACTTCGTCACCGGCTCGGGTGGATCGGTCGGCAACGCGCTCGTGACCCATCCCCGGGTCCGGTTCATCACGTTCACCGGTTCGAAGGAAACCGGCCTTCACATCAACCGGCAGGCCGCCGAAACACAACCCGGCCAGATATGGATCAAGCGGGTGGTGGCCGAGATGGGCGGCAAGGACGGCATGATCATCGACCGAGAAACCAATCTTGACGTCGCGGCCGCCGCGGTGTCGGCCGCCGCCTTCGGGTTCCAGGGGCAAAAATGCTCGGCCTGCAGCCGGGTTATCGTGGACGATGCCGTCTATGACCGGTTCATCGAAAAGCTGCTGCCGAACGTGGCGGCACTGTCGGTCGGCCCCACGGATGATCCCGGCAACAACGTGGGGCCCGTGGCCAGTGCCAATGCCTATCGATCGATCATGCAATACATCGAGATCGGCAAGGGTGAAGGAAAGCTCCTGGCCGGCGGAACGGGAAGCGACGCCGACGGTTTTTTCATCCAGCCGACCGTCATCGCGGATGTGGCGCCGCGGGCCCGGATCTCGCTCGAGGAGATCTTCGGACCGGTCCTCGCCATTATCCGGGCGCGTGATTTCGAGGATGCGCTCGGCATCGCCAACAATACGGAATTCGGTCTCACCGGCGCCATCTTCTCCGACGACGAGGCGAAGCTGGCCCGGGCGCGGGACGAATTCCACGTCGGCAATCTGTACCTCAACCGGAAGTGCACGGGGGCGCTGGTTGGCGTGCATCCCTTCGGCGGTTTCAACATGAGCGGCACCGACTCGAAAGCCGGCGGGCGGGACTACCTGCTCCTATTCCTGCAGGCCAAGTGCATCTCGCGACGGATCAGCTGACCGCGCGCGGGCTGGTCACGCTCGCCCTGCTCCTGGGCGGGGCGCCCGAGGTCTTCGCCCGGCCGGAACTGGTAGCGCTCTCTCCCGGCGTGTCCATTCCGGCGACCGAGGTATCCCGGCTGGGACACCCGGCGGTCAATGCCAACGGGACACGCATCGCGTATGTCCATGGCTTTGATCCCGTCGGCATGAATCCGACCGGACGGGCGCGCCTGTTCGCCGAGGACTTGAGTGGATCCAATCGTGTCCAGATCTCGACCGATTACATGGCACGTCCGGAATCTCCGGCCTTCACGATCGATGGCCAGGCGATTTACTTCACGGCGGAGATCGGCACTCCTCCGATTCGGGAACTCTTCCGTGCCCCCGCGGCCGGCGGTCCCGTCCTGCGTCTCACGGATCGCGGAGGGATTGCAGGCGATGCGATCGCCCGCGCCATCCCGATCGGAGGGGGCGGCGCCTGGTTTGCGGTTGGCAGCGACCTTCTGAACGAGGGACTGAACCTGAACGGCGGCCGACGCGTCTTCTATCACGTGGACAATGCCGGCTTGATCACCCGGCGCTCGGACCCGGGTTTTCACCCATCCCGCGAGGCGGAGCTCATGGGTATCTCGGCCGATAACGCCCTGGTGGCCTTCGTTGCCCGGGACCCCGACATGGGGGGGCAGCGCGCCCTTCGCCCCTTCATCCTTACGGTGGCAACCGGGCAGGCGGAGCCGGTCGGACCACCGGTGGGTGCAGACGAAATCGAAGGCGTCTTCTCGCTGATTGGTCAGCGGATCATCATGAGTTCGGATGCCGAGTACCTCGGTTTCGGCGGTGGACGGACGCCGCAGATATTTCGGGCGGACATCGACGGCGGAACCTTGCAGCAACTGACCCAGGCCACCAACAGCGGTGCCGTTCATCCCGGCACCGATTCGGGAGGCAACCTGGTGACGTTCGAGTCGGCCGCCCCGCTGCAAATCGGTGAACCAACCGGCACCCGTCGCGTCTACGTCCTGGGATCAGGGCCGCCGATCCGGCGCCTCGCCAGCGGCTGGCAGCCGGTCATGGCCATCGACGGGTCCCGGATCGTTTTCGTCGCCGATCACGATTCGGTCGGTGACAATGGTGACGGCTCGATCGAGATCTTTTCGGCAACTCCGTCGGGCCAGGATCTCCGACAACACAGCCGGTACGCGGGGGCCACCGCTGACGATCCGGATGTGGCGGCCGACGGCCTGCGGATTGTCTTCTCGGCCACCGGAAACCTGGATGGCGGCAACCCTGACGGTAGCGGGGAAATCTGGGGCATCAACGCCAATGGTGCCGGTCTTGTCCGATTGAGCACGACGCAGGCACCCGAATTCTGTCGTGAGCCTGCTGTCAGCCCGGACGGTCAGTGGGTCGCCTTTTCCAGTGATGCCGACCTGTTGCCAGGCTCGAATTCCGATGGCAACGAGGAAATTTTTCGCATCCGTTTCGACGGCACTGATCTCACTCAGATCACCGACACCGTCGACGGCGCCAATCGTTGCCCGCGGATGAGCACGGACGGACGCCGGATGATTTTCCTCTCGACGGCCGACCTCCTTTCCGGCGCCAGCATGGGACAGGGGCGCGTCGCCTTCTGGCGGGAGGCGACCGGCGTTTTCCAGCTCCTCACCCCCACCTCGGACCGGGCGATCGACGCCCTCTACTTCAGTCACGATGGGACGCGCGTCGCCCTCCTCTCGAATGCATCAATGGACGGGCGCAATCCCTCGCATGCCATTCGCATTTTTGCGGCGGCTACCGACGGAACGCTGTTGCGCGCCATCAATGTACCCGGCGGCATCCAGGCACAGGGCCTGGGCTTCTCCGGCGACGGTGCCTGGTTCGCCGCAGCCGACGCGGCCGGCCAGATCGTCCTTCTCTCCTGGGCCGGCGGGGAGGTCGACACGGTCATGTCGTTGCCGGGCGTCGCCGCCGGCTACCCCTCGGTGAGTCTGGACGGATCACGGGTGTCGTTCGTTTCACTCGGCAGCGGATCCGGCTTTCACTCGGGAGACATCTACCGGATTGACCGCGGCGCGCCGCCCTCGACCGACGGCCTCCTCGATCACTCCCAATCATTGCCGTCGGCGATCCCGGCTCTCTCGGCCAATGGCCAGACCGTGGCGTTCCTGATGACCGGTGTTGACACGCTGAACCCTGACGGCAGCCGCGAAATATTCGCGGCCCGATTGCCCGCGACAGCCGTCACCTGGCTTGAGCTGGCTGCCGTACTGGACGAGGGTGCAATTCGTTTGCGCTGGCGGGCCGCAGCGGATGCCGACCACGCCGGTTTCCGGGTGGCGCGCGCCGCTACGCCATCCGGTCACTGGGATCACCTGAACGGCCCGATTGAGATAATTGGCGATTGGCACGATTACCGCGACCGTCACCCATCCGAAGCAACTCCATGGTATCGGATCGACGCCATCGACCGGCATGGCCGCCTGACCTCGTCGGCGCCGATTCGGGCAAAGGTGGCGGCGGCTCCCACGGCCCTTCGCCTCGCCGTCGGGCCCAACCCTTCCGGGGGCCCGACCTGGATCGAGATTGCCCGAAGTCTGCCCGGTCGGAATCGAATTGACATCCTGTCCGTGGCGGGACGAATGGTCCGTCGACTGGTCGACGAACCGGCTGGTTCCGGCACGCATCGATATCAATGGACCGGCGAGGACGAGGCCGGGAACCGCGTGGCCCCGGGAATCTATTTTGTCCGGGCCGACGGAATGGCGGCCCGGTCGATTGTCCGCCTGCGTTGACGACCCAAAATGAGGGAGGTTGAATGAAACGGAAGCTACTGATGGTGACGATGACCGCCATGCTGACATTGATGATGACGGCCCTGGTGAACGACCCGACATCTGCCGACAGCCGGGATCGCAGCTTCGGTTACTACGGCTGGGGACCGCGCATCGGACTCTCCGTCGATCCCGGCCAGTTCGTGATCGGCGGGCATGTCGACATGGGGGAGCCAATCGCCCACCTGCGGCTGCAGCCGAATGTCGAGCTGGGATTCGGCGATAACGTCACCATCATCGAGATCAACGCCCCGCTGCACTTCCGTTTCGCCGACCCGATCGACGTCTGGAGCCCCTACGCGGGCGCGGAGCTGGGCTACAGCATCGCTTTCCTGGATGGCGGCAAGGACAATGCCGATCTCGGTGTCAAGATTGTCGGCGGATTCGAGAGACACTTGAGCGACGGCGACAAGTTTTTCGTGGAGGGCAAGATCGGCCTGTCCGACGAGGTGGCCAATTGGAAGTTCCTGGTGGGTTGGACCTTCGTGGACTAGCGGCCTTTCCGGGATTTACATCTCCAGCCTGGCCATCACCTCGTCTGAGATGTCGAAGTTGGCGAAGACCTTCTGGACATCGTCGTTATCTTCAACCATTTCCATCAGCTTGAGGACGGACGGCGCTTCCTTCTCGCTGAGCTGAACGATGGTGTTCGGCAGCCGCTGGAGACCGGCCTCCATCACCGGCAGGCCCTTGCTTTCGAGCGCTTCGCGGACGGTGTGAAATTCCGACATGGCCGTGATGACCTCGAAAGTTTCGCCCTCGTTTCGGAAGTCCTCGGCGCCCGACTCAAGCGCCAGCGTCATGGCCGCATCCTCCTCCACCCGGGAGGCGTCGATGACAATGACCCCCTTCTGCTGGAAGTTCCAGCCGACCGCGCCAGGCTCAGCCAGGTTGCCGCCGTACTTGGTCAGTATGTGGCGCAGGTCGCCGCTGGTGCGGTTGCGGTTGTCGGTGGTCGACTCGATCATCATCGCCACGCCATGCGGCGCGTAGGCCTCGTAGACCATTTCCTCGTAGTTGACTCCGTCGAGCGAGCCGGTACCCTTCTTGATGGCCCGCTCGATGTTGTCGGCCGGCATGTTGACCGCCTTGGCGGCGGCAATCGCCGTGCGCAGACGTGGATTTCCAACCGGGTCACCACCACCGGTGCGGGCCGCGATGGTGATTTCCTTGATGGCCTTGGTGAACATCTTGCCGCGTGCGGCATCGATGCCGGCTTTCTTGCGTTTGATGGTCGCCCATTTCGAATGTCCGGACATGCTTCCTCAACTTTCCTTTTCGCGGGCGGCTTTCGCCTCCCCGATGACCTTCTCCGCCTGATCGCGCGGCACCTCCTCGTACGAGGAGAATTTCATGGTGAACCGCCCGCGCCCTTGCGTCAGCGAACGAAGGTGCGTGGAGTATCGATACAGTTCCGCCTGGGGAATCAGCGCCTTGACCGACTGGCCGCCGGTTGCCGGAATCATCCCCAGGATCTTGCCGCGTTTGGATGACAGATCGCCCATGACATCACCCATGTGATCATCAGGCACGGTCACGTCGATCTCCACGATCGGTTCGAGCAGCACCGGCCTGCACTTTTCTGCCGCCGCGTGAAAACCGAGGATCCCGGCCATCTTGAACGCCGCTTCCGACGAATCAACGCTGTGGTGCGATCCGTCGTAGAGCGTGGCCTTGAAGTCGACGACCCGATAGCCGGCCAGGACACCCCGCTCGGCGGCCTCCTGAATTCCCTTGTCCACGGCCGGGATGAACTTGCCCGGGACCGACCCGCCGACGACGGCATCCTCGAATTCGTAACCCTTGCCCCGCGGCAGCGGCTCCAACCGAATCCAGGTGTCACCGAACTGGCCGCGTCCGCCGGTCTGCTTCTTGTGGCGCCCCTGGGCCTCGGCTTTAGCCCGAAGCGTCTCGCGAAACGGAATCCGTGGTTTCCGGAGTTCCACCTCGACGCCGTGCTTTCGCTTGAGTTTGTCCACCACGACGGCCAGCTGTAGCTCGCCCATCCCGTACAGAAGCTGCTGGTGAAGCTCGCTGTCGACAAGAGTCCGGATCGTCGGGTCTTCTTCATGGATCTTGTGCAGCGCCTGGGCCACCTTGTCTTCATCGCCCTTGACCTTCGGCACGATGGCCTCGGCCAGGATCGGCTCCGGGTACTTTATGCCGGTCAGTTCCAGCGGATACGACTTGGTGGTCAGCGTGTTTCCGGTATGGGTTCCCCGCAGCTTGACCGCGGCGGCGATGTCGCCGGCAACGACAGTGTGTACCTCCTGGCGATCCTTTCCCTGCAGGAGAAAGAGCGAGCCAATCTTCTCCGAGTGGTCGGCCGTGATGTTGTACACCTCATGCCCGTGCTCGAGCTTTCCCTGGTAGACCCGGATCAGGGAGAGATCGCCCACATGGGCCTCGGAGAGCGTCTTGAAAACAAGCGCGCACAGCGGCTTCTCGGAATCCGGCGACAGATCGATGTCCGCATCGGCCTGGCGGTAGATTGCCACTTCCTTCGGCGCTTCGAGCGGCGAGGGAAGGCAGACGACCAGGGTGTCGAGCAGCCGGCGCACGCCGGTATTATGCGTGGCGCTGGTCATGACCACGGGGTATATCCCGCGCTGCATCACGCCCTTCTTGAGCGCAGCCAGTTCTTCTTCGATGCTCAGTTCCTGCCCATCGAGGTACTTCTCGACCAGCGCGTCGTCGAAAGTGGCCACGGCCTCGATAAGCGCCTCCCGGGCGACTTCCGCTTCGGGGCGCGCATCGTCCGGCACCGCCACTTCCTTCGGCTGTCCGTCGGCGCCCATGGAGTAGGCCGTCATCGTGAAGAGGTCGATAAACCCCTGAAAGCTGGCTCCCTTGCCCAGTGGCATCTGGATTGGAATCACCTTGTCGGAAAGGATCCGGCGGGCCGAGTCGATCACCTTGTGGAAATCGGCGTGCTCCTTGTCGAGCATGTTGGCCGCGATGACGACCGGTACTCCGCGCTCTTGCAGCGCGGACCAGGCTCGCTCGGTACCCACTTCGACACCGGCAAGACCGGACATCACCAGCACCGCGCCGTCGGCCACGCGAATCCCGGCCAGCATGTCCCCGTGAAAATCATCGTAGCCCGGCGTGTCGATGATGTTGAGGCGGGTATCCCGCCAGACAGCGTGCCCGAGACCAAGACTGATCGAAATCTTTCGCTTCACCTCATCGGGGCTGTGATCCATCACCGTGGTGCCCTCGGTGGTCAATCCAATGCGGCTGGTTTCGCCGGCGTCAAAAAGTATGGATTCGATGAGTGATGTCTTGCCGGCGCCGCCATGGCCAACAAAGACGATGTTGCGAATCTGATCGGTTCGGAATTCCTTCACCGGACACCTCCCCTGCTGGGGCGCTTGGCAACGGGTCTCTCATGGAGAGCGGAAGGCCTTAAACGTTAGCACCCGCGCATTTTAAGTGTCAAACTTGTACGACACCCGGTCCGGGGGTGCGTCCGGGGGCACGAACCCGCCGGTAACCTGCCATCATCGAAGGGTCATGCCAACCATCGAAACCCTGGCCACGCGGTATGAAGCGGCCCCTGACTGGAACACCTACCTGAATGCCACCGTCAAGAACCATGACCTCTGGACCGCCGTCGACCGGCATGTCGAATTGACGCCCCAGGTCATCGATCGGGCCCGAAAGGTCACCAGCCTTGCCGGCATCCGCCACGTCCTGATCCTCTCCGAGGATTGGTGCGGCGACGCCGTCAACATCGTCCCCTGGGTGGCCCGCCTCGTGGAACGCCTCCCGGAGGTCGACCTCCGGGTCTTCGGTCGGGACGCCAATCCGGACCTGATGAACTCCCACCTGACCGGCTCCAGCCAATCGGTACCGGTCGTCCTCCTCCTCGACGCCGGGTTCCGTGAGCTGGGCTGGTGGGGCCCGCGCCCGACCGCCCTGCAGACGTGGGTCATCGAGGAAGGACTTGCGCTTCCGAAGGAGGAGCGCTACCTGGAAGTTCGCAAGTGGTACGCCCGCGACAAGGGCCAATCCATCCTGGGGGAGCTGATCGGTCTGATGGAGACGGCCGCCACCGCTTGACAGTACCGGGCGGACCTTCGAGGATCCCCATCCCATTACCGGCGGAAGTCCTCACGGACTGCCACCGGTGGCCTGACTCCCGGAGAATTCGCCCGTGGCTGATCTGACATACCCCGTCAAGTCGTTTGTGCTGGCGGCCCAGGAGTTCTGGCTCCTGATGTGGCACTCCGCCATCGGCCTGCCGGCGGCAGTCACGTACCGCAAGGAGACCTTCCGCCAGATTTACTCCATCGGCGTCACGGCGACACCGCTCATCATCCTGGCCGCGCTGCTGACCGGCCTGGTGCTGGCTTTGGAGTGGGGCAACAAGCTCGAGCCATTCGGCGCCAAGATCCTGATGGGCCGGATCATGGCCGTCGGCACAATTCGCGAGATCGGGCCGGTCATCACCGGCCTCATGTTCGCCGGCCGGACCGGCGCGATGATCGCCGCCGAGCTCGGTTCGATGAAGGTGACCGAGCAGATCTCGGCGCTGACGGCCCTCGGCACCGATCCTATTCGCCGGCTGGTGGTGCCGCGCCAGGTGGCGAGCGTGGCGACCATCCTGCCGCTGACGGTTCTCGCGGATGCCGTGGCCATCTTCGGCGGTTACGTGGTGGCCGTCGCCTGGCTTCACACCCCCGGCAAATTCTATTGGAAGTCGGCCCTGGAAAGCCTGGCCTGGGAAGATCTGGCCATTGGCCTCCTGAAGCCATTCTTCTTCGGCTGGATGATTTCGACGATCGGCTGCTTTTACGGCATGACCACCGAGGGGGGCGCGACGGCCGTCGGCGGCTCGACGACAAAGGCGGTCATGTACGCCAGTCTTGGAACGCTGGCCGCCGACTTCGTCCTGTCGAAACTCATCCTCTCGTTCTTCCGATGACGACGGAGGACGCGGCGCCGGCCGGGACGGCAGTCATCGAGCTTCGGGACGTCACCTTTCGCTTCGACACGCGGCTGATTCTCGACCGCGTCTCGATGAAAGTCGAGGCGGGGACGACGAAGTGCGTGCTCGGCGCCTCCGGGGCCGGCAAGAGCACGATTTTGAAACTGCTGCTCGGCCTCCTCGAACCAGAATCGGGCGAGGTGTGGGTTCTCGGGAAGGAGGTCACCAGTCTGAAAGGCAGGGAACTCCAGGAACTGCGTCACACCATGGGAATGGTCTTCCAGGGGGGAGCCCTGTTCGACAGCCTGTCGGTCTGGGAGAACATCGGCTACTGTCCACTGGAAACTCATCACGAGAAGGCCGAAGCGGTTCGGACCAAGGTCCGCGAGATTCTAAAGATGGTCGGGCTCGGCGAGGTTCTCGACATGATGCCTTCGGAACTGTCCGGCGGCATGAAGAAACGGGTGGCCATCGCACGCTCGTTTGTCTGCGGACCAAAGGTCATGCTGTACGATGAGCCAACGACCGGCCTCGACCCGATCGTCTCGGATACAATCAACGAACTGATCAACCGTCTGAAGCGGGAAAACGGCGTCACCGGTATCGTGGTCACCCATATCATGCGCGACGCCTACAACGTGGCCGACACCTTGACCCTGCTCAAGGAAGGTCAGATCATCTTCGACGGGACGCCCGAGGAAATTCGGGCCTCGAAGGACCCGTACATCCAGGAGTTCATCGCGTGAAGCTCGCATGGAAATCCCTGACCACCGGCCTCTTCTTCCTTGCGGGCCTGGTCATTCTATTTACCGCCCTCCTGATTGTCGGCACCAACCAGAACATCTTTTCGAAGGTCTATCGCCTGAAGGGCTATCTGCCCGATACCCAGACCCTCACCGAAGGGACCAGCGTCACCCTGTCCGGCATCGAAATAGGCGTCATCGAGACGATTACCCTCGACACCTGGCATGGCGAAAACGCCGTCCGCTTCGACATCCGCCTCAAGAAGGAATTCCAGCCCCGCATCACCGCGAGCAGCAAGGCCTACGTCAAGTCGATCGGCGTCCTCGGCGACAAGTTCATGGAGATCTCACAGGGATTGGCCGGTGAAAGGGCATTGGCCGAGGGCGAAGAAATTTCGATCGAACCCGCCGTTGACTACGAACGCCTGATCCGCGACGTCTCGAACTCACTCCTGGGCTCGCTCAAGCGCGTCGAACTGATCCTCGACGAGGTCGAAGCCGGCCGCGGTACCCTCGGCGCCCTCGTCAAGGATTCCACTCTGGTTGTTCGCCTGAACGGTGCACTCGACGGTTTTGAATCGACCATGATGGCGATACGATCCGGCAAGGGAACGATGGGTCGGATGATCAACGACCCATCCCTCTACAATGACCTGACCGCCATGACAGCACGGTTGAAATCCGCCGCGCAAAAGATCGATGACGGCCAGGGCACGCTGGGCCGGATGATCGCGGATTCGACTCTCTACGTGGGCGCCGCCCGGGCCGCTTCCGGCGTCGATACCATTGTGGCCCGTATCAACGCCGGCGAGGGCACCCTGGGCAAGGCTCTCAACGACGACGCGGCCTACGATGAAATGCAGAAGACGATTGTGGAACTGCGGAAATTGCTCGAAACGATGCAGAAGGATCCGCGGCGTTTCTTCAAGTTCAGCGTGTTTTAGACCCTCCAAGACATCTGCAACCCTCCCGCCCCTTCACCCGGCCTGTCAAGATGACCACGGCGCCGCGGTTCACGCATCGCCCCGTCGCCTGTTAGACTCCCCGATTGCAACCTTTACGATTCCCATCCCCCCGCGGCCACTGGCCGAAGGATTCCATCATGTCCGTTGTAACTTATTGCCGCGTCGGAAGATGGTCCGCCGTCTTGATGGCGCTGTTGCTGGTCTCACCACTGGCCCTGGCCAAGGGACCGGGACTTGGGGCCCCGCAGGTGCCCGAACCGAAAGTTGGTCCGACCTACGATTGGTCGGCCCAGGATTCGCTCCTCGCCCGATACGCCGGAACCGGCCTGGTTGACTATGCCGCCTGGAAGGCCTCCGGCACCGCCGAACTCGACCAGGTGCTGAAGGAGGCGTCATGCTGGGCGCTCTACGACAGCGCGGAGTCCATCGAGAAGCTGGTCTTCCTGATCAATGCCTACAACGGCTTTGTGGTGCGGGACATTCTGGAAAAATACCCGGTAGCCAGCGTGAAGGACATTCCCGGATTCTTCGACACTAAAAAGCACGCAATTGCGGGGGGGGAATACACGCTGGACCAGATCGAGAAGAAACTGATCAAGGGCGTGGCCTCCAACGACCCCTACATACACTTCGCACTCGTCTGTGGCGGCAAGGGATGCCCGGCACTCCGCTCGAAGAGCTATCGGGCGGCATCCTGGCCCTTCGATACCGCCAACCAGACACAGCATTTCGTGGCCGAACCGACCAAGCTGCGGTTCGATGACAAGGCCTACATTCTCCACGTTTCGGAGATCTTTCACTGGTACCGCAATGACTTCGAAGTGGGCGACTTGACGCTGCCTCGCTGGATCGGCCCGCACCTGACGCTCGGCGTGGCCATGAAGATGGCTGCCTCCGAGCCACCGGTCGAGTTCCTGCCGTTCGACTGGTCGCTCAACGATGTCGCGAAGGGAAAAAAGTGAGCCGCGCCGTCACGGCGGCTCGTGCCACCGACCTCGTACTCGGCCGGATCGGCTGGGCCCGCTTCAAGGCCGGACACCCGTGGATTTATCGCGGGCAGTTTGAAATGCCGGGCGGCACACCGCCGGCCGGCCCGGTGCGAATCGTCGACAATCGCGGAAAAGTCCTGGGCACGGCGCTTCACAGCCCGGCCTCACAAATCGCGTTGCGCGTCCTGACGCGCGAACCCGCAACCATCGACACGGCGTATTTAATCGCAAAACTGAACGACGCCCGCGCCTACCGTGACCGGGTGATGGACGCCCGGGGCGCCCGCCGAGAAGTCTTTTCGGAGTCGGACGGCCTCCCGTCGCTGGTGGTTGACCGCTACGGCGATCATCTTGTCATCCAGGTCCTGTCCGCCGGTCTCGAGGCAATGGAGGGTTCGCTCCTCGATGCGCTGAACGAAGTCTATCGGCCGGCCAGCATCCTGGCCCGAAACGAAGGCAGCGTCCGCAAGCTGGAAGGGCTGGAGCGGGGCGTGGTCCAGAAGAGCGGCACGACACCGGATCGGCTCGAAGTCATGGAAGGAAGTCACACGCTCGAGGTCGATCCGTGGAAGGGGCAGAAAACCGGCCTCTTCCTGGACCAGTTCGAGAATCACGCGGCCGCCGCCCTGGTAACGAAGGGGCGCGTCCTGGATGCCTTCAGCTGCACCGGAGGGTTCGGCCTGGCCATGGCCAGCCGTGCCACGGAGGTCGTAGCCGTGGACAGCTCGGCCGAGGCGCTGGAGATTGCCGCCCGCAACGCGGAACGGATCGGCCTGACCAACTTCAAGTTCATCGAGTCGAACGCCTTCGACTGGCTCAAGAACAGCGACCTGGCCAATGAGAGGTTTGACGTCATCGTGCTCGACCCGCCTGCCTTCTCCAAGAACAAGTCCGATGTCGAGGCGGGCGTTCGCGGCTACAAGGAAATCAATCTCCGCGCCATGAAGATGCTGTCACCGGGCGGGATTCTCATCACCTGCTCGTGCTCGCACCATGTCACTGAGGAGCTGTTTCATGATGTCCTGGCCGCGGCCGCGGCCGATGTACATCGCCGCTTCCGGATCGTTGAGAAGCGGGCGCAGGGGCGCGATCATCCCATTCTCGTCGGCTTCCCCGAGAGTTATTATCTGAAGTGTTTCATCACGCAGTTTCTGGACTGATTGTCGCCTTCCCAGGGGTTTCGAGATGACCGACCGTGATGCGCTGATCCACGACTGGAATGTCGTCGATGGCCTGCCATCCCGCCCGCAGCAGAAAATTGAATTCGACGACGAAACACTGCGTGACGGGCTCCAGTCGCCGTCGGTGACCGACCCGCCGATCGAGAAGAAGATTGAAATTCTCCACTTGATGGAAAAACTCGGCATCCATACCGCCGACATCGGCCTTCCGGCCGCCGGCCCGCGCGCCCGTGCCGATGTGAGGCGCCTGGCCGAGGAAATCGCCCGGAGCAAGCTCAAGATCACCGCCAACTGCGCGGCCCGCACCAAGCCGGAGGACATCGACCCGATTGCCGATGTGGCCGATGCCGTCGGCATTCCGATCGAGGCCTGCACCTTCCTCGGCTCATCCCCAATCCGCATGTACACGGAGGGATGGACGATTGACCAGCTCCTCGGCCTGACCGAGACGGCCGTGCGCCACGGCGTCAAGCGCGGCCTCCCGGTGATGATGGTCACCGAGGACTCGACGCGAGCCCATCCCGAAACGCTGCGCCGGATCTACACGACGGCCATCGAATGTGGAGCCCGGCGCGTCTGCGTGGCCGACACGACGGGTCACGCCACTCCGGAGGGTACCGCCGCGCTGATCCGCTTCATCAGGAAAGTCGTGGCCGACACCGGCGAGGATGTGAAGATTGACTGGCACGGGCACAACGACCGTGGCCTGGGCCTGATCAACTGCATGGCCGCTGCCGCCGCCGGCGCCCATCGCATCCACGGCACGGCCCTCGGCGTCGGCGAGCGCGTGGGCAACGCCGCCCTCGACCAGGTCCTGGTCAACTTCAAGCTCCTCGGATGGATCGACAACGACCTCGCAGCCCTCGGCCACTATTGCCGCGCCGTCAGCGATGCCACCGATGTTCCCATCCCGGTCAGCTACCCCGTCGTCGGCCGTGACGCCTTCCGCACCGCCACGGGTGTCCACGCCGCCGCCGTCATCAAGGCGGCCAAAAAAGGGGACACCTGGCTCACGGACACCATCTACTCCGGCGTGCCGGCCGGCATGTTCGGGATGGAGCAGATCATCGAGATTGGTCCGATGAGCGGGGCGTCCAACGTTTCGTACTGGCTGGAGAAACGGGGGTATCCGGTGACGGACGAACTGGTGCAGGCGATTTTTGGTGATGCGAAGTCAGCAGCGCGGGTGTTGAGTGATGCCGAGGTGCATGCGATTTGCGCTTTGCGTGGGGCGCGGGCGGGGGCTTGACCGGCGACCGCAACCGCCTCTACGCCGCCGCCTTCCTCCGCTCGCTGGCGACGGGCCTCTCCGGCGTCCTCCTCGGCCTGTACCTGGCCGATGTCGGCCTGAATGCAACACAGATCGGCTATGCCATCAGCGCCGGGCTCGGTGGTGGCGCGCTCGCTGCCCTCATAACGACCATTGCCGGCGATCGCATCGGCCGCCGCCGCATCCTGATCGCCGTCAATCTCCTCGGAGCCGCCGGCGGTCTCGTCCTCGCGTTCACCGGCTCACCCTGGCTGCTCATCGCGGCTTCCTTTGCCGGCATGATCAACGGCATGGGGCGGGACCGTGGTGCCACGCTCATCCTGGACCAGGCCATTCTGCCGTCGACCACCACCGACAAGGATCGCACCAGGACCTTCGCCATCTACAACGTCTGCCAGGACATCGGCCACGCCATCGGCGGCCTCCTGGCCATCATCCCCGACATGAAGCTGTGCATGATTCTGTACGCCGTGCTCCTGGCCATGGCCGCCATCCTGGGTACCACACTCTCCCCCGCCGTCGAATCCACCACCCCGAAAGCCAGGCCCACCCTTTCGCCTCGCTCCCGGGGGCTCATCACCAAAATATCCGCCCTCTTCGCCATGGACAGCCTCGGCGGCGGATTCCTGACCACCAGCCTTCTCGCCTACTTCTTTCACGAGCGGTTCCAAGTCCCGACCGCCACCATCGGCATCCTCTTTTTCACCGCCCGAATCGCCAACGCCGGAAGTCATCTCGGTGCCGCCTGGCTGGCCCGGCGCATCGGCCTGGTGAACACGATGGTGTTCACTCACCTCCCATCCAGTCTGCTGCTCCTGACGGTGCCGTTCGCCCCCAACTTCACGGTAGCCGCGATTCTTTTCCTGCTCCGGGAATCGCTGGTCGAGATGGACGTGCCCACACGGCAGTCATACGTCATCGCCGTCGTGAGTAAGGAGGAACGAACGGTGGCCAGCGGCATCACCCATCTGGTGAGATTGGGCGCGTGGGCGGTGGCGCCGGCCTTCGCCGGCACCATGATGACCGGCGCGCTCGGCGCGCCCCTGATTGCAGGCGCGGGGCTCAAGATCGCCTATGACCTGTTGTTGTGGCGGGCGTTTCGGGGGGTGAAGGCGCCGGAGGAAGGTTAGTTGCGTGTCTTCGCAACGACCTCGTCTGCCCGCAAGCACACGAAGCGGATCTGCGTCCCGGCCCGGAACGGGTTGGGGATGGGCCGCAGGGCGAAGGCGGAGCCGGCATCATCATGAAGAACATGAATTTGAAGGGTTCACCACTCAACTCTGGAGATACACTGGGGATAGCCGAGGCCAACTCCTCCAAATACGCTTTTTTTTGGTAAAGTTTCTTTACGATCGGGTCTAGATCGAAGTCATGGCCCGGTAATCGAGCCGTCCGCATCATCGGAGTCGACCTTGCGCCAGGATCAGGCTGAAACGACCGGCGTCTTCCTGAACTACTGCGGGGGGGACAAAGACGCCCTGAACCGACTCCTGCCGGTGCTTTACGAGGAACTCCGAGTGCTGGCTCGCAGCCGTCTGCGGCAGGAACGACCGGACCATACGCTACAGACCACCGCTCTCATTCACGAGGCCTATGTCCGGCTGATCGACCAGCGGCAGGTGACGTGGCAGAGCCGGTCGCATTTCCTTGGAATTGCGGCTCAAGCCATGCGCCGAATTCTGGTGGACCATGCGCGTGCCCGTCGCGCGGCGAAGCGGGGCGGTGGGGCGGTGCTGAGTCCACTCGAACTTGCCATCGAGGTTCCGGCGCCGGACGGTACCGACCATGCCGAGTTGGATGATGCGCTTCTGGCCCTCGAGAAGCTCGATGTCCAACAGGCACGGGTCGTGGAGCTGCGTTTCTTTGGCGGGCTCACGGTGGAAGAAACCGCCGAAGTCATCGGCGTTTCGGCCACCACGGTCAAGCGTGATTGGGCCGTGGCCAAAGCCTGGCTCTATCGGCAGATGACTGGTAAATCCGACGCGTAGGCCGGCCGCTCAGAGGCTCAGCAACTGCGTTTTACAGCCGCAATCTTCAACTCGACCTCACTTAGTTTCGACTTCATGGATTCCTGTAACGGCCCTCTTGCGGCGACTCCGGCCAGGATCCGCCGGGCCGTCTCATAAGACGCGAGAGCTTCCCGACACGACTGCCCCCGCCGGCCGGCGCCGCTGGTGTTCAATGCCAATTGACAATCTCCGAGCTTCACGATCGCGAGGAGGACTCCCGTGATAACCAGCACATCCGACGTATCCCCTGCTGCTGCCGCCTGATATCTCCGAAATGCGCTCTTGAACTGCGCCAGGGCGTCGGCAGGACCGCGGGTGATCTGGATCGCATCCGCGATAAGAATCTCCCCAAAGGCCAGATCGGCCTGGATCTGGTGATCCGTGGGATCGGCGTCCGCCAGCCCGCTCAGGAGAGCCTGCCGCTTTTCCAGACACACGAAGGCTGAGTCGGGCCTGGCCGTATGAATGAAAACAGAGCTCAGAACTTCGTAAAATATGGCGAGGTGACGTATTGTTGTGCTGTTGTCCGGAGATTGGGCGTGCCGCGCTTCACCTCGCTCGACGCACTGACGGATCAATGAGGACACACGATTCCAGTCGTGGCGTCTCTCGGCAAAAGTCGCGGCCATATAGAGGTCGATGACATAGGAGTCCTGGTATCGTTCCTCAGCCGGGCGAAGCTTGTAGGCCCTTCGGGAAGCCTCGATTCGCCGTTCCATGAGCCCTTCGGCGGCCAGAGTATCACCCATCGCCATGAGGATCTCCTGCTGGAGGCCGCACATGATCGACAACAGATCTGCGGGTAGCGGCTCATCCGGATAACGTCTGAATAAGTCCTCGGCATCCCGGAGATTGAGCTCGGTGACCATGCGGGCGGAATCAGCCTTTCCAATGCCCAGATACATGACGCCGATCCGGTGTCGGGCGCTGATATGGTCGCCCTCATACTCCATCGAGTCGGGACAGGCCATCACGTTCAGCCGCGCCAGTGCGGTACTTCGTCGAAAGCTGGCCATCGCCTCCTGACTCTGGCCCAGATTGGGGTAGGTTGGGAGTCCCTGGACGTCCCCAATGCGAAGGTACGAACGGCCCATTTCCTGACGCAGGACCGGATCATCGGGCATTTCGGCGGCCAGGCTGTTGTAATACTCCAGTGCCTTGTCCACGAGAACCAGTCGCGCGGCGTTCGATCCGGGAAGATCCTTGATGGCCTCATGAAGTTCGAAAACAACCGACTTGGCCAGACCGCGGACTTCGTCAAACCGCTTCTCCGCACGGTCTCTCTGCTCGCGGGCCAGGCGAGCCTGCCAGGCTGTTGCGGCGAGACCGGCCACCAGCGACAGCGCCAATGCCGCCGCCGCCCCGACCGCCAGTCGATTGCGCCGCACGAATTTGGATACCCGATAGGCGGCCGTGGCGGGCCGGGCCAGGACCGGCTCGCCGGAGAGGAAACGCCGCAGGTCCTCCGAGAGTTGCTCCACGGACCCGTAGCGCTGCGCCACATCGCGGGCCATTGCTTTCTGAACGACGTTGTCCAGGTCGCCGGTCAGGAGACGCGCGCGTTCCTTCCCCGCGGCTGCACTCGGTTTCTTCGGCTCCGGCCCGGTCATAACTCCCAGAATCTCCGTGATGCTGCGCGTCCTGAACCGATAGGGCTTCTGCCCGCTCAGCAATTCGTACAGGATGACACCGAGCGAGTAGACATCGCTGGATGTGCTGGCCCGCTCCCCACGGACCTGTTCGGGGCTGGCATATTCCGGCGTCATGAGGGCAATCGGACCGGTCAGGTCGGCGGTCAATCCATCTCCATCAGCCGAAACGACCTTGGATATCCCGAAGTCCAGGAGCCTGGCCGAGCCATCATCCGTCACGAGGATGTTGGATGGTTTGAGATCGCGGTGGACGATCAGATTACGATGCGCAAACTGGACGGCTTCGCACACTTCGCGAAAGAGCTTGAGGCGGGCGGGAACGTCCATCCTGCGGCTGGTGACAAAATCCAGCAAGGGAGCACCGCGCACGAACTCCATGACGAGAAATGGCCGGCCGTCCGGCGCTGTCCCACCGTCGATGAGCCGGGCAATGCCTGGGTGCTCCAATGACGCCAGAATCTGACGCTCGGCGCGAAACCGGCGAACAATGTCATCGGTATCGAAACCCTTGCGGATGAGCTTGAGAGCCGCTTCCTGTCGGAACGGCCCGTCGGCTCGACTGACGCGATAGACCCCGCCCATTCCGCCCTGACCGATGGGTTCGATTATTTCCCAGGACCCGAGGCGGGTGCCGACTGACGGGTGCGGGTCCTCGGGAGACGTGACTCCAGTCGGTTCGCCACCGCCGAAATCCAAAGGGGGCTGCGCCTGTTCGTCCAGAAAGTCCCCGGCGGATTCGTAGGCACTCAGGAGAGTCCGAAGCTCCTGAACCAGTTCCGGCTGTGTCTCCTCAAGGGCGATTAGGTGCATCGCCCGCCCGGCAACCGGCAAGGCCAGGACTTTCGCGAATTCCTCGGAGACCTCAGACCAGTTCACGGGTGTCGGCGATCATGTCGACCGTCGTCCCATAATCCCACCTACGCACTCCCCGACACACCCCAGAATGACTCGCCATCAACCCATTGCCGATAGGCCTCGTTGAGCTCAGCCATCAAGTACTCCAGGTGTTCCTCCGCGCCCGAAAGCCAGGCGGCTTCCTCGAGCGAGTCGACGAATCGACCCGGGCATCCCATGCAGCCCGGGTGTTCCGGGCAGCCGGCCTGGAAATGTCTGTCGAGGATGGCGGCGGCACCCGGAAATAGATTCAGGATGTCACCGATCAGCCAGTTGGATGTGATTTCGGCGTAGCGGCGGCCGGCTTCGGCGTCGAAGGGGATCGGGTGGTCAACCATGGGGTGATTTTAGCAGGTGGGGCACCGGGGTGGGCCGATCGGGTCG
>Ga0163152_10000164_pt1 | contig 111167 bp, 95 predicted proteins | sample OliLakLV19MP8IB2_FD_148635 | JGI IMG/M metagenome (GOLD analysis project Ga0163152, IMG submission 148635) | Freshwater microbial mat bacterial communities from Lake Vanda, McMurdo Dry Valleys, Antarctica - Oligotrophic Lake LV.19.MP8.IB-2 | ecosystem: Environmental > Aquatic > Freshwater >...
AGCAAAAGTTCATGCCCTATGATGCTGATCTGTTTAATACCATCAATGAAGTGTTCAAATAAATCATCGGTCTTGTCAAAGTCAAGTTCTAACCCTTGTTGCTTTCTGATCCACAATTCACCTTCATCAAATAATTTCTCTGCAATTTTTTTGTTTGATGAACTCCCTATCGTTTTTACCACTCTATATTGAGCCGAAGATTTATCAATAACCTGAATGCTCACAACGCCACTCTTATTTTTCTTTCGCCTTACAAACATGAATAAAAGGTAAAATCAAAATGCTGGGACACCCAGTTCGCTCAGGAAAAGTGCGTTTTTATATATGAAAACGTAGATATTTTTTAAATTTTAAAAAAGTGCGGAAGACAGGACATTATAAATAATCTTCCCATCAAAAACAGTTAGCATCACTTTGGTTTGCGATGTTAACATCGGATCAATTGTAAATAAGTTTTGCGAGAAAACAATTACATCGGCCAACTGACCTATTTTTATTTTTCCTTTTTTCCTTTCTTCAAATGAAGAGTAAGCGCCTGCCGATGTATACGCTTTCATTGCTTGCGCGATAGAGATTTTCTGTTCTGGTATCCATCCCGTTTCAGGGAAGCCGCTTGGTGTTCTTCGGGTTACAGCAACATGAATTCCTCGAATTGGATTGATATCAATACAAGCAGGCCAATCACTGCTATAAACCAGATACGCATGTTGCTTCAACAGTTCATTCCATGCAAACGACCAAGGCAATCGTTGTTCACCAATTGCCTTCGCCCACACATCTACTGTTGCTGGGTCGGCATGAATCGGCTCCATAGAAGGCATTACATTTAATTGAGCAAATCGTGGAATGTCATCAGGCGAAACTGTTTCAATGTGCTCAACTCTATGTCTCGAATCACGCTTGCCATTTGCTTTTGCAGCGTTTTCATAGGCGTTCAAAGATTCACGCACGCCTAAATCACCAATGGCATGTGTGTAAATTCTAAAACCATTTTTATCAAAAGCGGAAATCAGTTGCTGGTATTTTTCCAACGGCACAGCCAGTTGCCCAATAGCCAGCGGATTGCTTGCAGGAATGTCCGCATAGGGTTCTATCATATAAGCAGTGTGCGATTCAATCACGCCATCAATCATAAACTTGATTGCATCTGCGCGTAGCATCGGGTTATTGAATCCAACGCTGTCTTTAAGTTTAGTGAACAACGCAATGTCTTCATCAGTTGTCTTTTCGTTTGCCGAAAACGCAGCGGCATATCGCATCGTCAATTCTCCGATGTTCAAAAGTTCTTTGAATAGATTTACCTCTTCTGCGGTTCCATTTGCATTTTGAACACTCGTAATACCCAGCGAAGCCGCGAGTTTCATGCCTGCGCGCAACGCATTTAGTTTTTCCGTTTTTGTCAACTCAGGAATATGTTTTGAAACCAAACCCATCGCGCTTTCGCGGAGTGCACCCGTTGGCTCACCATTTTTATCAAACACAATTTCTCCGAAGCCATTATATTTTGTTGTTCTATCAACGCCCGCAAGCTGCAATGCTTTTTTATTTGCCCAGCCGCTGTGGCCGTCATAGGCCTTTATAAACACCGCTACCTCGTTAGAAATATTGCGTAATGTTTCAGAATCTGGTAATCCATTTGGAAAAGATGTGTATTGCCAACCACGACCTGTGATCCATTCTTTTGTGGGATTGATTTTAATAAATTGATTTACCCGATCAGCAACTTCTTCGGGGTTGCTCGTGCCAAGCATATCCACTTCGGCAAGGCCTAACGACCCACTTAGAAAATGTGTGTGAGCATCATTAAATCCGGCCGTTACTAATTTCCCTTTTAAATCAATCACTTCGGTTTTTGAACCAGTTAATTTTTTGATCTCCTCCGATTTTCCAACAGCAATAATTTTATTTGCCTTAATGGCAATTGCTTCTTCAAAGGCATCATCACTTTCGCCTGTCCATACTTTGCCATTAAGAAGTACCAGATCAGGAGCGTGCTGATTTGTGCATGAGGCAAACAGTGTGGTTATGACAATAAGCGCAGCGACTTTATATGAGATTGACATTAGCATTTAAATTTTGATGTAAATTAACTCTATAATGGATTGTGTCCTCACAGAACACAAAAAGCTAAGGCTAGACCATCCACTTCCCTTTGAAACCTTCTAAAGCCGCGGACGTAAGTGCATCCGGAATCGCCTTCATTTTTGATGGCAATTCCTTAATATTGCGGTTCAATTTTTATGAATAGGTGATTATGGCATTTGAGACAACAACAGAATTGCACCAAGCACATCAGCAAAAAATCAAAGAGGTTTATAGCGAGGTAGCTAAAGTGGTGGTAGGGCAGGAATACATGGTGAACCGATTGTTAGTCGGCCTATTTACCAACGGCCATATTTTGTTGGAAGGAGTGCCCGGTCTGGCCAAAACATTAACCATTAGTACCGTTGCAAAAGTTTTGCATTTAGATTTTGCCCGCATTCAGTTTACACCGGATTTGTTACCTGCCGACTTAGTGGGCACGATGATCTATAATCAGAAGGAAGGAAAATTTGAAGTAAAGAAAGGGCCGATCTTCGCAAACATAATTTTGGCTGATGAAATAAACCGTTCGCCAGCCAAAGTTCAGTCAGCCTTGCTCGAGGCGATGCAGGAAAAGCAAGTGACTATTGGAGAAACAACGTTTGTGTTAGACAAACCATTCCTTGTAATGGCAACGCAAAACCCGGTTGAGAATGAAGGAACGTATCAGTTGCCCGAAGCACAGATCGATCGCTTTATGATGAAAGTGTTTGTGAACTATCCCACCAAAGAGGACGAACTGGAAATCATGCGCAGGATTTCAAACATGGGCTTTAGCTACGAAGTAAATCCAATTCTTACCAAAGAAGATATTTTTTCTATTCGCGGTGAAGTGAATAAAGTGAAGATTTCAGAATCGTTGGAAAAATATATTATTGAATTGGTGACTGCTACCCGCAAACCCAAAGAATATAAACTCGATCATGAAGCGCAATACATTCAGTTTGGGGCATCGCCACGCGCAAGTATAAACATGAATCTTGCAGCCAAAGCTGTTGCCTTTATGGATGGGCGCGATTATGTGTTGCCTGAAGATATTAAGGAGATAGCGCTTGATGTAATGAACCACCGCATCATTCTTAATTATGAAGCCGAAGCCGACAATGTGAATACAGCGGATATTGTAAAAGCACTCCTTACCAAAGTGCCGATTACCAAGTAATTCGTTTCACATCAACTCTTGATAGAAATTTATCTAGTCAAACGAGTATAAATTTTATCGGGCTAAATAACCACCGTCTATCGGGTAATAACTTCCGGTAACGAAGGAAGACTTATCACTACTTAACCAGTAAATTAATTCTGCCACTTCTTCACTCTTGCCAAGACGACCGATAGGATGCAATGCAACTAGCTGTTTTTTCATTTCAGCATCTAATGCATCTAACAGAGGAGTTTCAATAAATCCAGGCCCCACGGCATTTACCCGAATACCCTGTGCGGAATATTCAAGTGCAGCTGCCTGAGTAAGACCAACAACACCATGTTTAGCTGCTGTATACCCAGCCGAGCCGGCAAAACCAACAGAGCCCAGAATGGATGAAATGTTTACGATGCTGCCGCTACCATTTTTTAACATCGCCTTGATCTGATATTTCATGCCATAGAAAAGACTATTGAGATTTATGCCTATTACTTTTTGCCAGCCTTCAATACTCATGTCAGCAATGGGATTTAATTCACCGCCAATACCCGCATTGTTAACAGCAACATCGAGTTTGCCATAGGTGTTGATTGCGAAATTCACCAACGCCTCCATCTCTTCTGGTTTGGAAACATCAGTCTTGAAGAATATTGCTTTTCCTCCCGCGGCTACAATACTTTCTGTTGTAGCTTTTCCTGCTTCTTCCTGGATGTCTGAGAGGACAACCTGAGCACCTTGTTTGGCAAATAATTCTGCGGTTGCTTTACCAATGCCTGATGCGGCACCGGTAATCATTACGGTTTTATTTTTCATAATTCAAAGTTTTGCGATTTAACTGATTTGAACGAGTAATGTATTCTTAAACCCGCAAAGCGATTATGATGGAGATCATTACTAATATTGATTTTTATCATCAATACTTTCACTAAGTTGAACATTGCGCTCTTCTTACTTTCAAGATCACGAGGTACCGATCTAAAAAACCAAGTTTAGATTTATTCATAAGTGGGGTTGGCGATGGTTATGCTTTCACCTGAGAAAAAGCGTAGAAAATCTCGCTTCCAATTTGATGAACACGCTCTGCATACTTCTCAGCTTCTTGTGGTGTTCCATCAAATTCTTTCGGATCATCATAGGTAAGGGGAATTCTTCCGGAAGCCCCAAGCACCAACGGACAATTCTCATCGGCATGCGAGCACGTCATGATGGCTGCAAAATCTTTAGTGTGGTTGAAGGGATCATCGTATGTTTTGGAAAACGCAATGACAGGTTCTGCACCATCCGCATAACGAACCTCATAAACTGGATTTGCATCTTCTTTCGTTTTGGTGATGATGAAGCCCGCATCTTTCATCGCTTTTACAGCGCGCGGATTGAATGCAGTAGCCTCTGTGCCACCCGAAAAACAATGCACATTTTCAATTCCATAATAAGCAGCCGCGGCTTGTGCCCAAAGTTGAGCGATATGACTTCTACGCGAGTTATGGGTGCAGATGAAATTGAGATCAATTGCAACATTCAATTTCTGCTTTTGTTGAATGAAGTCAGTTAGTTGCTGAAGGACGGTTTTCCGTTCTGTTAAAATTTCCCGAAACTGAGTTTCAAACTCTTGAATTTGTTTTTTAAGCTTTGTTCTTAAAAGGTGTTTCATAGAACGAAAATTTTATTTATCGCAATATTACGATAGGTTGAGTACTAACAGATATTATCCAAATCTTAATTTCTTTACCAATTCGTTACCCCTATGTTATTCTGAATTAGTCACTAACTGCCTCACTTTCATTTGTATTATCGTATAATAGATGATAAATATTTTACTGAAGAGGCCGCTTTTTACCACGCATTTCCCATTCTGTTTAACAATTCGGTAACATACCCATACCAACAGGGTAATATTGTTAGCTGACCTTTGCGGGAAATATGACAACCACTATGAGTCGTTACTTCTTCCCCTCAGTATTTCTTGTTTTAATATCCACTCTTACCTACGCCCAAAACGGTAGTATTGAAGGCACAGTAACCGATGTAAAAAGCCAGGAGACAATTGTTGGTGCCAACGCAGTAATACAAGGCACCACCGTGGGCGCAGCTACTGATATTGATGGAAATTTTGTAATCCCAAACGTGAGGCCGGGAGTATACACGATAGTAGTTTCTTTTGTTACCTATAAAACTCACACTATTACTGACGTGGTTGTAGAAAGCGGTAAAAAAACAACCTTAACAGTTCCTTTGGCAGAAGATGTTGCTGAATTGGAGGAAATAATTGTTACCGCTAAAAAGGAAATCGCTACCGATTTAAACCTTTTGCAGTCTATTAAAGAAGCCAAGTTGGTGGTGAGCGGCATCTCATCAGAACAAATTACTAAGTTACCGGATCGTGATGTTGCTCAAATTGCGCAGCGAGTTCCGGGAATAACGATTGTTGACAACCGATTTGTAATTGTGCGTGGGCTTCCGCAGCGCTACAATCAGGTAATGATAAACGGAGCCATTGCTCCTTCCACAGAAATTGATACACGATCTTTTTCATTTGATTTGATACCGGCAAGTAACATTGATCAAATGCTTATTTATAAATCTGGAACAGCCGAGCTTCCGGGTGATTTTGCTGGGGGCGTAATTCAGTTAGTAACTAAACAACCTGCTTATGAACCCTTCATAAGTTTTGGATTAAACTTTGGCTTCAGAACAAACACTACTTTTAAAGATCGCTATACTTCGGAAGGCAGCGGCACCGACTTTTTAGGATTCGATAATGGATTTCGTGATATTCCGAGTGGGTTTCCTTCAACCAATACCATAGTTGATTTGCCTAAAAACTCAGTTGAATTAGAACAGGCGGGTAAATCGTTGACCAACAACTTTGCACCACAAAAACGCCAAACCCCAATAGACAGGGGATTTAATTTCACTACCTCTCAGAATTTTAAAGCAGGCCGACTTAAGTTTAGCAACATTACTTCACTTGCCTACTCCCAAAGCTATCAATACACACAAGCAGATTTTTTAAGGTATAATGAGTTTACGCCAACCTCAGCCACCAAAAGGTTTGAGTATAAAGACAATTTCTATAGTCAGGATACAAGAATTAATATAATGCATAACTGGGTGATTGACTTAAATGATCGCTCTAAGATTGAGTTTAAAAATCTTTTTGTTCAACTAGGTGAGCATGAAACTACCATCCGAACGGGAGACGATAAAATTCAGAACCCAAACTTCGATAGGGTGAATTATGCCTACCATTATTTGGCGCGTTCAATTTATAGCGGTCAGTTAGAAGGCACCCATAAATTAGGCGATGGCACTGCATCACTTAAGTGGGTTGCCGGGTTAAATTATGTCAATCGAAACGAGCCGGACTTTAGAAGATTCAGAACCTTTAGAGATAAAGCAGATGCTGGCACGGAAGAACCGTTTACTACTCAATTGCCGGCCGCGGCCAATGTATTTGAAACAGGGCGGTTTTGGTCGAATTTAAAAGATGTTAGCTATGCCAACGGCTTAAATTTTGAAAAGCGATTCGGCTCAGTAGAAGATAAGAAAGCTCCTATTATTAAGGCGGGCTATTATGCAGAGTACAAAACGCGCGAATTCGATGCCCGCTATGTAAATTATCAGTATCCAAACACAGCAGATTTTGATCAGGCAATTGGACAAGAACTTAGCAGACTTCCGCTAAACCAGATTTTTGATCCGTCAAATATCAAACGTAGAGATGGTTTTATCATTGGTGAAGGAACCCAGCCACAAGATTCCTATTCAGGCACTCAACTTTTAACTGCCGGTTACATCAGTGGTTCTAAGTCTTTCAACAAATTAGACATAACGCTTGGCTTTAGAGCAGAAAATAACATACAGACTCTTAAGTCTACTACAAGTTCTGGAGTGGTTGATGTTAACAACCCAATCTTTGCAGCACTTCCCTCATTCAATACTGCCTTCAATATCTCCGATCGATCGCTGATTCGTGCCGCTTATAGCCGCACCGTAAATAGACCAGAATTCAGAGAACTGGCTCCTTTTTTATATTACCAATTCGAATATGAAGCGGCCATTATTGGAAACTCGGCCTTAAAAACTGCCTTTATCGACAACATTGATTTGCGTTGGGAGATGTACCCAAATCCGGGTGAAGCCATCAGTGTGGGCGCGTTCTATAAAAACTTCAAAGACCCAATAGAATTATATTTACAAATAACCTCCGAGAACCCACAATTAGTCTATGGAAATGCAGTAGGAGCAACTTCGGTTGGGGTTGAGTTTGAATTTAGAAAGTCGTTAGCCAGTCTGGGAGTTTCAAAATTTCTAAGAAACACCACGGTTAACATCAATACAGCATTTATAAAGAGCGACATAAACATTGGTACCGGGTCGCCAAATCAAATTCAAAACAGGCCTTTGCAAGGACAGTCGCCATACATCGTAAATATTGGGTTGTACTATAATGACGAAGAAAAGGGACTATCTGTAAATACAGCGTACAATGTGTTTGGGCCACGCATTTTCTCCGTGGGCGATAAATTGTTTCCTACCTGGTGGGAATTACCACGCCAGTCACTTGATTTTCAGATTGCAAAGACCTGGAATAGAAGATTTGAAACAAAGTTGAACATTCAAAATTTGTTGAATGCTACCTACCGAATTTATCAGGACAACGATAACAATAACAAAATTGAAAGTGAGGAAGCAATAATTCAACAGTACAAAGTTGGGACATTATTCTCGCTGGGCCTATCCTGGAAATTTACCAAGGGCTAACTGTTATCCGACATAGGCAGCTAAAGGGTCTGACCGCTTTCCTTTTTCCCGAAGTTTGGCGTAGGCAAGACTCTCAGCGGTCTAACTCCTGAGAATTACTGTGAACTTCAGCTATAAGCATCAATTTCAAAAAGTCTGCACCACTCATGCAGACTTTTTTATTTGTTAACAGAACATGAAGATGTTAACACTGGCTTAATAAATTGTTAACTGCCCTTTAATTAGTTGCCCGACTGACCACCCTAATTTTGCCCTGAATCAAAAAACTTAAAAGCATGAAAAAAACGATGAAATTCTTCGCTTTTTTATTAGCAATAACATCCTTAGTGATGTTTCAAAGCTGTAAAGAAGACGAAACAACTCCGGCAGCGCCAACGATCGCGGCACCCGGCACGGTAGCTTCTGTACAAGTAGGTACAAAAGCGGATGTTACATTTACAATTACGGCCCCTGGTGGCTTTAAGTCGAGCGCGGTAACTGCAACAGGTGGTACTGCAACCATTAAGACTCCTCCTGCTGCGAATGCTACAGAAGGTTCGGTGGTAGTTGAATTTACAGCAGGCGCGTCTGCTGGTGCTGGATCGGTAGCATTATCAGTTACTGATAATAGCAATCAAACCACAACTCAGACTGCAGTATTAAATGTTACTATTAGCGCACCTCCCACTGTTACTTTGAGCGCGGCTGCAGGTTCAGGAAATCCAGGGACTTCGTTAAGCATTACAGCAACAATTGCTGCTCCTAATGGAGGCGCAGTTTTAACAATTACCGGTGCAACATCTACACCAGTAAGCCCGATTACCGTAACTGGCGCGTCACAAGTTGTTTCGTTGGCAGTTCCTGCAAATGCAGTTGCCGGGTCAACTATCTCAGCAGTATTTAGCGTGAAAGATGCGCAAAACTTAGTTTCTACACCTGCTACGTATACAATCACAGTTACCGATCCTACTATCGCATTGCAAGGTACGCTTGCAACACAAACTCTTGATGCTACTAAAAAGTATTTATTGAAAGGGCAGGTATTTGTACCTAACGGAGTTACCCTAACAATCCCTGCCGGAACAGTTGTTACTGGTGAAAAGGCAACCAAAGCAACGTTGATAATTCAGCCAGGTGGTAAATTGGTAGCTAATGGAACTGCTTCAAGTCCAGTAGTATTCACATCAGCCCAGCCAGTAGGTGCGCGCGATCGTGGTGACTGGGGTGGTATAATTTTATTAGGAAATGCTTTTGTAAACCAAACTGCTAAACCTGCTATTGAAGGAATTACACCTTCTCAAACTTTCGGTAGTATAGTGGCCGATGGCGCAACACCTACCACGAACGCAACTGAAAATTCAGGTACGCTTACTTATGTTCGAATTGAATATGCAGGTATTGAATTAACGCCCAACAACGAAACCAACAGCTTAACCATGGGTGGCGTTGGAAACGGAACTACAGTTAGCTATGTGCAAGTATCTTTCGGGGGCGATGATGGCTTTGAGTGGTTTGGCGGAACAGTTAATGGAAAGTATTTAGTTTCTCATTCTTCTTGGGATGATGACTTTGATACTGACTTTGGTTGGGGTGGAAATGTGCAGTATGGCCTAATTGTTCGTAACACATTTTTTGCTGATCAATCAGGATCAAATGCATTTGAAAGTGATAACCAAGGAAATGGAAATGCAATAGTAGGAGTTTGTGATGGAACTACCAATACAGGTTGTACCCGCGGTATTTTCTCAAACATAACTGTGCTTGGCCCGCGTGATATGCAAAGCCGCAGCATTTCAGGTAACTACCAAAATGCGATGCACATTCGTAGAAGATCTTCAATCTCAGTATTTAATTCATTCTTTGGTGGGTTCCGTGTTGGTTTGCGTATTGATGATCAGGGAACGCTTGATAATTTAGTGTCAGGGTCTGCCAAGCATGGCTTCAATTTGTTAACGGTGCCAGGAACAGCGGGAACAGGAACGACAACCACGGCATCGGATGCAATTTTCGCAACGGGTCTTTCAAGTGGCGATGCTTCGGCTATTGCTACCTATTGGTCATCCAATATGAATGCATCGGTAAATAATATATCAGGCACAAACAATGCTACCTTGTTTAACGATATTGGAATAGCTTCCGGATTATTCTGGGGTTCTCAAACTTCATCTACTTATCCTTCCAACCCAAACTTTGCTTTGGTTGCAGGAGTAGCAGGAGCCAATAATTTAAATGCAGGAGCCGATTACATGGATGCGAAGTTTACCGGTAATACTTTCTTTACAACAGCCGGAACATTCCGCGGTGCGTTTGGAACAACAGATTGGACTGATGGCTGGGCAGAGTTTCAACCGATCAACAAAGTATATTAATAGGTAAATTTAATAGGGTTAATTTTTTTAAGACAGAAGACCTGCCGAAAGGTGGGTCTTCTTATTTTTGTACTATGAAGAAGATTTATTTCATCGCAATAGTTTGGCTCGTTTTGCTAAGCTGCACAACCAAAAATGATTATACCGTATCGGCTCATCTTACTCCGCAGCAGCAAGATGAAACGATGTGGAAGTTGATCCGCTATATTGGCCGTTCACCCGAAGGATTACTGTTTGAAGAGCGCTTTTATGCACCATATGATTCATTTTATATAGAGCAGGCCAAGCTGCATAAGTTCGATGCATTTTATAAAAAGGGAGATATAAACTATTTTCTTATCAGCCGCAGGGCACCCAGTTTGGTAGACAAGCGTGTAGCTACTGGTGGACGTTTTAAAGTAACTACCAATGGCAAATTAGATGAGTACGAAGAAGTATTTCGCACTTGGAAAATGGTGCCCGATACCTTAAAGGAGCGCAGTTTGTTTTTGTTTGATAAGTTAGTGAAAGGTGAGGCGCTCGATTCTTATGAAACCCGGAACTCGAGTGGGATAGAATACATTGAGTTCCCGGACGAAAAAACCTATTTTGATAAGGATGCGAAGCAATGGAAAACTAAACTCAATTAATCTTCCTCTGCTTTTCTTTATGTAACTCCATCACTTTTTTAATTTTAATTGTAGAGTTAATTAAAGAGTCTTGAGCTTTCTTATTATTTTCTAGTTTAATTTTCAAAGCCGCATTTTCTAGCTTATTCGTCTCCAGCGATTTATCAAGTTGAATTTTTTCTTGTTCGTTGTTACCCAATTTTATACTTATGTCTTTGTTTTGATTTAGCACGCGCTGCTGCTGTTTGGCGACTGCATCTAAAGCTTGCTGAGTTTCATCAATTTGAGTTTGAACCTGATCGCGGTAGAACTTTACGCCAAACTGATTAAGCATTTTTTGAAGTTCGCGATTGGCATAGGTAATATCTTTGTCTTCCCACTCTGCTGGGTTAATTCCAAACCAGACGGTGGAACTTTTATCGCTCTCATTATTGCCCGCATATAAAATACCCTTTGAGAATTGAGTACCACTAATAGTCGGCTCAGTAACCGTCATAGGCTCACCAAAAAGTTTTAGTTTACCAGTCTCTTTAAGAAATTTGATCCAGGCAGTTTTAATTGTTTCTTTCCTACCTTCAAGGGTCGTAGTGAAGACCTCAATAGTTTCGCCTTTTGCTGTTTCATTTTGTTTGGTTATTGTTACAGTCTGGGCGCAAGCCAAGTTTGTAATAAGAAAGAATAGATTAAAAAATAGAAACTTATTCATAAGGTGTATATTACAATGATTCAAAGCTATTAAAAATGAACAATAAAATATTGATTACCGGTGGTTCTGGATTAATCGGCACTCATCTTACTAAAATGCTTTTGGATATGGGCTGCCAAGTCGCTCATATGAGCAGGAGTAAAAAGAGTGGGCAGGTACCTTCGTTTGTGTGGGATGTAGAGGAAGGAACAATGGATGTTGCTTCTTTGGATGGCATTGACACAATTATCCATTTAGCAGGCGCAGGAGTTGCCGACAAGCGTTGGTCAAAATCCCGTAAGGAAGAAATTCTTCAAAGCCGGGTTAAATCAACTCAACTACTTTTTGAAACGCTATCAAAAAACCCTAATCAGGTTAAAAGTTTTATTTCGGCTTCGGCCATAGGCTATTATGGTTTTGGAACCAGTAAGGAAGTGTTTCATGAGCAAAGTCAATTTGGCACTGATTTTTTAGCTACCGTTACACGTGCGTGGGAGGAAGAGGTTGATAAAATTTCAGCGTTAAGAATGCGGGTTGCAAAACTTCGCATTGGTATTGTGCTGAGTGATAAAGGGGGCGCACTTGTAGAAATGGCTAAACCTATTCGACTAGGTTTTGGATCGCCATTAGGTAGTGGCAAACAATACCTTTCGTGGATTCACTTAGATGATTTATGCGCGATGTTTATTAAGGCGGTGGAATCAGACTCAATGCGCGGAGCCTATAATGCCGTGAGTGGCAATTGGGTTACCAATAAAGAAATGACAAAAACGATTGCTAAAATTTTGAATAAACCTTTGTGGTTGCCAAATGTGCCCGCCTTTGTTTTGAAAATAGTTGTTGGTGAAATGGCAGAAATTGTTTTGAATGGCAGCAAGGTGTCGGCCGATAAAATAAAAAGTACTGGATTTAATTTTAAGTATACGGATTTGAACCAGGCACCTGAATCTCTACTGAGATAACTGCAAGCCTTGCGGTTTTATTTGCTTATTGGGCGATAGGCGAATAAAAATTCCAGGCAAAGAACTTATCACATTGATGAGAAAGAAAAGAATCGAAAAGGCGATAGCCATGTCAATATCAATCCCTATAAATTCGGCTGCTAACACAAACGCTAATTCACGGGCGCCAATGCCACCAATAGTAAAAGGAATTGCTGCAAATATAGAAGATACCAGAAATAGGTTTATATAAACTAAGTACGAGTCTTGCAGATTAATACTGACAAAAATTACCAATGCCGCCAATGATTGGATTCCTTGCACAACTATAGAATATAGGGAAGTGCGAATAAAATAAATGGCATGAAGTTTTAAGAATAATAAAGTAATGCCGTAAGAGACTGGGAAAATTAAGATCAGTGTAATGCCAGCAATTATGTTTGCGAACAGACTTATATCAGCTAAAGTAAGCAAGAAGAAAAGACAACAGAAGAAAGTTAATGCAAGCATGCCACTTACCCGGTCAAGAAAAATCGCCAGCAGAATTTTCTTCATCGAACCATTAAAATTCTTTTTCATGTAAAAGGCTTTGTAGCCATCACCACCTATCCCTCCTGGCAGAAACAAATTGTAAAACATCCCTATGCAATAGAGCTTGAGGTTAGAGATATGATCAATCTGAATTTTTTCAGCGTCAAAAAAATACTTCAATCGAATGGAGCTTAGAATTTTTGAGATCATATAAAGCAATAATCCGATTAGTAGATAAACAACTGAGGCTTCCTGAACGATCTGAATCGTCTTTCCAATTTCAATTTTTCGGAACGCGATAAACAGGGCCGCAGCGGTTAGCAGTAGCTTAAACAGCAGCTTGAAGGTGGCTGTAAGTTTGGGATTGGCCGACAAAGATCTCCTTAATTGAATAAATTTTTTTCTTCTGTGATTCATAATAAGTTCTCATAACCAATTCGGCAATAATGCCGAGTGTTAAAAATTGTATGCCTGCCAGCAGGATCGTGATTCCCAAAATAAGTAAGGGGCGCCCCCAAATATCTTCACCAAGTATTTTTAGTGTGAGCAAATACAAATTGATTATCGCGCCAATCGCAAAACAGAAAATTCCCAGCGGGCCAAAAAAATGGATTGGTCGTTTAAAGTATTTTTGAAAGAAGACAAGCAGTATGAGGTCGCTGAGCACTTTGAAGGTTCTGCCTAATCCATATTTCGATTGCCCAAATACGCGGGGATGATGATGCACCTTCATATCGGTAATTCGTGCGCCTTGTAGCACTGCCAGTATAGGTATGAAACGATGGAGTTCGCCATACAACTCTAAATTTTTTGCTACATCCTTACGAAATACTTTTAGCGTACATCCGTAATCCTGAATTGTAACACCCGTTAAGCTTCTAATTAATCGATTGGCAAGTTTGCTGGGAATTTTTCTTAAGAGCTCGCCATCTTTTCTGTTTTTACGATTTCCGGCTACAACATCCCATTCTTCACTTTTCAACTTGTTCAACATGGCAGGTATGTCGGCCGGATCATTTTGCAGATCTCCATCCAAGGTCACAATGTAGTCTCCATTGGCTTCGTCAATTCCGGCAGCCATGGCAGCTGTCTGTCCGAAATTCCGTTTCAAGTTTATAATTTTTGTATTGGAATCAGCATGTTTTTTAGATTCACTGAGTGTTTTGTCAGTTGATCCATCATTTACAAGAATCAATTCGTACAGATAATTGTGCATGGACGCCTTAATCTTTTCCAAAAGGGGCGCAATATTTTCTTCTTCGTTATAAAGCGTAACAACCAACGACACTTTCTCAATCATGATGCAAAGAAACGGGCTGGCTGTGATGAGGGGATTTTTCGATTGTTATGGATTCATTAATAATATTTAATATTCGATTAACATTCTCTCGCACAAATCGCTGCAAACTTGCGGCATGAAAAATGGAGGCTGGATTATATTGCTGTTGAGCGCATTAGTATATGGAGCCAATTTTTGGGGAACTTCAATATATATTCTTGATGAAGCAAAGAATTCGGGCTGTGCCATGGAAATGTGGCAGCGAGGTGATTGGGTTATCCCTACTTTTAACAATGAATTAAGAACAGATAAGCCGCCCCTCCATTATTTTTTTATGAAAGCGGCTTATCAAGTATTTGGTGTCAATCCATTTGCAGCAAGAGTATTCTCGGTTGGGTCCGGGATCCTCTTGGTTTTTCTGATTTATTCTTTCCTGAAAAGAAATTTTAGTGAGTCGATGGCATTTACGGCAGCCATTATGCTAATCAGTTCGTTGCAACTCGCCATTCAATTTCACCTGGCCGTGCCCGATCCTTATCTGATTCTGTTGCTAACAGCTTCCATCTTATTTTTTTATGAAGGATTTGTGCGAAGCAGAAAATACAGGATGGCTTTCTTCTACTTGGCGGTTTCACTTGCCTTTGTAACCAAAGGCTTGATTGCTATAGCGTTTCCGGGAATGATCGTGCTTCTATTCCTGATCATGAGGAAGGACTTTACCCTTGCAGGCATTAAAAAATTAAACTTACCCGTGGGAATTCTTATCTTTTTATTGATTGGGCTTCCTTGGTATATAGCGGTTGGAATTCAGACCAAGGGTGTTTGGCTCGAAGGTTTTTTCTTAGAACATAATGTGTCTCGATTTACATCTACGATGGAGGGGCATAAAGGATTTTTTCTTGCCCCCTTTGTAATTCTGATTTTAGGAACACTTCCATTTTCGTTTACCGTGTTTCCGGCAATTCGATTTTCGTGGCGCAACCGAATTGAAAATCCTTTTATCTTATTATGCCTGATTGCAGTAATTGTTATTCCAGGTTTCTTTTCGCTATCCAGAACATTGCTTCCCAGTTATCCAGCGCCAGCAATTCCTTTCTTAGCCATTTTGTTGGCTTATTATTGGAATCAACAATTTGTAAAAGCGAAAAAAATAGGTTGGGAAATCATGGCGCCACTTTTTGTTTATCTGCTAATTACCCTTGCAATACCTATTGGTGTTTACGTAGGTATGTCCACTGAATTTCCATCGTATCAATTTCAGAACATGGCATTCTATTTTGTTCTATTGCCACTTGGTGCAATTGCAGCGATTTTCTTGATCAAGAATTATAGAAACTATCTGCTTCCGGTTTTGTCAGGATCATGGATAGGAACAACTCTGTTATTTTTTTATATCTGCTTTCCGCAGATCGATAAAATTAATCCAGTTACACAAAGTTTGCCTTTGGTTTCCAATCACAAGATTGCTTACTACGGTGATTTTAATCCGGCCTATGTATTGGCACTGCATTCAACCATTAGACAACTGGAAACAAAACAGGAGCTGGAAGAGTTTCTTCAAGCCGAGGGTAGAGTTATAACTCAGAAAAAGTACCTTGGTGAAATTGAGGCCTTAAGTTACAAGATTTTGTTTAGTCAAAAAGATCTATTTGAAAAACCAACTACGGTAATAATTGAAGGAAACTATTCCGCAGAAGGTTGAATTGATCCACGCTTCCTAGCTGAAAAACGAATTTGAATACGCTGTTGAGTCCATGGCTTTTTCTTCAATGCGTTAAGTTCCATTACAAGAACAGGAGTAGCAGCACCGATTAAAGCGCCTGCTGTAACATCAATTAAAAAATGTTGTAGCAAATATATTCTTGAGTAGCCAACCAACAAAGCAACAAAAAGCAGTATGATCGTCCAGCTTTTTTTCTTGATGCAAAGGGCTAATGCAGTGGCAATCGCAAAGGCTGTCGCGGTGTGACCCGAAGGGAATGAGTAAGACGAGTGAACACTTACCCCATGAACAAAATGTAAAAGAGAGTTGTCTAAAAACGTAATAGGTCTTTTCAAATCTGAAAAGATAACTCTTTTAAAAAAACTAATAATTATTCCGTTTGAGATTGTAACGAGCACAAATGCCAATGCATACTGAAACCGAACAAATAAAAGAACTATAAAAATTGGAATCAGGACTAATCCTTCGCCAAGTAGTGTCGCTCTACTAAAAAACCAATCCTGAAAAGGAGAATGATTTCCATTTACCCAAAGCACCTCGTTTCCTTTTGGAATTAAGATTGATCCTGCAACAAGGAGTAACGCTAACGCAGCTAAGAAATAGTTGATGAAGGTTCTAAAGTGTGCAGCGTTGGAGTTCTGGTAGGTAATCACGGTCATTCACAAAGGTGGAATGACTATTTTCTACCTTTGGAAACTAAAAGCAAAGGTTCAGTTAAGAAAAGAAAACCAAATAGCTATTTGATAATAGTGCTGTAACAAAATATTAATTCAGCATATACTTTTAATTAACGGAGTGAGTAACCTCACTTTTAGATAACTCCGCTACACCAATTTTAGAGTCAGCGGTACCATAATAAAGAAACCACTTTCCATTAAGTGGCACCAACCCTTCAATAAAACAAACCTGATTTATCTGGCCTTCCATTTCATAGGGTTGATCAGGTCTTAAAAAATATTTATTAAGTCTGTCAATCAACAAGGTTGGATCGGTTAAGCTAAATAGTGCCTGGCCAGAGCAATAAGCTCCTTTTGGCAAAGACTCGTCTCCATCAGTTTCGCTATTCATTCCATTGTATAAGAGTAAAATTCCTTTATCAGTTGCCAAAGCATAAGGCCCGCTTTCTACCAATCGACTATCAAAAAAACCTTTACGTGGTTTTAGCACCGATTTAAATTTTCCATTCTCTTCAACTGGTTCCCATTTAATGAGGTCATCGGAAGTTGCCATAAATAAATCCGTATCGCCAAAATACATCCAGTATTTACCATTAATTTTTTCAGCAATCACTTTGTTACCCTTTTGCTTCCCTACAATTGCTCCTGACTTGCTCCACTGATCGAGGTATTTTCCTTGTAACATGGGGCCATGTTTAACCCAGTTTAGCAAATCAGTAGAAGAAGCAATGCAAAGCCGCGCTAGCGTTCCATCATAAGCAGTATAAGTCATTATATAAGTGCCGATATCACTTTCAATAATACGTGGGTCTTCAATACCACCTTCCCACTCATAAATTTTCATAAAATCTTCGGCCGGATAAAGAATAGGTTCAGACATGCGTGTAAAGTGTATGCCATCTCCGCCTATCGCCAAACCAACACGCGAGGTGCCATTGTGCTTTCCTATTTTATCTTCTGCGCGGTAAAAAAGATAGATGGCGTTATTGCGAAAAACGGCAGTCGGATTAAAGACATCTTTCTCTTCCCACTTCACCTCTTGGTTAAGGATAGGGCATTTAAACACACCATCACTTGCAAGCAAAATGGGATTAACACTATTTAGCTTTTTAAAAGGAAGCATCGCCCAGGTTGTGTCTTGCGTGTTTGCATTTTTATTTTCGGAGGGCAAACAACTGCTGAGTAGAGCAGCACAAAGAGTAAGCATCCAAAGGCTGGCAATTGGAATTGTACTTTTCGGAGACAGAAGGCGTGAATTGTTTTTCATTTAGTAATTTTAAAGAAATGTTAGGAAAGATATGACTTCAAAAGTTAAAAGTGTGAAAGGAAAGACAGGAAAGAAAACTAAACAACCTGATTTGGATGATGAACATCGAATCCGAAAAGCGTTTAAGGATAAAGACTGGGCCGAAATAAAAAGCTCAGACTCGTGGGTAATTTTTAAGGTGATGAGTGAGTTTGTGGAAGGGTTTGAAAAACTTGCCAAGATTGGGCCTTGCGTTACCATCTTTGGATCGGCTCGCACTAAACCAAACAACCCTTACTATAAGATGGCTGAGGAAATTGCCGAGGGCCTAGTTAATCATGGTTACGGTGTAGTTACTGGAGGTGGCCCCGGTATTATGGAGGCTGGTAATAAGGGCGCACGCCAAGCTGGGGGAAAATCAGTAGGATTAAATATTTATTTGCCGCATGAACAAAAAGGTAATATTTATATTGATCCTGACAAACTGATTACGTTCGATTATTTTTTTGTTCGTAAGGTTATGTTTATGAAATATTCGCAGGGCTTTGTGGTTATGCCCGGTGGCTTCGGTACACTTGACGAACTATCAGAAGCACTTACCTTAATTCAAACCAAGAAGGTTGGCCGCTTCCCCATTGTGCTGGTTGGAAAAAAATTCTGGGCAGGTTTAGTTGATTGGTTTAAGAAAACTCTTGTGGATGAAAAAATGATCAGCGAAGAAGATCTGAATTTATTCAGCGTAGTGGATACACCCGAAGACGCAGTGAAAGTAATCGATGACTTTTATGCGCGTTATCTATTATCGCCAAACTTTTAACAGACATGACGGGTACGCAAAAGTTTTTGAGTTATCTCGCACCGCTTTCTATTGGTTTGCTGTTGATTTACGTTTTATTCGATCAATCGGGCAGAGCTAAGGAGCAGGCAAAAAAATCATTATTGGAGCCCGTCCCCGCGTCTGAATCGGCCCAACCTTTCCTCGCAGTTTCTTACGACCTACCAAAGCAAATTTCCTTTGCTGGCGAACCTGTGCCGCTGCAAATACCGGATGTAATGGAACGCCTCGATCGCGAGCTACAGGTAAACATTTACCTGCAGAGCAGTACACTTTTTTTGTTGAAGCGCGCTAATCGTTGGTTGCCTCGCATTACTGAAATTCTTAAGGCAAATAATATTCCTGAAGATTTTAAATATCTGCCGTTAATTGAAAGTGGATTGTTAAATGATGTATCGCCCAAGAATGCAGTTGGCTATTGGCAAATCCGTGAACCAGCAGGTAAAGAATTAGGACTAGAAATTACCAAAGAAGTTGACGAACGCTATGACCCGATTCGGTCTACGGAAGCCGCTTGTAAATATCTAAGGACATCATATTCCAAATTTAAAAACTGGACTTTAGTGGCCGCATCCTACAATCGTGGAGTTGCCGGAGTTCGCAGTGATTTAGAAGATCAGAAAGTTGATAATTATTATGATGCGCTTTTGAATATGGAAACCAGTCGCTATGTATTTCGGATTTTGGCAATCAAAGAAATTTTTGAAAATCCCGCCAAGTATGGATTTAAAATTAATGAAGATCATTTCTATCAGCCAGAGCCACTAAAAGAGATTGAAATAACTGAAAGTATTCATGATCTAGTAGCGTTTTCAAAAAATCATGGATACAACTATAAAATTTTGAAACGCCACAACCCATGGCTTAGACAGAATAAGCTAAGTGTAAAAAAAGGCAAGTCATATCAAATTGCCTTGCCTAAATAAAATCCACCAACCGGATCAAGTTCGTAACTAAATGCACTGTTTGTCTTGTGATAGGCAAAATGCATATTAGATATTATTTATCTTCGAAAAATAAACCAATATTATGGAACAGACATACTACAATCCAGCCGATCTTAAAAAATTTGGAAACATCAGTGAGTGGGAAAGCAATCTGGCTACAAAATTTTTTGATTATTATGGTGATGTTTTTAAAGAGGGCGACCTTACAGCGCGTGAAAAATCGTTGATTGCATTGGCCGTTGCACACACCGTTCAATGCCCTTATTGCATTGATGCTTACACGCAGGATTCACTTGAAAAAGGAGCAACGGAGAAGGGAATGATGGAAGCCATTCACGTAGCGGCTGCAATACGTAGCGGTGCTACTTTAGTGCATGGCGTAATGATGATGAATAAGGCAAAGAAACTTTCTATGTAATTGAATTCAAAATTTCTGATTTAATATTCAATAACGAGAAACGCTATAGCAATTTTAAATATTGAAATTTAAACCCTGAATGAAATAATGATCAAATCCTTACATGCGCGGCAGCATCAATTAGCAAACCAAAAGAGTCAGGTTGAAATTCTTGAGAGTGGAATTTTTGCTGACGGAACGTTGCCCACATTCAAACAAAAGATTGAACCAATTGGATTTTTTCCACTTAGGCCTACTAAACTTGAAATCTTTCAGGTGAATATTGGCTACATGTGCAATCAGGTTTGCAAACATTGTCATGTAGATGCAGGACCCGATCGAACGGAAATCATGACAAAGGAAACCATGCAACAATGCCTTGCTGTGTTGAAGCAATCTGGCATAAAGACGTTAGACATTACTGGCGGTGCACCTGAAATGAATCCAGACTTTCGATGGTTTGTAAGTGAAGCGCACCGATTAGGCGTGGAAGAAATAATTATTCGTTCTAATCTCACCATCATTACGGCCAATCCGAAGTATCACGACTTGCCTGAATTTTTCAGAGAAAATAATGTTCGTATTTGTTCTTCACTTCCATTTTATAGTGCCGGCAAAACGGATCGGCAACGTGGAGAAGGTGTATTCAAAGATTCTATTGCCGGGTTGCAAATGCTGAATAAAGTAGGTTATGGAAAACCAGATTCCAATTTGATTTTAGATTTAGTATATAATCCTGTTGGAGCATTCTTACCAGGAGACCAAAAACAATTGGAACGCGACTTTAAGAAAGAACTCAAAGAACATTTTGGAATTGACTTCAACAGCTTACTTACAATCACAAACATTCCAATAAGCAGGTTTCTAGATTTCCTTATTGAGTCAGGAAATTATGATGAGTACATGGAGAAGCTAATAAATGCATTCAATCCCGCGGCTGTTGCTGGAGTTATGTGTCGCAATACAATCTCAATCGACTGGCAAGGATTTATGTATGACTGCGACTTTAATCAAATGCTTGGTTTGAAATTAGAAGAAAAAGTAGGACAACATATCAGCACGTTTAATATTGATGCGTTGGAAAATCGTGAAGTGATTATCAGTCAGCATTGCTTTGCCTGCACGGCAGGCGCAGGATCGAGTTGTCAGGGAGCCACCGCTTAGAAAAAGCACCCAAATAACATACTATTCCAATTTTTTGAATTTAAATTGCAGACATGCGTTCATATATTCTTGCCGAAAACAATTGGAAGACAATTAAAGAATCATCTTTCGAGGTTGCCATTTTACCCTGGGGTGCTTGCGAAGCGCATAACTATCACTTGCCTTACGGTACGGATATAATAGAGTCGGAAGAGATTGGTGCCGAGGCCGCGCGACTGGCGTGGGAGCAGAATGCAAAAGTAATTGTATTGCCTGCTATTCCGTTTGGCGTAAACACCGGTCAGTCTGATGTGCTGTTGGATATCAACATGAACCCGTCTACTCAGTTCGCTATTCTGCGCGATGTAATTGAAGTATTGGACCGACAGGGAATTCATAAATTAATTATTTTAAATAGTCATGGCGGCAACGATTTTAAAACTATGATTCGGGAATTAGGTTTGAAATTTCCAAACATGTTTTTGTGCTCGTGCGATTGGTTTAAAGCCATGGATCAGAAAGATTTTTTTGTTAACAAAGATGATCATGCCGGTGAGATGGAGACCAGTTTGATTTTATACTTGCGCCCTAATTTTGTTAGACCCTTAACCGAAGCAGGCGATGGAAAAGCAAAGAGGTTTCAGTTCACCGCGATACAAGAAGGATGGGCTTGGGCCGAACGCAAATGGACGCAAGTAACTGCTGATACGGGTGTTGGTGATCCGCGACAAGCAACTGCTGAGAAGGGCGAAAGATTTTTTAAAGCAGTTACAACAAAAGTGGCGCAATTTTTTGTGCAGGTAGCATCCACATCTAAAGAGGATGTTTATAAGTAAATAGCCACGAAGACACCAAGCCACTAAGAATTAATAAATAACCTTGTGTCGTTGTGCCTTTGTAGCAAAAAAAAACTATGTAATTTCAATTATGATACACGAAATAAAAGAGGCAACTGAATATTTAAAGAAACATGGTGTTGTTGCACCAGAAGTGGGTGTTATTTTGGGCACAGGCTTAGGCAATCGATTTGTTGAGAAAATCAAAAACCCGATTATCATTAACTATAATTTCATTCCATTCTTTCCGGTTTCTACGGTTGAGTTTCATAAAGGCAAACTTATTTATGGAGAGATAAAAGGCAAGAAGGTGCTAGCTATGCAAGGACGCTTTCATTATTACGAAGGCTACACCATGCAACAAATTACGTTGCCTGTGCGCGTGATGAAGATGCTGGGTGTAAAGCAACTGCTTATCTCGAATGCCGCGGGTAATATGAATTTAAAGTGGAAGAAAGGAGACTTGATGTTAATTGATGATCATATTAATTTGCAACCGGACAATCCATTGCGTGGCGAAAATTTTGAAGTACTAGGGCCACGCTTTCCGGATATGAGCCAGCCGTATTCAAAAAAACTAAATGATCGGCTGATCAAAATAGCGAAGGACAAAAAAATCAAACTTCATAAGGGAGTATATGCTGCGGTAATGGGTCCTAATCTGGAAACTCGCGCTGAATATCGGTTCCTTCATCAAATTGGTGCCGATGTGGTGGGCATGAGCACGGTGCCTGAAGTATTAGTGGCTAATCACATGGGGCTTCCTTGTTGTGCCATTTCAGTACTGACTGATGATTGTGATCCGGATAAGTTAAAACCCGCTGTGATCAGTGAAATTATTGCGATCGCTGGAAAAGCAGAAGCCAAGCTCACCGATCTTTACGTTGAGCTGATTTCAAAACTTTAAATGTAAGCCTTAGTGCTGCGTTGTGTTCTTAGTGTTTTAAAAATTTTGAGTTCATTGCTTTAAGATGAGCTGCGATACCTGCAATCAGTTTCAATCGAATTAGCGAATCAATCTTTCAATTTTTGCTAGCGTCTTAGCATCATTCGGGCTTACGATGCAAGGGTTCGGCTAGGCAACTAGAATTTAAACCATAAGATTATTTGAGTATAGATAGATCAGAGGTGCCAATGATTTTTTGCACCTTTGCTCACCAATCTGTCTATGAATTTTTTTAATGTGCTTTTCTATTACGGAATTCTCATTCCCATTTCCTATTTGCCGTATCCGGTATTGTATGTACTTTCGGATGGATTGTATGTGCTGCTGTTTAGGATAGTTGGCTATAGGAAGGCAGTCGTGGTTAAAAATATTAATAATTCCTTTCCTGAAAGATCAGAGGCCGAGCGACTACAGATTGCAGGAGCTTTTTATGAACACCTGTGTGATTTGATTGTAGAGAGCATCAAAGTTTTTACAATTTCAGAAAAACAGATTCATCAGCGGATGAAGATTGTAAACCCCGAGTACATTGATCGCTTTTTTACCAAGAATCAAAGTGTAATTCTGGCTGGTGGGCACTATAACAATTGGGAGCTTTTTGCGGTAGCCATTGATGCTGCAATAAAACATCAGGCTGTGGCTATCTATAAACCACTCAGCAATCTTTACTTTGATGAAAAGATGCGTTCCTCGCGCGGAAAGTATGGGTTGAAAATGATTTCGACCAAAGCAACCAAGCAAGAATTTGAAAAGACTGATAGCTTGCGGGTAATCATTTTTGGGATTGATCAGTTCCCGGGAAGCCATCGAAATTGCTATTGGGCAAATTTTTTGAATCAGGATACGGCTATGATTTTTGGTACGGAGAAATATGCCAAGGAATACAACTACCCAGTCTTATCAGGCCGAATCAATAAAGTAAAAAGAGGTCACTATGAATTTGAGTTTACTGATGCAATTGAAACTCCGCAGGCAACTGGCTATGGCGAAATCACCGAACGAATCAATCATTTACTAGAGAATGATATTATCCTAAAACCACAATATTGGTTGTGGAGCCACAAACGCTGGAAACTTCCCAGACCAGTTGAGCATGTTGAGGTATAATTGATTGTATGACGTTAGACGAGTTGGTCTAAGAATTTCATCTCGCGAATCTGAGATAACTCTTTATCGCTCAAAGATTAAACATCACAAATCCCCACCCCTTGTTTCAACGAAGCCAATTTATCAGGGCGTTTAGGAATAAACTCTTGTGCGACAAATCCTTTAAAGCCTGTATCCACAATAGCTTGCATAATTGCTGGGTAGTAAAGCTCTTGTGTCTCATCAATTTCGTTACGACCCGGTACGCCACCGGTATGATAGTGACCAATGTATTTTTGATGCTTGCGGATGGTAGCAATTACGTCACCTTCCATAATCTGCATGTGATAGATATCATATAGCAATTTGAAATTGGGGGAACCAAGTTTCTCACAAAGTTGCACACCCCATTCAGTGTGATCGCACTGATAATCTTTATGGTCAACCTTGCTATTTAACAATTCCATTTGCATGGTGATGTTATACTTCTGAGCAATTTTTACTACAGGCTCTAATCCTTTGGCACAATTCTCTAATCCTTTTTCTGAGCTAAGACCATTTGCATTGCCGCTAAAGCAGATTACACTTTTTAAGCCGGCATCGGCCGCTTTTGGAATATTAGTAGTGAAATCCTTTAGAAACTTTTCATGTAATGACGGATCATTGAAACCTTTATTTAATCCAAGATCAGATCCATAAGCCATGGCGCAAGTAAGCCCATGCTTTATAACAACATCCCATTTGTCGGGGCCAAGTAGTTCAATAGATTTCAATCCAATTTCTTTCGCTGCTTTGGCAAGGTCTTCAAGTGGAATAGAACCATAGCACCATTGACATACGGAGTGGTTGATATTGTTTTTAAGATTGTCGGGTAATGAGTTCATAGCTTTTACCATTTCGGGCAAGGCCACCACACCGGCAGCGCTAGCCGCAATTGATTTTAAGGCTTGTTTACGATTCATAGACTTGATTTTAATGTCTTTGCAATAATTCGAAGTTAGCCTTATTTTTTTGTCTTCAAAAGGTGAAGGAAATAAGAATTTATACGGTTATCTTTGATTATCATATTTTATGGAAACTACGATACGAATAAATACGGACGAGCTAACACAGGTTTTGAAATCGGAGTTTACTTATTTCAAAGGGCTTTCAAAGCAGCCTCGTAGTTTGGCTCTTCCCCAATCTGAGGAACAAGTTGAGTATATTTTACAGTGCCATGCGGGTCGATAACCACAACCGCACGGGCAAGCAACCCAGCAAAACCACTGTCAATTAATTCAACACCATACGCCTTTCCAAAGCCGTGACCTTTAAAATCTGATAATGTAATTGCTTTGTCAATGCCTTCAGCTCCACAAAATCTTTTTTGCGCTAAGGGTAAATCTTTCGAAATGCAGAGAATGACGGTATTATCTAGTGCAGCAACGCGCTTATTAAATTCACGAACTGAAGAAGCGCACACTCCGGTATCCACGCTTGGAAAAATATTTAATACAACATTCTTTCCGGCATACTGACTAAAGCTTACATCACTCATATCATTAGCAGTAAGTTTAAAGTCGGGCGCAGCTGATCCTATCGCAGGAAGATTGCCAACAGTGTTTGCGTCATTAGGTCCTAATTTGGTGAGTGCCATAAAATTTTATTTATATAAAAAGATAGTTACGAGTTGAAAACAGGAAATGGCTGACTAAAGTTTAGCGGATGCGATCAGAATCGCGAACTAATTTTTCGTCTTTGCGGATAAACCGAATAGCCAGCCAATTGCAAGCGACACCTATAAACGGGATCCAAATACTTAATCCAAATTTGCCATACCCGTATTGGCTAGTTACTTGATTATAAAAATAAACGGCAGTACCTAAAACTCCGGCCAGTATCAGTGAGTTTAGTGTTCCTAATTTCACCTGAGCCATTCGGTTGTCAAAACGCATAATTTCCATGATGGCAATTGTAGCTGCGGCAGCCATTAAAACAGCCATAATGCTAAACGGAAAATATTGGGTTGTGCGCACTCCGTTTTCAATAGTTGAAAAATGAAGCGGATATAATTGCATTTCCGTAGTACCATTTGTGATTTTCCAAATTGGTAAAAAGAAACTTGTCAACATGCTTACCACTACTAAAACCAGAAACAACGTTTGTATTCTTTGCCACATAAAAGGGTTGCGTTAACTTGCCTGCGCAAAACTACTAAATGTAGCGGGTACGCGAATTACAGGCTACAAATTATATGACAAAATCTGCATTCATTGTTGATATCTTACGAACACCGGTAGGAAAATTTGGCGGCACGCTTGCATCCTTGCGACCCGATGACCTAGCTGCGACTGTTATTAAAAAAATAATGGAACGAAATCCTTCCATTGATCCTGCCCTTATTGAAGATGTAATTTTTGGGGCAGCCAATCAGGCGGGCGAAGACAATCGTAATGTTGCACGCATGGCGTTGTTGCTAGCCGGTCTTCCGGTTGAAGTGGGTGGAGTAACTGTGAATAGATTATGTGCCTCTGGGTTGCAAGCAATAATGGATGCTTCGCGGGCCATATTGAATGGTGATGGCGATTGTTACATAGCAGGAGGTGTGGAAAGCATGAGTCGTGCACCGTTTGTGATGCCAAAAGGGGAAGAACCTTTTTCGCGCAAAGCGGAAATTTATGATACTACTATTGGTTGGCGCTTTATCAATTCAAAACTTTCTAAGTTGTATCATCCACATTCCATGGGTGAAACGGCAGAGAATGTGGCTGAGAAATGGAAAATAACTCGGGAAGAACAAGATCAATTTGGGTTGGCTTCTCAGCAAAAATATTTTGCCGCTCACAAGGCTGATAAATTCAAAGATGAATTGATTTCTGTTTCAGTTAAAAAAGGAAAAGAGACAATCGATTTTAACACAGATGAATATCCACGCGAAACTTCACTTGAAAAATTGGCAACACTTAAACCGGCTTTTAAAGAAAATGGAACTGTAACTGCGGGCAATTCTTCGGGCATTAATGATGGTGCAGCAGCAAGTTTGCTCGTAAATGAAGAACTCGCGAACAAATTAAATTTAAAACCATTGGCTCGCGTAGTTTCGATGGCCGTTGCCGGAGTTGATCCTGCCTATATGGGTGTTGGTCCGGTGCCGGCTGTAAAGAAGGCATTGCAACGCGCAGGGTTAAAAATTTCTGATGTTGGGTTGATTGAATTAAATGAAGCTTTTGCTGCGCAATCATTAGCCTGCATTAAGGATCTTGACCTGAACCCTGAAATTATAAATGTAAATGGTGGAGCCATTGCTATTGGCCATCCGTTGGGATGCAGTGGCGTTCGCATAAGCGCAACATTAATTCATGAAATGAAAAGACGAAATGTAAAATACGGATTAGCTACCATGTGTATTGGGGTTGGCCAAGGCGCAGCCATAATTTATGAAAATCCATCCCATTAGCTATCAGCATTTTATTTAGTCGTCAAAATCGTTATTCGTAAATCGGCAATAGGAATGCGTTACTTCTTCGAGATAACATACAACGGCACCAGCTATCATGGCTGGCAAAATCAACCCAATGCAATTAGTGTGCAGCAGGTTGTGGAGGATTGTATGACAAAAGTTTTTAGAAAGAAGATTTCAATAACCGGAAGCGGACGTACCGATACCGGAGTTCATTGTGCGCAACAATTTTTTCATGCTGATGTTGAAGTTGATTTTGATGAGCAGCAGTGGATTGCAAAACTGAACTCAATTTTGCCCCGGTTTATAGGTATTCGTTCAATTCGTAAGGTTAAGCAAGAAGCAAGTGCCCGCTACGATGCGCTCGACAGAACTTATGAGTATAAAATAACTCGTGTAAAAGACCCGATTATGGTGGGGCATACGTATTATTTCTTTCGCGATCTCGATATCCCAACCATGGAGCGGGCAACTGCGTTATTGATTGGCGAACATGACTTTCAGTGTTTTAGCAAGGTGCATACCGATGTGAACAATTTTATTTGCAACATAAAACAGGCAAAGTGGAATCAAAAAGGCGACTTGCTGGTTTTAACAATTACCGCCAATCGCTTTTTACGAGGAATGGTGCGGTCCATAGTGGGAACGCTTTTGGATGTAGGCTCAAAAAAAACAACGATCAAACAATTTCAGGAGATATTAAAGAGTAAAGACCGCAAGCAGGCTGGCGTTAATGTGCCACCCGAAGCGCTGTATCTTGTTCAGGTAAAATATCCAAAATCAATTTTTATTTAAGGCACCCTCTCCTATGGAGAGGGATGGGGTGAGGTATGGAAAAGGAAAAAGTAAGTAGCGGGAATATTATAGACTGGAAAGTCCTTGGCCGCATAATGAAGTTTATAAAACCCTATAAAGGGCGGTTTTATTTTCTTGTATTGCTTACGCTGCTGTTAGGTGTTCTCACGCCATTGCGTCCGCTATTAATTCAATACACACTCGATAAGCACGTTGCTTTTGGCAAGTATTGGGATATGGTGTATGTGATGCTCTTTATTCTCGCTTTATTATTAGTTCAATCTGTTGTTCAATATGCTCACACCTATATCTCGGGTCGCATCGGTCAGTATGTAATTCGTGATATCCGAATTCAACTTTACGAGCACATTGTAAATCTTCGATTAAAATTTTTCGATAAAACACCTATTGGTAGGTTAGTGACCAGAACCGTTTCCGATGTTGAAACACTGGCCGATGTGTTTAGCGAAGGCATTGCCGCCATGGCAGGCGATTTACTCCAAATCATTTTCATTCTGCTTTTCATGTTTATAACTGACTGGCGCCTGGCCTTGGTAAGTTTATCTACTATTCCACTCATGCTGCTTTCCACGTATGTGTTTAAGGAAAAAATAAAAGTCGCGTTCAATGACGCACGCAATGCAGTTTCTAACCTAAATGCGTTTGTACAAGAGCACCTTACGGGAATGAATATTGTGCAGATGTTTGGTAGCGAGAAACGCGAGTTCGAAAAATTTCAGGAAATAAACAAAGAACATCGGGATGCTAATCTTCGCTCTGTACTTTATTATTCAGTGTATTATCCGGTAGCTGAAATCATTGCAGCTATGGGCATTGGTTTATTAGTGTGGTATGGTTCCAAAGGGGCAATCAATCAAGAGCAAACAGGAATTACTGTTGGCACGTTGATGGCCTTCATCATGTACATCCAAATGTTTTTTCGACCTATTCGCATGATTGCCGATCGGTACAATACACTACAAATGGGTATTGTTAGTTCATCGCGAATTATCAATCTGTTGGACGATCAAACTGATGTAATGCCGAATGGCGACTACCGCCCTGCCGAGGTGCGAGGTGAGGTAACATTCAATCATGTTTGGTTTGCCTATAACGATGCCGAGTATGTTTTAAAGGATGTTAATCTGGGAATAAACGCTGGAGAAACAGTTGCATTAGTAGGTGCAACGGGCGCAGGCAAATCCTCAATAATCAATCTGTTAAACCGTTTTTATGAAATCAACCGCGGTGAGATTAAAGTCGATGGGATTGATATTAAAGAATATGATTTAGAAGTTTTGCGGAAAAAAATTGGCGTTGTGTTGCAAGATGTATTTCTTTTTTCTGACACCATTCGCTATAATATTTCATTGGGCAATCCGGATGTTACTGATGAAATGATTCTTCACGCGGCTGATCTAGTTGGGGCCAGAAAGTTTATTGATCGCTTGCCGGGCGGTTTAGATTATAACGTGATGGAGCGTGGTTCAACATTATCAGTTGGTCAACGTCAACTATTATCTTTTATCCGAGCCATGGTTTACGATCCTAAAATTTTAGTGTTGGATGAAGCTACTTCTTCGGTAGATAGCGAAACAGAAGAAATGATTCAGGAAGCGATTTCTAAAATGATGGCCAGCCGCACTTCAATTGTTATTGCGCACAGGCTTTCAACTATTCAAAAAGCCAACAAAATTATCGTGCTTGATAAGGGCGAAATTAAAGAAGTTGGCACCCACGAAACTCTTTTATCCAGCGCGGGCTTTTATGCTCAACTGCACAAAATGCAGTATAAAGAAGTTGTTTAACGTTCAACCCCTCAAATCGACCACTCATCAAGAAGTGTCCGCAAAACAGTTATATTTGCTCTAATGCATCCTAAAAAGGCTGTTTTTATTCTTGCCTTTGCACTTCTTGGAAGTGCAATTGTTTGCCATGCACAGTACACAACGAGCAGAAAAGCGGCAACTTTTACGCGTCCTAACGTTTCACGTAGCAAAGCAAAAGTCATTTGTCCTATTTTTCAAACCAGTCAGTATCCTTATCAAGCAATCGGATTTAAGTTGGGCGATCCGTTTGCCATGACCTATAAATTTTATCCAAATAAAAAATGGGCATTTGCAGTTGATGCCGGCAAAGCAGCTAGTGGTCTTTACAATAAGTACTATAGGAACACATATTTCACATACTTGCCTGATAGCCTAGGAGGCACTGAAACTATGCAATATTTGGCGCATAAAGTTACAGCAGATTGGTTCGTAGAAACGAAATTTCTTTATCAATGGAATGCCGAGAAAATTTCTAAGGGTTTGCAAGTTTATGTTGGGTTAGGATGGCAATGGCGTAACACTAAACTTACGTACGATTATCTGTATGAAGATGGCGCGTTTGAAAGTAAATTTGGTAAGTTTTCTGAAAACCGATTTACCTATGGCCCTACTGGTATTTTAGGCTTTGAGTATTCTTATTTCTCTTTACCGATTTCTGCTTTCATTGAAGTAGAATGGTTTACCGATGTGCTACTCGATCCTGGTTATCAGCGCTTTCAAGGCGGGGTTGGTTTACGCTATGTATTTTAGATACCAGCCACTCAATACTTACGGGCACTAAATGCCTTACGCTTTTACATCAATCCTGTCATCTCGATTTTCACAAGACGCTATACAGTATGGCTGCGCCAAAAAGAAATGAAAAGGGTGATAACAAACGGAAATAGAGTGGGCTTAGGATTTCGGCACACTTAAGCGAATAACTATGATGCAGTTTTCTTGGAACAAAGTATAGAACGAGCGAAGTACCCAGCATAAACCAACCAAAAATTTTGAATACTTCTGGGAATTTAGAGAAATCCGAATAAAGAATTATCCCAATTGCCGGGATCATTCGAATTGTTATTTCAGTATAGTTAATAAAATTCGTGCTACCTGCCTTCTTTAAAATTTCTCTTGCTTTAGTTGGGGCCAACAACATAACAAAGCCTGCATAGATAATAAACACTCCAAACAAAACAACGATCCATTTCGCAATTAGTGTTATCATAACCCCGAATCTCCAACTTCTACTTTCTCCACTTCGTCTCCCTGCATTTGCTTTTCATATAGCTCCTGATACGTGCCGTTGTGTTCGATTAAACTTTCGTGCGTTCCTTCCTCAACAATCATTCCTTCATCTAACACAATAATTTTATTCGCCAGCTTAGCCGAACTAACCCGGTGCGAAATAATAATGCTGGTACGGCCTTGCATTATTTTTTTCATGCTATTAAGAATTGTATTTTCTGTTTTTGTATCTACAGCAGAGAGCGCATCATCTAATATTAAAATCTTTGGCTCGCGCACAACAGCCCGCGCAATGGATACCCGCTGCTTTTGCCCGCCAGAAAGCGTAATGCCACGCTCACCCACTCGTGTATTAAATCCTTGCGGGAAATCAGTTATGTTCGTGTATACATCAGCATCTTTTGCAGCTTGAATAACTTTCGATTCCTCTGGTTTCATTAACCCAAAAGCAATGTTGTTGAAAATAGTATCGCTAAATAAAAATACATCTTGCGGAACAACCCCGGTTTGACTCCGCAGACTTAATAAGTTGTAGTGCTTAATAGGCACGCTATCAATTCTAATTTCACCTTTACTTACATCATACAAGCGACTTATTAAATTAGCCACGGTGCTTTTGCCCGAGCCTGTTTTACCAATGATAGCAAGCGATTCCCCCGGGTTGATAACAAACGAAACATCTTTTAAGGCTTCTATTCCTGTATCAGGATAAGTGAATGAAACTTTTTCAAATTCAATCTTTCCCTGTAGTTCTGATTTGAGATCTTTCTCTGAGAGAATATCCGTTTTTGTCTTCAAAAATTCATTGATTCTTTTTTGCGATGCGGCCGCCCGCTGAACCAAGCTGGTTGTCCAGCCCAATGAAGCAACTGGCCAGGTGAGGAGGTTGACGTAAATGATAAACTCAGCAATGTTTCCAAACGTAAGCGATCCATTGATTACCTCTACGCTGCCTGCATATACGGTGAGGATTGTGCTCAAACCAATTAATCCCATAATCAATGGGAAAAAAAGTGATTGAACCCGTGTCAGCTTCAGTGATTGCCTTTTATACTCATCACTTTCCTTTGTAAAGTTTTGCACCGATTCCTTTTCGCGCGTAAACGATTTGATCACTCGAATGCCCGAGAATGCCTCTTGTGCAAACGTGCTTAATCGCGATTGACTTTTTTGTATTTGCTCGGAACGGTGCTCAATGATGTTGTTCACGTAGAAGATGCTGATAGAAAGTATTGGCAGTGGAATAAGTGCATACCAGGTAAGTTTTACACTGACATCAAACATAACCGGCACCAGCATGAAAAAAAGTGTGATCAATTGCATGCCATACATAATGGAAGGTCCGAGATACATGCGCACCCGCCCCACATCTTCGCTTATCCTGTTCATAAGATCACCGGTGTTGTTTCTACGGTAAAAGCTTAACGGCAAACTTTGATAATGATTAAAGACTTCGTTTTTCAAGTCGTACTCAACAAGGCGACTCATTACAATCAGCGTTTGGCGCACAAAGTAGAGGAATACTCCGCGCAGTAAAGCCATCACTAAAATGAGGACGGCATAGAGTAAGATTCCTTTAGCAAAAATTTCGAAGAAACTTTGCTGTGCAGCACTATTTGAAAGCGCGCGATACACCCGGATATTATCGACCACCAAATCAATAGAGTGGCGAACCATCTGCGCAGGCAAAATCTGAAATACGTTTGAGATGACAACAAACAACAACCCCAAAATGAGGTGCCATTTGTATTTGACTAAATATTTGTTGAGGTGCTTAAGTTCCTTCATGAGATAATACCGGCCTGCTTGACTAGCGCCTAAATTTTTAGGCTTCTTTAAAACGAAAGTAGCAATAATAAGTTCAGCGAGGCTCGCCAAGTAAGTTCTGCCAGATCAAATTTCTCGTCTCCAAGGTTATCAACCCTGCACTGATAAAAGGTTCAGCTAACAAAGGTTGACAACCTTTGTTAGCTGAAGAGAAAAAGGTTGTCAACCTTTTGCCAACCTTAACTGTTAATTCATAATTTTACAGTTCTAAAAAACGTTCTTAATTCATGCTTAATAGACGAACTATCCGCATCAAAATTATGCAAAGCCTTTTTGCGTTTAATCAATGTAAAGAAGCTAACCACACGCTGGCGCTCGACTTAATTGAAGAAAGGCTTCGGCCGGATCTTAATTCCATGGAAGTACAAGACAAAGAATTGCTTCGCAGTCAGAAAAAAACTGCGCTTCAGCTTTTTGAAAAGCGGTATAAAGGCAAAGAGGAAAGCACTAGTGAAGATATTAAAGTTGAAAAAGCCGTTACAGACGCGTTCGATTTATTCAACAATCAGGTAAAGAAGGATCGGACATTCCTGGCGAAGAATATCATTCTTGAAATTGAAAAACTAACTGGCCTATACCACAGTGTGCTGCAATTACTTGTTGAGTTTGCTGCGTTGGCTGATGCCGAAAAGAAAGTGAACCACTCCAATTTTGTTAATCATCCGGTTATTAAAGCCATCGCTGCTAGTGAAGAATTAAATGCTTCTCAACTTAAAGCCGGAAGCGATTGGCAGAAGAGTAGAGGGTTGGTAAGGGGATGGTTCAAAGACATAATTAAGGAAGACTCACTCTATCAAGAGTTTATTGCAGCAAAAAATCCAGACGAAGAGAGTCAGAAAGGATTAGTGAAGCACATCGTTCGTAAGCTGATTTTAGGATCAGGATCAATCAACGATTTTTTTGAAGACCAAGACATTCGCTGGGCTGAAGATCGCGACATTGTAAAAAGTCTGGCAGACAAAACGCTGAAATCATTTGAAGACAGCAAAGTGACGATTCAAAAGCTTTCGTTGGATTGGGAAGATGACAAAGATTTTATCAATAAGTTGTTCAAGAATACAATTGAGCTTGATGATGAATACAAGCAACTGATTGCAAAGAATACCAAGAACTGGGAAGTTGACCGCTTGCCATTGACCGATCGTGCAATATTAGAGATGGCGCTTACAGAAATGATTCATTTCCCAAACATTCCCGTAAAGGTTACAATAAATGAATATATAGAGCTGTCAAAGGAATACAGTACGCCCAAGAGTCGTCAGTTTGTAAATGGTATACTGGATGTGATGTCAAAAACCATGAAGGAATCGGGCGCAATTAGGAAGAGTGGCCGCGGGTTGATTGATAATAAGTAGTAGGTGAAAAAATTTAACCATTAAGATAGTTAAGGAATTAAGAACATTAAGGGGAACTATCTCTTCATTTCTTAATCGTCTTAATGGTGAAAAATTTACTTTACAACTTGGTAAACACCTTGAAAAAAGGCCTGAAAATCGTATCTTTGCCGTCCCTTTAAAGGTTAAAACTATGGGCAAAAAAGGAAGTAATGCATTAATGGCTTTTTTGGCTGGAGCGGCCGCTGGAGCAATTCTGGGTGTTTTATATGCGCCCGATACGGGTACCAATACTCGCGAGAAATTGTCATTTCAATTAGATAAGTACAAAAAAGTGCTGGAAAACTTTTTGGATGATTTGGTTTCTGGAAAGGAAACCGCTCTTACAACGGAAGCCAAATCGCAGGGGCAGAAAGTAGTGTCGGAAGCGAAAGATAAAGCTCAGCGTTTGCTTGATGATGTGGATGAATTATTGGAACAAATAAGGGGAAAGAACAGTTAATGTTTTGTTAAAACGAGATTCAGATTGAAAAAATTGGGAGGTCACTTCTACCTTTGGAGTAAATTAAAAAGCTAAATTTAAAACATACAAATATGAAAATCACATTCAGATTATTAACGGCTCTAGCATTGGTTGCTGTGATGATGAGTTGCAACGACCGTGCTTCTGAAAAAAGAATTGCGGAATTAGAAAGTCGTCTGGCACAAATTGAAGGCGGTAAAGGAGCTACAACCCCTGCGCCAACAGCAATCCCTGACGCTACAGCTGCTACAGCTGACGTAAAACCAGACGGACCATTGCCCGCAGCAACGTTCGAGAAAGTAGAGCACGATTTTGGAACTATTGAAGATGGCAAAAAAGTAAGCTATAGATACAAGCTAACCAACAATGGGGAAGCTCCATTGATTATTCAAAGCGCGCAGCCTTCATGTGGTTGCACTGTACCTACATTCTCTCAAGAGCCTATTGCTGTTGGAGGCACTGGTTATATTGATGTAGAATTTGATAGCAGTGGCAAGCCTGGAATTAATAACAAAACGGTAACAGTTACTGCCAACACCTGGCCTAAGGTTACAACCTTGCGTTTTAAGGCTATGGTTACTCCAAAACCTGATGGCGCTGGCGGTCCGGTGAAATAAATTCCATTGAGACAATTAGTCAAAACATCCCAAATCGAAGTCGGTTTGGGATGTTTATTTTATTAGGATAACTTTGCAGCCCAAAATTTTTACTATGATTTATTCAATTTTATTACAAGGACAGTCAGGTGGAATGACCACCCAATTACTTTTCATGGGAGCAATTGTTGCCGTTTTCTATTTTTTTATGATTCGCCCACAACAAAAGAAGGCCAAGGATCAAAAGAAATTTGTAGAAGAAATTAAGAAGGGCGATTATATAGTAACCATTGGTGGTATGCACGGAAGAATTGCTGAAATTGAGGATGATACATTTATTCTTGAAGTGGAACGTGGCGGCAGAATAAAATTTCAGAAGGCTTCTATTTCAATGGAGTCAACAAAAGCGATTGCTGGCAAAAAGCCTGCGACTACCTAGCATTGAGTGAGATAGGTTTTTCATTGAGTTAAATCTGGTTGCATCATGAACTTTGTAAGAGTCTTTGTCAACCTTTTTCAATTTAACCGCACCAACTGGAAGGCAGTGGCTTTATGTTTTACCGCTGCTGCCATCTTTTGGCTTTTCAATGCCTTTAACAAAAGCTATTCAACCAATATTCGTTTTCCACTGCGTTTCGATTACAATCAGGAAAAATTTATTCCGATTAATAGCTTGCCACGCGATGTGCGGGTGAATGTAAGTGGCAACGGGTGGGATCTTTTCAGAAAAAGTATCGGTATTAAACTTCCTGAATTAAACATTTCGTTACCCCGACCGACAGAAGTAAAAAAAATTGTTGCCAGTTCACTAACACCTTCCTTCAGCGAACAGCTAGGTAGTGGATTAAGAATTAATTATATCGTTAATGACACCCTACGGTTGCAAATTGATGAACTCGATTCGCACAAGTTCAAACTATTTGCTGATCTTAGTCAGGTAACTTTTAGCGAAGGTTATGGTCGGGTGAGCCCTGTAGCGGTGCTTCCGGACTCAGTAAAGTTAGAAGGAGCTAAATCTCTACTTCATCAACTACCAGATTCAATTGCTCTTATTATGCCTAAGTCAGAGTTGGACGATCCATTTCGAAAAGAAGTAGAGATCGTTATTCCAAACAGCGAATCAATTGTGAGAAACCCATCGGTGGCAACCGTTATGTTTGAAGTTGGTTCGGTTGAAAAAATCGATGCCTATGTCACAATTTTACTTGCCAATGTAAATCGGTCTTTTAAGCAAACATTTATCGATAGCGTTAAGATCAGAATTAGGATTCCCAAGGAGCAAGCCGAAACTTTTAATGAAGATCGTCATCTTATTTTGGCCATTGCCCAAATGAAAAATAAACCAAAAGGAATGTATCGGCTTCAACCAGCCCTTACAGGATTGCCAAAGTATGCAGAGGTTTTGTCGATCGACTCAGTTTCAGTAAAGGTTTATTAAAACCTATGAAAATACCCTTACAAGTTGGCATAACAGGTGGCATAGGCTCAGGCAAAAGTCTGGTTTGTAAAATATTTGCAGTTTTAGGTATGCCTGTTTATGATGCAGACTACCGAGCGAAAAATTTAATGACCACTGACGGAATACTAATCGATCAGATCAAAAAAGAATTCGGATCATTGTCATATAATGAGCAGGGTGGGCTTAACCGGGAGCATCTAAGTGCAACCGTTTTTAACCAACCAGCAAAACTTGAAAAACTGAATTCCTTTGTTCATCCACGGGTTGAGGTGGACTACAACCAATGGGTAACTGATCACATCACTTACAGGTATGTGCTAAAGGAGGCGGCTCTGCTGTTTGAGGCAGGAACGTACCGGAAGTTGGATCAAATAATTTTGGTTACGGCTCCACAGAAAATAAGGATAGACAGGGTTTTAATCAGAGATAAACATCGCGATAGAGAAGACATAGAAAAGATTATTGAAAATCAGTTACCGGAAAGTGAAAAAGAAATGAAGGCAGATTTTATTATAAGGAATGATGAGAGTGAGTTGATTGTGCCACAAGTCTTGAAATTACACGAACGGTTTAACTCAGCAAGCTAAACACACGTTTCTCAATTCATATATTTTAGTTATCAATGAAAAAGACGCTCATTACCGTTGCCATTGTAGCGGTTGTTATATTTCTGTTAGCACTGCCAAAGCTTAACCTTTTTGGTGATAAAGCCAATCAACAAGCTGCACCAGGTCAGGGAGGTGGTAGTCAAGCACTCTTTGTAGATGCAATTGTTATTAAGCCAGCCAAGCTGGATAATAAATTGAATGTTACCGGATCAGTTTTGCCTAATGAATCGCTAGAATTGAAAAGTGAAGTATCGGGTAAAATAATTTCTATTGCTTTCAAAGAAGGAAAACAGGTTAAGAAAGGGGATCTGCTTATTCGAACAAATGATGATGAGATCGCGGCTCAACTTGAAAAACAGAAATACAACCGCAAGCTGAATGAAGATAATGAATTTCGCCAGCGCAAACTTTTAGAAAAGGATGCGATTAGCCAAGAAGAGTATGATAACGCATTAAACCGTTTAAATACAACGGGGGCAGATATTCAATTACTCGAAACACAACTAGCTAAAACCAAAGTTCGTGCTCCTTTTGATGGAGTTATTGGACTGCGCTTTGTTAGCGAGGGTGCTTATATCTCGCCAAGTACAGTTATCGCTACACTCTACAATATTTCACCTGCTAAAATTGATTTTGCAATTCCAGGGCGGTACAGCACACAAGTTTCTCCGGGAAAGAAAATCCGCTTCACCATTGAAAGCGACATGAAAATTTATGAGGGCGAGGTGTATGCTATTGAACCCCGCATTGACCCAGATACACGCACATTAAAAATCAGAGCGTTGGCTGATAACAAAGGTGGTAATTTGTTGCCCGGTCAATTTGTTAAAGTGGAACTGATTCTTCAATCAACTAATAATGCGATTCTGGTTCCAACGCAAGCAGTTATACCAGAACAGAATGGCAAGAAGGTTTTTGTTCTTGAAAATGGAAAAGCTGCTGAGGTTCGCATAGAGACGGGGATTCGCACAGAAGACTCATTGGAAGTTTTATCTGGATTGAATGTGGGCGATACGTTGTTAACAACAGGCATCTTACAGTTGCGTTCAGGAATTGGAATCAAGATTTCGAATCTTAACTAAAATGTTATACGAAGGACTCTTAAAATAAAATTATGGCAAGTCTATCAATCACAAGTATTAACAGACCCGTGCTGGCCATTGTAATGTCTCTTGTTATAATCCTGTTTGGTGTAATAGGATTTATGTTTTTGGGGGTTCGCGAATTTCCAAGTGTTGATCCACCCGTAGTTACTGTATCAACAACTTATGTTGGCGCAAACTCAAGTGTAATTGAATCACAAATCACAGAGCCACTTGAAGAAGCTGTTAACGGTGTGCCTGGAGTAAGAACCATTACTTCAGTAAGTCGCGAAGGAAGAAGCAACATTACTGTTGAGTTTGAACTTGGTGTTGATTTAGAAGCTGCTGCCAATGATGTTCGCGATAAAGTTTCCGGAGCAACAAATAGACTGCCGCCAGATGTTGATCCACCCCGCGTTGAAAAAGCAGATGCCGATTCAAGTCCTATTATCTTTTTAACGGTAGTAAGTAGCAAACGCAATTTACTTGAGCTTTCGCGGATTGCGGAATTATATTTTAAAGAACGTATTCAAACAATTCCAGGCATAAGTTCGGTGCAGGTTTGGGGTGAACGAAGGTACTCCATGCGCATGTGGATGGATCCAATTAAACTGGCTTCCTTAAAACTCGCACCTTCAGATGTGCTGCAGGCAGTTAATCGCGAAAATGTTGAATTGCCTTCGGGCAGAGTGGAAGGTTCAAATACCGAACTAACCGTGCGCACGATGGGACGGTTGACTACAGAAGAAGATTTCAATAATCTAATCATTAAAGAAGATGGTGATAAGATAGTTCGCTTTAGCGATGTAGGCAGAGCCGAACTAGGCGCTGAGAACGATCGCAGTATTTTAAGGCGTGATGGCGTGCCAGGATGTGCGATTGCAATTGTAGCACAGCCAGGCGCAAACAACATCGATATCTCTGAAAGGTTATACAAAAAGCTGGCGCAGATTCAACATGATCTTCCGGCCGATGTAAAGTATGTGATGAGTTATGATTCAACTGAATATATACGAGCGTCAATTTCTGAAGTAGAGGAGACCATTATCATTGCTTTTTGTTTAGTGCTCGCCATCATCTTTTTGTTTTTACGCGATTGGCGCACAACCTTAATTCCTGTTGCAACAATTCCAATCTCATTAATAGGCGCCTTCTTTGTTATGTATTTACTAGGCTTCACAATCAATGTGCTTACCCTTTTAGGGATTGTGTTAGCCATCGGTCTTGTTGTTGATGATGCCATTGTTGTTTTAGAAAATATTTATGTAAAGATTGAAGAAGGCGAAGATCCTACTGAGGCAGCAAAGAAGGGATCGACTGAAATCTATTTTGCGGTTATCTCAACCACCGTTTCTGTAGTGGCGGTTTTCTTGCCAGTAATTTTTTTACAAGGCTTAACAGGTCGCCTGTTTCGCGAGTTTGGTTTAGTGGTAGCGAGTTCAGTAGCAATCTCAGCATTTGTTTCGTTAACACTTACGCCAATGATGAGTGCGAAAATATTGAAACGCAGAGCTGTACAGCCTTGGTTATATCGGGTAACAGAGCCCTTCTTCGAAAGACTTACAAAAGCGTACAGCAATTCATTGGCTGGATTTATGAAACACCGATGGTTAGCATTTGTAGTCATAATTGCATCAGGTGGATTAATTTATTTGATGGGAATACTTGTTCCTTCTGAGCTTGCTCCCATGGAAGATCGCAGTGAATTTCGGTTACAGGCGCAAGCTATGGAAGGTGCCACGTTTGAGTATACCGACAAATACGTGCAGGAACTAAATAATTTTATTCGGGAAGAAGTGCCCGAAACCTTTGGCTACCTCAGTGTAACTGCACCTGGGTTTGGCGGAGCGGGTGCTAACTCTGGCTTTGTGAGAGTTATGTTAAAATCTCCTGGGGAAAGAACGCGAACTCAACAAGAAATTGTCGATGATGTTACTAAACGTGCTCGCAAATATTCTGGGGTGCGAACCTTTGTATCGCAGGCACAAACTATTGGCGATAGACGAGGAGGTTTTCCGGTGCAGTTTGTTATCCAGGCAGCTGAAATAGATAAACTTAAAGAAGTGCTTCCTGAATTTATAACGAAAGCCAATGCAAGTCCAAAATTTTCATTTGTTGATTTAGATTTAAAATTTAATAAACCAGAGATTAATATTTCTATTGATCGTGATAAAGCGCGAAACTTAGGAGTGAACGTGTTTGATATTGCTCAAACTCTACAGCTTGGGCTCAGCGGTTCTCGGTTTGGTAATTTTATTATGGATGGAAAACAGTACCAAATTATTGGTCAGGTTGAGCGTGCTGATCGCAATGAGCCACTTGATTTGAAAACACTTTATGTAAAGAACAAACGTGGGGAACTAATTCAATTGGATAACTTGGTGACCTTTGAAGAACTTAGCAGCCCACCGCAGCTATATCGCTTCAATCGATATTCTTCTGCTAAAGTAAGTGCGCAGTTAGCAAATGGAGTTTCATTGGGCGAGGGCATTAAAGAAATGGAGAGAATTGGCGAGGAGGTTTTAAACGAATCCTATACAACTAGTTTAGATGGAGCTTCGCGCGAATTTTCAGAGAGCTCGTCAAGTATTTATATTGCTTTTGCCATTGCCCTCACAATCATTTACCTCATCCTTGCGGGCCAGTTCGAAAGTTTTAAAGATCCATTGATCATTATGTTTACAGTGCCACTAGCTTTGGCTGGAGCTTTGATATCCCTTTGGTACTTCAATCAAACATTAAATATTTTCAGTCAGATTGGTATTATCATGTTGATCGGTTTGGTAACTAAAAATGGAATTTTAATTGTTGAGTTTGCCAATCAGCGCAAAGAGCAAGGCAAGAAGTTGTTAGAAGCCGTAACCGAAGCTGCTGAGTCGCGCTTTAGGCCTATTCTTATGACAAGTATGTCAACCATTTTAGGTATTCTGCCAATCGCTTTAGCACTTGGGGCAGGCTCGGAAAGTCGGGTGTCTATGGGTATTGCTGTTATTGGGGGTATGGCCTTTGCAACAATATTAACCTTGTATGTAATTCCCGCAATCTATTCTTATGTCAGCAGCAAGGATGCTAATGTATCACATCAATAAGTTCAATCTCATTTTTCTATGAATCGTTTTTTTGCTGTCTCTCTGTTTGTTTTTAGTTGTGTAGTAAGTCATGCACAAGATGAATTGAGCCTTGCAGGGGCCATTCAAATTGGGTTGCAAAACAATTTTAATGTTCAAATAGGTAAGCTCAATGAAGACATTGCACGGAATAATAATTCTTGGGGTCAGGCAGGCTTGTTTCCAACTATTAACCTTATTGGCAATCAACCCAATAGTGTGGTGCAACGCAAACCCGCCAACCCTTTTGCAGTGCCAGGTAAAAACGTTTCAGATAACCTAACTGGACAGTTGGATGCAGAGTTTACTTTGTTCGATGGATTCTTTGTGCGCTTGTCTAAAGAGCGATTAGAAAAATTAGAAGAACTAAGTAGTGGCAATGCCCGCTTTGTGATGGAGAATACCGTGCAGGCAATTATTCTTGGATACTACCAAATGTTGCTGCAGCAGGAACAGTTAGATGTGTTAGTTAAGAATAAAGCATTTTCGAAAGAGCGATACGACTATGTTAAACTCAGAAAAGAATTAGGCAGCGCCATAACATTTGATGTGCTGCAAGAACAAAATAATTATTTGACAGACTCTGCCAGTGTGCTACAACAAGAAATTGTAATAAAAAATCAGATTAGAAATTTTAATCTTCTGTTGAATGAAAATATAAATAAAACTTATGTGCTGACAGATAAAATTCCATTGGAAAATGAAGCGTATCAATATGAGAATTTGCGCGACAAAATGATGAAGTCGAACACAAACCTACGTAATCAATACATCAGCCAGGAATTATTTCGCAACGCTACAGGCATAGCTCAATCGAACTATGCACCCCTGGTTACGCTAAATGTTGGAGCCAATGGAAGCTTAGATCGGTTAAACGCAAATTTTAGAACGTCAACAGGTAATGTATTGGAAAATACTGTGGGCTTTGTAAATCGCGATCAGACACAACCAGTTTTTAATAACGTGAATGAGACAGCCCTAACTCCATTAACACAAATAGGTAACAGCTATGGAGTGTATGCCAATTTTGGTTTACGGTTTACGTTGTTTAATGGCGGGCAAACAAGGCGTGCGGTTGAGAGTTCACGCATACAAGAGAAAATTGAACAAGTAACCACCGATCAACTAAAACTCTCACTAGAAAATGATTTATTAGCTACGCTTGATTTGTACAATTTGAGAAGACAACTGGTTCAAATAGCTCAGGTTAGATTAGAGGCTGCTGAATTAAATCTTTCACTTGCTAATGAGCGGTATAAGAACGGAGCCTTAAGTGCAATTGACTTACGAATTGTACAGGATAGCTATCAACAAGCTGCCTTGGATAATTTATTAGCCATTTATACAGGAATTACCAGCCGCGTTGATCTTGTGCGATTGACAGGTGGATTGCTTGATAATAATCAGTAAGAGAGCCTATCATCCTTCTGCCTGAACTTCTTCGGCTTTCATTACCCAAAAATTATTAAACCCTTCACCAACTTGAATGCTTAACAGGCCATACGCAAGCATTTCGAGTATGGCAAGAAAGTTAAATATAAGGCTGATCCGGGTTGGGGTGCTTTCGAACAGATCGGTAAAGGCAACCCTTTGTTTTGTAGTGATTTCGCTTAAGATAAACTCCTTTTGTCCTTCAATAGTAAACGGATATAGAATTACTTGATGAACCGGACGGTTTTTCTCTTCCTCTTGTCTTTTAAGTACTTTTTCGAATACGGTAAGTAGCTTGAATAAGTCAACATCTTGTAACTCAGCCTCCACATTGGTGCTTTCAGCGAGAGCTCTCAATTCCTTCATCAAATTGCCTCGCTTTTCCTTCATCAGCTCTACTTCTTCCATTTTATGGAACTGCTCAACCACAGATTTGTACTTTTTGTACTCAAGTAAGTGTTTAACCAACTCTTCGCGAGGGTCAATTTCATTACCCAGTTCATCCACTTGAGGGCGCGGGAGTAACATTTTAGACTTGATTCGCATGAGAGTAGCAGCAACTAAGATAAACTCACTTGCCACCTCAACATTAAGGGTCTCCAAACTGCGGATGTACTCCAGAAAATCGTTCGTTATGGTCGAGATAGGGATATCGTTGATTTCCAATTCATCGCGCTCAATAAAGAAAAGTAGCAGATCGAAAGGGCCTTCAAATAAGGGTAATCTGATTTCAAATGGTTCCTGTTGCATAACAATCAATGTGGGCGACAAAAATAGTCAGGATTGAATGATTTTGAGCCTTTATTTTTAGAGAATATAGGCGATGCTTAACCCAATGCAATTTCTTATTTTTGGCCTTATTTATAATTTAACAGTGAATTGAACAGTTGCCTTTCGTTATTGTTAGGAATAAGTTCTCTTAATTCAAACAATTTTCGAAAACGCCCATGCTCATTATGCCCGGGAAATTATTAGCCAAAATAAAAAGTCCTAACGACCTAAAGGAGTTGGACGCTGCGCAACTTGTGCAGTTGTGTGACGAACTTAGAAACTTTATTATCGATAATGTATCGGTTTATGGCGGACATTTTGGAGCAAGTTTGGGAGTTATTGAATTAACAGTAGCTCTTCATTATGTATTTAATACTCCAAGCGATCAATTAGTTTGGGATGTTGGCCATCAGGCTTATGGTCATAAAATTCTTACCGGTCGCATGAATTCATTTCATACCAATCGGGTTTACAAAGGCATTTCAGGATTCCCTAAAAGAAAAGAGAGTGAGTTTGATGCATTCGGTGTGGGTCATTCTTCAACCTCAGTTTCCGCAGCCTTAGGTATGGCGGTGGCATCAAAATATTTAGGCGATGAGCAGAAGCAGCACATTGCGGTTATTGGTGATGGTGCATTAACTGGTGGTATGGCCTTTGAAGGGCTAAACCATGCCGGTGTTTCTGATACTAATCTGCTCATCATTCTCAATGACAACTGCATGTCTATTGATCCAAATGTAGGTGCCCTAAAAGATTATCTTACAGACATCACTACATCTAAAACGTATAATAGATTGAAGGATGATGTGTGGAATTTATTAGGTAAACTTTCACACTTTGGAAAAAATGCACAAGAGATTGTCTCGAAAGTAGAGAACGGGATCAAGTCAACACTGTTAAGTCAAAGTAATTTATTTGAGTCACTTAACTTAAGATACTTTGGCCCTGTTGATGGACACGATGTGGATCATATGGTTGCAGTGCTTCGCGACCTGAAGCAAATAAAAGGACCCAAAATACTTCATTGTGTTACTGTTAAGGGCAAGGGTTATGGTCCGGCAGAACAAGGCAACGCAACCACCTGGCATGCACCAGGCATATTTGATAAAATCTCAGGTGAGATTTATAAAAAGGTTCATGATGTTCCGCAAGCTCCTAAATATCAAGATGTGTTTGGCCACACACTCTTAGAGCTTGCCAAACAAAATGATAAAATCATGGGCATAACTCCCGCCATGCCTTCAGGTTCTTCCATGAATATCATGATGAAGGAGATGCCAGATAGGGCGTTGGATGTGGGTATTGCAGAACAACATGCAGTAACATTTTCAGCAGGGTTGGCAACGCAAGGCATTATACCTTTTTGTAATATCTATAGTTCGTTTATGCAGCGTGCTTACGATCAGGTTATCCATGATGTTTGCATCCAAAACTTACCAGTTAACTTTTGTTTGGATAGGGCGGGGCTTGCCGGTGCTGATGGACCGACACATCATGGTGCATATGACATTGCTTACTCCAGGTGTATACCAAACATGATCATTTCGGCTCCCATGGATGAGCCCGAACTTCGTAATTTAATGTATACAGCTCAGTTGCCAAGGACAGAAAATGCTTTCATAATTAGATACCCTCGTGGGCAAGGAGTAACACCAAACTGGCGGACGCCTTTTGAGGAAATAGAAATTGGCAAAGGCCGTAAAATAAAAGATGGGCAAGAGGTAGCAATACTTTCGTTTGGCCATATTGGAAATTACGTTGTAGAAGCGTGTGAACTTTTGGATGAAAAGCACATAAGTCCCGCACATTACGATTTACGCTTTGCCAAACCGCTGGATGAGGAGCTGCTTCATGAGGTTTTTACATCTTTCAAAAAAATAATTACTATAGAAGACGGTTGCTTACAAGGGGGAATTGGAAGTGCGGTGCTTGAGTTTATGGCTGATAACAACTATAGTGCTGAAGTAAAACGATTGGGAATACCGGATGCAATTATTGAGCATGGTGAACAAAATGAACTACACCGAGAATGTGGGTTCGACACTAATGGTATAATAAGGGCTGTAGAAAAATTGCTATCACATTCAAATACTTACAAATCCTTGTAACTTCATTCAAGTTCAATTTACTTGAATGAAACTGAAAATCAGCTAGATAACCCCCAAATTTCAGTTGCAGCAATTCCGTAACTCGCTTATTTAAGTAACACCTTACCTCCCATCCTTTATATAGTATAAAAGGTTATTTTGGAAATTCAGCTAATCCATTCTAATTTGTCCTTAATTGTATATATTTGGATGCTAGGAAAAATATTACATCAGACAGTTTACTAATTTCTATTATCCTGAATAAACCCATAAAATTCATAAGAACATGGAAGAATTAGACCCACATCAGTATGACGCATGGAACAATTTGGCTCTCAATACGGCTTTAGCCTTTTGGGCTATTGGCATTTTGGTTATTCTGGGCTATATCGTGAAGTTGTCATCTACAGGAGGCAGCAAAAACAAATACGATTACATTAATAAGCACGAGATCAAGTTATTGTGGATTGCCTCTATCATTCTGATAATTGGGGGATGCTTTTTTGTAAACGCCAATGTAACCGAGCTCACTGCCCTTTGGATTTTTGTGAGACTGTTCACAACCATAATGATGGGATTTTTTATTGGCGTAATTATTCAAAACCTGCTTAAATTTTACTATCCCTTCTTTATTGAAAAACGCCTAAAGGTACTCCGCTATAAGCCACGGATATCGCCAAAAACAGGTAAGCCAATGAAGCTTCTTAGCGAAGAGGAAGAAGATGCCCACATGGATGAGGGTATGATTGAAGAAGAAAATGTTTACTCCGTTGACTATGATGTTTGGTTAGACGAAGAGTCGGGATTTAAGCAAGTTGAAAAATATGCTGGTCACTTGCATGCTATCCAGTGTCCGGAATGTAATTATCAAACCTTTAAGGTAACCCGCGAGGAAGTTATCAAACAACCATCGGCTACAGAAGAAGGTGAATTAATGAAGTACTACCTTTGCAGTTATTGTGGGTATAAAGCCAGAAAGACTGTGACGCTAAAAATATCTACTAAACTGGACGAAGTTGCTCCGGCTACGGCTTAGTAAAAATTTGACCCAATAAAAAGCCTCACCCAAAAGTGAGGTTTTTTTATGATGTTAAAGAGCCGGCAACTTGATTTGATCAGAGTAAAACTTCATACGCGTGTGGTGTATGTCTAACAAAGCAATTCGATCAATCGAAGCGCGTTTATGGTTGATAAACACTTCAACATAATCGCTGCCTAATAAATATAAGTTTACTTTATAGCTATAGTAGCGAATGTTCATTACAAAACTCGCATGCTGATAAAGCAAGGGAATCTTTTTTTCTAAGGGAAGATTTTTAACGGTGTTCCAGCAAACCATCAACTAAACTTATTGAAAAAATAAGTTTAATCCTTGCTATGAGATTGAATTAATAGTGCGATAATTTGATTGTGAGGTAAGGAAATCTATGGTAAAATCATTTTTTGAATTCTAATAAGCCTACGTTAAATTTGCACTCCCAAATCAGCATCGGCTTGCGTGTGGATTTGTAAATGGTGGATGTAGTTCAGTTGGTTAGAATGCTAGATTGTGATTCTGGAGGTCGCGGGTTCGAGCCCCGTCATTCACCCATTAAAATTTAAAACCCTTGCCTTGCGCAGGGGTTTCTTGCTTTTAACGCGAAAAGAGCAGCCGTTCTCTTTTTTTGGTTTCATCGAGCTTGCCATCGGCAAAAGCCAAATGACCCGAAACCCAAGTGTGGGTTACCGAAGATTGAAAGGTATTGCCTTCAAAAGGCGACCAACCACATTTTGCCAGAATATTACTTTTCTCAACCTGCCACGGCTTGTTTGAATTTACTAAAACCAAGTCGGCAAAATAACCTTCCCTGATAAATCCGCGACCTTTTACTTGAAAGAGAATGGCTGGGTTGTGCGCCATTTTTTGAACAATTGCTTCAATTGAAATTTTTTTCTGATGATAGAATTCTAACATGGCAACCAAACTATGCTGAATCAATGGTCCACCGGAAGGTGCTTGAAAATATTTGTTCTTTTTTTCTTCCAGTGTATGCGGTGCGTGATCCGTTGCAATAACATCAATTCGGTTATCTAATACGGCCTTAAATATTTCTTGTTGATCTGATTCTTTTTTAACAGCGGGATTCCATTTAATAAACGTACCCAAACGATCATAATCTGAATCGTTAAACCAAAGATGGTGAATACAGGCCTCAGCCGTTATTTTTTTCTTCTCTAAAGGAAGTGTGTTGTCAAATAGGTTTGTCTCCTTGGCTGTTGAGATATGAAGTATGTGGAGTCTGGTTCCAAACTTTTTTGCTAGCGCTACCGCAAATGAGGAAGATTTATAACACGCTTCTTCACTTCGGATTATTGGATGATATTTCATCGGCATGTCCTCACCATATCGTTCCTTAAACTCAACTGTATTTTTCCTTATGGTTGGTTCGTCTTCGCAATGCGTAGCAATGATTGAAGGAAACTTCGAAAAGAAACCTTCGAGTACTTTTTCATCATCGACCAACAAATTGCCCGTGGAAGACCCCATAAATATTTTTAATCCACAAACTTTCGTATGGTCTGTGCGAAGCACTTCATCAAGATTATCATTTGAAGCGCCAATAAAGAATGAATAGTTTGCGAGTGAGTTGCGTGAGGCGATCTGGTATTTATCTTCCAGTAAGGCTTGTGTAAAAACGGGCGGTACTGTGTTTGGCATTTCCATAAAACTGGTAACACCGCCCGCAACGGCTGCGCGCGATTCAGAGTAGATTGTTGCTTTGTGGGTGAGTCCCGGTTCGCGAAAGTGAACTTGATCATCAATGACGCCTGGTAATAAAAAAGAACTTTTTGCATCAATAATGTTATATCTTGAATTGGCAGTGATTGCTGAGTCAATTTTTTCAATCCGACCATCGCGAATCAACACATCACCTTCAAAGACTTTTCCTTGGTTTACAACTTTCGCGTTCTTGATTAACGTAGAGTTCATTACCTTGCTTTATTACGTAAATATAAAAAATCTTGAGCAGCCCTATTTCGTGGAGTGATTTTAAGTTAAACAAGCAATTGTTCGATGCAGTTGCCGATGCTGGTTTCGAAAAACCAACTGAGATACAACAAAAGTGTATTCCATTAGTTTTAGGCGGTCAGCATGTAATTGGTATTGCGCAAACAGGAACTGGGAAAACAGCTGCCTACATGTTGCCTTTACTGATGAAGATTCGCTATGCACAAGGCAGCGATGTGCGTGCACTAATTCTGGTGCCTACAAAAGAATTAGTAGCGCAGGTAGCGACACAGGCCGCAGCTTTGGCTAAGTATACCGACCTACGGATTGTTGAAATTTATGGTGGTGTTGGCGCTAAAGCACAAATTGAAAGAATTCAGGCTGGTACTGATTTAATAATTGCCACTCCGGGTCGTTTTCTGGAATTGTATCAGCGAAATGAATTGGTGACTAAACAAATAAAAACACTAGTACTGGATGAGGCCGATCGCATGATGGACATGGGCTTTATGCCACAACTTCGCAGAATTTTTGAAGTAATTCCATCGAAACGACAAAACGTTTTGTTCTCTGCCACCTTCCCAGAAAAGGTAGAGCGACTTGCTAACGAGTTCCTGGATTTTAGTGTGCGCGTGGAAATTACCCCGCCCGCTACTGTGGCAACACAAGTTGTTCAGGAATTATATTATGTGCCGAATGGAGCAACCAAAATAAATTTTTTAGAACATCTTCTTAATACACATGCTGAGTTTAGTCGGGTTATGATTTTTACCAGAACAAAAGATGTTGCTAACAATATTTATAAATACTTGGACAGAAAGCACCTTGGGCCGGTTAAGGTAATTCATTCTAATAAAGGCCAGAATACACGCATCAATGCGATGAATGATTTTAAGGAAGGAAAGTTGCGAATTCTTGTTTCTACCGATGTGGCTTCGCGCGGAATTGATGTAACCAACGTTACTCACGTCATTAATTTTGATGTGCCTATCATGTACGAGGACTATGTGCATCGAACAGGCAGAACAGGCAGAGCCTTTAAGGAGGGTAAAGCAATTACATTAGCTACTGAAGCAGAGCGTTATCACATCGATAAGATTGAAAAAATTATTCGCGAGAAAATAACGGTAAAGAAATTACCTTCAACTATTGAGGTAACAAAAACTCCATATGCCGAAGCACAACTGATGGCGCGCGAGATAGACAGGCAAAAACGTTATGAGGATCCTGAGTTTAAAGGAGCGTTTCATGATAAGAAACATGAGAAAAAATGATTGGAGAATCCATTCCTTTTTAGGAGGGCAACAGTTTTGTGTGGAGCTAACGTTCACTTTTTGTGAGTTGACCGCTAGCCACGAACTTACATACTGAAAAATTCACAAAGCTATTATAACCACTGTTAAAACTGTTTTTTATAAAAAACATTTTTATAACCATTTCGTTTTTTATAAAAAACGATTAATTTTGCTCCCTACTTGGTTATGGAAAAATTAGTTGAAACATCTTCGTTTAAAATCCGTGGCATCAAAGATGAATTTGAGCGTTACCTAACCGGTATAATAGATTGGAACGATCGCCTTATTGCCATTATAGGCGCAAGGGGATGTGGTAAAACAACGCTGATGCTTCAATATCTAAAAAGAAATTATTCAAAGCCAGGCGAAGCTTTATACCTTAGTTTAGATGATATATATTTTACAACCAATAAGTTGATTGAGGTTGTGGATGAATTTTTGAAGCAAGGCGGGCAATATTTATTCATTGACGAAGTACATAAATATGTTGGGTGGAGCCGCGAAATAAAAAATGCATACGACACTTACTCCGGCCTTAAAATTGTTTTTACGGGATCGTCTATGTTACAAGTTCACAAAAGTGATGGGGACTTAAGCAGGCGCGCCATTGTATATGAAATGCGTGGCTTATCCTTCCGTGAATATTTGATGATGCATTCCAAAAAGGAATTTCCAGTACTAAAACTTATAGATATTGTGAATAATCACGTAGCACTCGCCACAAAAATTTCTACGGAGGTCAAACCACTCATGGAGTTCAAGAATTATCTGCGGTATGGATATTACCCGTACTTTTTAGAAAATAAAGATAACTACCTACAACGATTATCATCCACTGTAAATCTGATTTTAGAATCTGACCTGCCTGCGGTAGAGCGAATAGATTACTCTACAATTCATAAGATTAAAAAGTTACTTTATGTAATTGCTACCACCGTTCCTTTTAAGCCTAACATTGAAAAATTAAGTAAACAGATAAATGCAACGCGCGGTAGCACATTGCTTTACTTAGATTACCTGCGCAAAGCCCAGCTCATTGGAGTTTTAAAATCGACTAAAGCTGGTGATGGGTACATGAACAAACCTGAAAAACTCTACCTCAATAATACTAATCTGATGTATGCATTAGAGCCTGAGCAACCAGACATCGGCACGTTGCGCGAGACTTTCTTTATGAATCAACTTCAGGCAGATGGCGAAGTTCATTACACCGATAAAGGCGATTTTTTAGTGAAGAGCAAAATGGTATTTGAAGTTGGGGGAAAGAATAAAACATTCGATCAAATCAAAGAAGTGAAAAATAGTTTTATTGCTGCTGATGGAATTGAAATTGGCTATAAAAACAAAATCCCACTTTGGCTATTTGGTTTTTTGTATTAAGCGAATTAATTCATAATGAGTTAATTTTAAAGATTTGAAATGCACCCGATTTGAAAGTGAACTGTTGATTAAATGCGATAACTTTTCATTTTCAAATCAACCCATCCTCAAATTTTCAAATTGAATTACCCATTCATCGAAGTTAAAAACTCCTCATTGTTACGGGTTCCTTTCATTTTGCTTTGAAGGAATTCCATCGCTTCCACTGAATTCATGTCGGCCATAAACTTGCGAAGTATCCAAACGCGTTGCAGTTCATCTTCTTTCATCAACAAGTCTTCGCGTCTGGTGCCAGATGCCGGTACATCGATAGAAGGATAAATTCTGCGATTTGAAAGTTTGCGATCCAATTGTAATTCCATGTTACCGGTTCCTTTAAATTCTTCGAAGATAACTTCGTCCATTTTCGAACCTGTGTCAATCAAGGCCGTTGCGATAATGGTAAGTGAACCACCATTTTCAATTTTGCGGGCAGCACCAAAGAAACGTTTTGGCTTATGCAATGCGTTTGCATCTACACCACCAGAAAGAATTTTACCAGATGATGGAACAACCGTGTTATAGGCTCGAGCCAAACGTGTGATAGAATCCAGCAGGATTACTACATCGTGACCACACTCTGTCATGCGCTTAGCTTTCTCAAGCACAATGCTGGCAACTTTAACGTGGCGGTCAGCCTGCTCATCGAACGTAGAAGCAATAACTTCTGCTCTTACGCTGCGGGCCATATCGGTAACTTCTTCAGGTCGTTCATCGATCAACAAAACGATCAAATAAACTTCCGGGTGGTTTTCAGCGATGGCGTTGGCGATGTTTTTCAACAAAACTGTTTTACCAGTTTTTGGTTGCGCCACAATCATACCACGTTGTCCTTTTCCTATTGGTGCGAAAAGATCCAGAATGCGGGTGCTCATGTTATCATGCGTGGTGCTGAGCTTTAATTTTTGCTCAGGAAAAAGCGGAGTAAGGTATTCGAAAGCAACCCGGTCGCGGATTTCTTCTGTCGTCTTTCCGTTAATACTTTCCACTTTAAGGAGCGCAAAATATTTTTCACCTTCTTTCGGTGGCCTGATTTGACCTCGCACAGTATCTCCGGTTTTTAAACCCAAAAGTTTTATTTGAGAAGGAGAAACATAAATATCATCAGGGCTGGCCAGATAGTTATAATCGGATGAACGGAGGAATCCATATCCATCCTGCATAATTTCCAATACACCTTCATTGAAAACCAATCCGTCAAACTCGCGAATAGGGTTATCTTTTTTGGGGTGTTGATTTTGATGTTGTGGTCTGTTCTCGCGAGGTTCTCTGATCGGAGATTCAGGGGTTTGCGGACCTTGCTCTGTGCTGTTGTTTTCATCAAAGCGGGTAACACTTTGATCCACCTCAATATTGTCGATGCTTTTTAGTATCTCGTCACTTTCACTTGAGAGTTCTTTTTCCTCTGCCTTCGGAGTGGCTTCAGGAGCAACATTTTCGCGTCTGCGTGGACGCATTTTTCGTTCACTATCAGCAGCAGGTGCTGATTTTGTTGCCGGCTTAGGGTCATCGGTTATGGCTTGCTGATCAAGGATTTTGTAAATCAAATCTTGCTTGGCAAGCTTCTTGGCGTTCTTTACGCCTAAACCTTCGGCAATTTCCTTTAATTCAGACAGAAGCCTGACGTTCAGGTCATCAATTGTATGCATGTAGTTTAGAAAAGATTAATTAATAGATAGATTTTTTATAAGAATTATATAGCTGCGAGACAGCTTCAAAATAATATTTGGTCAAGTAATTGAAAAGAGATCGAAAAGTACAAGAGTTTTATATCGTGAAGGCCTGAGGAGGCCGCGATGATGATGCAAGTATAGCTCAAAATTGAATATTATCAAATTCAATGAAAAAATTATTGGCTAATTTTGGCTCTTAAATAATCAGGTATGTTAACACTACAGGTACTTCGTGAGCAAACAGATGCTGTGTTGGACGGGTTAAAGAAGCGAAACTTTAAAGATGCTGAGAGCCTTGTTCAACAGGTGATCGAGAACGATAAACTCCGCAGAGAAACACAAAACACGTTAGACATACTGAAGGCCAAGTCGAATACAGATTCTAAAAAGATTGGTGAACTGATGAAGGCAGGCAAGGCCGCGGAAGCAGTGGCTATTAAAGCAGCTATTGGCCAGGATAAAGATAAAATCAAATCGCTGGAAGAGAGCCTAAGCGAATTTGAGCAAAAACAACAAGAGATCTTATATAAAATCCCCAATGTACCAGCAACGATTGTTCCTGCTGGTAAAAGTGCTGAGGATAATATAACTGTGCATGAGCATGGGAAAATCCCAACACTGTATGATGGAGCACAGCCTCACTGGGACCTCATAAAAAAATATGACATCATTGATTTTGATTTAGGAGCTAAAATTTCTGGAGCTGGGTTTCCGGTTTATAAAGGAAAAGGTGCCCGGTTACAGCGCGCGTTAATAAACTTCTTTTTAAATGAGGCTGGTAAAGCTGGGTATTCGGAAATACAACCACCTATTGTAGTGAACGAAGCCAGTGGATATGGTACCGGTCAACTTCCTGACAAAGAGGGACAAATGTATTTTGTGAATGAAGATGGATTATACCTGATTCCGACAGCGGAGGTTCCTATTACTAACTTATATCGCGATGTTATTTTAACGGAAGAAGTGCTGCCGGTAAAAAATGTTGGCTACACACCGTGCTTTCGCAGAGAGGCCGGTAGTTGGGGCGCGCATGTGCGTGGACTTAATCGCCTGCATCAATTTGATAAAGTTGAAATTGTGCAGATAAGCAAACCGGAAGATTCGTATCAAATTTTAGATGAGATGAGTTTGCACGTGCAAGGCTTGTTGGAAAAACTTGAATTGCCTTATCGCAAACTTTTGTTGTGTGGAGGTGATATGGGGTTTAATTCAGCAGTTACCTACGACATGGAAGTGTTTTCCGCGGCACAGCAGCGATGGCTGGAAGTGAGTTCGGTTAGTAACTTCGAAACTTTTCAGGCGAATCGGTTAAAACTCCGTTACAAAAACAAAGATGGAAAGATGCAATTGTTGCATACACTCAATGGTAGTGCCTTAGCGCTTCCTCGAATTGTTGCGTCCATTCTAGAAAATAATCAGACGGAGAAAGGAATTAAGATTCCTGAAATATTAGTTCCATATACAGGGTTTGATTGGATTGATTAAACTGGATGCTGGTTGCTGGCTTATTTTAGATCAGGATATTTATTCATGCATAGTCTACCGTAAGGGACGATAAAAACGTGACAATCGCAATAAGAATTATTTATTGCTCCATCACTTACTCTTCCTTCAACGAATCTACCGGATTCATTGTAGCTACCTTGAACACTTTGTAACCGATCGCCAGAAAACAAATGATAAATAGAAGCGCCACCGAAGTGATAAACGTAATACTATTCGGACTCTGATAGTAGCGCCAGATACTTCCCATGATCAAGTCGGACTGCACATAACCGGCCCAAGAACCTAATGCCGAAGCCAACACTAGGATAATTACAAATTCTGTATTGACGATGCGCGTGATGTTGGTTACCGAGGCACCCAACACCTTGCGCACGCCAATCTCTTTCATTCGTTTAACAATGTTGAGAGACACCAACGTATATAATCCCGTGGCCGATAGCAGCAAGGTAATTAAGCCCATTATACCAAACATGGATACAATGTTCACATTAACTTCTTCTGCCTGGGCCACACTTTCGTTTAGCATGCGACCATTATACAGACGATTCGGAAAAACCGTACTCCATGCTTCTTCCATAAATTTGTTCACGGAAACTACCTGTTGAGTTCCCGTGCTCACAACCATTTGGGTAAATTGAGCGGGCAATACATAGCGAATCATCATGGGTTCCATTTCCCGCCATAATCCCTGCGTGTGCACATTTTTTATCACGCCAATCACATAAAGTTTAACAGTGTCTTTCCAAATGATTTCTTTTCCAAGCGGTTTTACCCACCCAAAGTCTTCCACTAATTTCTCAGTAACAATCACCGATTCTTTGTTATCGGTTTCGGAATCTTTGATGAAGTCTCTTCCCTCCAATAATTTCAAATTCATGGTAGATAAATATTTTTCACCTACCTCAATAATATCTACTTCCATTTGCGCGGATTCGTATTTTATCGGATCATTTGCGCGGTTTGAAAATATACCACTGCGAGCACCCGCTATCGAAAGTATTTGAGGATTAGTTTTCAATGCATTACTATAGGTATCAAACTCACTTTGATTGTCAACCCACGCAATCACAGATCCATTTACATCAAACCCAAGGTCATATTCACGCTGGTATTGTGAATTTTGAATAAACCCAATAGCGCACACGATAGAGATTAGAGAAATACTAAACTGCAACCCAAGCAATATGCGCGTGAAATAATTGGTGCCTCCAAATTGCAGTTTCCCTTTCAGAATAGTAACGGGATTAAATTTGCTAATATAAAAAGCAGGATAGCTACCTGCCAGGATTGCCACGAAAATCAAAATACCAAAGAGAAAGAGTAAGAAGATAGGATTGTCGTAATGGGGTGTCAATTTGAAATATTCCCACAGGAAATTCCAACCCCGAACCAAAAAGTCAGACAGCAGAAGCCCCATCAACATAGCAGCAAAACAAATAACCAGCGTTTCTCCAAGATACTGCGTGATCAGATGTTTTCGTGAACTGCCCAATACTTTTCGAATACCAATTTCCTTGAGTCTTCGGGAAGCAATCGCAATTGAGGTGTTGGTTAAATTGAAACAAGCGAGAAGTAGCACCAAAATTCCCATTACGTTGGAGCCAATAACAGCGGAGATTGGAGGTGCGCCCCAGCTAGCCGATCTAACCTCACCGGAACGGTCGTTATGTGCCAACTCTGAGAATTGATCCAACACATATTCCTTCACTTGAAAATCTTCTCTTACCTGATTGTTGTTTTCTATATAGGGCTGCAATTGATTTTGCACTTCACTTACTCGCGAGGCATCTTTAATTTGAACAAACAATGTGTTGTACACTTTCCAGTCATGCTCAGGCGCAGTCTTGTTCTCATCTTTGTAATTATTGAAGTTGATGTAGGCGGATCCATTTTTACGATAAAAGCTGGAGTTCATAGGTTGATCTTTAAACACACCACCTATTTGCAACTCTTTAAGATCCAGTCCATATACTTGCGTTATGGTTTTGCCTTGTGCCGTTGAAGCATCGCCAAATAATTTTATGGCAATATCTTCGCTGATAAGCACACTACTTTTGTCTTTAAGTGCTGCCGGGCTGCCAGTGATAAAGTAAAAAGAAAATAGTTGGAAGAAATCGGGATCAACATATGTTGCATTCGCTGGAAACAGATCGTTGTCGCGCTTGAAGTTGGAATAGGAATGATAGTAGCGACTAGATTGATCAACATCAGGAAATGTTTTGGATACAATTTCTCCCAAAGGAAGAGAGGTATAGCTGTGACTCGTGATCTTGCCATCAAATTCACGGGTGGCACTCACCCGGTAAATGCTTGCGTGGTTTTTATGATTGCGATCGAAGGTAGCATCATACTCATAAGCGAAGTAGCCAGTGATACACTGGGCTATGGCGATGCCCATTCCAAATATGTTGATAAAGATGAAGAGTTTGTTCTTCATCATGCTACGGAATGTGATTATAAGGTAATTCTTTATCATACGGGATTTTAAGAATTGGCTTGCGAATTAATTTGCTAACGAGATGATACTAATTTGGTTGTCATACACCTGCCGTCTGGCTGAAGGCGATTCCCCAAGTGAAATAATTTATCAAGCAAAACCTCCCGTTCACGTTAGGTGTTAAATGAACCACAACTCGATTTTCAATCCTTGACTCGAAAAGTACGTAAACCATAAAATCGGTCTGAGGGTTTTTAAGCTTCGTCTGCTGCAAAATAAGAGTTGAAAAGCCTTAGCCGTGAAACGACATTGAATTGTATCTTTGCATCAAAGCGTTGGTGTCGATTCATGGGTTACAAATCCCTTGCGAGAAACACTGACGCTTTGTTATTGTTGGCTATAAACCTCCTTTTCATTCAAGCACAATCTCCTGAAAGCTACAATAATTTTAACGAGTAATCAATTTTCCGTCCCTGAATGTGTTCCTTCCGTCTGTGCCCAAGTTGGTAGGATAGTCGTACTTAAAATCTTTCGCAACAACACCTGATAACTGATTGGTTTTGAAAAACACGTTTTCGCTATCTCTGGAATAATCATCTGATAAAACCTCGGAACTGCTGGCTCGGGCATTACCAATCAACTGACCATCGTAGTACGCAGAATTTTTGTCTTTAAAGTAATCCCTACGCAGCACAACAAAACTTTCAACATCCGCATCGGGAAACACTTTTCCATCATGGATGAGAATTTTGTTAATGGTAATAGTTCGTTCATCCAACACACGTAAGAATTCAATTTTATCAAATGCGATGGTGTTAAATTCGTTTTTCCAGTTTGAGAGAATAAGGGTGTTCCCAATTAATGCGTAGTTACTGTTGATTACGGGCATCTCTAAAAACTCCGCCCACCCTTCTCTTCTGGAGAAGGGAAAGGGTTGAGGTGAAGAAAACAAAGGTTTTTAGAGATGCCCTTACTTTAATCACTCCTGCCATGCGATCAGCCTTCTTAACTACCCCATTACTCTTTGTGCCGCCTGAAGTTTGAGCATTAATGATGGCATAAACAAAATTGGTATCGACAGCGAGCGTATTATTGAGTCGTTGGAAACTTTGAAAATCCACTTCCAGTTTGGTGTCTTCATAAAAATAATGCTGGTAGTCCCTAAACCAGTATCGATCCCACGTATCGACACCGGTATCGAATCGTTTGTAAGTTGTAGGATCAGCACCTTTGATTATCGATAGCAACTCGTTAGTCGAATTTTGGGCATAAACATGGTGGTTGTCTTTTGGAATATTTTCATCCATGTAAAATGAAGCAAAGTCGACCTGCTGTTTAACCCCTTTCCAATAAATTGAATTGTTATCTTTCCCAAATTCTTCGGCCAGAGTTTTAAAACTTGTGGGATCTGCGTCTAACTCTGTGTAGCCCAACTCAAACTAATTGCCCATAGGGGAATAAACGATTTTCTTTTTACTGGCATGGAAGTAGTAGGATTTCGACATCTCGTTGTCAACTGCTTTGCCAAGGCGAATTATATAATATTTTACAATCAAAATGCCACCAAGCAGAATTACAATCAGCAGGATAGAAATAGTTTTCATTTTTCTTTTTTAAACGAACTAACGTAAGAAGAAAAAGTTTTAGCTCACATTCGTCTTTAGGATGTACTGGTTGGAATTTGTTGAAACTAATTTTTAGTTGGTGGATACTTTGATTTTATCTATCAACAATTTTCCAAAGATAATTCCGAGGGTCACTATTGCAACTAAAGCCGCATAAGCAATTGCATTATTTTCTGTTCCTGTCCACTTGCTGTAGATTCCAAAGAAAGCCCACATTAATACTAATAGAAACGCGGGTTCTTTAAAATTAAGTGCGATGTATAAGCCCAATGCAGCGGCAATACCAATCATAATAATAGTCCAATAAATGGGTGATAGAAATCCGCCACCCCAATGAATAGAAATTAACAGCGTTGAAATGTTTGCAATAGTAGCCACACAAATCCATGAGAGATAAAAAATGAACGGGAGTAGTATTAGAAACCATTCTTTTCGGTTTAGACTATTTCGTTGGAGTAATCGATAAGTCTGCGTAAGCGAATACAGCAAAACTAACATCACAACTACGGAGGCAACAGTAAATAGGTGATGCCAAACTAAAATCCAACTTATGTTGGCAACGCACGAAAGCAAAAACCAAAGAGAAAGTTCTTTGAAGTAGGGTTTATCCTTTATCTTAATCTGGGCTATTGAAAAAACGATTAGCGATAAATAGATTACACTCCACACAGAAAAAGTAAAGCCGGCAGGTGTAAAAAGACTTGGGTACAAATCTGAAATTTGCCCGGTGTTCATTCCATTAATGGGCAGAATGTTGGCCAGAGCATTTACGGTTAGCACCGCAACCAACGCCAGAATATTTAGGATAATTTGAGTTCGATGGCTCATTGGGTTTTGTTTTTTGAGCGAAGATTCGTGATATAGAAATGCGCTATGTGTTTTTACGCGAATACAAACATTTCACTCTCTGCGGAAGCTTTGGGTATGCGCATACGCTCTTCTTTTAGGCCTTCAAGATGAAACTTAATTCCGTCAAAAATATTTTTTTCAACAACGTCTTTTGTTTTGCCAGTAGCAATAACGCCAGATAAATCCGGTGCGTAAGCAGAATAACCAGTTTTCGTTTTTTCGTACACGACTAAATATTTTCTCATCTCTTTTCTATTTGTGCCTGTTTAAAAATACTGTTTAATGTGCCCGGAGCAATTTCATCACTAAGTTTATGAGCTGCAATAGTAACTAACCCATTTTTGGTTAGGTGCTTATATTGTTTGTGACTGCCCTTTTCACGAACAAGAAACCAACCATCTTTTTAAATGAGTTTAATTATCTCGCGAGCTTTCATTTTACAAATTTAGGCCAATTTGCTATGTTAAAGTAGTCAATTCCTTTTGGTTTATGAACCGGACACGGGTAATATTGTTCTCCCAAAATTTAGGCTATGAAACCAAACTCAATCTTCTTTGTTTTTCTACTTATTACCATGTTAGCATCTTGTTCAAAATTGCCAAACCCTCAAACCGTTTCAAATTATCCAGTATCCGCTAAAGTAGATACCGTTGATACGTATTTTGGAGTGGCGGTACCTGACCCTTATCGTTGGATGGAGAATGATACTACCAAAGCCGTAACTGATTGGGTTAAGGCCGAGAACGAAGTGACCTTCGGCTTCCTGGATAAAATACCTTACCGCGCAGAAATCAAAAAACGATTGGAAGCATTGAATAATTATGAGAAGCTTGGTTCACCTTTTAAACGAGGCGATTATATCTATTTCTATAAAAACGATGGGTTACAAAACCACTATGTGCTGTATCGTAAAAAAGGTGAGCAGGGCGAGGCAGAAGTATTTCTTGACCCGAATACTTTTTCAGAAGATGGAACCACTCGGTTGGCTGGAGTTTCATTTTCGAAAGATGGATCGAGGGTAGCCTATCAGGTTTCAAAAGGCGGAGCGGATTGGACAGAAGCAATTGTTATGAATGCGATTGATAAAACTACTTTGGAAGACACGCTACGCGATATCAAGTTTAGCGGTATTGCTTGGCGCGGCAACGATGGTTTTTATTTTAGCACCTACGAAAAACCAAAAGGCAGTCAGCTAACCGCTAAAACACAAAGCCATAAATTATTTTTTCATAAGGTAGGCACGCCAAGAAGCCAGGATCAATTGATTTTTGGTGATGATAAAAATCCACGTAGGTATGTAGGTGGTGGACTTACTGAAGATGAACGTTTTCTAGTTGTAACGGCATCAACCAGCACAACGGGTAATGAACTTTACATGCAGGATTTAAATGATCCGAAAAGCAAACTTATTACCATTGTTAATAATTTTGATAATAACCATAGTGTGTTGGATAATGAGGAAAGCCGGATTATAGTTGAAACAAATTTGAATGCTCCAAATAATAAGGTTGTTGAATTTGATTTCTCGAAACCTAGTGTTGAAAATTGGAAAGACATAATTCCGGAAACGGAGAATGTATTAAGTGCCGCCACGGGAGGTAAATATTTATTTGTTGACTACACAGTGGATGTTAAAACTCAGGTGAAACAATTCGACCTAAAAGGTAAGTTGGTTCGCGAAGTGGAATTGCCGGGAATTGGGTCGTCCGGAGGTTTCAGAACACGCAGCACCGAGAAAGAATTATATTATTCATTCACCTCTTTTACGTATCCAACTTCAATCTTTAAATATGATCTGGCCACGGGCGCGTCAACATTGTACGCTCAGCCCAAGGTTGATTTTACTCCTACCGATTATGAAACTAAGCAGGTTTTTTATACCAGTAAGGATGGCACAAAAGTGCCAATGTTTATTGTGTATAAGAAAGGACTTGAATTGAAAGGAAAAAATCCAACATGGCTTTATGCCTATGGCGGATTTGGCGTGTCGCTTACTTCTTATTTTGACCCATCATTGATTGTTTGGTTAGAAAATGGTGGCGTATATGCACAGCCAAACTTGCGCGGTGGTGGCGAGTATGGCGAGAAGTGGCATTTGGCCGGTACAAAAATGCAAAAGCAAAATGTGTTTGATGATTTCATCGCAGCAGGAGAGTACCTCATAAATGAAAAATATACTTCGCATGATTATCTGGCAATCTCGGGTGGATCAAACGGGGGATTGTTAGTTGGCGCAACCATGACACAGCGCCCTGATCTTGCTAAAGTTGCTTTACCAGCAGTAGGCGTGATGGATATGTTGCGCTATCATAAATTTACCGCAGGTGCTGGTTGGGCTTATGATTACGGAACGGCAGATGACTCAAAGGAAATGTTTGAATACCTTAAAAAGTATTCTCCTGTTCATGCACTTAAACCCAACACAGCGTACCCTGCAACCTTAATCACCACTGCCGATCATGACGATCGCGTTGTGCCTGCGCACTCGTTTAAGTTTGCGGCCACCCTTCAGGAAATGAATAGTGGACCAAATCCAGTTTTGATTCGCATAGATACAAAATCCGGACACGGTTCATCCAATCTTTCTAAAGCGATTGAATCTGATGCTGATCAGTTTGCCTTCACTTGGTATAATATGGGCGTTGTTCCACCAATGGTAAATAAGGATATGTGATAAGGAGTTGAAAGGTAAAAGCTTAAAGTCTTATGCTTTTAGCTTTCTGCTTTCAACTTAATAATTTTATCAGCTACGTTTTTTCCAGCCACCTCTGTAAGTTCTTCCAGGCTTGCATCTTTAATTTTTCTTACCGATTTAAAGTGAGCCAGAAGCTTATCAGCGGTCTTTTTGCCAATGCCTGGTATTTCTTCAATCTCCGTTACAAAGGTTGAGTTGCTTCTTTTTTGCCGATGAAAAGTGATGGCAAATCGGTGCGCTTCATCGCGAATGCGTTGGATCAATAAAAGCGCGGGTGATTTTTTGCTGATCAACAAAGGAAGTGGATCTTCCGGGTAATAGATTTCTTCCAATCGTTTGGCTATTCCTATAATAGGAATTTTTCCATAAAGCCCAAGTTCTTGTAACGCTTCACAAGCGCTGCTTAATTGACCCTTGCCGCCATCAACAATAATAAGCTGCGGATATTCACTTTCTTCTTCCATGATTCTTTTATAACGCCTGCCAACAATTTCTTTCATGGACGCAAAATCGTTGGAGCCGATAACTGTTTTGATGTTAAAATGGCGATAGCCCTTTTTCTCGGGCTTGCCATCCACAAACCGAACCATAGATGCAACGGGTGAAGAGCCCTGAAAATTTGAGTTATCAAAACACTCAATAATTTTTGGATACTGATTTAAGCGAAGATTTTCCTGTAAAATATGGAGCACTTCATTCTTTTTGGTTTTGCGTTCTTCTTTACTGATTTCTTTTTCGCGTTTTTGATAGAGTGCATTCCTAAGGGAGAGATCAACTAATTTTTTCTTATCTCCAATTTGAGGTACTACATTTTCATATTCATCGGATTTAATAGACAAGGGCAGGTTTGTATACACTTCCGGATTACTGCTATGATAGGTCGTTCTTAATTCCTGAACTACCAAACTCAGTATCTCATCGTCTGGCTCATCTAATTTCTTTTTGATTTCAAGATTCTTAGAAAAAATAATTGCGCCTTCGCGAATCTGCAGGTAATTAACATAGGCTTCTGTCTCCGAACTTGCAATAGTCACCACATCAATCTCACTTAGCTTCCGGTTAACAACCAATGACTTCGTCTGGAATTTTTCAAGCAGCTCTATCTTGCGCTTATAAATTGCAGCCTTCTCAAACTCCATAGCTTCAGCTGCCTCCTTCATCCTTCGTGTAAATTCATTTTCAACTACACTCAGGTCACCTTTCAAAATATTTCTGACTTCGGCTATTTCTTCCAGATAAGAAGCTTCATCTTGTAATCCTTCACACGGGCCTTTGCAATTGCCTATATGAAACTCAAGACAGACCTTGAATTTCTTTTGTTCAATATTTTCCTGCGAAAGCAGCAAAGAACATGTGCGAATAGAATATAATTGTCTTACTAATTCCAGCACACTCTTCATTGACACTACACTGCTATAAGGCCCAAAATATTCACCTTGTTTGGGAATGTATTTTCGGGTGTAGATGATTCGCGGAAAGCGTTCTTTTAAAATGCAGAGATAGGGAAATGTCTTATCATCTTTTAATAGAATATTATACTTAGGCTGATTCTGTTTAATGAAATTGTTCTCCAACAACAATGCATCAAACTCTGTATTGGCAAGGGTGAACTCGATTTTGCGTATTTCCGAAACTAACTTTTCAGTTTTACGATTGTATTGCGACTGCTTATTGAAATAACTGGAAACGCGTTTCTTCAAACTCTTAGCCTTGCCAACATAAATTAATACACCTTCTTTATCATAGTATCGATAAATACCGGGCGAATCAGGAAGAGAAGAGATGGTATCTTTTAAGTCGAACACACGTAAAAGTACGATTTGCGATTTACGAAGTACGAATTTGGACTTACAAATTAAGAATGATGATTTACAAATGGATAGACTGAAAATCGTACTTCGTCAATCGTACTTCGTAAATTATTAAATCGTCAATTATTAATGTCCCACGGTTTTTCGTCTATCAACTGAATAGAATCTTGAACGATATGCTTGGCGCAATCGAGCGTCATATCCAATCCACTCGATGGCCGCTTAAATTGTCCTTTTGTAATGCCGCTGAGCGGATCAGCGTAAGCTTTGAGCATGAATGCTTCCCAGATAGGTCGTGCAGATCTTCCACCTTGTCCGAATGTCCAGGTGGGAAAGTGAATGGCTCGCTCGTCACCTCCGGTCCAGACTCCAGCAACCAAATCGTGAGTTAATCCCATATACCAGCCATCAGAAGCATTGTTTGTCGTTCCGGTTTTGCCACCAATTTCATTATCAATACGCAGTTCACGGTTCAAACCTAAAGAGGTTCCGCCTTCTTCCTCTACACCACCTCGCAACATGTAAAGCATTTTATAAGCCGTTTGATCACTAATGGCTTCGCGAGTTTTTGGATTAAAGATTTCAATCACGTTTCCGTTTTTATCTTCAATGCGAGTAAGAAAAATTGGTTGTGTACTGATGCCGCCATTTACAAATGTTCCATAAGCACCAACCATTTCAAATAAGGAAACATCGCTGGTGCCCAAACAAAGTGAAGGCACCGCATCCAATTTACTTTCAATACCAACGCGATGCGCAAACTCTACTACGTTCTCGGGTTTAAGTTCTTGCATAATTTGGGCGGTAATGGAATTTATTGATTGCGCCATCGCTTGGCGGATTGTCATTTGCGTACCGTCTCCTCTCTTTCCAGTAGAATTGGGTGGATACCATGGTGGTTGACCCGGGATGTTGAATTGAGGAGATATGTCTTTCTTTAGCAGACACGGTGAGTAGCCATTCTCCATTGCCAAGCCGTAAACAAATGGTTTAAAAGTGGAACCTGGCTGCCGAGTGCCTTGCTTTACGTGATCGTATTTAAAGTATTTGTGATTGATGCCGCCAACCCATGCTTTAATGTAACCTGTGTACGGATCCATGGCCATAAATCCGGTTTGAAGAAATCGTTTATAGTATTCTAAAGAGTCATAACTACTGAATAATGTATCGCGCTCACCCGCCCAAGTAAAAACTGTCATTTGCTTCTTGAGATTCAGCATTATTTTTAAGGAGTCTGATTTCTCACCATATTTCTCCGCGTATGCTTTATATGCATCTGTCTGCCTAATTCTTCGCTCCAGAAAATCCTTTATTTCTTGACCGTCATCATCCACCCAAGGATTTCGCTTTCTCGATTTCCATTCTTCGTTAAACAATTTTTGCAAGGGAGCCATTTTCTCGGCCACTGCTTCTTCTGCATATTTTTGCAAACGACTGTCTATGGTGGTATAAATTTTTAGCCCTGAGTTGTAGAGATCAATATTTTTCTCTCTGCAATATTGAAGCATGTAATTACCAAGCACGGTGCGGAAGTAAGTAGCAAGACCTTCATTTTGATTTTGAAAACTATAATTCAATTCAATTGGCAAGGCTCGCATCGAATCGTACTGCTCGCGCGTTGAAATTTTATACTTGTGGTTATAAACTTTATATAAGATTTCGTTGCGTTTGCGCAGCGAGGTTTCCGGATTGCGATTGGGATCAAACAATGTAACAGCTTGAAGCATGCCCACCAACACAGCCGACTCCTGAATATTAAGACTGTCTGGTCCTTTATCGAAATATGTTTCAGAAGCTACTTTAATACCAAACGTGTTGCTGCTAAACGTTGCCGTATTCAAGTACATAGCAATGATTTCCTCTTTCGTAAAATTCTCTTCCAGTTGAATGGAGATTATCCATTCCTTGGTTTTTTGAATTACCCGCCTTGGATACTTACCCAACTTGGCGAGATAGCCATCCAGACTTTTATCCGGATTCATAGTATAAAGATTTTTTGCTAACTGTTGTGTGATGGTGCTACCACCACCTTGAGAACTTAATGTAATGATTCCGTAAAATACTCTTAAAAATGCAGTCGCATCCAACCCAGAGTGTTCATAAAAACGATGATCTTCAGAGATGACTAATGTATTAACTAAATCTTCCGATAGTTCTTCAAAGTGAACCTGACTTCGGTTGTACCCGCGATAGTATCTTCCAAGTGAAGTTCCATCGGCACCAATAATTTCTGATGAAAGATCATTCTCTGGATTTTCTACTTCAACCAGACTTGGCATTTCACCATATAGTCCGAAGAGATTAATGCTTACTGTATAAATATAGAGGGGGAAGCCTACAAGAAAACAGAAGAACGCAATCCATACGTACTTAATGGTTTTGCGCAACCACGGGTGTTCAATCCTGAGAAGATTATTGACTTTGCTTTTGATAGTTTCGATCAAAGAAGGTGAGGTACTCATCCAATGCCTTAGTTCGGTAAAAAATTTGAAAGTTATCTTTCGTAATTACAAAGCTATAGAATTTATGGTCTGAAAACGGTTTGGCTACAGCAATCTGAGCGAGGAATTTGTCGAAATAACTCAATGCTGCTTCCAAATTTGGCAACTCCGTTATAATGGTAATTGTTTTTTCTTCGTTAAGAATGATATTGCTTGTGTTCAACTTCAGGTCTTTCCATTGATTGGCATTAAATTTTTCGAGCGCGGTCGACACCGGGTTTGTTATCCGATCATTTGTGGTATAAACAACCACAAAGTTATGCACACCTTCTGTTGATTTAATAAACTGAATGCCTTTGGATCGCTCCATTTTTTCAAGCAGAGTTTTTGAAGCCGTTAGCAACTGCTCGGCATAAGGCTTTAATGCATGGTCAGGGTATTTTTTAATAAACTCACTTAGCTCAAATTGATATCGGGTTACATCTTCAGTTTTTCCGCCAATTAGAATTTTAAGTAACTCAAGCTGCGGGGTAAATCCTGTTTCGCCCTCAGCCAAAGCAAGGCGAATTCGATCCTGTGCTGGGCGCAAGTTGTTGGCTTGATAAAATGAGTATGCTTCTTTGTAAATTAGCTTTTGCTTTTCTGCCGCCACGCTGGTTTCGCGCAAGTAGTCAGGGTTAATAAGTATGCGAGCAAAGTTTGATTGTGGGTGATTGGTCTTTAAGAGTTCGGCATACTTTTCCGCCTTAGCGGGATTTTTGTCTCGCTCTATCAGATATAGTTTGTAAAGTACTTCAGGCTCAAATTCCGATCCCGGAAAACGGCTCAATAATTTTGTATAAGATTGAGCCGCGTTATCTTTTTCATCTAATTGAAAATAGTAGAGATCACCGAGTTTAAAATATCCTTCTTCTATCTTGGCCAATGCTTCGGCACGTTGTTTATCAGTTCTAGGAATCTGGCTTATTAATTTGCCCACCTCATCAACGGCTTCAGTAGCTACTTTCTTTTCGCCTTCCGGTGTTGGCGCATTAGGTTGTTCGCTTGCATCGGCTACTGCCGGATTTAGGTCACTAACAATTGAGGTTTTGTTCGATCTTCGCCAATTGTCTTCAAGGGGAATGGTTCCCCAAATTCGTTGAAACTCAGATTGCCCTAACGATATTGCTGACGGATTTCCAAAATACCAATCGGCCGTACCCGAAGATTCAGTATTAAAGAAAGAGCTGTTTTGATTGCTACTCCCACCACTTGATGAACTTCTTCGCTTTTTCTTTTTAGCTGGCGCTTCCGCAATTTTTCGCTTAGCCATCACTGAGTCAAGCTTTGTTCGCACGGTGAGCGAATCAAAATTGGAAAGTGAAAGCAAACTATCATTCCAGGTTATAGCCTCCGTGTATTTGGCAAACTCACCTAATATCTCTTGTCGTTTTTTAATGAAGTCATAGTTTTCAAAATCTTTAGGCAAGGCGCCTATTGCACTGTCGTAATACAATTTTGCCTGACTATATTTTTTTAAGGAATCGAAACTTAATTGACCGATTCGCAGATAAGCACTTCCCTGAATGCGCTTGTTGGTGCCTGCGTGAGCCGCAAGCGAATAACTCTCAACGGCTTCTTTTAAGTTTCCCTGCTTGCGATCAAATTCCCCAAGCTCATAATATATTTTATCCCTGAACTCTTGATTTTTTGCATCGGTCAGCATTTTTTCAAATTGAGCACGCAACTGGCGCACATCTTTTTTGTTATCGAGCCGTGCCACCTGCGCCATATTCAGGCGCGCATAAAAATCAATTTCATAATCTGGATTAGTAGCTAAACATTTACGATAATAGTTATATGCCTCCGAACCAAAGCCAAGCTTTTGATATACTTGGCCAACCAAAAAATAAATTCTTCCCTTACGATCCTTTCTTCCCAATAAAGAATCTGCCTTAGTGAGGTTGCGCACCATGTAATCGTAGTTGTTGCGCACTTGGTAGTAGTATGCTTTTTCTAAGTATAAATTTTTCTGATTCAGTTTGCTCATTTTTTCCTTTTCCAGAAATCGAAATGTTTCTTCTGCGCGATCGAAATCATTTTGCTCGGTAAAAGTTCGCAGTAATTGCACAAGTGCTTCGTGCCGAATGTTTGGGTCAGCACTTTTTGTGTTTACATACTTAAATGTTTGTATTGCGTTTGTGTAATCACCTGCATATAACCGTGCCTTACCAACCAACACATAATTTTTATAAACCCACCTGCTATTAGGATGCCGCTGAATAGATAGCGAGGCCATCTTAATAATCTCTTCAGTATCTTTTGTGTAGGATTTGGCTAAGATAGTATCTAACCGAGGGAAGAGTTTTAAGATTTGGTTTGGATCATCATCCAGGCTTTTCAGGATTGTAACTTCTACTTCACGCGTTTTTTCAAGCGCATAATAATAGCCGTTGAAGTGAGCCGTTGCGTTATGAAATACGTTGCTTGTAATGGTATTCTGCTCCACCGAACATCCTGCGAGGATGAGCGTAAACAAGACAAAAACAATAAATCGGTTTAAATAAAGCCCTGACAAGGTAAATCCAGTTTTAATCTACAAACGTAAAAAACAGCGATTCAATATTATAATCAATCGGAATCTCTAATTTTGCTGAAATTAACGTTTTGAAACCAAAAAAGACCATATCCGAACGCCTCACCACCAAATATCAAGTGGTGATTCGAAGTGAAGAGAACCTGGCCGAGACATCCAATACCGGATTTACTTATGCAAAGGTGCTTGTTATTTCCGCTTCGCTGTTCATCCTGCTTTTTGCTTTTAGTTTATTCCTGTCGAAGACGCTTTTGGCAAAATGGTTTGACCCAAAGTATGCTCAAATGGAGGCCAACAAGAAATTGTATGAGCTTGCCGTAAAGGTTGATTCCTTAGCGGTGGAGGTTAATCAGAAGGATATGTTTATTCAGAACTTTCAGAGAGTATTAAGTGGCGATACATCCAGCGGGTTTACCGATCCGGCCGAAGTTTTGGGAGGTCAAAGTCAGCCAATAAAATCTATTGGCAATATGAATTTAGCGCCTTCGGATTCTTTATTCCGACAGGAATTTGAAAAAAGTGAATTCTCGCTAGTCACGCTGGCAAGCGGCAAGTATCGCGAGTTGCAAGAGATGTTTTTCTTCACCCCTTTAACCGGTTTTGTTTCTGATCACTATGATATTAAGAAGGGCCATTTTGGTGTGGATGTAGTGGCAAAGACTAATGAACCAGTAAAATGCGTAGCAGACGGAACGGTGGTGATGGCATCATGGACTCAAGACTCAGGCCACGTAATAGCCGTGCAGCACCGTGGCAACCTGGTGACCGTGTATAAGCATAATGCCGGATTATTAAAAAAAGTTGGTAATTTTGTCAATGCTGGTGATATTATCTCTATAGTTGGCAATAGTGGGGAGATGACCGATGGACCGCATTTGCATTTTGAAATGTGGTACAATGGCAACTCACTTAATCCGGAAGATTTTGTAACTTTTTAAACTACAAGCCATGTTAACATCAAAAGAACAGAAAAGAGCCGCAGACGAGATTAGCAACTCTAGTAACGTTATTGGTAAGGGTACTGTGTTGGAAGGAAACATTGAAACGTACGGCAACATTCGCATTGAAGGAAAAGTAACAGGCAGTGTTAAATCCAAATCAAAAATTGCTTTGGGTCACTCTTGCCATATTGAAGGCAACATCATTGCACAAAATGCAGACATTGAAGGCGAAGTAAAGGGCAAGTTGGAAATTTCTGAGTTGCTGGTTTTAAAAGCTACTGCAAAAATTCATGGCGACATTCTTACGGGCAAGCTGGTAGTTGAACCGGGTGCTATTTTTAACGGAACTTGCAAGATGGGTGCCGTTATAAAAGACATTAAGATTGGCGAAAGCATTGGTATGCATGCCCTGCGCCCAGATGGAGCACAAGCCAATTAATAATCAATATCTAATTCAGAAGCCACAAATTCTGCCAAACAGTTTTGTGGCTTTTTCATTTATATCAAGTTGTGGAAGAAAAGAAAGATAAGCACTCCAATTCCTTTATAAAGTACAGCGGCCTGGGTATTCAGATGCTTGTAACCCTTGGAGTGGGTGCCTGGTTAGGGTTAAAGTTAGATCAATATCTTAACCTTAAGTATCCTGTTTTTTTGATCACATTTGTTTTTGTGCTTTTTGGCGGCCTTATGTATCAGCTTTATAAGACTCTAAACAAAGACTAGAATCCGTGCTCCGTTTTTTTATTGCCCTTTTTTTATTTACAGCACTATTGATTCTTGTTGGTTGGGGTGGGTCTAAACTTTTGAATTGGGAGCTACCCGGCTTCTGGCTCGAGATTATTCTTTTCAGTTTTTCAATCACCGCTATTATTACATACAAGCTGTTTAACATTCGGAAAAAGCAACCGCAGGCATTCGTTCAGTTCTATTTACTATCAATTACGTTAAAAATGATTGCAGGGCTGGCGTTTGTTTTCTTACTGATCTGGGAATACCCAACAGAAATAAGGGGCAACGTAGGGTTATTTTTATTTACCTATATACTTTTTACCCTGGCCGAGGTCTTTGCTTTAATGCGGAAGGGCAATAGCTAAAGAACCTCCTGAGAAAGCGAGTATTTTAGCCAAAATTCGGGCAAAACAATTTTTTTGAGAAGGGATAATTGATACTTTTGCAATCCAATTGAAAGCCTTTGTTCCGATAGTAATGAATAAGTCTCTTTTTGATCTAAAATCAACGTTTTTAGCTCTTTTTTTGATCGTTTTAACGAGCCTTTTTACGCCCGTTTTTGGATCTGATGAAGCAGTTCATGAGCAGGCCGAGCCGGTCAATATCAGTGATGTTATTCTACATCACGTAAAAGATGATCACCAATGGCATGTTGCCGATTGGTTAGTAATTCCGCTTCCAATAATTGTATATTCCGAAGAGAAAGGGTTGGATACTTTCATGTCCAGCAATTTTTATGAGCATCACAAAGAAGTTGAATACAACGGGTATAAATTAGAGCACAATCACATTACCCTAGCGGAATCAGGAAAAGCAGTATTTGACCTTTCTATCACCAAGAATGTATTGATGTTGCTTATCACTTCAGGCCTTATACTTCTTGTTTTTGTTTCGGCAGCTAAGGGAGCTATTGCAAACGAAGGAAGATCTCCGAAAGGAATTCAGTCTTTCTTTGAGCCGGTAATTATTTTTGTTCGCGATGAAATCGTGAAACCTAATATTGGGCCTAAGTATGAGAAGTTTTTGCCCTACATGTTGACCCTATTTTTCTTTATTTTATTTGGAAACCTGTTAGGGCTGCTTCCGGGGGCGGCTAACCTTACCGGAAACATTGCGGTTACAATGACACTTGCTGTGATAACCTTTTTGATCACAACTTTTAGTGGCAACAGAGCATACTGGAGTCACGTGTTTTGGACACCGGGCGTTCCACTTTGGCTAAGAACTGTTATTCTACCTGTAGAAATTGTAGGTCTTTTTACAAAGCCATTTTCATTAATGATTCGTTTGTTTGTGGCTATCACAGCGGGTCACATTGTAATCTTAGGGATTATCTGTCTTACGTTTATATTTAAAAGTATTGCAGTTGGAGTCGGAGCGTCATTGATTTCCATTTTCATAAATCTAATTGAATTGCTAGTTGCGGCAATTCAGGCGTATGTGTTCACTATGTTTTCATCACTATACATTGGTATGGCTGTGCAAGATCAGGATCATCATTAAAATGAATTAAAGATATCCCTACGGCTAACCCCGGAGGGCTTGTTTCACTTAAATAAATCAAACTATGTTAACCGTTCTTTTAGACATCTATTTGGCAGTAATGGGCGCAAGTATCGGTGCTGGTCTGGCTGCGATTGGCGCTGGAATTGGTATTGGCCGCATTGGTGGTTCAGCTATGGAAGGTATGGCTCGTCAGCCAGAAGCTTCAGGCAAAATCCAAAATGCGATGCTTATTATTGCGGCACTGATTGAGGTGGCTGCGCTTTTTGCGTTGGTTATCGCCTTCATTGTTGCAACAAAAATCTAAGGTGCAATGAAAACTTGCCTCAGCAATGGGCTGAGGCAAGTTTTTAAAATGGTTTAATAGAGAGTAACTCGACTTAATTATTTAGAATATGGATTTATTGTTACCCGAGTCAGGCCTGATTATTTGGCAGTTAGTAATTTTCCTAGGCTTGTTTTTTTTGTTAGCGAAGTTTGCATGGAAGCCTATCCTCAGCGCGCTTAAAGAAAGAGAGCAATCAATACAGCAAGCATTAGATTCAGCAGAGAATGCCAAAAAGGAAATGGCCAGCTTGAAAGAAGACAACGAAAAACTTTTACGCGAAACCCGTGACGAACGTGATAAAATTTTACGCGATGCACGCGATGCGGGTAATAGAATTCATGATCAGGCACAAGTAGATGCTAAGAAAAATGCTGATCGTTTAATCGAAGATGCAAAAGCAATTATCCAAACAGAAAAAAATGCCGCCCTTCGCGATGTGAAAGAACAAGTGGCTATGTTTTCACTTGCAATTGCTGAAAAGCTTATCAAGAAGAATTTGTCTGATGATAAGGCGCAAAAGGAATTGGCAAACACGTTCATTAAAGATTTAAAACTTAACTAATCCATGGCAGACGCACGGGTAGCATCCAGATACGTTAAGTCATTGCTAGGGTTAGCCGTGGAGCGTGGCGTATTGGAGGAAGTGAACGAAGACATGCGAATGTTTGCCAGAGTTTGTGGCAGCAACCGCGATTTCGTAAACATGCTCCGTAGCCCCATCATCCGGCACGAAAAAAAGAAAGCTGTTTTAGAAAAATTATTTAAGGCGCGAGTAAACTCGCTAACCTTTGACATTATAGACATACTTACTCGCAAGAATCGCGAGCCTTTGCTACCTGCAATTGCAAAAGAATTTAATGTAGAATACAATGTTTACAAAGGAATTGGTAAAGCAACAGTAACCACTACAATACCTATGGACGCTGAGCTGCGTGCAGAAATTGAAGCTGTGGTAAAGCAATTGAGCAACAAATCAAAAATTGAATTGGTAGAAAATGTAGATGCGAGCTTGATTGGTGGTTTTGTTTTGAATGTGGAAGATCGTCAGATTGATGCTTCCATCAAATCTAAATTGAAGCACTTGAAGTTGCAGTTTTCGCACAATCCGTTTATAAAAGAATTTTAATCCGAAAGGAACAACGATTAACGAATAAGTTATGGCAGAGATAAAACCTGAAGAAGTTTCAGCAATATTAAGAGAACAATTATCACAATCTCGCACCGATGCACAATTGGAAGAGATTGGAACCGTGTTAACCATAGGTGATGGTGTTGCTCGTATCTATGGCCTTACCAAGGCGCAGGCTGGTGAACTAATTGAATTTGAAACCGGATTAAAAGCATTGGTGCTTAACCTTGAAGAGGACAATGTAGGAGCCGTGTTGTTGGGTGATGGAAAAGGAATAAAAGAAGGTGCTACCGTAAAACGTACAGGTGAAATTGCGGCAGTAAATGTTGGCGAAGGGTTGTTGGGTCGTGTGGTTGATACCTTGGCTCAGCCGATTGACGGCAAAGGGCCGATTGAAGGTCAACTTTATGAAATGCCGTTAGAGCGCAAAGCACCTGGCGTAATTTTTCGTCAGCCTGTAAACGAACCGCTTCAAACTGGTATTAAAGCAATTGATGCCATGATTCCAATCGGTCGTGGTCAGCGCGAGTTGATTATTGGCGATCGTCAAACTGGTAAAACAGCCGTTGCGATTGATGCCATCATTAACCAAAAAGAATTCTACGAAAAAGGCGAGCCAGTTTATTGTATTTATGTTGCTATCGGACAAAAAGCTTCTACCGTTGCCGGTGTTGCTGCAACGTTGGAAAAAGCTGGGGCATTAAAATATACAGTGATTGTTTGCGCATCGGCTGCAGATCCTGCACCAATGCAATTCTTTGCGCCATTTACCGGAGCTGCTATTGGCGAATTCTTCAGAGATACCGGACGTCCGGCTTTGGTTATTTATGATGATCTTTCGAAGCAAGCTGTTGCTTATCGCGAAGTGTCATTGCTTTTAAGAAGACCTCCAGGCCGCGAGGCCTATCCTGGCGATGTATTCTATTTGCACTCACGCTTACTTGAAAGAGCTGCAAAAATTATCAACAATGATGAGATTGCAAGTAATATGAACGACTTGCCACCGTCATTGAAAGGAATCGTAAAAGGGGGTGGGTCGTTAACCGCACTTCCTATTATTGAGACACAAGCGAATGACGTTTCGGCCTATATTCCTACCAACGTTATTTCTATTACTGACGGACAGATATTCCTTGAGACGAACTTGTTCAACTCAGGTATTCGTCCTGCTATTAACGTAGGTATTTCGGTATCGCGTGTGGGTGGCAATGCTCAGATCAAACCCATGAAGAAAGTTGCTGGTACGTTAAAACTTGACCAGGCCCAGTTCCGTGAATTGGAAGCGTTCTCAAAGTTTGGATCTGATCTTGACGCGGTAACTAAATTAACCATAGAGCGCGGTCGCAGAAATACAGAAGTATTGAAGCAAGCACAGTATGCACCCGTGCCCGTTGAAGAACAAGTTGCTATTATCTTAGCATCAACAAAAGGATATATCGATCGTGTACCTGTTGAGAAGGTAAAAGATTTTGAGAAAGAGTATCTAGAATTACTTCGCGCACAGTATCGCCAAGTGTTGGACAACTTCCGCGCAGGAAAGTTTGAAGATGCCGATGTGGATTTGTTGAAGAAAGTAGCCTTGGAGTTAGCATCGAAATATTAATTTAAAATTCAAGGTTCAAAATTCAGACAGCACGCTTAAATGTTGAATTTGAAATTTTGAATAAAAGTATATGGCAAGTTTAAAAGAAGTTAAGAGTCGTATTACCTCAGTAATCTCAACACAACAGATTACAAAGGCCATGAAAATGGTTGCGGCAGCAAAGTTGAGACGTTCGCAGGAACGCATCACCCAAATGCGCCCGTATGCTCAAAAACTTACGCTGCTATTCCAAAATCTTTCCTCGGCTGATCAAGATGAACAAGCTTGGTACAGTGAACAACGGATTGAAGAGAAAATACTTTTAGTAGTTATCACTTCTGACCGCGGGCTTTGTGGAGCATTCAACAGCTCAATCATGAAGGCTACGAATAAATTAATTACGGAAAAATATACTTCGCAAGCAGCTAAAGGTAACGTGACTATTTTGCCTATAGGAAAAAAAGGTGCGGAGTATTTTGGTAAGAGGAGCATGAAGATGAATTCTGACTATGCGACCGTTTTTCATAATCTTTCTTTTGTCGCAATAACTGAAGCGGGTGATTTTTTAATGAATTCATTTAGGGCTGGTTCATATGATAAGATTGAAATCGTGTATAACGAATTTAAAAACGTAGCAACACAAATCCTTCGCGTTGAGCAATTCTTGCCAGTACTTCCGCAAGTGCAAGAGCGGAAATCACCGAGCGTTGATTATATTTATATGCCAAGTCAGGCGGAAATTGTGGTTGGACTTGTGCCTAAGGCATTAAAGATTCAACTTTACAAAGCCGTGCTTGATTCAAATGCAGCAGAGAACGGAGCTCGCATGACAGCCATGGATAAAGCAACAGAGAATGCAGGTGATCTGTTAAAAGAATTAAAGTTGACTTACAACCGTACTCGTCAGGCGGCCATTACAAAAGAGATCTTAGAAATTGTGGCTGGTGCCGAAGCACTGAAAACAGCTTGATCAATTTTTAGAAATAACAAGAAGCTCCCTTTCAGACAGGGAGTTTTTTATTTTATGGATATACTAATCCGATTCTATAGAACATGTAATCTATTAAACCTAGATGTGGCTGCGGGCGCTGTGATAAGCGCGCTTTTTTTTTCAAAACAATTTCTCGTTTCACCACATGCTCCAGATGTTATTGTGTTGGGTCTTACGGTTTGGGTTATTTATACCGTTGATCGCTTGCTTGATATAAGAAATCTTACTGGTACTGCTGCGAGTGAGCGACACAAATTTCATCAACATAACCAGCGCCTTTTGTGGACGTTGTTATTGTGTATAGGATTGATAGTTATTTTTTTGATTTTCTATTTGAGTGTAGCCGTTTTATGTAATGGCATTTATCTTTCAGGTGCCGTGCTGCTTTACATACTCCTTCAAAAATATCTGAAAGCAAAAGAAATTGTTGTAGCAATGCTATACACTGCCGGAGTGTTGCTTCCTACTTGGTCAATGATATTGGTAGTCATTCCTTTAGAAGGGTACTTACTTATTGCGCAGCTTTTTATTGTGGCGTTAAGTAATCTGTTGCTTTTTTCCTGGTTTGAATATGAAACCGATCAACAAGATGGCCACTCGTCAATAGCCATTCGTTGGGGCAAAAAAACAACTGCAAATTTTTTACTGCTGTTGAGTGCCGTTAATCTTTTCATTACGCTATACCTGGCAACTCAAAACTCTTATTTTATACCTACAATTCTTTTTCTGTTAATGACTTTGGTTTTGATTGTAATTTTCAAATTCCATTCTTATTTCAATCCTAATTCTCGATATAGATTATTGGGTGATGCAGTCTTTTTTATTCCCTTGGCTGGAATTTTTCTATGAAAAAACATATAGCAAAAGGCTTTGATCGACTAGCGCCAATTTATGATTTCTTAGCGCTGCTATTTATTGGTAAGGGAATTCGTAGCGCTCAAGTCCATTTTCTAAATCACCTTACGGGAAAAGAAAAGCTATTGATCTTGGGTGGCGGCACGGGCTGGATTCTGCCACATATAGTTAAAATAAATCCTACTCTTAAAATTGATTATATCGAGCTGTCGCCAAAAATGATTCTAAAAGCTCAGCAATCATTAAAGAATTCGCAAAACGTTAGATTTATTATCGGAACGGAAGAAGATATTCCCCATCAGGAGTATAATTGCGTACTCACTAATTTTTATCTCGATTTATTTACGGATTCTAAACTCAACAACGTGATTAAAAAAATCAAAAAATCGTTGTTGCCTAATGCTCATTGGATTGCAACCGACTTCATTTCTGAACGCAGTTGGCATAAGGCACTGCTGTGGATCATGTATCGATTTTTCCGAGTTACCACAGGCTTAAAAACTTTATCGCTTCCCCAATGGCAAAATTTAATTATTCAAGCGGGTGGCAAATTAGTTAGACTTAAACTATTTAGCCGCGGATTCATTAAAGCAACAGTTTATCAATTTTAGAGTTGGATTAAAATCACATATTCAATTGGTCGATCTATATTGCTACTCAAATCAAGAATATGACTAAGGTTTATCTATTTGGAATTTTATTTGCGTGGGCAATGTCTTGCGAAAATTCACAACCTAATTCAGATATTGGGCCACCCGTAATGCCCGATCGGGTTTTGAATGCTGCATTCTTAATTGTGGATGGAGTTTATAATTCTGAATTGGTAGCTCCCATGGATGTTTTGCAGCATACCGTATTCCATGACGCAAACGGCATAAAGGTATTTACGGTGGCTCCTTCTAGAGAGGCCATTACTACATTTGAGGGTTTGCGCATTTTGCCCGACTATTCTTACGCAACTGATTCACTTCCAACTATTGATATTTTAATTGTTCCCAGTGCAAAGAACAGCATGACAACCGATTTGGATAATTTAAAGTTAATAAACTTTGTTTCTACCAGCGGTAGACAAGCTTTATATGTTATGTCACTTTGTGATGGAGCCTTTGTGTTAGCAAAAGCTGGGTTGCTGGATACGTATCATTGCACAACTTTCCCTGCCGATATACAAAGGTTTAAGGAGACTTTTCCAAAGCTTAGTGTACACGAAGATGTTAGTTTTGTTCATGATACCCGCATGATTACTTCTGCAGGTGGCGCAAAGTCTTACGACCCAGCTCTTTATCTGGTTGAGTTACTTTATGGAAATAAAGCCGCTAAGGAAATTGCTAAGGGTCTTGTGATTGATTGGAACCTTGGGGAAGTTAAACATAAGCGAATCCAGTAACTTTTATTTCTATTAGTTATAGAAACTTACTTTACTCTTACTTGCCCGGCTTCTATTGACAAAAAGTCTTTATCTTGAACCTTTTGTTAAAACAAAATGGATACGGGAAGGCGGTCACAAACTCTGGGAATTCAAGAAATAATCGACAACCTGCCAGTGGTTGTTTTTGAGTACACAGTATACCCAGATGGTTCGAGAGATTTTACATACTTAAGTGCTTCCTGCGAAAAAATTTTAGGGATGAGGCGCGAGAAACTCTTGGGTGGAGCCTACCCCATGAAGCTTTTTATTCATCAAGAGGATTGGGAGGAGTTTGAGCTGTTGGTTGAACAAGCCATTCAAGAAATAATACCTATTAAATGGGAAGGTCGAATTTTTGTTTCCGATTCAGAAATTAAATGGATTGAAGCTTCATGCGAACCACAGAAATTAGCTGACGGCAGAATAGCGTGGAGTGGAGTTATTAGTGATATCCGCAATCGAAAGGAACTAGAAACCAATAAGCGGGAGGCAGATATACGCTATCGAAAATCTCAAAGTCTTTTCTCGGAATTATTCAACAGTGCGCCCTTTGCCATTGTTTTATTGGATAAGGCAGGGAATGTGGAACAGGTAAACCGGGGCTTTGAGCTCTTGTTTGGCTACACAATTACTGAGCTACGAGGCAAAAGTTTAAATCATTTTATTGTTCCACAGGAATTGGAATCAGAAGGAAATGATTTGAACTCGCTCACATTGTCCGAACAAATAATAAGAATTGAAACTACCCGCCTGCGAAGAGATGATGAGACCGTATCAGTAATAATTTACGGAGTACCGGTACATCAGGAAGATAAAACCATTGGAATTTTTGGAGTGTATGTGGATATCACCGATCAGAAGAGAGTGGAGGAAGAACTTAAGATAAGAAATTCTGAACTTGATAATTTTGTTTACAAGGTCTCGCACGATTTACGTGCTCCCTTGTCGTCAGTACTTGGGCTGGTTCATCTGGCGCAGATGCCAGGCAATGATGATAATCCGGCTGAATATTTGAAAATCATTGGGGACAAAGTTGGGCAGCTTGATCATTTTATTACGGACGTATTGAGTCATTCCAAAAATTTGAAACTCGATGTAAAAAATGATGTGATTGATTTTAATAGCATTATCGATAGAACATTTAAAGATCTTGGATATATGCGCGGAGCTGATCAGGTAAGGTGTGAAGTTGTTATTCAAGGCGGTGAATTTTATAGTGATCCCTGGCGGATTGGTGAAATTTTCAGAAATCTTATCTCCAATGCAATTAAATATAGAAAGTTAAATGGTGTATCTTGTGAAGTGTCAATTCAAATTGCTATAGATGAAAAACAAGCAAGCATACAATTTAAGGATAATGGAATTGGTATCAGCACTGAAAATATGAATAGGATATTCGAAATGTTTTACCGTGCCAGCGAACAATCCGAAGGATCGGGTCTTGGGCTATATATTGTAAAAAATGCAGTCGAAAAATTAAATGGACAGTTAACTGTAGACAGTTTGCCTGGCGAAGGTACCGCCTTTGAGATAACTCTTCCAAACAAAGTGACTGACCATCGTTAATTTTTTCTCGTCTGTCATGAAAGTAAAAGAAGTAATAACGGAGCATGATAAGAAGGAATTCCTACAACTTCCAATCAGGTTGTACCACAATTCAAAAAAATGGATTCGTCCTTTGGATGTAGATGTTGAGGGAGTTTTCGATACGGTAAAGAATAAAACATTTCATCATGGCGAATGCATACGCTGGCTGTTAGTAAACGATGCGGGTGAAACCATCGGCAGGGTAGCAGCCTTTATCAATCAAAAAATAGTAAACAAAGGAAATGATCAGCCAACGGGTGGTATGGGTTTTTTCGAATGCATTGATGATAGGCAGGCAGCTTTTATTTTATTTGATCTATGTAAACAATGGTTGCAGGAGCGTGGCATGGAAGCGATGGATGGCCCGATCAATTTTGGAAACCGCGACCGCTGGTGGGGATTATTGTTGGAAGGATTTGATCTCGAACCGAATTATCAGTGCAATTATAACTTCCCTTGCTATCAAATTTTTTTTGAAGAATATGGATTTCAGGTCTATTTTTATCAACTAACCTTTGGTCGCCCCGTTATGGGCCCAATTGATGATCGATTATATAAAAAGGCTGCCCTGATAGAAAAGAATCCTGATTATCATTTTTCTTATCTTAAGAAATCGGAATGGGATACACTGCCCGATAAAATTCGGCAAGTATATAATAGCGCCTGGGCCAAGCGTGGTGAAATTCCTGAGCTTACGGAACTACAGGCAAAACATCTGATAAAACAGATGAAGCCCATTATGGATGAAAAACTTCTTTGGTTTGGTTACTATAAAAATGAACCAATTGCATTCTTTATTTCACTGCCGGAAGTAAATCAGATATTTAAGTATGTGAACGGTAAAATGAATTGGGTTGGTAAAATTAAATTTGTGTGGCATACCTTAATGCGAACTAATCGAAAGGCATTTGGAATTTTATTTGGATTGGTTCCGGAGCATCAAGGCAAAGGAGTAGATGGAGCCATTATTGAAAGTTTTCGAAAACTGGCCCAGATTAAAGGATTTGCTTATAAGGAATATGAAATGAACTGGATTGGAGATTTTAATCCAAAAATGATACGGGTTGTTGAACAAATTAATGCACCTGTTGTAAAGCGTCATGCAACCTATCGTAAGTTGTTTGATGAAACCAAGCCATTCAAACGAATGCCTATTATTAGTTGAGTATGCAAGCGGAAGAAGAGGAAACCCAATCTGGATTTTTAGTTCGTAACCTGCTACGGGGGCTTGCTTTCTTTGTTGTTATTGTTGTTGTTTTTTATCTTATGGAAGGCTACATCCAGGATAATTTCCAGTCTCACATTGATGATATACGATCTAATCCTGGTCTTCTATATGGCACCTACACACTTTCTGAAATAGTATTTGGTATTATACCGCCCGAACTTTTCATGATGATTTGGATACTGGATAAAATTGATGTGGCTGGTTTTGTTGTCAACCTATCTATACTGGCAGCTATTTCGTATGGTGCCGGAGTGCTGGGATATTTTATTGGGAAGAATTTTTCCAAAACCCCCTTTTTCCAAAACCGCATTCGCGAAAAGTATTTGAAGCAATATGAAAAGAACTTAAAAAAATTTGGCGGCTTCATGGTTTTCGTTGGAGCCGTTACACCAATTCCATTTTCTGCTACGTGCATGTTGGCGGGCTCTGTCAACATGCGTCTTAAGTATTTTTTACTTATCTGCCTTTCGCGTGTTCTGCGATTTGCTGTATACGGTTGGATGGTTTGGAGCGCGCCTAATTTGTTTAATTAGGTTTTAAAATCAGTTTTTCGCTGGCCGATTGATTCACTTTTTCTTTGCTGAAGTAAACCGGAAAGTGCTTATCATTCGCCCAAATCTCAAAGAGATTTTTATAAAATGGGCTTGCCGGATTTCCACTTTGGCCTGGCGAATTGATAAATAAAGTTTTATCCCAATCTGAAACATCAGCCACCATTTTAAAGGTAGCACCATGACTTTGGTTGTCGCTGTTACTGGTTACGCCAGGTGTTGAGCCATTGCCTCCGCGTGGTAGTAAGCCGGTTTCTAAAATAGCTCGAATAGAATCATTAACTACATTGCTTAGCGGATGCTTAATCAACACATGATGATAAGCCGTTTGTCCATATTGCCAATGCGTAATATCGTCCCCTAATTTTTTGTGAAGGTTAGTGATGGCTTCATCTAAGCAACTTAGTAGAAAAGCATCCCGACCTTTCAGTTTAACCTCGTTGGTTTTAATCCAATCCAATGCACGGTTTATTGAAACGGATTTAATTATGCCTTGCACTTTTTCAGCGACATAGATTTTATGAAGGCGATCTAAGATCACCTTTTCCCAGGCAGCATACACACCCGCTTCAACTGAATTTTTGTCCATCACGAAATCCCAATTCAAAAGCAATGACTTAATTTTTTGTGTTTCTGCCACATTAGGTTTTATTGCTTTTAGGTACGACACAAATTGCCGCGCTGGTAGCGATAAATAATCAGCTTGCAACTTTCTCAGTTCTTCTTGTGAGAATTTTTCTTTGCTTGTAAGCACTTCTGTTATACGATTGGCTCTACTACTATCCGACCATTCCCACCCAACTGCATTTCTATATGGATAATCAGGTGCTACTAAATTTTCATTAGCGGTAACCCAAAAACCTTTTTCAGGATTGAATACATTAGGCAAGGATTTAATTGGTAGAAATCCATCCCATTCGTATCGGCCATCCCCGGGCACGGGCACAAGGCCACTCCAGTTTTTTCGTATAGGTGCAATACCTACTACTTGCCAACCGATGTTTCCTTTTTTATCAGCCCAAATCATATTTTCTCCCGGTAGGTGACTGAATGAACAGGCTTCACGAAATTCTTCCCACGTGGTTGCGCCATTCATTCGCAAGCTTGCCATATAAGGCGCACCGCCTGGTTGCAACCAACCACAACGAATTGCATAAGCCTTTTTTCTTTTTGCATCTACAAACGTAACGGGCCCATGCCGTGTGTACTTATGTTCAACAATTACATCGGCCGATTTTTTTACGTGAATTGTATCCGCAATAATTTTCATATCCTCCCAATCGTTATTGTATTTATACTGGTTAAGATTATTAGGATTTAATTCATACACCATGATGTCTTCACCATCAATACCAAATATGGTAAGTCCCCAGGCGCCAAAATCGTTATGGCCAATTGAAACACCCGGGATGGTTGGCTCACCACCACCTACTACATTCCATCCGGGCGCATTTAAATGAACCATGTATCGAAGCGAGGGCACAGCCAGCGCACGATGCGGATCGTTTGCTAACATTGGCAAACCACTTTCTGATTTTGCTCCGCTAATTATCCAGTTGTTACTTCCTATTGATTTTTGTTCACGCGAATTCATTTCTTCATACGCCAGTTGATCTTGTAGCAGCAACTGTTGATATTTATTTTGATCGGTGTTTGAATAAGCAAGTAAGTCTTCGGGTTGAAATGCAATGGGTTTGCGAAAGGCATCATAGAGTTCGGCAATAGGTTCTGCTAACCCGGTAGCATCAATAACCGGATCAAGGGTTATGTCGGGTTCGCCCGGTTCAAAGACTTTAATCTTCTTTACTTCTTCCGCGCCCAGCAAGGCCACAGCTCTTCCAATTTGAAGTTCGGATGGAAGATTGCCTAACAACCCCTGATGCCGCGATACAACTAACTCCGGTGTCCATCGACCAGCGGTAATTCCAAGCAAGCCAAATTCCATCGTTAATAGTGAAGGATCTTTTTCGGTTTTAGCAACGTACGCATTAATACCTTCGGTGAAGGCATTGATGATAGCAACCCCGCGTGGGTGATAATGATTGAATTCTTTGTTGAGATCGCCCCGGTATTTAAACAATCGAACTCCGATATCTCGTTTTAATTCGCGTTTCCCTAAAATTTCAGAAACGGTTCCGCTGGCTTGTCTGCGCCAGATTTCAAATTGAAAGAGGCGGTCTTTAGCGGCACTGTAGCCTTGTGCAAAAAAAAGGTCGTGTTCATTTTGTGCATAGATGTGGTTAACGCCATATTCGTCACGAATAATCTCGACTGGTTTTTCTAATCCGGCAACGGAGAGTTCATTTTTTGGGTCTGATGAAGTGCAGCTGATTAATAGTGCGAACAAAAGAGGGATAATATTTTTCATAGTTCATAGTTCAAGGTTGATCCCTAAACTACATTAACATGTTGTTAATTGAAAAGAGAAGTGTGATGAGTGGAGTTATTTTGCTGATACTCTTTTGAATTCACTTAAAACATTTAAATAAATTTCATCTTCGTTAGTATACTTAATCCTTGCTATATATAGCGCCTTTTCGAGTTCCTTTACGGATGCTTTAATTTGATTTGATTTTTCGAGGGCTTTAGCATAATGCAATTGATTGTTTAGATAATCCGTGTGCCATACATGAATTTGAGATAGAAGATAGCTATAATGTTCATTGTAAATACTAAGGCATAGGTTAGGATCTTGATTGTCGTCAAGGATGAAATTTGCCAGATCAATTCAAAAAGAAGAGACATATAGCGACTCTGATCCATAGAATTCCGAAGCACACGTTATTAGTTTTTCGAGGTATGTCTCTGTAATCAAATCAGACTTATTATGTTTGAGCATTTGATAGTTATCAAATAAATAGGAATCACAAATTTGATTGAATTCATAGAATAGTTTCTCATTGGTGATTGCTACAAAGGACTTGGTAGCTCGTACTAATTTTTGATTGCTAGTCTCTTTGAGACTCCATTTAGTAAACTGGCGTAGTTTCTTTTTATATGTAGGGTCGTTACTGAAATATAGAAACTGAAGATATTTGTATTTAACAAGAAACTCCTCTTGCCGATTAACTGTTTTAACTTTAGTGTTTTCCAAAGCAAGGCTTTTCTCAAGAGGATCATTTTCTCTAAAAATTAATCCGTTTAAAACCCACATATTGTAAAGGTCTATTGTGGTAAGTAGCTTTAAATAAGAATTCTTCTGAATGAAGATGCTTATTGAAGACAGGGAATCAGATTTGTTATAATCTCCACGTAATAAACTTAATCGCCTATAAAGATTTATGAAGCGAATATCTTGTTCGGCATTCATTTGATTGGCTTGAGCAATTTTATTTGCAGAATCTAATAATAATTTTGCCTCTGTCGCATTTCCCCTTTCAATCTTCGATGCTATCTTAATAAACAATTTAGTCTGTTGCTGATAAGGTTGCTCATTAATGGCTAAAGAATTATCTACTAACGATTCCGATTTATCGAAATAGAATTCGGCAAGTAATAATTCAGCGGCAAGGGATTGGCAATCAATCAAACTCTCTTTATCACAGGATTCAATAAATTCTTGAATAGATGCTTCTGAATTTCCTGTAGTATTTGTCAGCTTATAAAGTATGCTTTTTGAACTAGCAGAAAGTTTATCATTGTATTGTTTGTTCTCCAAAGTCAGAAATTGTGCATTGGAACTGAAAGCCATGAGGATAAGAATAAGTGCCTTTATTGGATTTGAATTGAGCCTGTTGGTTATCATTTTCGAACGAATGATTATCATTTATTTAGCGACACCAACGCATCAGAAATATCTTCAGCCAATGCTAACTGGCAATAGAAGTTAACGAAAGTGCACCGGCTGCACCAAGTGATTTTTGAAAAAATGAACTGCGGGTAGTCATAACGAAATAGATTTAGGAAAATGAATGTAGGAGTTTGATTCCTTAATTCATAGGAGATTTATAGAGATGGTAGAATCTTTTTAAAACATCCGTAATCAATTCACCCGATCCAGCATCCTCAACTTAGTAGCCTTCCAGGCAGTGATAGCCACAACGGCTAGCGTCATGCACCCACCAAAAATTACAGACGGTACAACACCTATCAGTTTAGCCGCAACGCCTGATTCCAGCATTCCAATTTCGTTTGATGAGCCAACGAAAATACTATTCACTGCCGATACTCGCCCCTTCATATTTTCAGGCGTGAGTGTGTGAATTAATGTGCCTCGCACAATCACTCCCACACAATCAAACATCCCGCTAAGGATAAGCAACCCAATCGACAACCAAAAACTGGTTGAAAGACTAAACCCAATCATGCATAATCCGAAGCCGGCAATACACCAAAGTAATTTTTTGCCGATGTTCTTTTTAATAGGATTGTGTGTGATGTAAACAGCCGTAAGCAATGCGCCAATGGCTGGTGCTGAACGCAAAAAGCCAAGGCCGATTTCACCCACGTGAAGAATCTCTGCAGCAAAGATTGGTAGCAATGCTACGGCTCCTCCAAATAATACGGCAAATAAATCGAGTGAGATCGCGCTTAAAATAATTTGATTGTTGAATACGAATTTTATTCCTGCTTTAATTTTTTCAACCATTCCCTGCTCTTCACTTGGCGGAGGTAAGGGTTTGTTTGGAATTGAAAAGTAACAACCAAACGCAACGAATACTAACACAACATCGATGGAATAGGCAGCGGTAATTCCGAAAAATCCATAAACAAGTCCACCAATCATTGGCCCACACACTGCAGCGCCTTCCCAGGTTGTACTGTTCCAGGTGATTGCGTTTTGATAAAGGGAACGATCAATGAGTTGCGGCATGAATGAAAAGTTTGCGGGCGAAAGAAACCCACGTGCAATGCCCGTAACAAAAATTACTGCGTAGATTGGAAGCGCTGTGTTTTGTAAAATGAAACTTCCCAAGTTGGTAGTAAAATAAAATAGTGCAACAGAACAGCACGCTAATAATGAAACACAGGCTAAAATAATTTTTTTACGTTCGACTATATCAGCCAGGTGGCCGGCATAAAGTGAAACGGTAATAGCAGGAATGGCTTCAGCTAAACCAATAAGACCAAGTGCAAGCGGATCTTTTGTGAGTTCGTAAATTTGCCAACCCACCACCACCCCTTGAATTTGAATGGCAAGTGTAATAGATAGTCGGGATAGAATAAACAACCTGAAATCGCGAATGCGCATGGCTGCATAGGGATCGGGTCTAATCATGGTGTTTGTTTACCGCAAGGGCGCAATGGCGCAATGGTAAATATAGAAGGGACAAAATAATTTTTTCGATTCTAACTTCGTGAACCTCGTGTAATTTCTTTGTGTCCTCAGTGGTTAATTTTTTATCATTAAATAATTCCATCGATCGCTTCAATGGCCTTCGCTTGTCTTGTGTTCCAGTCGCCACCAATTTCAGCAAACGGAACTCCAGAGCAAATCACTTCATTTTTATAGACCTGCCAAAAATGTTCACGCTTATCCGGATGCTCGCGCTGTGGATCTTGTACCCAGGGCACATCAATGTAGCAGAGCAGATATAAATCATACTTTCGCGTACTTATCAATCGCAGAATTTCTTCACTGCATGAACCATACTTGGATTCACTCCAGATTTTTATTGTAATCAGATTTGTATCGCAGATCATGATTTTATTCGCATCACTTAGCCATTCATCTTCCAAACGTATTTGTCCGTGCGAGATTTTAATTAAATCATTATCTTGATATGGCCTTCCGAGTTTATCGAGGTAGGCACGAGCATACTCAGGTACCCAACAGGTTTTGTAATGCGAAGCTAAAAAAGCGGATAACTCGGATTTACCAGTACACTCGGGCCCAATAACGCATACTTTCTTTATCTGCGGCAAGGTCTCATTAGAAATAAACATCGACTTACTTTTTTGCCAAATTAACCATTTATACGCTAATAGCCGGGTTAAAAGTGGTGCTTGGTTTCGTCAATCGACTTGGTATAATTATCTTTCGCTCAAATCTGGAAACACGTGAAGCGTAGAAAAGCATTAAAAAACTTAGGAGTAGGTCTTTCAGCGGGCTTGTGGATGCCGGGGTTATTGACTTCTTGTAAAAAAGATGATCCAATTCCTGAGGTTCAGTACGATGGCACTGTAATTATCATTGGCGCAGGTGCAGCAGGTTTATATGCAGCGGATATCCTTCATTCAAAAGGAGTAAAAGTAATTGTGTTAGAAGCAAGCAATCAGTTAGGAGGTCGCGTACGTTCTTTGCGTAATCAAAAAGAAATTGTAGTGCAAACAACAGCGGATTTCCCTGTTGAGCTGGGCGCTGAAATTGGTTATGGAACGGATTCTGCTTTTGGTAATATTATTAAAAACTATTCCCTTACCAAAATAGAATTAGCCTCACAATCTGTAGAACAATTTATTTTAGATAGTCAGGCAAAATCAGGAACAGACTGGAGTGGCGATGCTGACTTTAATGCAGTAAAAAGTTTTGTAAACGGATTGCCTACCTATGCGGGTGGTGATATATCGATGAAACAAGCAGCGAGTGTAAGTACACGCGCGGATGCCTTATTAAATTCAATGACTGGAAATTATTATGGTTCATCAAGCGATTTGGTAGGAGCAAAAGGTATAGCAGAAGCATTGAATTTGAGAGAACACGATAATCAAGCCTATATAATAAAGACAAATCCACTTCAGGATATTCTGGTTTCGCGGTTTAGTCAAATTGTGACTAAAGTGCAGTTGAATGTAGTAGTTAAATCCATCAACTATTCGGGCGATACAATAATTGTTACTGATAAAGACGGTAATCAATTTGAAGGAGGCAAGGTAATAGTTACTACCTCACTGGGTGTTTTAAAAAGTGGGGCTGTAGCGTTTAGTCCGGGATTGCCGGCTGCTAAAACTACTTCTATGAATAAACTGGGGATGGATCATTCCATTCGAGTTGTTATTGATTTCAAAAAGAATTTTTGGGGCAATAATTCCGGATATATTTGGGGGGGCACACAAGGACCATCTTACTTAAACATCGGTGTAACCAGAAGCGATCTGCCTAATACGCTTTCTTTAACGGTAAATGGTCCTAAGGCACAAGCACTTTCTGCTCAAGGCGAAGGCATGATCGATACTATACTAGCCGAACTTGATGCGATTTATAATGGACAGGCCACTCAGTTTATTCGCAAAGTTTTAAATGATGGCACCGAAGGGCCGCGTGTTTGGTTCTTAGCCGATTGGGGTAAAGATGAATTTTTTAAAGGCGGATTTTCGTATCCGAAGCCGGGCGCTTCAAATGAAGATCGTGCAAGCCTTGGAGCGCCACTTAATAACAAAGTTTTTTTTGCCGGAGAGGCAACGGACATAAAAGGCGATGCCGGAACTATTAATGGGGCGTTAAATTCTGCCGAGCGCGCTGTTGAGGAATTAGTGAACTCAATTATAAATCCTTAGTTTGTCTCAAAGTTTAAATTACGAACACCGGCAGCCCAATACATCATAGCTTTCAATTTTTCGTAATCGGCTTTTAATTTTAATAGTTTTGTTTGTGATTGAATCAATTTCTCCTGCTGCACATTAATTTTAAATAAGTCACTCTCGCCATTTTCCAGATTAATCAACTCAGCACCCAGTAAAAGGTTATAATTTAATGCAACATCATTTTGCTGTTGCAAAATTCCGTTGGTGTTTATCAATTGATTATAAACCATATTTAGCTCATTAATAATTTCACGCTCGGCTTGGGTTCGTTCATAACCGATACCCCGAATCTTAATTTTAGTTTGAGCCAATTTGGCGCGTTCTTTTCTGATTAAAATTGGCATAGCAAAATCAAGCCCGAATTTGTAGTCATTTAAAAAAGTGAAAGACTGAAAGTCGCCACCGGGTCCAAGAGGTTGATTCAAAAAATTGTAATTTAAGTCAAGCCGGGGCTTTAAATATTCAGTTGCTAATTTTCGATCTACTTCAAGTTGATCACGTTTAACTTCTAATTTAATAAGTTCGGGATGATTTTGTCTGGCCAGATAAATTAATTCTTCTAAGGTGGCTGCTGAAAGCAAGTCGCCATCGGCTTGAACTAAAACAGGTGCCACCGAATTCGAAAGCTGAAGAGGTTTACCTTCGGCATCCCACAAATAATTAGAAATTTTTATTCCACTGTTGGTAAAATCAAGAAAGGCTTCTTGTTGCTCAACCAATCTTTGTTGCAAAGTAATTTTTGCCTGCACGGTATCAATAACCGAAGCCTCACCGAAGGATGCATTCAACTTCACCCGCCTAAAGATTTCCTGAGCAATACCTGTATTCTTATTCAGCAAGCGGTAATTGTAATAGGCGTAATACCATTGCCAATATTCTTTGGCGGCCTCTAAAAGAATTTTATTAATTAGTCTGATTTGTTCAGCATCATTTAGTTCCACAAATAATTTTGCTTGTTGCAGGGCTGCTCTGCGATCGTCAGTAAAAAGGCCGCGACCAAGCGGTAGCGATATACCGGTAAATAATTGTCTGTTATTGTCCGCACCAGGTAGGGCACTTTCTGAATCGAGAAATGTGCCGGTGTTCCTTTCGATGCCAATTTTAGGATCGATCGGAAACCAGATTGGAATGGTGAACGAGGTTATCCATTTATTGTAGTACACTGTATTGTCAAATTCTTTTAAGTTTAACCTGGATTCCAATTTGGGATCAAAGGCTCCGCGTGCCAACCGCACTTCTTGTTGTGCCATTTCGCCAAGCAAGCGGGTCTGCTTTACTATAGGGTGATACTCCAACATGGAAGCATACAAATTTTCAATGCTAAACGTAGTTACCGTATCGGGCAAAATAAAGAGCGAATCAAGTGCGCCTTGCGCTTGCGCACCTTGAAATCTTATGACGAGTAGAAATATAATCACTGTGTTTCTCACGCTCATTTTGTTGCGGTTGAAACATCGGTCGCTTCTCCTTTAGTAGGCTCTGCATCAAGCGGTTCTTCATATAAACTTGGTGGGAATCCATTTAGCTGACGCCAGATTTCGTACCAGACTGGTACGTCATCTAACATAACCCAACTTTGCGTACCCGATCCATTTCGAATTTGCTTTGGCCATTTCTGATCGTCTTTATCAGGAATAACCAAAATTCTAAACTCACCCGGTTTTGAGTTTACATAGTCAATGACCTTTACCAGGCCGCCAAAGGAACCAACGGAAACACTAGGCCAGCCACTAAATTGGAGTGCAGGAAATCCATCAAACTCAATACGCACTTTTCTACCCAGGCTAATAAGGGGAACATCCATCGCCTTTACGTGCATTTCCACCGCTACATCGTTTGAGTCGGGCATGATGGTGCACACAGGTTCGCCTTCTTTAATTGTTTCGCCAATACCAGCTTGGGTTGCTTTTACTACAAAGCCAGCCTGAGGTGCCAGAATAAAGTACTGCTGGCTGCGAATTTCCATGTTGGTAAATTCATTTCGCAGGTTTGCTATTTCAGCTTGGGTTTCAAATTGCTCGGACAGTGTATTATTTAAATCCGATTCGGCTTTATTGATCTTATCAAAATACTCGGCTTGCACACGCTCTATTTCAATTTCGGCATTTACAAAATCTGCCTCTGCACCTTGATATTTATAGTCGAAATCCTGAAACTTTGTCAACGGGATGTTGCCGGCTTCAAATAGCTTTTTGTTTCGCTCATATTGATTCTTAGCGTTGGCAAACCGAACCCGTTCGGCTTCTAATTGGGCTCGTGCCTGATTAGTTTTTGTTCGCATGCCATTCTCTAAAGCTACTACCTGGCGCCTTAGTGCTTGCGCCTTCATATCTTTTGAGTTTAAGCTATTCTCTTTTGAGTCAATCACTTGGCGTAAGCGAACTAAAAACTGCGGGTCGAAATATTTTTCCTTTACCTCACTTATAATAGCAATTGTGTCACCTTTCTCTACAAATTGCCCTTCACTCACTTTCCACTTTTGAATTCTCCCGGCAATTATCGTTTCAATTGTCTGAGGTCGGTTCCTTGGCGATAGGGCAGTCACTTTTCCTTTTCCACGAATATTTTGTTGCCATGGTAAAAATAAAACGATCAAGAAAATTAAGCCCATGCCCAGCAGCCAGCGTGCCAATATCTTGCCGGCCATGGGTGTATCCAGCGAACGTAATGAATAGAGCCGATCTTGCGGCATCATTTTTTCGACTGACTTTGATGAAATTTTCAACATACTTTAGTCGATAAAATCTTTTAGCAATTCTTTTTTAATCAATTCTTCCATGGTACCCTGGTGGCTAATACTGCCGTTAGCCATTACAATAACTCGATCGCACACGCTCATGATCATCGGATCTTTGGAAACAATAATGACCGTAACGAGCCTATCGGCATTAATGATATTGCCGAGTAGCGCCATTTTATCTGATTTTCCGAGCATGCTGAAAAAATCATTTAAAACTAACAGCTTTGGTTTTTTTGCTAAGCATCTCGCCAGTATAAGTTTATAGATAACTGTTTTTGTCAAACCTTTTCCAGCGCTTAACATGTGAGTTTCTAACCCTTGGGGAAGCGACTGGACATAATCGGTAAGACCAACCCGATCTAATGCCTCGATGGCATCGTGCGCAGTAGTAGATGTTTTTCCAAGTGTTATGTTTTCGAGCAGTGTACCATCAAAAATATCCTCTGAAGAAATATTTTTTGCAACCTGATCGCGCAGGTGGGTGGTGTCGAGGTCGCGCAGAGAGTAGTTATTGATTGCTACTACCCCTTCATAATTGGTGTATAAACCGGTAATTATATTAGTTAGGGTTGTTTTACCTGAGTTGCCAACCCCGGTAATGCAAATAACTTCACCGGCTTTAATATCCAAGTCAATTCCTTTTAGCGCCTGATATCCGGAATTAGGATAGCTATATTTCAGATCTTTTGTGCGTATCTGAAACCCACCGTTAGCTACCGTTGGAAAATCCAAACCACCTACTTTTTCGATTGGCAAATCAGTTACATGGGCAACCTTATCAACAGCGGTTAATAAATCATAGACTACATCCATGTACATAATAATTTTCTCAACCGCATTTAATATTAATATGATCACGATTTCGGAAGCCACAAACTGGCCAAGGGTAATCTGCCTGTCCACTACCAACAGTGTGCCCATAATCAAGAGGCCACCAGTAATCAATGCTTTAAATAGCACGATAAACGAAAACTGTGTGACTAAAACACGAAAATGAACTTTTCGGTTCTTTAAATAATTATTCACGTTGTAATCAGTTTTCTTTATCGGCAAATCGGTACTACCAGCCAGTTTAAACGACTGTAACGCCCGAGCCAACTCTTCCAGCCATTGGGCAACTTTATATTTGTACTTAGATTCTTCAATTGAAGAGCTTAGCCCGCGCGGACCAGTGAGGTAGAATATAAGCGTGAGTGTTGTTAACAGAATCAATCCGAAGAAAACAAAAAACGGATGATAGAGGGAAATGAGAAGCAAACCAAATAGAATTTGAATGACCGCTGATGAAAGATCAATTAACAATTTGGGCAATCCTTTTTGAATGGTGATTACATCAAAAAATCGATTTATTAATTCGGGTGCATAATTTTGTTGAATAGATTCCATTTTTATTCTTGGAATACGAAAAGCAAATTCGAGCGAAGCCTTGGTGAATATTCTTCGTTGCAGAAATTCCACTAAACTAATTTGCACTACTTGAAGCCCACCACTTAGCAGAACCGCTATAATTACCAGCGAGATTAGTAAATAGACGGAGCTAAAAAAAACTCCGCCCGAAATTAATTCAACGGTGGTTTGAATGCCGAGCGGTACAACTAAGCTAATCAATCCAATAAGAATGGCGTAAAAAAAGATGTAGAGAATTTCTTTCTTTTCGGTACCAAGAAGTTTGAATAGTCGCTTAACCGGACTCGGGTGCTCACCTTCATTCATCTCCATGCTTATAGGACTCTCGTAAGCAAAAATTGCAAAGAAGGCAATCTCGCCATTTGCGTTCGTTAATAGCGGTAGATCATCTAACGCATTGATTTGTGTAGTCGAATCGCCATTCTGACCAATATGGATAACAGAAAATTTATTCCGCCCCTGCGGGATTAACAGTACAGGCTTGATTTGATTTTCTTTTTCAAAAGCAAGGATCGGAGCCTTTTGATCGGATATAAATTCATTTAATATTTCTCTATCCAAGTGATATTCCATAAAAAGAATCCGGATTTTATTTCCGGCTTCTACCAGGTCGCGCTTAAACTCAGTTAAATCATCTTCGCCATACACACGTTGATTGGCTTCAACATGATGTAAATCACCCGTGGAATATTCGTGTTTTAGTGCGAAGGCCACTTCGCGCAAGCAGCGTACGATTTGATCGTTATTTAGCATACCTAGTTATTGATTTTTATGAATAACATTTTCAGCCAAGCTTTCAAGAAAGCATTCTAATTTTTTAAATCTATTTTCATCGTTGCCAATGTTAGTTAAAGACGGTAAGTGCTCGCCAAAGAAAACTTGTTGATTGGCTGTTAATAGAATCGTGCTTACCAGTGAATTGGAGAATTGGTAACTCGGGTTAACCTCAATAATCCACTGAGATATCTTTTTACATAGCGATTTGAAGCCACCAAATAATCCCTCTTTGTTGTCGTTATCAACTTGCTTTGATAAATAGGTTTTACCAAGCTCGGCAACAACAATTCGATGAAGGGCCACTTCATCGATAAATTCAAAACTCGTGTCATTTTTTTTTTCTTCCGCTAACACTTTTATACTCGCTACAATTTTGTCTTTAGGGTCGGAAAGGTTACTTGTAAAGAGATCAATCCGGTATTCGAGCCAGTTCCAATACCAACCTATAAGATACAATAAGAGGCGATGCTTATTTTCAAAGTATCGATAGATGCTTGCTTCGGTTGAGTTAATCTCCTCAGCTAATTTTTTAAAAGTGAATTGCTCAAACCCGAGCTGATCGATCAACTCCACGCTCGATTTAATGATCTTTTGACCCAGCTCCGTGCGCTGTGGGTCTCGCAAGTAAAGGTGGGGATTAAGTGTGAAGGAAATAGTTGGCATATTCTAATTGATATAATTACTACTTATTTTAGTAGTAATACTATTAAACTCTAAAAATACCATTTAGATTATTACCCAGCGATTAATTTTTTTCGGATAGCCGAAAATATGAATTTTGGCTCTATACGAAGCTATTTAGACGAATAAAACTTCTTTGAGAAGGATAAAAACTCCCATTATCAAAGTTAGCCACCCAAATGCTTGCCTTAGTTTTGGAGCAGAGATTTTATTGGATAGCACATTTCCTATCAAAATTCCCACAATCGCAAGCGCACTAATACCTAACAAAAATTGCCAATCAATCTTTTGAGTTAACACATCGCCCAGAAAACCGATTAATGAGTTGATGGCAATAATAAACAGGGATGTGCCTACTGCTGTTTTGAAATTGAGACCCGTTAATAAAACGAGAGCGGGAATGATCAGAAACCCACCACCGGCACCAACTAATCCGGTAAGGAATCCAATCAATGTTCCTTCAACAAGTACTAAAAAAGTTCTAAAGCGTTTGTTGTCAGAAGTTTTTTCTTTTGGTTTGCTAATCATAGAAAAAGAAGCGAGTACCATTAACAAAGCGAAAAGTCCGAGCAATAGTATTCGTTTAGTGAGTGTAAACGATTCAGTTTGAAATAATACATCTGGGATTGAGGGGACAATCCATTTGCGAGTGGAGAAGATGGCTATAATAGAAGGGATACCAAATACAATTCCGGTTTTAAGATTTACAAGATGCTCGCGATACTTTGGCACCGCACCAACAAGACTGGTAATGCCAACTATAAAAAGTGAATAGGCAGAAGCCAGTACAGGCTCAATCTGAAATAGGTAAACAAGAATAGGAATGGAAAGAATAGAACCGCCACCGCCCAACATTCCTAAAACTAATCCAACAAAAATAGAGGCAACATACCCAAGCAAATCCATGCGGATTGTTTTAATTAAAGCTTGTTATAATCAACAATAAATGAATCCGGAAATTTTTTTTTCAATTCAGCTAAAAGATCTTCTGCTTTGGGGCGCGAAGAAACCGGGCCTAAGAGTAAACTATAATATTTTACGCCATTGATAACCTTTACCTGAACAGTTACTTTTTTCTTATAAGAATTTTTTAGGTTGTCGGATAAGCGCATCAGATTTACCAGTTCCTGATAGGTTCCTATCTGAACCCCAAAACCTTTCGGCTGTAATCGTTCGATTTCAAAATTGTAAAACTCTTTTTCGTCTACCGAAACCTGCTCAATGCTTACCGACTGACTTTTACTTTTGCCATCGCCTGCATCGAGTATCTCAACTCTTACTTCGGCAAGCCCCAGGTTTACAAAACCCAATTTCTCAGCTGCTGATTTAGATAAATCAATGATACGACCGTCAACATATGGGCCGCGGTCATTAATTACTACTTCTACCGTTTCATTATTAGCCAGATTTGTGACTCGTACTTTAGTGCCAAAGGGCAACGATTTATGGGCTGCGGTTAGTTTAGCGTGTTTATACTTTTCGCCACTGGCTGTAGGGCTTCCTTCAAATTTATCGGCATAAAAGGAAGCCTTTCCTGTTTGGGTTTGCGCGAAGGCCAAAACACTCAGGCACATTATTATAGAGAAGAAACTAAGTTTTTTCATGAAACAAAGTTAGCACGCTTTGCCTAAATAGAAATTTCCGCGTTGGTTAATCATTCAATTAGGCTAACTTTGCCCGGCAAATAATGAATCCTAATCTTATTTGCCATGGCACACGATCCTTCTAAATTTCTTTTCGAAGCCCTCACATACGATGATGTGCTTCTTGTTCCCGCTTACAGCGAAGTACTACCGCGCGATGCCAGTACAGCCGGGTTTCTAACAAAAAACATTAAGCTTAACATTCCCTTCGTTTCGGCCGCTATGGATACCGTAACGGAGGCGGAATTAGCTATTGGAATTGCCTTGGAAGGCGGTTTGGGTTTCATTCATAAGAATATGACCATTGCTCAACAGGCCGAGCAGGTAAGAAAGGTAAAGCGGTCTCAAAGTGGTATGATTCAAGATCCGGTTACGTTGCCGATAAACTCTACTGTGCGCGATGCTGAAAAAATAATGCGCGAGCATAAAATAGGTGGAATTCCTGTAATTGATGGGAACAATAAACTCTTGGGTATAATTACTAACCGTGATCTGCGCTTTCAAAAAGACATGGATATGCCTATTGAGCAGATCATGACAAAGGAAAATTTAATCATCGCTCCAGAAGGCATCACCCTTGCCAAGGCAGAAGTAATCTTGCAGAAATATAAAATCGAGAAACTTCCTATTGTCAATAAGAAAGGAAAACTGACGGGTCTTATTACTTATAAGGATATTCTGAAAAAGAAGAATAAACCTAATGCCTGCCATGATGAATTTGGAAGACTGAGGGTTGGAGCGGCCGTAGGGGCAACACCCGATATTCTTGAGCGGATAACCGCCTTGAAGGCTTCGGGTGTTGATGTAATTAGTATTGATACCGCGCATGGCCACTCGAAAGGAGTTATTGATGCAGCTAAAAATGTAAGAAAGAAATTTCCGAACACAGAGTTAATAGTCGGAAACATTGCGACCGGTGAAGCGGCCAAAGCGTTGGCTAAGGCAGGCGCAGATACAGTAAAAGTGGGCGTTGGCCCCGGCAGTATTTGCACAACGCGAATTGTAGCCGGTATTGGCTTACCGCAGCTTTCAGCCGTTTATGAATCTGCGAAAGCATTAAAAGGTTCAGGCGTAAAAGTGATTGCCGATGGGGGCATTCGTTTTTCGGGCGATGTTGTTAAAGCACTTGCAGCAGGAGCTGATTGTGTAATGGTTGGTTCTTTATTGGCCGGAACAGAAGAGGCGCCAGGCGAAATGATTATCTATGAGGGCCGCAAATTTAAAACGTATCGCGGTATGGGTTCTTTGGAAGCGATGGATGATGGCTCAAAAGACCGTTACTTTCAAGATACCGAAGACGATATTAAAAAATTGGTGCCCGAGGGTATTTCGGGTCGGGTTCCTTTTAAAGGATCGGTAGCCGAAGTATTATATCAATTGGTGGGCGGACTGAAAGCAGGCATGGGCTATTGTGGAGCAAAAAATCTTGAGAAGTTAAAGACTGCTAAGTTTGTAAAGATTACAGCTGCTGGTGTTCACGAAAGCCATCCACACGATGTTACTATTACGCGCGAGGCACCGAATTATAGCCGGAAGTAGAGCATTTCATGTAACACTATTTGGCCTGTAATAGCTATTATTGCAGATAGCTGTATCGGTTATTATTGCCAATTCGAGCTATTTCATCTGCATTAGTCACTAGTATTAGTTTATCGTGCTCAAAACCAAAGCAATCATACGTCTTGCCTTTCTGGGATCTATTGTAGCCTGGCTGGTTTTGTTATTTTCTGATCTGACAGTGTTATTCAGCGACATGAAAGGACTACCTGCAGGAGTTCCGCTCTGGCTGCCACGTGTAATGCTTGATGCATTTATTGTTTGCCTTTTTTACTATTATAAATTTCGGGTTGAACGCGATGAATCGCTAAACTTCACCGACTTGCTTTGGAAGGTATTTGCTACGGGGTTAATCGCTACGGTTGTTTCATTGGTCTTTCGATTAGTCCATAATTTGTTAGGCACCACAACTCTTACCTCAAACATTTTATTCACTGACTTTATTTATCAGATTAATCTCGGTCTCTTCATAAGTTTTTTACTGGCCGCATACACTTCCTGGAAGCGGTTAATCTTATACCAAAAATCGAAATGGCTCATTCGCACTTGGATGGTTTTTGAGCTTTGTCTTTTTGCCGTTCTTGTTTATGATAGTTTCCATATTTCAATCCCTGAAACAGTTACAACGTTAATACTGATTTTCATTGGCTTGTTGGTGATTTTACTATCCGCCAATATGCGTTGGGTTGCCTATCTCAACTTTAAACAAAAATGGACTTGCTTGCTGCTGCTTTTGCTAACCTTCTTCTACTTGGGTTATTTCATATATACGGTTACTAGACTATCTGAATCGATCAACACTCAAGCAACATTGTTCTTAGATTTTAACAGCCATATATTCAATTTGTGCTTGCTTGCTTTTGTACTGGTGTATAGCACGTTTTCATTTTTGGTTATTCTTTTCAATTTACCAACTTCTTCTGTTTTTGAACAAAAGCTTGAAGAAGTTGTAAACTTTCAACGCATTAGCCAGTCTATTCAAACAGAACAAAATGAAGAAAGTGTTTATAATATTTTACTTGAAAGCTCGGTAAGTGCGGTTTTTGCCGATGCCGCCTGGTTTGAGATACAAAGTGCCAGTGATGGAAATAAACTGTTTACCTATAAAATCAGCGAGCGCGAGTCGCAGGATATTCGAGATCATTTGAAGACTCATAATATTAAAGGAGCCCTAGAACAAAGCAGTGATAAAACAAAAAACCTTTCCAAGCATTTAGCTTCATTGAAAGGTTCGCGTTACCGATCATTACTTGCGTTTCCAATTACGGTAAAAGGAGAAACCATTGGCACGCTGGCTTTGCTGAAAGAATTGCCCGAAGGCTTCAATAAGGAAATGACGCGTATCGTTTCAGCTTTTGCCAATCAGGCAGGTATTTCTATCGAGAATTTCCGATTGATGGAGGAGGCGTTTCAAACGGAGCGGTACAAAGAAGAACTTAAAATTGCTAAGACGGTTCAAAAAAGTCTGTTACCTAATTCGTTGGAAACAGATCCTGATTTTGAAATTTCTGCCTTCGCAGAATCGGCTGATGAAGTGGGTGGCGATTATTATGATACGCTTCGAATCAACGATCATTTAGTTGCTTTGATAATTGCCGATGTTTCAGGAAAAGGCACAACCGCTGCTTTTCACATGTCGCAGATGAAAGGAATCTTTCACAGCCTGGCACAGCAGGATTTAGATCCAAAAGAATTTATGGATCGGGCTAACCGCTCGCTCGCCCATTGTTTGGAACGGGGTTCATTTATATCGGCCACTTATTTTGTTGTTGATACAACTTCAAAAACTATTCGGTATTCACGCGCAGGCCATTGCCCGGTGTTGTATCACAAGGCAAGCACCGGAATAACGGAATATTTAAAAGATAAAGGCACAGCTCTGGGCATGGTGCGTGGTAACAATTATAGTCGATTGGTGGAAACAAATGTTATTCAATATGCCACTGGCGATATTATGGTGTTGTATACGGATGGAATTACTGAGGCCAAAAATCAGCGCAGTGAGGAGTTCGATTATGATCGACTTGCTGATGCTTTGAGGGAGGTAACGGATAAAAGTCCCCACGAGATTGAAAAAAACATCATACAAAGGCTGTACGAATTTTCGGGGTCAAAAGATATTAATGACGACTACACCTCAATGACTATAAAATTCAACTGAGAACATTAAAAAAATTAAACCGTTTAACTAATTAAGACATGGTTCAAATCAAAAGACTGCAGGAAGAAGGCGCTGACATAATTTCAGTGATAGGGGAAATTGATGCGAGTTCTTCCATTGAATTGGATTTAGCTATCGCAAAGAGTGTGGGAGAAGGATTTAGGAAAATTTTGGTCGATTGCAGTGCCCTTGAATACATCTCTTCTGCTGGTTTGGGTGTTTTTATGTCCTACATCGAAGAGATGAAAGACAAAAATATACCCCTGATTCTATTTGGTATGAAAGAAAAAGTGGCAAACACATTTCACATTTTGGGATTGGCCGATTTGCTAAACATCAGTGCAAACAAACAAGACGCTAAGAAGCTGGCAGATGAATTATCAGTATAACATAGGGTGCAGCCTCGCTAATTTAAAGGGCATTCGGGAGTTTGTAAGAAGCTCGCTGAAGGATCAGGATGTGCCTGAAATTGAAATGAGTGCTATTGTGTTGGCGCTAGACGAAATGTGTTCTAACCTGATGATTCATGCGCACCATTGCAACCCCGAGCACATGCTGGAACTTCATATTGAGATTCCGAGAACCGGAAAATTCATTTTTGAGATTATTGATGATGGCTCCGTGTTCGACATCAATGAATTTCATCAACCTGAACTTGACAGGCTGGTTAATCAAAAAAGAAAGGGCGGCTTGGGCATACGCTTGGTAAAGGCAATTATGGATGATGTTGAATACTTGAAGCGGGCCAATAAAAATGTGTGCCGCCTTACTAAAGTAGTTAAACCTGAGTAGCATATCTGACTGCCCGATTTTCGTCTAAAAATCTTATTTTTGCGATCCAATTAATCGAATAGTATACCATTTATGAGAATTTGGCTTCTTACAGGCGCATTTTTCTTTTTGATTTTAAAAGGGCAAAGTCAGTCGGCTGTGCAGGCCAAACCATTGCCACTTTTTACCGTAGGCAAATCAATCTTTACAACGGACGAATTTTTGTACACCTACAAAAAGAATCATCAAAACAAAGGCAGCTCTACAGAAAAAAATGTTAATGAATACCTCGACCTGCTAATCATTTTTAAATTAAAAGTATCAGAGGCACGCGCCCGTGGATTAGATACTACGACTAAGTTTAATAACGAGTTTAAAACTTATCGCGAAGAATTAAAGAAGCCCTACCGCACCGAACCCGATGCATTAGATAAACTCACCAAAGAAACTTACCAACGCTTGACCGAGGAGGTAAATGCAGCGCACATTTTAATTACTGTTAAAGCCGATGCAACTCCTGCCGATACGCTGATAGCATGGAAAAAGATTGCTGAAATTAAAAAACGGATTGAAGCTGGTGAAGATTTTGAAAAACTCGCGGCCGAACTTTCAGAAGATCCATCCGCAAAATATAATAATGGCGGTCTTGGGTTTTTTACTGCTTTGCAAATGGTTTATCCGTTTGAAGAAGCGGCTTATAATACCCCTGAAGGTAGTGTCTCTCCAATTATCCGAACCCAGTTTGGGTATCATCTGGTAAAAGTCAAAGCAAGAAAACCTGCCCGTGGCGAAGTGGAAGTTTCGCACATGTTACTCCGCACAGGCGCAACTAATGATGAGAAAGTTAAGAGCACAATTTTTTCTCTTTATGATCAACTAAAAGCTGGCCGTAATTGGGATGAAGTATGTAAAGAGTATTCGGAAGACGGGAACACAAAAGAAAGTGGTGGCCGCTTGCGTCCGTTTGGTGTTGGTGCATTAGCCTCGGTACCGGAATTTGAGGCTGTGGCTTTTTCGTTGCAAACTCCCGGAGAAATTTCCGATCCGTTTCAAAGCAACTTAGGGTGGCACATTATCCGATTGGAGAAAACGATACCTCTGCCATCGTATAAAGAAATGGAAGTTTCATTAAAGCGAAGGGTAGGCAGAGATCAACGGTTGCAGCTTTCGCAACAGGTGTTAAATGCAAAGCGCAGAAAAGAGTTTGGGTTTAGCGAAGAAAAGCAAACAAAATTGAAAGTTATAGAGCTTGCTGACTCCAGTCTTACAAACGGAACATGGAAACATCCTGAAAGTGCAGAGATCGCGAGCGCAAAGCTATTCTCTGTTATAGGCAGTTCATTCACTGCAAAAAATTTTACAGACTATGTTTTAGCAAATCAAAAAACATCTAATCTGGCACCAGCGGCCTATTTGAATCAGCTTTATGAAAGTTTTGTTGAAGAGAAGATTCTTGGAGCGGAAGAAGAGAAATTGAAGCGTGAACATCCGGAGTTCAAAAACTTATTGACAGAATATCATGAAGGTATTTTACTTTTTGAAATTATGGAGAGTGAAGTTTGGAATAAAGCTTCCATGGATTCAACGGGTCAGCGAAATTATTACGAACAAAATAAAAGTAAGTATCAGGCTGGCGATCGGATTGAAGCCAGGATTTTTACAGCTGCGAATAAATCTTTAATTGATGAAATAAAAGTTAAGGTTAGTAAAGGCGATACATTAAAAGATACTGATTTGCGCAAGTTTAAATCTATTCAGAATTTTAGAGCGTACGAAAAGAAAGACAACAAGGTAATTGATAAGATAAGCTGGTCAGTTGGCTTGCAGGAAGCAGAATCGGATGGACTTTTCTATCTTGTAGAAGCGAAACGGTTAATTGCTCCGGGCATTAAGACTTTTGAGGAAGCGCGGTCGCAGGTTATTTCCGATTACCAGGACTATCTGGAGAAGAATTGGGTGCAGGAACTTCGTAAGAAATATCCCGTAAAGGTTAATAAAAAGGGAAAGAAATTCGTTTTAGCAAAGCTAACAAAGAAATGAGATCGCGCCATTCATTTTCAAATTCTGGAATCCGCATGGTAGTGCTTATGCTAGCAATGCTTGTTTCGGCTTGTGAATTTATTCGTATGAAGAACGATGAGACAGGGGGTGAGGATATACAGAAGGCGGTCGCGCGCGCTAACAATTCATTTTTATATAGCGATGAGTTGATCGGAATTATTCCTGCCGGGGCAACGGCAGAAGACAGTGTTGCACGTGTTACCGCTTACATCAATAGTTGGATTAGAAAGCAATTGGTTATTAACGAGGCCATGAAAAATATTGATATTAATGAAGCTGAAGTAGAACGCAAAGTACTTGATTATCGATACAGTTTAATTGGTTATGAGTACCAAACGTATTACATCAAGCAAAACTTAAACGATAGTGTTTCTGAAAAAGAAATTCAAGACTATTATAAGGAAGGCTTAGACAACTTTATCTTAAAACAAAACATCATTCGGGGTACTTATATTAAAGTGCCTAAAGAGGCGCCTCGCACGAAGAATGTTAAAGAGTTAATGTTTTCAAAAAGAGATAAAGACATTGCGGAACTTAAATCTTATTGCCTGAGTTTTTCAGCAGCTTATCATTTGGCAGATTCATCTTGGATTGAGTTTGATAAGCTTGCGGTAAATTCTCCTTTGGCAGAGATTCCGAACAAGATTCAGTTTTTAAGAAGTTATAATTACTACGAGACTTCGGATGCTGAGTTTTTATACTTTTTAAAAATAGACGCATATAAAATTTCTGATAACATATCTCCGTTGGAGTTTGTAAAACAGGACATTAAAAACATTATTTTAAACAAAAGAAAAGTTGAACTTGCGAAAAAATTGGAGGATGATGTGTATGAAAATGCTGCAAAAAAGAACAATTTCGAAATTTTTGACCGCTAGTCTGTTTAGTGGTCTCCTGTTTTTTATCACTCCCGTATTGGCGCAGGAAGGCTTTGTGGTGGATAAAATCATTGCCAAAGTAGATAACTATATCGTATTGAAGTCTGAATTGGAATTGGGCTACCAGGGCTATTTAGCAGAAGGGAATGCTGCAAATGAAGAAGCTAAGTGCGAGATTTTTAACCGACTTATTTTGAATAAACTTATGGTTGCCAAAGCGGAGATTGACTCGGTACTTGTGACCGATATTGAGGTTGATGCTACTACCGAACAACGTATGGGTATGATTCTTCAGAATTCAGGTAACTCACCAGAGCAGTTGGAACGCGCATATGGTAAAACCCTAGAGCAGATCAAAGTTGAATTAAGGGAGCAGATTCGCGAACAATTATTGGCTCGTCAAATGACAGCGCGGATTACCGATGATTTAACAGTAACGCCATCAGAAATTAAAAAATTCTTTAGTAAGATACCCAAAGACAGTCTGCCGTTTTTTTCATCGGATGTTGAGGTGGCACAAATTGTACGGGTTGCTAAAGTGAGCGAATCGCAAGAGCAGCTAACGATAGCCAGATTACAAGAGTTGCGCGAGCGTATTTTGAAGGGCGAAAACTTTACTGAGTTGGCGATGAAAAACTCGGATGACGCATCCGCACAATACAATGGCGGTGAAATGGGTTATGTAGGTCGTGGAGCCATGGTACCTCAGTTTGAGGCACAGGCCTTTAAATTAAAGCTTGGTGAAATTTCGCAACCCTTTAAATCATCATTCGGATTTCACATCATGCAATTAATTGATCGTAGAGGAAATGAATATAACTCGCGACATATTTTAATTTTTGCAACACCTTCAGCTGATGACATTGCCCGTGCTGAAAAGTTTTTAGATAGTTTAAGAGAGAAAATAATTAATGAAAAGTTGAAATTTGAGCAACTGGCTAAAGAGTATTCGGATGATGATGCTACCAAAGGAATGGGCGGGTTTTTTACTGATGCTGATGGATCAATAAAAATTTCTCTGCGCGACATTGATCCGGTTGTTTATATAAACATCGACACCATGAAAGTGGGTAATATTTCAAAACCACTTGCGTATCGCACTGATGATCAAAAAGATGCTGTGCGTATTTTATACTACAAGAAGAAATTACCGCCCCACGAGGCCAATTTAAAAGACGATTGGAATCGCATTCAATCTGCCGCGTTAGCAGAGAAAAAGGATATTGCGTTGGAAAAATGGTTCGCGAAAGCGCGCAAAGACGTATTCATCAATATTGACCCTACCTATAACTTTTGTAAAATTTTGCAGTAGTGCCGCTTATGTAGTTCTTGCGTTTGGGCACGATATAAAACCCCTAACTTTCGCTTAAACATTTTCTATGGCGCATATTTTTTCTAACGATGTAGAGGCGGCCGATGCATTAAAGCAATCGTACCAAACCTTAAAAAATGAAATTGCTAAAGTGGTAGTTGGCCAAGATGATGTGATCAGGCTTGTGCTTACAGGTATTTTTTGTCAGGGACATTCGTTGCTAGTGGGCGTGCCCGGATTGGCAAAAACATTATTGGTTCATACAATCGCTACGTCACTCGATCTTCAATTTAAACGAATTCAGTTTACGCCCGATCTTATGCCATCGGATATTGTGGGTGCCGAAACAATGGATAAGGAACGAAACTTTCAGTTTGTGAAAGGCCCCATCTTTGGCAATATCATTTTGGCCGATGAGATAAACAGAACTCCACCAAAAACTCAAGCTGCCCTGTTAGAATCTATGCAGGAGTATGCAGTTACTATTGCCGGAAAAGCCTATGAGTTACCTCGACCTTTCTTCGTTTTAGCTACTCAAAACCCGATTGAACAAGAAGGAACCTATCCGCTACCCGAGGCTCAACTCGATCGGTTTATGTTTAATATTTTTCTCGACTATCCAACTTATCAGCAGGAGCTAAGCATTGTAAAAAATACCACTGCCGATGATGTTCAAAAAGTATCGAAAGTTTTGACAGCGGAGGAAATAATTGCCTTTCAACATTTAGTGCGCAGAGTGCCGGTGGCCGATAATGTTGTTGAGTATGCAGTTAAACTTGTTCACGCAACACGACCAGGTTCGGCAGGTTCATCTGTTGCTAATGACTTTTTAGAATGGGGAGCCGGGCCTCGTGCTTCGCAGTTTTTGGTGCTAGGCGCTAAGTGTAATGCCTTAATTAATGGCAAGTATTCGCCTGATATTGAAGATGTGCAAGCAGTTGCCCGGCCCGTGCTGCGTCACCGTATTGTACGGAACTTCAAAGCAGAGGCTGAAGGAATGACGGTTGATGCGCTGATTGGCAAGTTGATTTAGACTTTAAAATATTTTCCTCGAATTTTAACTATGGTTAGCTCAGCAACCTCATCGTTGAATTTTGCCGCTATTTTTTTTGTATTTGTTTTTTTAGCAATCAATCACTCTTTCGCTCAAAAATTGCTTTCGGGCCAACCATGGGTAGTTATTTATCCAAAACAAGCAATGGAATTGCTAAAGTAAGAGATGTAGTTATCTTTCCGCTGCAGCCAGACTTTGCTCCGGAAATACGAACAATAGGGGTATTTATCGAAAGTTTTCCACGCAGCAGATTTAACTGGAGAGCAGATATTTCCTATTTTTCAAGATACCAGGATTTCGGTGTTTATAACGAAATAGAAGTTTGTCAATTCTGCCCAGTTCTGAAAATAGAGTTACTTGCGATTCGCACTTTAGAGGTATCACCGGTGGCTCGCTTTTCTTTGATTAAACATCAAAAGTTCAACTTTGGGGTTTTAGCCGGAACTTCTGTCCATTTACAAATAAAGAGTAGAGATACACCAATCGACTTTGGCAATAAACATCCGGGTGTTGCCGATGTTATGAATCATTTGAACGAAAGTGTAAGACCGCTCGTATTTTATTTGTCTTATGGAGGATTCATTGAATACGGACGGTTTAGTTTTTTTATCAAACAAGAGGCCGCAGGAAACTCTTATACTAAAGACCTGAACATTTCGGGCCAAACCTATCAATTTAAAAACTACTCACGGTTTCTTATGTTTTCTCTTTCATACAAATTGTATAGCCTTAAAAGCAAGAAGACTAAATCGGAAAGCCCTGATTAATTCTTAAGATTTTAATTGGCACTTTTAAAAGATAATTTATTTAAAAGTAAGTACCTCCAACTTAAAACCAACTCCATGATAGTTGATGATCTGAATGGTTGGATCATCTTTTAAGTACTTGCTAGTTACCTACCTTGGGAGTCACCTCGCCCTAAGGTCTAAGCATAATTGAAACTACAAACGAATAAGGATAAATAGTAAGGGTTGACCGAAGCAGTTAACCAACTGCATGCCATTAGAGTATAGATGAAAACGTTATCTTTACAGAGGCTAAAACACAGAACTATGGATATACAGACTAGAAAACTTCTCTTTATACAACAGATATTATCGGTGAGCAATGAAAAAATTCTGGAGAATCTGGAAGCTTTATTAAAGATAGAGCAGGAGGAATTAGATCAGGTATTGAAGGAGAAACTTACTTGCCGGGCATTGAGCGCGAACGAGAATATTAACCAAGGGAAAACGTATAGCAGACAGGAGGCTGAAGAGCAACTGAAACAGCGGATGGGCAGATGAAGGTAATCTATACCAGCCAATCCATTGATGGACTTGAGGAGTCGCTGCGGTTTTTAATGGATGAACAGGCACTTCCGCCCGAGAAAGCAGCGTCAATCAAAGACCAACTATTTAATAAAGCAGATAGCCTCGCACTAAACCCATACAAAGGCCAGCGTGATGAATATCTTCAACACCTTCAGGAAGACCACCGCAGAATTGTAGAGGGTCATTTTAAAATCATTTATAGGATCATCGGAGAGTTTGTTTATATAACTGATATTTTCGACAGCCGTCAAAACCCAGACAAGATGAAGGGGTGATTTCTATAGCGAAGCATCTTCGGATCGAAACACTATCCCGTGATAGTTGATGATCTGAATGGTTGGATCATCTTTTAAATACTTGCATAGTTTGGAAATAAACACATCCATGGAACCCCCTATAAAATAATCATCGCTGCCCATACTTTATTTAGAATCTCTTCGCGTTTTAGTATGCGGTTCCAGTTTTCGCATTGTTCGCAACTTTTAAGCTGAGGTGGCAGGAATAGCGGTGGTTGCATTAATTGGGAAGATGATTTAGAGAAATTTTCTTTTAATTTGGCTCTATCCTGAAATTGGAATTCTGCTTATATTGTAGATAAAATTAACGGTTATGAAAAAAATCGCGTTGATTTTATTCTTGTTCTCTTTCTTGTCGCTCAGTGCGCAAGAAGGCGTTACTAAAAAACCGAAGAAATTCTATTATTCGGCTTATTTGAGTCTTGGACGATCGCAGTTTGGAATTTCTTTAGCAGCTCCTTCAAAGTTTCCAACGGTAGAATCGCGAATAGGAGCAACAATTACGTTTCCTGTTAACTCAACTTTTTCTATTCATTCACGGTTTCTTTTTGGAAGCAAGTTTAAAAGAGACCCATTTAATAAACCGGGTCAGGGCTATCTCGTTGGGCCACCCTACTTAAATTTAGATGAAGTTTCGGGAAGTCGAAACCATTACTTTTTAGAGATTCCTCTTATGATTCAATATGGTATTCCAAATTCTAATTTTTCTTTATCAGCTGGCGCAAACTACAAATTCTTTTTTGCGGATAATGATAGAGTAGATTTTCTGACTTTTCGTGGAGACGCTGGGGTACTATTCGGAGTAAACTATGCGATTTCTACCCAATGGAAAGCTGGGGTTGAATATCTACATGGGTTAACTAAGGTTTATAGATCCATTGGTTCAGTCGATGGAGTTGATGTTGATCTATCGGTAACCAATAACAGCCTTTCTGTCTTTGTACTCTACAATTTCAAATCAATAGCTAAAAAATAATGCTCAAAAATTTCAAATTTATCAAGAATGTTTTAAAACCTTAAGTTATATTGATACAACCTCCAACTTAAAACCAACTCCATGATAGTTGATGATCTGAATGGTTGGATCATCTTTTAAGTACTTACGCAGTTTGGAAATGAACACATCCATGGAGCGGCCCATAAAATAATCATCACTGCCCCATACTTTGTTCAGAATCTCCTCGCGTTTTAATACCTGGTTTCTGTTTTCGCAAAGGAGTTTTAATACTTCGGCTTCTTTTTGTGTAAGTGATTTTTCGCCAGAGCTGTGAAACAACGTATAATTTCGGCAATCAAATGTAAAAGCTCCAAGACTATAGTGCTGTTCAATGGGTTGAGTATTGCTCCTTCGAAGAAAAACTTCAATCCTAAGAACGAGTTCCTCCATGCTGAAGGGTTTTACAAGGTAATCATCACCGCCACTTTCAAAGCCGGCAATCTTATCCTCCAACATAGATTTGGCCGTCACAAATAAAATTGGAATATGATTATTAATTTTCCGAATTTGCTGCGCTAAAGTGAAGCCATCTTTCTTTGGCATCATTACATCCAGAACACACACATCAAATTGTTCGGCATTGAAAACGTTAAAAGCATCTTCGCCATTGACGCAAAGTGTAACCTCATATCCTTTTAAAGAAAGATTGTCTTTTATTACAAACCCAAGATTGGGATCATCTTCGGCAAGCAGAATTTTTACGCTCATTCTTTTATAATGGGTAGTATGATAGTGAAACAACTTCCATTTCCAAGTTCGCTGTAAATGCTAATCTTTCCTTTATGAGTCTCTACAATCAGTTTTACATAACTTAATCCCAAACCAAAACCTTTTACATCATGTAAATTGCCTGTTGGCACCCGGTAAAATCGCTGAAAGATTTTCTTTTGATCTTCAGCAGTAATTCCTATACCGTTATCCCGAACTTCAAAAACAACATGCCCTGCAATATTATAGGTGCGAACATCAAGTATTGGTTTATTAAGATTGTATTTAATCGCATTATCGAACAAATTAAAAATCACATTTATTATATGAAGTTTATCACAAAGCAGAGTTGCTTGTTTGGCTTCTAGCTTTAAGTTGATGACAGCTTTCGATGCTACCGAGTTATTGGCTACAGCTTCTGAAAGCAGTTTGTGCAAGTCCTGATTTTCTCTTTTAAGGCCAAGGTCTTCGGTTTCGAGGCGCGCCATTTGAAGTACGCGCTCAACTTGTTGTTGCAATCGCTGACTCTCATTTTCAATAATGGTGGCGTAGTTTAAAAGCCGTTCGGGCGTTTGTATTATGCCTGGGTCTTTAAGTACCGAGGTAGAGATGGCAATTGTTGACAGCGGAGTTTTAAACTCGTGTGTCATATTATTAATAAAGTCTTTTTGTATTTCCGAAAGCCGTCTCTGTTTTAAGATTACAAACAGCGTGTAAACGAAAAAGAAGATGACGACTAGTAAAACAACAGAAGAGAAACCCCAGATACCCATTTGACTGATTAAGTTAGCCTCCATTAATGGAAATTGAACTCCGAAATAATACCCATCATTTTGCCACGCTGGCAATTCGCTAAAGTTTACT